>Ga0209483_1001544_pt1 | contig 17288 bp, 16 predicted proteins | sample NGEPerA_FD_184508 | JGI IMG/M metagenome (GOLD analysis project Ga0209483, IMG submission 184508) | Arctic peat soil microbial communities from the Barrow Environmental Observatory site, Barrow, Alaska, USA - NGEE PermafrostL2-A... | ecosystem: Environmental > Terrestrial > Soil > Wetlands >... | reverse complement strand
AGCCACCGGCGTCGCGCTGCACGCACCCGCCGCAACGGCACAAGCCAAAGTAGTCGAGACCGACGTCAATGTGCCCATGGCCAGCGGCGTCTCTGACTCCGCGCTCTTCTATCCCGAGGGCAAAGGCAGCTGGCCCGCCGTCCTGGTGTGGACCGATATCCTCGGCCTCCGGCCCGTCTTCCGCGAGATGGGCCAGCGGCTCGCCGCCCAGGGCTACGTGGTCCTGGTCCCGAATCCCTTCTACCGCAACGCGAAGGCTCCCGTGGTCGATGGCACGTTCGATTTCAGCAAGCCTGAAGACCGCGCCAAGGTCATGCCGATGGCAGCAGCTCTCACCGCCGACGCCAACATCAGTGATGCCAGGTCCTACGTCGCATTCCTCGACGCACAGCCCCAGACCGACAAGAAAAAGAAGATGGGCGTTCAGGGCTACTGCATGGGTGGCCCGCTCACCTTCCGCACCGCGGCCACTGCCCCCGACCGCGTCGGCGCCGCAGCCACCTTCCATGGCGGAGGTCTCGTAACCGACAAGCCCGACAGTCCGCACCTGCTCATCCCGAAGATGAAAGCCGAAGTTCTCTGTGCGGTCGCCGACAACGACGACAAGCGCGATTCCACCGCCAAGGACACTCTCAAAGCCGCCTTTAGCGCAGCGCATGTCACCGCAACGGTCGAGGTTTACGACGGCTGCAATCACGGTTGGACGGTGCGCGGCAGCCAGGTCTACAACGAAGCCGGAGCCGAACGCGCCTGGACCGAACTCCTCGCACTCTACAAACGCAATCTCACCTAGTCGCCACAGACCGAAGTGCAGGATTCCCCTGTTCCTCATGCAGATCCAGATCCAGATCCGGCGCCTTTGTTCGCGGTCATCTGGAGTTGATCATGAGATCGGCTCCGCACCACAAACGACCGGGTTCTGCTGCTCCACTAACTTTTAAATCAAACAGGCTGACGGACGCGCACATGGCAATACGATCGTTGATCGATAAGAAGACTCAAGTGTTAACTTGGCTGCTTTTCGCCTTCGTGGCAACCTCAACCACGCTCTTCGCACAGAGGGATGCAACGATTCAGCCGGAGGCCGGTAAGCCAATCCTTCAGCGCGTAGAAGCGACTGACCTCGAATCTGGAATCCACTATGTGCGGTTGCTGCTCTCCCTGCGAACAAACGAAGATGCCGCCCAGACGGCGCAGCCACGATTTACCGTCGAATGTCAGGACATCAAAGGCAAGCGCGAAATGCTGTGGTTCGTGAGCTTCGGAGGCGTTGAGGACCCCGGCTTTGTGCCGCCATTTCGGGCTACGCAAGCCAACCCCTACCCCCCTCACTACCCCGGAGTCAATCTCAAGATGACTTTCGAGGGCTACATCAAATCAAATCCGTTCACTCGATCATGGTCACTGTTGCCATCAGGTCAGTTGCGCTACCGCAATGGAGGAGCTGACAGTCCCGACATGGAATCCGCCCGATGGTTCCTGCGTTTTCTCAGTTCCCTCCCAGGTCTGCGTATCGTCCACGCCAAACCCTTGAAAGGAGATCCTGGCGAGATCTTCTTTCCTACCCAGCCGCTGCTCGACGAGTTGAAGAAGACGCCTATTTGCTCGCCCTGACCCTTATATCGCAGAGGCAACTCGACACTACTACTGGTCAGACATTGCCGCTATCTCAGCGACGCGTCTGGATCCATCTCTGGGTCCCTTGCTTCCAATTCGCAGATGACTAGCTATTGCACGGTGAGGGTGACCGTCCCATTGGCCGTCGTTGAACCCGACGTGCCGGTCAAAGTTATGGTGTAATTACCCACCGTGGTGCCGGAGATTCCTCCACCTCTGCATAGAGGCTTCTCAAGAAGTACGCAAAGTATTTGGAAGGCCACAAGGCTTGATTGGCTGACCACTCCGATCCGTTCATCTCGGCTCACACTGAAGTCAAAGCCTCCACCGGTACCCGGAATAAATTGCACCCCACACAGGCACATTTTGCGTCCTTGGGCACATGTCGCCAAAAAATGATGAGCAGGCCATCGCCGCGATGATGTCGGTCTACTCTTAAGAAACTGACACAAAAACTGACACCAAAGTGCAGGAGGCTGTTGCATCCTCGCGCCGGAAGGCAACGACGCTCTTGCCAGCGATTACTTCAAAACACCCCTGTTTATGCGCCGCTCGAACGTAGCCGCCATCGATGCCAACCGTGATCGGACCGTCCGGTAGAGGCTGTTGCGATTGTCCCACTTACCCAGCTTGAGCCGTGCTTCATGGGTGGCGATGGGTACGTGTCTCGGCATGAGCCCTCTAAAAAGCCTCTAGTCACAAGGATTTTGCGCCAATGATACGCCATCTTTGCAGCCGACTACAACAATGGGAACTGAAAGGCCCAGGATTAAGAGGTGTGCGTCACCAGTGCCGGAGCGGGCCGGCGCGTAGAATTCCTTTTCCGGCTCGTGTTTAGGAGGATTGACGATGGACGGCAGACAGCTTCGTACGCTGTTCAAGCAGTTTAACGAGGAGTATTGGGGTGGCAGATTGCCAGCTTACTCAATCCGAATCGTCGCGAGAATGACTTCGCTCGGCGAATGGGGTCGATGGCTAAAGAAGAGAAGGTTGATCCAGATTTTACGTGGGCTATCCGATGAAGACATGATCTCCACGCTGCTTCACGAGATGGCGCATGCAGCTACCAACGGTGGTCATGGCATGCCGTGGAAGAAAGACATGATTCGGCTTCGTTCGGCCGGTGCTCCTCTTGCGAATACTGATCGGGTGATCCGACTCGACGACGGCTACGGGAAACCGATCAGCAGGAACCAATTTCGATGCTCGATGCAGGACCTGTTCTTGGATGCCCCGGAATTTACCCTTTCCGGCGCCCTTAGATATTTCATCCGCACCGAGGGTGGACCACCGACCATTGCGGCATTTCTCAGGAAGTACCCGTGGGCACGAACCGTTTTCAATGTCGAGAAGAGAGAACAGGCCGAAGAGCAAAAACGACGGATCGATTTCTTCGCTTTGCTCGGCAAATAAACCGAACGCCAGAAAGGGCACAAGGCCTTGCTCTAGCCGCCTCGGCTTCCGGGAACAACAACAATGGCACCAGGCGAATCCAGCAAGACCCTGACGCCGCAACCCGTGGGGCAGTCTTCGACTGCTCCACATCACACGAACACCTGCCCACATCGCCGGAATGCCTGCCCAGACCCAACGTAATGCCTGCCCACATCCGGCGGAATCCACCATCGTGCCCTCGGAAAAGCAAGAAACGAAATGATGCTACTGGATATTTATTTACCCTTTTCTTGACTCATGTGGGCAACCTGAATACTGTAAGACTCAACCAGCGTCGCTTCGCTCCGACGCCTGCCCGCATCACCGGAATCAGGTGCCCACTTCACCGGAATACGCACTAGATAGAAAATGGCATGAATCAGCATCAATTGGGCTCGATCTAAAGCCGCATTTAAGCGATTGAGAATAGTACTGCTCACCACTCCATTGCGAAGCGTATGAAATGTGCGGAGAGCGCTTCGGGTGCGAGGGGTCGGCAGTTCAAATCTGCCCGTCCCGACCATTAAGTCTCCAGAGTTAAGCAGTTTATGCCGACGTTCATCGTCGACATTCTTCTTCCATCTCTCCAATTATGTCGTAATTGTGACGCTATCAAGCGCAGCTACGGCTTTGCGTTTGGCTTATTGGCGGATATGAGAATGACGCGTCAGCATCTCACGGCTGATGTGTCCGGCGCTTGACATGATGATTTGTTCGCATGCTTCGGACGAATCCGCGAATTTGGTACCGATTCATCCCGCCAGATCACTGCTGAACGACTTGTCCGCTGAATAAATCTATCGCATCAACGGTCGCCCACCTTGCCTCCATCCTCCAATCAATCTCTCGAGATTCTGTCGAAGATCACGGCTGCGCAGGGCCGGCACCATGCGCTGCATTTTCCGATTCGGCAAGCGACATCTTGTGCTTCCTGGTGAAGGGGCGGACCATATCCGGGAGGAACTCCTTGACCACGCTGAATCCGACGTTTGTTCCCATCGTGATGCCGAAGCTCATAGCGGCGTCACCGGCGGATTTCTGACTTGATGGAAGCCAGGTTCGGGCCAGGAATGCCCCTGCCGCCACACCACCTACCTGTGAAATTGAAAAGCGCCGCGCTCCGTCATCATGGCGTGCCATGACACCGCTACTGAGGGCATAACCCGTACGCTGCCAGAAACTCTGCTTGCCTGAGTTGAAATAGCGATTATCCTCATGCAATGCACTGTCTAATCCGTAAGTGACCGTACGCTGGATGGAATACTGCGAGAGGATATTGGCGAGCCGTTTGCCGTAGCCCGATGCCCCCTGTTCCCATTCTTCAGGCTTGTCCTTTGCTTGATCAATTCCTGCGGAAGCCGCGCACCGGACGAAACTAAGCGGATTCACCATGCTCCTCAAATAGAGCCGGTTGCGTTCGGTCTGGGTCAAGGGACGAAATTCCTTTGCTTTGTCCGTGCCCGCCATGTTGAACAGATTAAAAACGTTATTAACAAAGTTGGGGCTGTGTTGCCTCGGAATGGCTTCAGCATTCTCCTGCGCGGCGCCCGATGCGTCCTGTGCATCAACTGCCGACGATACCGCAATTGCCAGGAACAACATCCATGTACGAGAGAACAAGGCAGGCCCTTTCCAGTTTCTTTCCCCAGAGAGCCTAGCGCAGCGAATCCCTGGACGCAACGGATGAATTAACAGGTTTGCAGTTGAAGTTGGCTACCCGATCCCGTTTTGGGGTGCGAGGGGTCGGCAGTTCAGCCCCGCGCCACGTAGATCCCAGACATTGCGTGCTTGCCCCATTTCCAACTGGGCCCACCCCTACGAGAGAAGGTGATGCCCGCAAGGGTGAGCCCTCCAAGGTTGGGAATAGGGCACTCATGAAACGGTGCCAAGATCATTGTGCAGTCCCGCCACAATTGGCGGATATGGGGAACAGTCGGACTAGACGTGTGATTTCGTTTCCTGTCTCGACTCTTGCTTTGCATCGCCCCTTACTTCTTTCGGGACCTCGATGACTCCGAGTTGCAACATCATTGTCGCGAGGTTCCAGTTCGCATACGCTTCGGCGATCTTCGAACCTTCGAGCCGGTGGATGTAGGTGCCATCGATAGTCACCTTGCGGTTGGTGGGCTGCATGCCGAGGAACGGGCCCTTGTGGGTTCCGCGGGCTGTCCAGTGCACGACGACTTCGTTACGTTCGGCGATGGTGTCATCGGCGGTGATTTTTAGATCGGGAAATGCCTTGCGGATTGTCTCGATGTAGGTTTTGATGTTCTGGATCCCAGGGTTCATGTTGGGGAACACTGGATCGTGGAAGCGGACTTGGTCTGCGAGGAGCTCGGATACCTTGTTGAGGTTTCCTTGGTTCCAGCACTCCTCTACAAACCTCTGGACGATTTGCTTGTTTTCATCGGGTGACCTGCTCTGTTGAACCATGGCGCACCCTCCTTTCCATGGCCAGGAATTATAGACCCGATCTCGTAGGGATTGAAGCGTCTACCGAGCGTTATTTGTGGAATACTTGCTAAGTGGTCTATTCTATTGCCGTCTCGGGAGAATCACCGGCAATGGAGAAATTGGGCCGATATGGTCCAATTTTGGCCATTTAAACCATCGGCGACAAACCAAGAGTTGGCCATTTCAGCTACCGTCACGTGCCCAACAAGCACCTCAGTTCATGCTAAGAGCTGTTATCGACAGTTAAGGATGAATCATTCGGATACGGTAGGACGGGGCGTGAGTCTTCCGCGATAGATGACGTTGCCAGCGAGAGCGCGATTAGAAGTCGTCCTCCTTGCTCTCAGACAGCAGGCTTTGCTCGTCAGCGGGAACCAGGTGAACCAGGCGGTCGACGGTGTAGGGTGTGGGGTGCTGGCTGGTGTAATAGTGGCGCACCTGGAGCTCGCCCAGGAGGCCAATGGCGAGCATCTGAATGCCGGAGACGATGAGCACCGAGCCGATGACGAACATGGGTCCGTGGTGGCGCATCAGGTCCATCTGTGGGTTAACGATCTTCATTCCTGCCAGGAGGACCGCCATGAAGATACCCCCCATGATGCCCAACATGCCAAACCTGCCAAAGAACTGAAGCGGACGGCTCATGTACCGGAGCAAGAAGCGGATGGTCAGGAGGTCAAGAAAGACGCGGAAGGTTCGACCGATGCCATAGTGGCTCTTGCCCCACTCGCGGTTGATGTTGTGGATGGGAATCTCGGAGATGGAAGCTCCATACCAACTGGCGAGGGCGGGAATGAAGCGGTGCATCTCGCCGTAGAGCGGAATGTGGTGGATGACCTCGCGGCGATAGGCTTTGAAGGTGGTGCCAAAGTCATGAATGTCGACGCCAGAAAGCTTGGCCATCAGCCAGTTGGCGCAGCGTGACGGGATGCGCCGCATAACGAAGCTATCGACGCGATCCTTGCGCCAGCCCGAGACCACATCGTACCCCTCGTTGAGCCTTTCGATGAAGGCGGGAATGTCGTTGGGGTCGTGCTGAAGATCGCCGTCCATGGCCAAAATGAACTCGCCAGTGGCATGGTCGAACCCGGCAGCGAGTGCCGAGGTCTGGCCAAAGTTGCGGCGCAGCTTCACCACGAGCACGCGGCTGTCAACCGCAGCAATTTTCTCCAGCAGCTTGTAGGTACCGTCCTTGGAGCCGTCGTCGACCAGCACCATTTCAAAGGTGCCTCCCACCTGTTCCATGACTTGCTTGAGGTGCGCATAAAGAACAGTGAGGTTTTCTTCCTCATTGTGGAGGGGAATCACGATGGAGTATTTCGGCATGATGTTTAGATGGACGGAAAGCTGATGGTGCAAGACTACGTAGACTCATAAAGATTTCATAAGGATGTTGCTTCTATGGCGCGCCACTCCAGTTCGAGGTTGTAGGGTCAGATGTTGGTAAATCACCGAGGCGCGGATCGAGCGTGAGGGGAGCAAATTCCTGAGTTCCGGACGTATCACCGGCCATCCGTAAATAACTCTCCGGCTATTAATCGCGTCGATATTAGCTGCGGAATAATTTCCGGATCGGCGACGATCCTCCCAGAACCCACAAAAACGCACTCCATCTCAGTGAACGAGTTGGCCTGTATTGCCAGTCGATTAACTTGAACCAGCCTCTCCCAAAAACCAATCGCGGAAGCATCGTCGACGAACGTCCCTGAGCACTGCGCTTGATAGGGTGAACTGCGGCGATCATCTCTTCTCGGCCGATGGATGGTCTGCCCTAACGAACTCGATCGTTCCCTTATCGAAGTCGATTTTGCCTGTAACTCGGAAGGATCGTTCCCGAATCCTGCCTCGTGACCGACACAGCGGGTCTGTCGCCTCATCAGACGACTATCGATGCAGAGTCCTGGTGTGTGCACTGCTGCTCAAGCAGTCGATATAGGCGGCAGCCGCAGCCAGCCGCACAGGCAGCTTGGGATCATTCAGCAAGGTCGCGATGGCCTCGGAGTCCGCTGACCGGTGAAAGTTGCCCAACACCTTCACCGCTGCCGCGCGCACTCCGGGGTCTTTGTCGTCGAGAGCAAATTTCATCTGATCGCGGACGCCTTCGGTCTTGTTCTCTGCAAGAAGATCGATGGCTTGAATGCGCCCCAAGTCCGAGCCGTTTTTGCGCGCGTATTCGACCGCGCTAATGGAGAATCCAAAAGGTCCAAGCACCAGTCCCGCAGCGGTCACGACGCCGATCTTCTCCAAAGCCGATGGGCTATGCAGGGTACGGGAGATATCGTGCTCCACTCCGTGAATCAAGGATGGATTCGCTTTGCGGTCTCCCGCGGCAATGGCTGCCAGGATGTCTTCGCCGCTCTTGTCTGCGAACTGCTTCCAGAGCGTCGTGGCCGCCGCGAAGACCACCTCCGGCTCGGCATCATCGAGGAGCTTTCTCACCGGCTCAATCAGCGAGTGCGACTTGGTCTTGCCTGCCGCGAGAATAGCCGCCGTACGCACATCCAGATTCGGGTCCTTCATGGCGGCCGCGATCAACCCGTCCGCGCGTCTACTCCATCCCAGACTACTCAAGGCATCGAGCGCCTGCGTGCGGGTTTCGGTGTGCTTGGCATCCTGCACGCTGTCAGTGAGCGACTGCCAACTCCGTTTGATCGTCTCCGCAGGTGTTTCAGCGGCCGTCTGCGCAACCGTAGAGGCTGCGGATGCCGGGACGGACTGACTGCCATTTCCCGCCGCAGCAGGGGGCGGGTTCTCTTGCGCAAGGGCGTTGCCGGCACAAAGTGAAATTGCGAGCAAGATCTTCAGAATGCTGCGAGTCGCGAGCGATTGCGCGTGCGTCATCTGCGTATTGTAGGGCCTGGACACGGTCCAGGTCTCCGGCAGATTCGCGCAAGAGCGCAATCCGGGCAACGTCCGGATTGCCGGCTAGAACGAAGCCGCACGCGCTCGACGGAGATGCGACTTGCTCTCTCCTGTCGCGTAATATCAGCTGTGACCGGCCCGTAAGAGCCGCGCAACGGCATTCCGGCCAGATTACCGCCCACCATTCCCTTACCATACCGCCGCTCTATACTAATCAACATCCAATCGAAGAGGAGAGACACAATGTCGGAAACAGTGGTGGGCCGGGCCGGCGAACAGATCGCCGAAACAGCGCGTACGGCATCGCGCCTGACGTCTGCGATGGCGGATGCAGTTGAAGAGGGCTTGGGAGGAGCGCGGCGCGTTGCGAAACAGGCCGGTGATGCGGCGGAAGAGTTCTTTGACGATACAACCAAGCGCCTGGGGCGGCATCCGGTGGAAACGGTCGTCGGGTCCGTCGCGGTGGGCATCGTCGTCGGAGTTGTGATCGGGTGGTTAATCTCCCGCAAGTAGGTCCGTCAATCGACAGGGAGTTCGGGTCGAATCACCGCCAATCCGGAAATTACCAGTTGATCAACATTCCACATACCCGGTGCCGGATGCAGCCAAGCCGTAAATAGGCTTAAATTCACGCCAGACGGTAAACTGGTAAGACGGGTCACGCAGACTAGACCGTTCTGAGGCATGTCTGCCCTCGAAAAGCCTCTTCCCTGCGCGCGCAGCCCCGATTGGAGACAAGTTTTGCCGACGTATCGCAGATCGGTTGTGCCCAGAAAGGCAGGCGCGGAAGCGCTGCCGCTGGTGGCCATTGTTGGCCGGCCCAACGTGGGCAAATCCACTCTGTTCAATCGGCTTACGCACAGCCGCCGCTCCATTGTGGGCGATGAGCCGGGCATTACGCGTGACCGCATCTACGGGGAATATGAGTGGTCCGGGCGGCAGTTTCGCCTCGTTGACACGGGCGGAATTGTGCCCGACGATCCAGAACTGATCCCCACCGAAATCTATAACCAGGCCAAAGTTGCGCTGCAGGAAGCTGACGCGATGGTGCTGGTGGTGGATGCGCGCACCGAGTTGGCTAGTCCCGACTACGACCTGGTAAAGCTGCTGATTCGCGGTGGAAAGCCTGTGTTTCTGGCCGTCAACAAGGTCGAGGGCGAAGCGATGTCCCTGGCCGCGGAAAACTTTCGCCAGCTTGGGCTCCGCAACGTGTATCCCATCAGCTCGGAGCACGCGCTCGGAATTGGCGAGTTGCTGGATGCAATTTCTGACGCGATTCCGGCGCCCGCTGAAGCCGTGCTGACGGAGGAAGAAGCAGCCGCCGCGCAAGAGGCTGAGGACGCAGGGGCTGAGGAGGCTGAAATCTCCGAGGGAGGACCGGTTGCACCGGAAGCCCGCGATGAAGAGTCGCATCCGCGCAATCGAACTCACGGCGAGTTCGAGCAGCACGAGACTTCGGTGGCGATTATCGGCCGGCCCAACGTGGGCAAATCCACGCTGCTGAACGCGCTGACGGGCACCTCGCGAGCGATTGTTTCGCCCATTGCCGGCACTACGCGCGATGCGGTCGATGAAGTGGTCGAGTTCGAAGGTCAGCAACTGCGCTTTGTCGACACCGCAGGAATCAGGCGCAAAGGCAAGACCCACCTGATGGCTGAAAAGATGAGCGTGGTCATGGCCAGGCGGCATCTTGAAGCAGCGGACGTGGCGCTGCTGGTGCTTGACGCCACTGAAGGCGTGACCGGCGCGGACGCGACCATTGGCGGTTACGCGCACGAGAGCGGGCGAAGCGTCATCATCATCGTGAACAAGTGGGACGCCATCACGACCGGGCGCACAGACGGCAAGCCGCCGGCAGACCGCGATGTGTTTGAAAAGCAACTGCGCTCGGCGCTCAAGTACCTGAACTATGCGTCAGTGATATTTCTCTCCGCGCTTGAAGCCATGGGGCCCGATAGAAAAGGAATGGCCCGGGTGCTGAACGAAGTAAAGGCCGTGGCAGCGGAGCGGCGCAAGCGCGTCACGACGGGGCAGATGAATCGCTTCCTCGAAAAGGTCGATTTCCAGCGCGCGCCGGTGCCGATGGCCAAGCGGATTCGGATCTTCTATATGACGCAGGCAGCTGTGGCGCCACCCACGTTTGTGCTCTTTACCGACCGCGACATCAAGCTGCACTTCGCCTTCGAACGCTTCCTTGAAAACCAGATTCGCGAGGCCTTCGGCTTCAAGGGAACGCCAATCTGGTTCAAGGTCAGGGCGCGGAACGAGAAGAAGGAAGGGTAAGACTGCATAAATGATCGCGATCAATTGGGGAACTTCGAACTTTCGCGCATACAAGCTGGATGCTGCCGGAAACGTCGAAGCCGAGAGATCGTCTGCACGCGGTGCTGTCGGGGTGCCGTCGGAAAAGTTCCTCGACGCTCTCATGACCGAAGTCGGCGACTGGGTCCGGGACGGGGAAAGAAAAGTCCTGATGTCGGGCATGGTGGGCGCGCGCAATGGATGGAAAGAAGCCCTTTACGTTTCGGTGCCTGCGACCTTTGACCAGGTGGTCGATGGAGTTATCCGGCTGGAAGTGAAGTCATTGGACGCGCGCATTGTGCCTGGCCTTATCGGAGCCGATGAGTGCGAAGTCCCCGAAGTGATGCGGGGAGAAGAGACAGAGATCTTTGGCTGCCAGAGCGAGATAGCGAGTCATACCCGCCTGTGTCTTCCCGGAACCCACACGAAGTGGGTGCGAATGCAGAGCGGAAGAATTGCAGCTTTCTCCACATCGATGACCGGCGATCTCTACAAGGCGGTCCGCGAAAGCACGATTCTCCGCACCTGCACACAGCACGAGCCCACAGACAACGATGCCTTTCTGCTCGGCGTGGCGCGTTCAAAACAGCAAGGGGAACTTGCCCATCATCTCTTTGGCGTGAGGACGCTGGTTCTTACCGGCGCAATGCAGGAGTCCTCGGCCTCGTCGTATTTGTCCGGACTCATGATTGGGCACGAAGTAAATGCGATGACGCAGAAGGGCGAGTCCGTTCATCTGATCGGTGATCCCGCGCTGTGTTCGCTCTATGCAAAAGCCATGCGCAAGTCTCGCGTGAATTCATCGGTTGAGCCCGCTGGTGCTGCATTGCGTGGCCTGGTACGAATCGCCGGGAGCCTGAAATGGTAATGCACGAGCGACATGCCCTTCACGAATGCCCAGTTCTGCGCGAATGGTTGGCCAGATGTCCGCTGATCGCAATTCTCCGCGGGATTGAAACCGCCGAAGTCGACGAAGTCTTCTCCGCGCTGCTCGCCGCGGGAATTGTTATCGCCGAGATCCCACTCAATTCTCCCCATCCGCTGGCAAGCATCAAGCGGGCCGCCGAATTATTTTCCGGCAAAATGCTGGTGGGCGCCGGAACGGTCACACAGGTTTCTGAAGTAGAGGGCGTACGCGCCGCCGGCGCAAAACTCATCGTCTCTCCACACGCTGATGCGGAGATCGTGCGAGAAGCAAAGCGCCTAAACCTGATTTCGGTGCCCGGCATCGGCACAGCCACCGAAGCCTTTGCGATGCTGCATGCCGGGGCCGACGCGCTGAAGCTCTTCCCGGCCGATGTGATGGGCACTCGAATGTTGACGGGACTGAAGGCGGTCTTGCCGAAGGGCACGATCATGGTGCCCGTCGGGGGAGTCGATGCGGAGACCATTCCAGCGTGGCGCGATGCCGGTGCTGGCGGATACGGTATCGGCTCTTCCTTGTATAAGCCAGGTACTTCGGCGGCCCAAGTTGGAGCGCGGGCCCGGCAGCTTCTGGAAAGCTTGCGTCAGCCGTGAAGGGAAGGCCTTGCATCAGCGGGTTTGCGATGGAGGTGCTCGGAAGGATTGAGGGACTGAGAGGGCAATGTTAATCGCAAGGTAACTGACGGATAGGCGACATTACCGGCCAATCGCTGCCCATTTTGATTCAGGTGTTCGAGAGTCGTTTTATTTGGGCGAGGATCTTGGAGAGGCGATTGGAGAGTCGCTTGAAGCAAGAGCGCATGTCGCCGTTGGGGAGTGAGCGGCGGAACATTTCCATGAGATGTTGAGCAGTGAATAAGGCATCGCGGATGGCATCGAGGCCGGTGTGTGCGGGCGATGCTGTTTTTGCTAATGGCGTCAGATGCCTTGGGTGCGCTTGAGCGAGATAGAACTCGCGCTGGAGGTCGGTGAGGGCCACATCGACATAGCGCATGGTCATCTTGGGCTCGGAGTGGCCGAGCAACTTCATCAGGATGGGGAAGCTGACACCGGAGCGCAGCATCTCGGTGGCATAGGTGTGTCGTGTCTGATGGGGGACGATGTTGGTGGGAAGGCCAAGGGAGTGGCAGACCAGATGCAGGTAATCGCGGAGCTGACGAACCAGCGCGACTTTGCTTCCCGGTCGAGCCAGGAGCCACTTGTCGGCGGGTAGGGAGTCGAGAGAACGGAAAAAGCGTAGGCGCTGTACGAGTTCACAGACGAAGCCATCGACAGGGACCATGCGCTCGGTCTGGAGTTTTCCCAGGGGTACATGGATGGCCCACTGGCCTGGAGCGATGGAGCGAAGGCAGTCGTGGGATAAGTCGATGCATTCGCCGATGCGCATGCCGGTGTGGCGGAGCAGCAGGAAGACATTACCGCCCAGGTCATTGCGGCGGCGGAACTCCTGCTGGAGAAGTTGGTCCTGCTCGACGGACAGTGGCCTGGGCAGCCGCTGCGGGGTACGAGGAAGGTCGACGCGCTGGATCAGATGGGCCAGCTCGGCACGCTGTTCAGTCCAGGCCAGATCACAGAGCAGTGAGCGCAGCGCGATAAGCAGATTGATATAGGACGCGGTTGAAAGAGGCGGTGTCTGCGCGCGCAGGTGCGCCATCCATGCCAGGATGTGGGGATCGCGGCGCAACTGATCCAGTTGTCTGACCTGGGGGTGATGAGCGCCGAGATAGGTTAGGAAGTTGCGCACCGTGCCGCGGTAGTGACGCGCGGTTTCTGAACTCAGTGCGGCACAGAAGGAGTTGACAGCGCTCGCGAAGGCCGGTGCCAGGGGATGATCGAGGGGAGGACGACGTCTTCTCATGATGCATTCCCTGGTAGCGGGCGGATGCACTGGGCGACGGCGTGCGTGTACTCGAGGTAGACGTCCTGCGGCGTGACATGGATGTAGCGCAGGGTGGTTTCGATGTCGGCGTGACCCATCAGCTGCATCAGGGCGGGCAGGCTCATTCCTGCGCGCACCATGTCGCAGGCAAAAGTATGTCTGAAGCGGTGCGGGTTGGCGATCTCTACGCCGGTGGTGCGGCGATGATGGCGGAACAGGGAGCGTAATCCGGCCGGAGTCATGCGTTGTCCGCGGGCGGGTCCCTTGAGCACGACGAACAGTGCCGCCGAGCAGGGATCGGGGCGTTCCAGACGCAGGTAGTGATCGATCAGTTGCGTAGTTTCCGGCGCCAGAGGAGGCAGGCGAAGCTTGTTGCCTTTTCCACGCACCCGCAGTTGGCCTTCGGACAACAACACGTCGTCGCGGTTTAAGGCCATCACTTCGGCAGAGCGCAGGCCATGCATGAGCATCAGGCCCACGATGGCCAGGTCGCGGGCGGTGCGGAAGCTTCGCCAGAAGCGAGTCACTTCCTCGATGGACAAGGGAACGATGTTGAGCCTGGGCTCTCTGACGCGCAGCCTGCTCATCGCCACCCGGGGACGGCTCAGACCCATGGGCTTGCGCTGCAGATAAGCCTGATGATAACCGTGCGCGATCTGGCAGGGAGCATCGGGGAACTCATTGCGGACGGCGCAGTCGGCATCCGCAACCCGGTCATTGATCGTGGAAGCGGCGGGCCGCGGTTCGAGGCCGGACTGGAAGCGAAGGTATTCGAGCAAGGTCGATTCGGTGAGATTCTTCAACGCAAGTTCGCTGGTGTGATGCTCATGATGCCACCAGCGAACGAAGTGCAGCAGGTTGCAAGCGTAGGTGCGCAGGCTGGTGTTGGCTATGTGGCGGACGTACTCGCGGTCGAGATACCGATTGACCCAGCCAACTTCCCGTCCAGTGGCCTGTTCGACCACACGGAACGGACTGTGCGCTCCGGCGGAGCTGCGCTGATGGATGACCTTAAACTTCATGACTGTGCGGCCTCCAGGAGAGACTGGAACCGGCGTGCGTCTCCGCCCTCGACGAAGAAGGAGTTGGGATCGTGCCCTTCAGGCAGGAGCACGCGGCGGCCACAGAGTCCTTGCTCACTGAGACGATGGGCCAGTTGCTCTGCGGCCTGCTGGCCACTCAGGTTGGCATCGACGTCGAAGGTGAGATAGACCGTGCGTGGGCCATCACAGAGTTGGCGGAACTGGACGTCGTTGAGATGGGTTCCCAACGAACAGGTCACGTTGTGGAAACCCGCCTGCCGCAGCACGGCATAGTCGAACAGGCCCTCGACAAGAATCACCTCGGAGTCGTGCCGCACCTTGTCCCAGCCATACAAGCCCCCCTTGCTGCCGGGCAGGAAGCGATGGGCGAAGGCGGCGCTGATACTGCGGCCGTAGAGGTTGATGATGCGGTCGCCTTGGCACAACGGAAAGACGATGCGCTGATAGAGAGCATCCGCACCCTGTGCGTTGACCAGACCCACTCTTCGCAACAGTTCGAAGGAGTAACCTTGCGCTGTGAGATGACGGCGCAGGCTGCCGCCGACAGCATAACCGATGCCCAGTTCGCGGATCAGAGCAAGATCGTAAACTCCGCGCTGGCCGAGATAGCGCATCGCATCGGGACACAGATCGAGATGCTGCTGATAGAAGGCAGCAGCCTGCTCGAGTACAACTGCCGAGTCGATAACGGGGGATGTCGGTTGCTCAAGACAGGCAAGGCTCTGACGGAAAGACACGCGGCGAGATAACTCGACGAAGCGGATCAGATCCCCGCCCTGGCCGCAGCCGTGACAGTAGAAGACGTTCTTGCGCGTGTTGACATAGAACGAGGGCTGGGACTCTTCATGCAGCGGACAGAGTCCAACGAGCTCGGATCGACCCGCAGGTGATCCCTTCCAGTTGTGCTGCCGCAGATACTCCAGCAGCGGCAATCGCCGCTTGAGTGCTTCAACGTCTTCGCCCACAGCGCCTTTTCCGCCTCCGGAGCCCAGCGTAGGAGCAAGCTGCCGATGTTCCAAGGCAAGGATGGTGGGTAAAGAACTTTTTTCTCAGAGACGCAAAGGACGGAGTGTCGCGATGACCGGAGTGATCCAGTGATGAACCGCCGCTTGGTCCTGCGGCCGTTCAGAAGCTGCCAGCCAGTGGGTCACTCGCGCAACGGTCTGGCGGATAAAGGAATGGGCTGGTTGGGATCGATCGAGGTCCTTCGACCAGCGGCGAATCGTGGAGGAATCCGGCTGGCAATCGGAATCCTTGAACTTCGGCACCGCCTTTTCCCACGAGCAGTGATCCACAAAGCACAACAGCAATGCGTCGCAGCGCGCCAGCAAGCTGTAATGCGTGTAAGGGAGTGAAAACACCGGCAGAAAGGTGAACGTCCGTCCGCACTTCACGCAGAGACCCCGGCGTATCCCGATCCAGTCATGATGCTCGTCGTGAGCCTGTTTGCGGCGACGCCCGTGACCGATGATCGAATCGCTGTCACAAACCGGACAATGGCGTAAGATGATTTCGTCCGAGTCTTCCGCCCAGCCGGTTCGAAGCTTGTCCGGCGGGACGCGGACTGGGACAAAGAGGATCGTTACCTCACACGGGTTCCGCTTCCTGCTCCGATCCGCCAAGATGCTGGCAGGAAGCGGGGCCCCGCCTCCTGAAGAAAACTCCAACTGAAAGAAAATATACCTTCTTACTCAAGGCTCCGCAGTCCGATCTAAATTTATTGGCCGGTAAGATCCGACAATCCACTCCCAACCGGCTAATCAGCAGTTGCCGAATCAGCTCGGCGTGAGATACCAATGTCGCAAGGGGCCAGCAAGAGGGAGTGTTGAACATGATGACGAACCGCGCTTCGGGTGTTCGTACATACAGAGGAATCCTGTTACTCGTTGTACTGGTGAGCCTCCTTGCTCAGCTTCATGCCGAGGACGGAAGCTGCAAAACGCAATCTGTTCCCGTTTCGGGGTCGATCTGGGGCCAGATTCCTCCACCTCGGGACGGCGTCACCGTGACCTACTACGACGATGCCATCGTGTGGGTCGGACTGAATCACACCTACGCGGTTTCCCAGAGTCTGACTCACCGCTGGCGAAGCTTCATTCCCTGGATGTCGTCCAGCATCGTCAGCGTTTTTCCATTTAGCAGCGCGCTCCAATCTCCCGCCACCCGCATGCCGCTCTTTTATGTAAGCCATACCGCGGCAGCGATCGATGCTTCTGAGCCCGATGCCAGGTGGGTTCACTTGGTGCAAGCCGATACGAAGCACAACGCAAGAGTGGTTCAGATTACCTCGGGGTGGTCTGCCTTCAGCTTTCACCCGGGATTTACAGCACGCGAAGAGATTCCGCTCAGGTTTCATGTCCTCTCGAGTGCTGTTTACACGATCCAACCGGAGAGGCCTCTCGATAACGGCGAATACCTTGTGATCTTCGGACCATCCGCACTGAGCGGGTTTGAATTCCAGATCGCGTGTTCGGGCGCTCATCGCGACTGACGACAGGAAGCAGCTTAGTACGCTCGCCTTCCGGCCGTAATACCTGCGTTCACGTGACGCCGATGACGGCGTGATGGAGCCCCTAAAGCGCTCCGCTTGGGATGACGGCGCCGTGTTGGTGCGGTAATTGGTGTGTCACCGCCAACCCTTCCCTTACCCCAATTATTCGGAGCGGAATTGCACAACCTGCGGAATTTGACAGTGCCCTTTCCTCGAGGAGGAAATCGCATCTACGGGGCGATCAAATCTTTGTTGATCTCCACGCCCAGGCCCGGACCTTGCG
>Ga0209483_1001543_pt1 | contig 17290 bp, 7 predicted proteins | sample NGEPerA_FD_184508 | JGI IMG/M metagenome (GOLD analysis project Ga0209483, IMG submission 184508) | Arctic peat soil microbial communities from the Barrow Environmental Observatory site, Barrow, Alaska, USA - NGEE PermafrostL2-A... | ecosystem: Environmental > Terrestrial > Soil > Wetlands > Peat... | reverse complement strand
ATCAAAGGCCGTCCTTTTTTCTGGTTTTTAACTTCGTCTTGACAACGCTGTTATGACAGAAAATACGGCCTTTTGCTATATATTTTTTAGCCAATACATAATCGCTCGTGAGAAATCCGGGCTAACCGAACGGGTCTCACCTCACACGAAGGGAAAGCACTGATGCCGTTAGTTGATCAGGTTCGCGCCGACCGTTTGATTGCGCTGACCCGCGAGCACTTCGACGCCGACCTCCGCCCCATTGAAGAGAGGTACCCCGCTACTCCTATGGCTACGAAGACCCACCGGATTGGATCGCGCCCGCGCAGGATTCCAATGAGGAATTGGAGACCGTGAGCGGCAAGAAACGCACCGCGCGTTTAGAGGACATCAAATCTGCCTGCCAGATTTACATTACACCCGTCTCACTACTCAGGATGACGCGCCTTGGGCCGGTTTAGTTGTAACGTCAACAGAATGCGGGTTCGCGCGGTCGCGATGCCTGGCCGGCTTGGCGGAAGCCGTGCAAGCCCCTCTGTTGCGGATTGCACCGCATGGTCTGTGTCACCGTTGGCACGATAGGCTTTCGCAAGGAGCAGGAGATATCTGGCGTCGCGATGATGCGTCATCTCGACGCCCTTTTCGGCCAGACGAAGTGCGACGACTGGATCTCTCGCGATAGCGGGCTCAGCGGTCAACTCGGCACCTACTGCTGCGTCGATGTCGCTTGCGGCCGCTTGTCGGCTTCGAGCAGCCTGTAGAAGAAGTTTCAGCGAACGCTGCGCGGCAGCGGCGGAATCGCGCGGCTGCCCAAGCTGATGCTTGAGGACCCCAAGGCGGATGAGCGCACCCGCCATGGCCTCGTCCCATTCTTTGTGTGATGGGCTGAGCTGGATGATCCTGCGCATGGTGTCGACTTCCTGGTCCAGTGCGTTCATTGCCGCCAGCCAGTATTTTCTGCGCATGTCGCGGCCTGCGGATGACAGGTCAACGTCGCCGCCCTGTTCGTTAACGACTGCCTCAGCATCCTGCATGCGCCACAGATCGACGAGAGCGGTGACATCTTTGGGGTCCGCATCCGAAAGGTGTTGAACCACGGGTCGCGCCCGTGAGAATGCCGCCAGCGCCTCTTTGTACATGCCCATTTCAGAGAATGCCTGCCCTATCTTGCGCAGCGTGGTTGCGTGGAGCCGGACCTGGCTTAGTTTTTTTCGCTGATCTCCGGGCAGTACCTCCTGCATCTGGAGAGACAGCCGAAATTCGCTGAGCGCTTTGTCTGGTTCTGTTTCGAGAAACACGTTTCCCAGGTGCACATGCATGACAGGAATACCGCGCCGTACCGCCATGTAGCCAGGGTCGAGGCGCAATGCCCTTTCGTCCATGTCCAGCGTGCGGCGATAGGCCGCCATGGATGCCACTGGGTCTGCCAGACCCGTGTCCTCACCTTCTTCGTTGCCAAGTGTCTCGTAGGCGATGGCCGCCTCGAAGATCAAATCCGCAGTGACCCCAGGCAGTTGAATCGCTCTGTCATAGGTGTGAACCGCAGTCTGAAGTGCGGCGACAGAAGCCCGAGCGTCTCCGGACTGACTCAGGGATTCGCCCTTGGCTTCATACGCCGCGGCCTGAGACCGCAGCACCTCTTTGTCTTGAGGGTATGTCTGCGCCAGCGGTCCGGCAATGGCAATGGCTTTATTGAAACTGGTAATGGCGCCAGCGGTGTCGCCTGTGTTCTGGTAGTAGATATTGCCCTGAACGTTACCGAGCTGCGTATAGGCGTTGACCAGGTCCAGTGCAGTCTGTCGATCACCCTCGGCATCTTTCGCCATGCGGTCAAGATGCTCCAACACCCTCGTCACGAGCAGTTTCTGGGCCCCAGTTGAGCCGGGAATATCCTGCAGCGCCTGATCCAGTTCCGAAAGCAGGCTGTCGCTTAGCTCCCGCAGATCGGCAGAGCGCGCCTCTGCCCTTCGCCGTTGTTCGTTCGCAATATGGGACTGCCACACTACACCGGCTGTGCCGGCAAGAATAGTGACCAGCAAGAAAACAGCGCCCGCCAGCGCGAGCGTGTTTCGTCGCGCAAACTTTCCCGCAAGGTAGCGAAGGTTTCCCTTACGCGCCGCCACGGGCCGATGATCGAGATACGCTTGAACGTCCTCGGCAAGATTTTCAACCGTTGAGTAGCGCTCCTTCGGGTCTTTGCGCAGAGCCTTCAGCACAATGCTGTCCAGGTCGGCATCGATCTTACCGAAGGGTGATCGGGTTGAGCTTGGCCGGCGTGGCTGCACACCGCAGACGACTCGCACCAGTTCCTCCGTCGAAAAGTTCTCCAGGGAATAGGGCTCCTGATCCGTGAGCAGAACGTACAGCAAAACACCCAGCGAATAGATGTCGGAGGCGATGCCGATCGGCTGCTCCAGTACCTGCTCCGGGCTCGCATAGCGTGGCGTGAAGGTCCGCAGATCGGATCGGGTAGCATCTCCATTTCCGTCCTCCGCCAGCGGTCGCATCATCTTGGCTGTGCCGAAATCAAGCAGCCTGGGTGTGCCGTCCTCTGCTACAAGGATGTTTTCCGGCTTCAAATCGCGATGCACGATCAGGTTTGCGTGGGCATACTGCACTGCCTCACAAACCTTCATAAACAGCCGCAAACGCTCATCCACACTGACGGAATGCTTGTTGCAGAACTTTACAATGGAGTCTCCGTGAATAAACTCCATGACAAGGTACAGTTCATCGCCTTCGCTCAATCCACCATCGAGCAGGCGCGCAATATATTGATGAGTCAAACCTGCCAGCATCTGACGTTCGGCCCGAAACCGCTCACGAAAGAAATTTGAGGCCAGCGGCATGTCGACAATCTTGATGGCGACCTGCTGTTCAAACTGTCCGTCTGCGCGGTGAGCTCGATACACCGCCCCCATGCCACCGCGCCCGATGAGCCCGTCAATGACGTAGGGCCCTATCGCTGCTCCCGGCGACACGCTTTCCGTGCCCACCCGGCTGCGGTGATCTGCCTCGGCCTCGCAGGCCGCCAGCAACGAACGCAACTCCGCCATCAGTGTCGTATCGCCCGCGCAGCGTGTCGTCAGCAGGGTTGTGCGTTCCGGCTCCGCCACGAACAAGGCATCGTGGAAGATGGCTTCGGTGGCTTGCCAGCGCGCTGTCTCGCCGTTCATCAGGCGCCTTTCTCAAACAGCGGTCCCAGGCACGGCTTCATGATGGAGTCTGCGGAATTTCGTCGCAAACCCTCTCACTGCCCCATGAGTGGTTTCACCGCCTCTGGATACAGTCGGCGGTATAGCCACGAGCGCGCGAACTGGAGATCACGATGCACCGTCGCATTCGACTTGCCAAGAAGTTCTGAGGTCTCCTCAACCGTGCAGCCCAGAAAATACCTGAGTTCCACCACCTGGAGCCGTGCCGGGTCGATCTTTTCAAACTCATCCAGCGCGATATTGAGTTCCAGCACGTCGGGGCTTCCCACCTCGATCCATGGAATCTCCGGGCTTAGGGGAACATGCTGGATACCCCGCCCTCGCCGTTGCGCCTGCGTCTCCCGTGCATGATCGATCAGGATCTGGCGCATGACTTTCGCAGCAAAGGTGTAAAAGTGTGAACGGTCGCTCAGTACGGTGCGGTTTTGCTGCAGCAACCGCAAGTACAGTTCGTGCACAAGCGAGGTCGCCTGCATCACTCCGGGGTTTCGCTCCCTGCGAAGGTAGGCGGATGCCACCTCGCGGAGGTGTGGATAGACCAGCGGCATCAACTCTTCAAACGCCTTGGCTTCTCCTCCCCTCCACTTCACCAGCAGAAGGGTAATCTCCCCTTGTTCAGACTCCATGCAGCTCCCGATTGTCGATGGCCCAGGCGAATTTCGCCCTGCCCGATTCTAGCTCGAAACAGGTCACCCCAAGCTGACTGGACATCGCGGGACAGAGCCGTCAGCCGTCCCTCTCGATCCAGCACCCAGCGATTCTCTGAAAAAACAGTGAGAGGGTTTGCATAGACTTTCCGCTGTCTAAGGTAGGCGGCATTCCGAACGGTCCGCCAAAGGAGCAGCCCATGACAGCCAAATCCCTCAAAACACAGGCCTCAAACTTTTCTTCCGAACGCAATGCCCCCCAGCGGTTCAGGTTCTCCGCCTGCCGCCCCGTATTGTTGCTTGCCGCGCTCGCCACACTGGGCGTTCCCCTATGCCATGGCGCGGCTGGGCCAAAAGCGGCCCCTCGCGCTGCTCACGTCGATCGCAACTTTGGCAAGGTCCCACTCAGCTTCGAGAAGAATCAGGGCCAAGCGGATGCACGAGTGCAGTTCCTCTCTCGCGGCCAGGGTTACGCGCTATTTCTCACACCCGGCAAAGCCGTGCTCGAACTCCAGAAGCCAAGTGCCGCCGCTGCTCACGCCAATCCTTTCTCCGCAGCGCCGGCAACCCAGTCTGCCACACTCGGCATGAAGCTGCTGGGCGGCAACCTAAAGGCCGCCGTTTCGGGCGAAGATCTGCTGCCCGGAACCGTGAACTACTTCGCCGGCTCCGACCAGAGCAAGTGGAAGACCGCCCTGCCCACCTATCAGCGCGTCAGCTACAAGGCCGTCTACCCCGGCGTCGACCTCGTTTACTACGGCAACCAGCGCGAACTCGAGTATGACTTCGTCGTCGCTCCCGGAGCAGACGCCGCGGAGATTGCCCTGCAGTTCACGGGAGCCAGTCCCGTGGTCGATAAGTCCGGCGACCTGGTGCTCTCGGTGCAGGGCGAAGATGCCCGCTTCCACAAGCCGGTCGTTTACCAGCTCGACGGCGACCGCAAGATCAGCGTCGAAGGCAGCTACCAGATCGCGGATAACAAGGTTGGCTTCGCGCTGGGCGCATATGACCACTCCAAGCCGCTCGTCATCGACCCCGTCCTCAGCTACCTCACGTATCTCGGTGGCACCGCGAACGACACCATTACCGGAATGACGGTCGACAGCGCAGGCAGCGTTTACGTCATCGGCAACACGTCCTCGACGGACTTTCCGGTCAAAGGTGCGTACCAGAGTACGAATCCCGAGACGCTCAATCCCACATACCCGCTGGCAATCTTTGTGAGCAAATTCAACGCAACGGGCACCACCCTGGTGTACTCCACCTATCTGGGTGCGAGTGAATACACTTACTCCGCCGGCATTGCGGTGGATACCGGCGGCAACGCCTATGTCACGGGCTACACGAGCTATGGCGATTACCCGGTGACCGCCGGAGCCTACCAGACAATTTGCGGCGCCAACAACGTAGTGCCAGCGGGGTCCAGCACAGGCGTCCGCGTCAACGCCTGTATAGGCAACGGACAAGAAGACACGGGCGGTGTGCTGACGAAGCTCGACCCAACCGGCAGTAAGCTGGTCTATTCCACCTACCTGAGCGGAGGCAATGCCACCAAGCTCACGGCGGTCGCCGTCAATGCAGCCGGTGAAGCCTGGGTGACGGGTGTCACCAACGCCGTATGCCCCGGTCCCTACAACAGCAATGGTACTGGCTACCAGTCGTACTTCTGCATCGCAACCTCCGCAAATGCCTCCGAACCGACCAACCCAAATCAAAGCGGCGATACTTACGGCATCGTTGTGAAATTCAACGCACAGGGTAACGGCCTGCTTTACTCCACCACGCTGGGCAATCACAACCCAGTGGGCCATTATGTCTCAACGCTCCACGCCACCGGCATTGCGCTGGACACCGCGGGCAACGCGTATGTTTCCGGGTATATGGACGCCAATTTCTTCATCACGACCACGACGGGCGCTTTTGAGCCTTCCAGAGTCGCCAACTCGCTGCCTGCGTTTGTCGCCAAATATAACCCCGCAGGCACTTCGGCGACCTCACAGGTTTACAGCACCTACCTGACCGGCACCACGGCTTCAAATGACATCGCAACGGGTGTCGCCGTCGATGCCTCCGGCAATGCCGTCGTCACCGGGTATACCAATAGCTGCACGTTCCCGACTACGGCAGGTGCCTTCAGCACTGTCCCCGGCGGGTATGTTAGTCAGAACATCTGCTCTGGCGGCTTCCTCAGCAAACTGAACGCGACGGGCAGCGGCCTGGTGTGGTCTACCTACACCGGCAACAACGGAGCGAACGGAAGGAACAACGACGACAATGACGCCGTTGCCCTCGGCTCCGATGGCAGCGTGTATGTCGCCGGGGACGAACAGGGAGTCGTCCTTAGCCCCACAGTGAACCCCGTCATGGTGCAGTCAGAATCGCACTTCGCCTACATCAAACGCTTCAAGGCCGACGGCAGTGCGGTCGCCTTTTCGAGCGCAATTGGCGGCACCACCGACGCGACTTCCATTCCTACCTCCATCTTTGTCGACGCAACAAATAACATCTATCTCGCGGGCTATACCAACAGCGCGACGTACCCAACGACACCCGGAGCCTTCCAGCCACACACGGCAAGTCCAGGCGGAGGGTACATCAACGACAGCTTCGTCGTGAAGATCGCGCCGACGGCCACCACCACCACCGCACTGACGCTGCCGACCGGCGTCGTGGGCGGCCAAAGCGCCAAGTTCACGGCCAAGGTCACCGGGCAGACAGGCAGCACGGGTACGCCGACCGGCACGGTCACCTTCCTCAGCGGCGCCACCACGCTGGGCACAGGCACACTCGACGGAACCGGAACCGCCTCCTACACCGCTACATCACTCAACGCCACCACCTACAGCGTCACCGCCAGCTACGCCGGCGACACCGCCTTCAGCGCCAGCGTCTCTGCGGCGCAGAACCTGATGGTCGCTCCCGCCACGGCAACGGTAGCTCTCACGGCTCCGGCAACTGCCTTGGTTGGCGCTTCGGTTACACTCTCGGTGGCTGTCACCGGCACTCCGGGAACGCCCACGGGTAGCGTCACGTTCAAGGATGGCGCGACAACTCTCTCCACCGCAACCCTGGCCTCAGGAACAGCCAGCTTTTCGACCACCAGCCTCGCGGCAGGTGCTCACACCATCACTGTCAGCTACTCCGGAGACAGCATCTTCGGCGCTGCAACCTCCCCTGTCTCCACCGTCACCATCAACGCGGCGCCGGCAATCACCTTTGCGGCGCAGCCATCTTCGCTGACCATCGTTCATGGATCATCCGGCACCGTTGTCATCACAGGAACGCCGGTGGGTGGCTACACGGGGACCGTAACCTTCGCTTGCGGAACTTTGCCGGCAGGTGCATCCTGTACCTTCGCTCCGTCCAGCCTCATCTTCACCGCGAACAACACTGCAGCCAGCACGACACTCACGTTCTCTACGGTGACGACCGTCGCCGCATTGGAATCGCTGCCAGGACTCACAACGATGACCCCAGTGTTTGCTGCACTGCTGCTGCTGCCGCTTGGGTTCTTCAGCCGGAGGAAGCTGTTACGCGGAGGGATCGTGTTGAGCCTTCTCGCCCTTGTCTCAATGGCGGCTCTGGGCGGATGCAGCAGCGGTTCGAAAGGCCCGACGACAGTAACAACGGCAGCCGGAACCTACACTGTACCGGTCACGGTAACAGCTGGTACTGCTGTCTCAACGTTGAATCTGTCCATCACAGTGCAGTAGACGCATCAAGGAAAACATTACGGTGAAGTCTCATTACCACGGAGACTTCACCGTAATGTGGCAGACGCCTAAAAGAACGTATCGAATCAAGCAAGCGCAGATCGCAGCAGGACAACATCGTCCCCTTCGCTCCTGAATATCAGCACAATTGGACTACCTTAGTTGGCGATCGCAATTCATCGTGCTCTAAACGTCGAGCTTCTTCGAGAGAGACACGATGCGAGCGTGGGACACCGCATCGGAATGACAGATACCCAAGTAGGGCCATCAAGCACCCGCGAAGTTGCGAGAAGGCCACGCACGGCCTTTGCTCGGAAAGCTTGAAGCTCGGGTGAGGCCTCCCCAAGCTCTTGCAGCAGCGACGCGCGTCCGTCGGATGGAACTGATATCCTTGGCTCTCACCGGACGTCGCAAATTCAACTCTGCACTCCGTTTGCACGGACCATCGGGGAACTCTCTTGCCGCCACCAGGGGAAATCACGCAGTTGCTGCACGCATGGAGTGAAGATAAGGCGGCGTCTACCGACGTACTCTTCGAGATGGTGTACCCCGACCTGCGCAGGATTGCCGGTGCGCTTTTCCGGGGCGAGCGCCCCGAGAACATGCTGCAACCGACCTGCGTCGTCAACGAACTCTTCCTCAAACTTCTTCGCCAGCGCAGTCTGCGATTTGAAGACCGCGAACACTTCTACAGCCTCTGTGCGCGGCTGATGCGCCGGGTGCTGGTGGACCACGCACGCTCCGAAGGCAGGCAGAAGCGCGACGGCGGCGTCCTGGTTCCGCTGCACGACGACATGACGTGGGCCGACGCCGATCCTGCGGCCACCATCGATCTCGATCGCATTCTTGAGGAGCTGGACCGGATCGATCCGCGCAAGTGCCGCATGCTCGAACTCCGTTTCTTTCTTGGCTTCACGGCAGATGAGACGGCGGAACTGCTCCATGTTTCCAAGGCCAGCGTCGACCGCGATCTGAGGTTTGTCCGCGCCTGGTTGAACGAGCGATTGCAGGCGGGATAGCTCCCGTCTCCCATCGTGAAAACGTGTACTGACACATTTCTCCGCGATCTCTCGCGTACAGGGTGAGACTCGACTCATGACCAAAGACGCAGACAACTGGGACACACTACAGTCCCTGTTCCATTTGGCTGAAGAGAACCCCGGCGCCGATCTTGACGCGCTGCTGGCAGAAGCCTGTGCCGACCCGGAACTCCGCCGTCGTGCCCGTGTGCTCATTCTTTCCGCGAGGGAGCAAGACGCCGGCGCGCCCGCTTCTGCGCCAACCACCGCACACCCGCTGACCGGGCGGATCGGCCCCTACTCGATCGTTCGCCTCCTCGGCTCCGGCGGAATCGGCACGGTCTACCTCGTCGAGCGAATCGCGGGCGGGGTCGTTCAGCGCGCCGCGTTGAAAGTCCTCTCCCTGCACGCCGCCGGGCCGTTCTTTGCGGACCGCTTCGCCCGCGAGCAGCACATTCTCGCCTCCCTCGATCATCCCAACATCACCCGCATGTTGGACGCCGGCCTCGGCGAGAGCGGCGAACCCTATCTGGCGATGGAGTACGTCGACGGCGTCCATCTGGATGTCTACTGCGACGATCGCTCACTCGGCGTTCCGGCACGCCTCGAGCTCTTCCAACAGGTGTGCGAGGCGGTCGCCTACGCTCACCGCAACCTGGTCGTGCATCTCGATCTGAAGCCCTCCAACGTCCTCGTCACGGAAGCTGAAGGCAGCGTCAAGCTGCTGGACTTCGGCACCTCCAAACTCATCCAGCCCGACAGCCTGCTGACCACCACCGTGATGGCGACGCCCGCATACGCCAGCCCGGAGCAGCTTCGCAACGAGGCCGTCACGACCGCTTGCGATGTCTATGCGCTCGGCGCGATCCTGTTCGAACTTCTCTCCGGCCGCCGCCCCAACCAGGACAGCTCGGTCGCCATCATGATCGAGCGCTCGCTCAAGGAGCTGCCGTCGGAGCCCATCACCAAGGCGGTCACGCAGATCGCCGCAGAGCACCGCGGACTCACACAGACGCGGCTGCTGCACCTGCTGCGCGGCGACCTCGCGACGATTGTCGCCAAGTGCCTCAGCCCGCGGCCCAGGGACCGCTACGCTTCGGTGGACGCACTCATTACGGACATCCAGCGTTATCTGGCAGGCAGGCCGATCCTGGCGCGACCGCAGACCACGACCTATCGCCTCGCCAAATTCGTGCGGCGTAATCGGACGTCTGTTGTCGCGGGCACGCTTGCCGTTCTGGTCATCATTGCCGTCTCCGGTTATGCGCTGTGGCGGCAGCATCAGGCTGTGGTCGCAGGCCAGCGCGCCTTGCAGATGCAGAACTTCATGTACCAGCTCTTCAAGCTGGCAAACTCGGACTACACCGGCAAGCCCGCGGCGACAGTGCCGGAGTTTCTGCAACTGGGTGTCAACGTGCTGCCGCAGTTCATTCAGGATCCTGCCGACCAACGCGCGGCACTGCTCAGTCTGGCCGAGTCCATGTACAACAACGGCGCTCTGCAAAACGCGCAGCAGGTATTCACCCAGGTTGACGCCAGCGCCAGGGCTGCCGGAGATCTAGCTTCGGAGGCGGAAGCCGAAAGCTATCGCGGCAATATCGCGTACACCGTTGGACAGACCGATTTAGGCCAATCACTCTCCGCCCATGCGCTGGCGCTCTCTCATCAGCCGGGAGTCTCGCCGCAGGCTCGTGTCGACATCGAGATCTTCTATGCGCAGGAGCGCGAGGATGCGGGCTTTCGCGCCGACGAAAACGTGAAGCTGCTCGAAGCCGCCGTGCGAGAAAGCCGTGCCCGTCATGTCCCAGAGCATGAGTTGGCGTTCGCCGTCCTCAGCCTGGGCAGCGCCATCAATCCTCGTGGACGTCTGGACGAAGCTGAGCGCCTCACCAAAGAGGCCATCGGCATCTACGGGCGCGAGCCTTATGCAGTGTGCGATCAGGCCGGCGCCTATTCTGACCTGGCAGTCCTGCAAAATCAACGGAAAGACAATAAGGGAGCACTCGCTTCAGAACGATCGGCGTATGAGGGCTTGAAACGGTGTTCGGGCGAAGGCTCTCGGCGTACCCTGACGGCACAGTCCTACGTGGCCGCGGCACTGATGAGCGACGGCCAGACGCGGGCTGCGATCTCTACGCTGGAAACGTCGCTGCCGCAATGGAAGAAGTTGACCGGCCCAGACAGCGACCAGCTCGCGACGCCGCTGATGTTCTTGACGCGAGCTTATCTCCGCAATGCGCAGTACGTCGACGCGGAGCGAACGGCGCAGGATCTCTACCGCGTGGAGAAAGGGAAGATCAACCCCCTCAGCGCGCAGATGGCGATGTGTCAATGGGTCTGGGCCGATTCTCTCTCCGGCCAGAAGCGCTATCGCGAGGCTCTCCCGCACGCAGAGCTAGCCGACAAGGCGTTCACAGCGGAGCACTCCAGCGCGCTGGGAACCCAGCACAACGCAGCAAGAGCGCACGCGCTGCTACTCGATATCCAATCGAAACTCTCCGCGAAGTGACACGCTTTTCCAGCCTTCGACGCGATCCATAGCAGGAGTCCCGCTATGTCCTCGTCGCGTTCCGTCTTCAGCTCATTCGTCTTCCTGTTTGTCGTCACAGGCTGCATCAGCCAGACTCGCCAACCCTCGGCAGCAGCGCAACAGTCGTCGCGCGCACGACTGGCCTCCGCGTCCAACGCGCATGTCTGGCATATGCACAAAGTCGATGTCACCACGCCGGTTGTCGCCTTGCAGACCCACGGCTCGCGCTCGATACAGGGCATGACCATGCTCGTCCCCAGCGACTGGAGCTTTCAAGGCCAAGCCACCCTCCCGCCCAAGTTCGATTGCAACTACACCATCGGCCGTTTCAACTTCTCCACCCAAAGCGCGGACAAGTCGACCGGCCTGCAGGTGCGTGCGCTTGGGGCGACGGTGTGGTCCACCAACCGGCCAGCGCTACAGCAAATACAGCAGATGAACCAGCAGTGGGCCGGCACGGAGAACTGCCAGATCCAGCCGCCCAAGTCTCTCGCTGACGGTCTCTCAGGCGCGGTCTCCATGGTCGTTGAAAACGGACACGCAGTCGGCGGGGTCGAACCCGTCCCCGGCATGAACGAGCAACTCGCGGCGTCAACCGAGCAGGCCAACCGCATGCTCGCGCAGCAGGCGATGCAGCACCGCATGCCAGCCTCGCGCCTCTCAGCCGAGGCCGGACGACTGCGCTTCACCGGCACCATGAACGGAAAGCTCATCGAGGGCTGGCTCATTGCCATGCACACCGTGCGCAGCGACCCGTCTCCCGGGGGCCCGGTCGACCTCAGCGACATTCCACTCTTCGCCATCATGTACGCTCCGCCGGGCAAGCTCGACAGCTCCGAGAAAATGCTCTCCGCCATGCTCGACTCCATCCAGATCAACCCACAATGGACGGCGTATCTCGCCGAGTATGTGCAGGGAATCGTGCAGATCAAGCAGCGCGCCATGAACCAGGTTGCACAGATCTACGCCAACATGGCCGCGGACAACGCCCACGCCGCGCAGCAGCAGGCCGCCATCCACAACGATGTGGCGAACTATGCCAAACAGGTACATTCGAACGTCGCTGCCAACCGTGCCGCCGCGCTCGATCACAGTTCGCAGCAGTTCGCTCTCCACATGGGCGACCAGGCCATCTACTCCGACCCCACCACAGGCCAGAGCGTCCAGATGTCCAACCAGTACAGCCACGCCTGGGCCAGCACTACGGGCAATACCAACGAGTACATCCTTACCGACTCTCCCTCCTACAACCCCAACGGGCAGGCCGGCAGCGCAGGCTGGACGCAAATGACGCAACAAAATTAGGGGCGTGCGCCGTCATCGCTCGCAGAAATTAAATACTTCTGCGAACGATGACACACTCTCCGCACCCTTGGCGCGTTCCATAGCAGGAGCACCCCGCCATGATCCCGACGCCGTTGAAGTCCGCACTCCATTGCCTTTCCACCCTCGCCTTCATCTTCGCGGGTACCGCTGCCGCGCAAACATCGGGACACCCGCAGCCGGCCAACCTGCACACTCCCAAGGTGGACGCCCACTACGGCAATCGGCCTCTCAGCTTCGAGCCCAACCGCGGCCAGACCGACCCAGCCGTAAAGTTCCTCGCTCGCGGCAGTCAGTACACCGTCCTTCTACAGCCGACCGCCGCGACCCTCGTCCTCAGCCGCGAAAATGGCACCCGCCGCGCCGGTCCGCCGGCACCTGTGACGCGCGCCGCCATTCGTATGACACTGGATGGCGCCAACACTCGCGCCGCAATGTCGCCCGACCGCCCGCTTCCCGGCTACGTCAACTACATCAGCGGCGATAAAGCCCAGACACACACCGGCATTCCAACTTACGCAGCCACCCGCGCCGTCAGCGTCTACCCCGGCATCGACCTCGTCTACTACGGCACCGAGCGTCAGCTTGAGTACGATTTTGTCGTCTCTCCGAAGAGCGACCCCAGCCTGATCCATCTCGCGATCGATGGCGCACACCCGGTCGTCGAGTCGAACGGCGATCTTCGCCTGCAGATCGGCGCCACCAGCCGCGATACCGACATCGTCTTCCACAAGCCTGTCCTCTATCAGCAGGTAGACGGCGCACGGCACTCTATCGATGGGGCCTTTACCGTCGCCGCGAACAACAAGGTCGGCTTCAGGATCGGCGCCTACGACCGCGGCAAAGAACTCGTCATCGATCCCGTCGTCGGCTATGGCAGCTACTTCGGCGGCAGCGTCGAGGACGAGATCAATGCCTCCGCTCTGAACAACAGCAACCAGCTTTACGCCGTGGGCCAGACATTCTCTCCCACACTGCCTTCCGGCACCGGAGAGTTTCAACCCAGCCGCGCGGGAAATAAGAATTCAAACTACCACGATGGCTTTCTGACGAAGTTCTCCGCGGATGGCTCAACCGTTCTCTGGACCACATACCTCAGCGGCTCGCAGGACGATTTTGCCACGGGCGTTGCCGTCAACTCCGCCGATCAGGCGTACGTCGTCGGATATACCAATAGTTGCGAGAACCCGGGCGAATTCCCCAACACCCCATCTGGGGCCGTCCGCTTCCCATTCACTTCAGACGCCGTTCAAACGTTTTGCAACGGTGGCTACAGCTACAACGGGGCTGGAACCGGCGAGTCGGATGGCGGCAATTATGATGCCTATTTGTTGAAGCTCTCCTCGGACGGCAAAACAGAGCTGTACGGCACACCTCTTGGCGGCTCCCAAAATGACATCGCCAGCAGCATCGTTCTGGACGCCACGGGACGGCCTTACATCGTTGGCGAAACCTATTCAACTCAGTACTACAAGTGCACCACCGTTGGGCCGCACTGTAACGACATCCCTTCCTATCCCGTGGACAATCACGGCAACGCGGACACTGGACCCACCAACTATCCGACGACCCCCAACGCCTTTTATAGCAACGTCGCCGAATCTCTTCAATACTCGACCACAGACCCCAACAGCGGCAACACCGGCGGCCCACAGGACGAGCAGGCCTTCATCACCGTCCTCAGCGCCGACCTGCACTCCTTCGTCTACTCCTCGCTGATCGGCGGCGGCATCCTCGGTGGCTGCGGCAACGGTGCCTGCAATACCAACGGCATCGCAGTCGCTGTAAATGCGGCAGGGCAGGCCTTCATCGGAGGCAATACGTCCTCCGCACACTGGCCCACCACTGCAGGTGCGTTCGCCACCACCTGCCCTAACGCGGGCACGGCCACCAGCACATGCGCGTTCACCGGCTGGTTGGCGGGCTTCGATCCCAGCAAGTCCGGCGCGGCCTCGCTGCTCTTCTCCACCTATATGAACGGCTCCACTGCCGGCCTGGACGGCAGTGGCAACCCGCTCTACCCGTCCGGCGATGTCTACGGTCTGGCTGTTGACTCCAAGGGCAACGTGATCGCCACCGGTGACACCAATGCCGACAACTTCCCCACCACCACAGGAACATTGCAACCGGCCTGCGTGCAGTTTGGCGACGGCAACGGCAACAGCCAGCGCTGCCAATCCGCCTATGTCGCCAAGCTCTCTCCTACCGGCGCCACCGTCTGGTCCACCTACTTCGGACCCACGACGAAGACCGGAAACGGCGCTTTTGTGATCGGCAAGGGCGTCGCGCTGGATGCCAGCGACAACGTCTTCGTCGTGGGGTCCAGCAATCTGTCCACGCTGCCCCTGGTCAACCCCATTACCACCAATCAGCCGCAGAATGACGATGCGTTTGTCATCGAACTCTCTCCCACAGCCTCCACCGAGCTGATGGGCACCTTCCTCGGTGCGAACGGCAACCTCACCGTCGACAACAACTCCCTGCATCTGGACAGCAGCCTCAACGCCTACATCAGCGGCTACCAGGGCTTCTGCACCAACTGCACCATCACCTTTCCGTTTACGCCGGGCGCTGCGATCACCGCAAGCACGGGCGGCAGAGCGGACGGCTGGCTGTTGAAGCTCATCACCCAACAGCAGACCTCCACCACCGCCCTGCAGATCACCCCCACCGCCGGGGCCCCCGGCACTTCCATCGGCTTCACCGCGACGGTCACGGGCCTCTCCGGCTTCGCCACACCCACCGGCACCGTCACGCTGGCCAACGGCGCAAACACACTGGGTACTATCACCCTGGCCAACGGCACGGGCACCTTCAGCACGACCACTCTCGCTGCCGGGACCTACAGCGTCGTCGCCACCTACTCCGGCGACGTTGTCTACGCGAGCAGCAAGACAACCGCGCAGACCGTCACCATCCAGAACACGCCGACGGTCGCTCTGACCGCCACACCCTCCACCACAACCATCGGTACTGCCGTCGCACTCGCGGCAACCGTCGCATCGAGCGCCGGCACTCCCACCGGCACCGTCTACTTCATGGACGGCACCAACACCCTCGGCAGCTCCGTGCTCGTCAGCGGTGTGGCCAGCTACTCCGCCACCGCACTCGCTGTCGGCAGCCACTCGATCACGGCCCGCTACAGCGGAGACAGCAACTTTGTTGCCCTCACCTCCTCAGCCCAGACCGTGACCATCAACATCATCACACCAACGATCGCGCTCACCGCAACCCCCGCCACGGCCCAGATCGGGGCGGCAATCGCTCTCGGAGCGACCGTCACCGGCACCGGCGCATCTCCCACCGGCACCGTCAAATTCATGGACGGCACCGCCACCCTCGCCACCGTCAACCTCGCCAATGGAGCGGCCAGTTATTCTGCGACAGCGCTTGCCGTGGGCACGCACACCATCACCGCCAGCTACAGCGGCGATGCCAACTTCTCCACGCTGGTCTCGACGGCGCAGACGGTGACTATCACGGCAATTCCGCCGTCGATAACCGCCGTCTTCTCGCCGGCCTCTCTCACTATCGTTCACGGCTCGACTGGCACATCGACACTCACGGTCACACCGGCCAACGGCTTCGCAGGAACCCTGAACTTCTCCTGCGGTTCACTCCCCAGCTCAGCGTCTTGCGGGTTCCTACCCACAAGCCTCACCTTCACCTCGGCAAGCAGCGCACCTCAGAGCACCGTGCTTACCATCTCCACCAGTGCTTCAGTCATCGGAGCCCTGAGTCCTGCACCCTTCGCTCCGCGCGGCGGCAGCCCGACAGGACCCGTCTTTGCCGCACTGCTTCTGCTTCCTTTGGCGTTCACCCGCCGTGGGCGGCGAATGCTGCGCGCGCATTCGGCAACCACACTGGCGCTTTGCCTATGTGCCCTTGTCGGCCTGGGTATCGTCTCCGGTTGCGGCGGCTCAAACACTCCCGCTCCGGCTGCCACAACACCCGCGGGCAACTACACCGTCACCATTGCAGTAGCGGGAGCCCCAAGCTCTACCTCTCTCAATCTGCAAATCACCGTGCAGTAATCGTTGCCACCGTGTCAGAAGGTCGCCTCGCCGCCGAGGCGTCCCTCAGACACAGCGCTTGTCACCTTTTCCGAGGATGAACTTGGCTGCAAATGCTCCAGTGTCGCTCTCGAATATCGACAGCTTCAAGTCGAATATTCAGAATCATCGGCAGCCTTCGAACCGTCGGTCGGCAGAACTCGCGTGTCGCGTCCTTCGGGTTTCGGACTCCTCCATCTTCGCAGGCGCCGGTCCCTTTGCAGAAACTTCTTCTCTTGGCAGCGCGGCCGTGGCGCGACTTGGGAACAGCCACTTCCGCGCCCTTTGGGATGTGTCGCGATTGACCGGGCAAAAGATGAAACATTATGCAAACATAACAAGCCATCGCCCTCGTCGGCTCCGTCGGCAACTCAGCCACCAGCCGCATCTCCACGAGCGGCTGCAAGTGCACCGCCTTGGGAGTCGCCGTCCTCTCCGACCGTAACCTCCAGCCCTTTCACTACGACGTCGTTGCCTTCAGCAAGCAGGGCCACTTCACCAAGCCTCTCCACCGGCACCCGCGATCCTCTCGTCGTCGTCCGCCGGGTCGGCAAATGAGACCTCCCGCGCGAGATCCATTGCAACGCGCCTCACCGAAACTGAGTTCGGCGAGGTGGAGGCGGCAGCGGCGAACGCGGGTAAGAAAGTTGCGGAATGGCTACGCGAGGCGGCGCTCGCTCACGCCCGCGCCAGCGCTGGCGCAGAGGAGCAAACCGATCCCATCTTGCTCGCGGAGATCATGGGGACGCGCTCGCTCATGCTGAATCTGTTTGGGAGCGCGTCGGAAGGGCCACTGACCACCGAAGACTTAC
>Ga0209483_1001542_pt1 | contig 17292 bp, 6 predicted proteins | sample NGEPerA_FD_184508 | JGI IMG/M metagenome (GOLD analysis project Ga0209483, IMG submission 184508) | Arctic peat soil microbial communities from the Barrow Environmental Observatory site, Barrow, Alaska, USA - NGEE PermafrostL2-A... | ecosystem: Environmental > Terrestrial > Soil > Wetlands > Peat... | reverse complement strand
AAGGCCTACGGCGGTCGGCGCAAGGTTTCCTGGTTCGAGGTTTATGCCGGCGAGACGTCCTTCAAAAAATTTAACAGTTGGCTGCCCACCGACACGATTGAGGCGTTCAAGGAATTTCTGATCGGCATCAAAGGCCCCTTGACTACGCCGGTGGGCGGCGGCATCCGGTCTCTTAACGTCGCTCTCCGCCAGATGCTCGACTTGTATGTGTGCCTCCGGCCTGTCCAATATTTTCAAGGCGTGCCTTCGCCTGTCAAACATCCGGAAAAAGTGGACATGGTCATCTTCCGCGAAAACACCGAGGACATTTACGCGGGCATTGAATACGCCGCCGGCTCGGCCGAGGCGGGCCAGTTCCTCGCCACTCTGGCCGCGCAATTTCCCAAGTCGTTCGATAAAATTCGCTTTGGCACCGAGGAGCGGGCCCGTGAATTCTGGACGGCGGTGGGCGCGGCCAATTTTCCCTGTGATGTTCGCGTGGGCATCGGCATCAAGCCGGTCAGCTATAGCGGGTCGGTCCGCCTGATTCACAGCGCCATCGGTTACGCCGTTAAATTCAAACGCAAGAGCGTGACCCTCGTTCATAAGGGCAACATCATGAAATTCACCGAAGGCGCTTTTCGGGATTGGGGTTATCAGGTGGCCAAGGAGTACTTTGGCGCAGTGGAAATAGACGGCGGCCCGTGGTGCAAAATTCCCGAAGGCAAACCCGGGGCCGGTTTGGTCATCAAAGATTCCATCGCCGACATTACCCTTCAACAAGTCCTGACCCGCGCCGAGGATTTCGATGTCATCGCCACATTGAACCTGAACGGCGATTATCTCAGCGACGCGCTGGCCGCGCAAGTGGGCGGCATCGGCATCGCTCCCGGCGGGAATATTAATTACATCACCGGCCATGCCATTTTCGAAGCGACGCACGGCACGGCCCCTAAATACGCCAACCAGGACAGGGTCAATCCAGGCAGCGTGGTGTTGAGCGGCGAGATGATGTTTCGCCATTTAGGGTGGACGGAAGCAGCCGACTTGATTTTGAAGGGACTGAACGGCGCGATTGGCTCCAAGCGCGTCACCTACGACTTCGCGCGCCTCATGCCCGGCGCGACGGAAATCAAATGCTCCGCGTTCGGTGAGAACATCATCGCGCACATGTAACTAGACTTTCGCGGGGCAGGGTTCAAATTGACTCCGTGTCGCAGGAGCTTCGAGTGGCCTCGCCGCCGTCGAAACCGCTGATGGTTTACGACGGGGATTGTCATTTTTGCCGGCGATGGATTATTCGCTGGCAGCGGATGACGGGCCAGGCAGTCGATTATCTTCCTTTCCAGGACCCGCGCATCGGCCAGAATTTTCCCGAGATTCCCCGCGAAGATTTTGAAACCGCTGTTCATTTGATTTTCCCCGATGGCTCCTTTTGCCTGGGAGCGGAAGCGGTTTTTCGCGCGCTGGCCGCGGCCGGGAAAGAACGGTGGCTCTATTGGATGTACCAAAAAATACCCATCTTCTCCGAGCTGACTGAACTGTTTTACCATGAGGTTTCCGTTCACCGTTCATTCCTTTCCAGAATAGACAAAATTTATTCGGGTCCCGGTGATCTGCCGCTCAGTTACATTCGGGTGCGCTTTGTTTTTCTGCGCGGGCTGGCGTTGATCTATCTGATTGCCTTCACTTCTTTGCTTGGTCAAATCCAAGGGCTGGCGGGCAGTCGCGGGATCGCGCCCGCCCATTCCTTCATGGAGGCGGTCAAGCGAGAGTCGGAGCAAAATAATATTGGCCTGGAAAAGTATCATCGGATTCCCACGCTGGCCTGGTGGGGCGCGGGTGATCGAGCCTTGCATTGGCAATGCGCGGCGGGCGTTGGCCTGTCGGCGCTCTTGCTGTTGGGCATCGCGCCGGCCCCGGTGCTTTTTCTCCTCTGGATTCTCTATCTGTCTTTGTCAACGATCTGTAGTCCCTTTCTCAATTTTCAATGGGACACTCTCCTGCTCGAAACCGGCTTCCTCGCCATTCTCTTCGCTCCGTTGCAATGGGTGGAACGTCCCTCGCGGCAATCGCCAGTTTCCGGGACGGCGCTGTGGCTATTGCGCTGGCTGATCTTTCGGCTCATGCTCGAATCGGGCTGTGTCAAACTAATGAGCGGCGACCTCACCTGGTGGAACTTGAGCGCGTTGCGCGTGCATTATGAAACCCAGCCTTTGCCCACATGGATAGGCTGGTACGCCCATCAACTGCCAGCGGGCGTCCAAGCCGTTTGTGTCTTCCTGCTTCTGGCGGTGGAAATCGTTGCGCCGGCTTTGATATTTGCCGGACGCCGGGCGCGCCTGGGGGCGGCGGGGCTGTTCATGCTCGTGCAGGCGTTGATTATGCTCACCGGCAATTACACCTTTTTTAACTGGCTGACTATTCTTCTCTGCGTGCCGTTGCTCGATGACCGGATGCTGCGGCGGCCGCACGCAGTGGAGGTTTCCCGCTCCCAGCGGTGGCCGCGATTCGTAGTCCTGCCGCTCGCGTTTGTAATAGTCATCGTCACGTTCATGCAACTGCTGGGCAGCTTTCGCATTCCTCAGCGCTGGCCGGCGCCCATTCTGGCTCTTTATGAATGGGTGCAACCGTTTCGAACCTTAAACGGTTATGGGTTGTTCGCGGTGATGACGCAAACGCGGCCGGAAATTATTGTGGAAGGGAGCAACGACGGCCAGAACTGGACGGCTTACGAATTCAAATACAAACCTGGCGATTTAACGAGGAGGCCGCCTTTCGTCGCGCCTTACCAGCCTCGGCTCGACTGGCAGATGTGGTTTGCGGCGCTGGGCGGCCTGCGAGACGAACCTTGGTTTCTGAATTTCGAAGTCCGGCTCTTGCAAAATTCACCCGATGTCCTCGCGCTTTTGGGCCGCAATCCGTTTCCAAAGACGCCGCCTAAATATATCCGCGCGCAACTTTACGAATATCATTTTACGGACTTTGCCACCCGCCGAATCACCGGCCAATGGTGGAGGCGCGAGTATAAGGCCGTGTATTGTCCGGCATTTTCCCTGGAGGACATCCATGCCAGACCTTTGACAGATGGCCCTGTGCAGGTAGATTAGGAGTCGCCTGAATGAATCAAACGCCTGATATTCCAAGCAGCGGGAATCTTCCTTTCGTTGAGCAGCTTTACGCTGATTTCGCGCGCGATCCCGCGTCCATTGCTCCCGAATGGCGGCGCTATTTCGAGACGCTCAAAAATGGCGAGCCGCTCATTGCGCCGCGTTTCGGGCCGTCGTTCCAGGCCGCCGGACTGTTTGCTGCCCGGGCCGTTCCCGCCTCGCCCGAGGAAAAGGTGGACGAAAGCAAAGTGGCCGCGCTGCAAAATCGAGTCAATCAATTGGTGCGCAATTACCGCGTGCGCGGCCATAACATCGCGGCCATCGATCCCTTGGGCATGCCCCGGCCCACGCCGCCCGAATTGGAAATGAGCTTCTTCGGTTTTTCGGAGGAGGACATGGATCGGACGGTCAGCAGTCAATCATTGCAATGCGAGGGGCCGCTTACCGTCCGCCGGATTTTGCAGCGGCTGCGCGACACCTATTGCCGCTCGATTGGCGTGCAGTATATGCACATCGACAACGTGGCCATTCGCCGCTGGCTTCAGCAGCGGATGGAAGGCTGCGGCAACCGGCTGGACCTGACTCGCGACGAGCAAATCCGCATTTTCACCCGGCTGACTGATGCGGTTTCGTTTGAGGAATTTATCCGCAAAAAATTTGTCGGGGCCAAGAGTTTTTCACTGGAGGGCTGCGAGAGTCTTATCCCGTTGCTCGATCTGGCCATTGAAAAAGCAGCGGGGCAGGGGATCGAGGAAATTGTTTTGGGCATGGCCCATCGCGGACGGCTCAATGTCCTGGCCAATATTCTGGGCAAAAGCCCGCGCCTCATTTTTCGCGAATTCGCCGATGATCCCAAATTATTCCGCGGCCATGGCGATGTGAAGTATCATCTCGGCTACAGCAATGATTGGACGACGGCCTCGGGCCAGCCGATGCATCTTTCGCTCTGTTTTAATCCCAGCCATCTGGAATTCGTCAACCCGGTGGTGCTCGGGCGCACCCGCGTCAAGCAGGATCGCTTCAAGGCCCGGGGTGGCGCGGAGAGCGGCAACTGCCTGGCGCTGCTCATCCATGGCGACGCCAGTTTTTCCGGCGAGGGCGTGGTGCAGGAAACCTTGAACTTGAGCCAGTTGCCCGGTTATACGGTGGGCGGGACGGTTCATGTGGTTGTCAATAATCAGATTGGTTTCACCACTTCGCCCAGCGAGGCCCGTTCCAGCGCTTATCCCACCGATGTCGCTCGGATGCTCCAGATCCCGATCTTTCACGTCAACGGCGAAGACCCGGAAGCCGTCGCGCAAGTCGTGCGGCTGGCCATGGATTTCCGCCAGACTTTTCGCCGTGACGTTGTTATTGACATGTTTGGCTATCGGCGGCTGGGCCATAATGAGGGGGACGAACCCTCATTTACGCAGCCGGTTTTATACCGGGCCATCGAGCGCCGAAAATCGGTCCGTGAAGGTTACCTTGGCCACTTGCTGAATCTGGGCGGACTAAGCCGTGAGGAAGCCGATGAAATCGCCCGCCGGCGCCGTGATGCGCTCGAACAGGAATTGTCGCAGGCGCAGGCGGAAAACGGCCTGCCGCCCATGGAAAAGGCGCGGAGCATCTGGGTGGCCGGCCAATATACCGGCGGCCCAGAAAAAGACGCGCCCGAGGTGGACACGGGTGTTGCGATGCGCACCTTGGTGGAATTGCTCGTCAAACAAACGGAATTGCCGGCGAGTTTTCATCCTCATCCCAAGATCACCAAGTTTTTGGAAGGCCGCCGCAAAATGGCTGCGGGTGAACAGCCGCTGGATTGGTCGGCGTCCGAGGCGCTGGCTTTCGCCAGTCTGAGCGCGGCGGGAGTCCGCCTGCGCTTGAGCGGCCAGGACAGCGCGCGGGGCACCTTCAGCCAGCGCCATGCGGTCCTCTACGATTACGAAACGGGCGAGCCTTACACGCCGTTGCAACATCTCGGCGCGAAGCAGGGACCCGTCGATATCATCAACAGCCCGCTTTCCGAGGCGGGCGTGTTGGGATTTGATTACGGTTACAGCCTGGATTGCCCGGACGGTTTGATTTGTTGGGAGGCGCAGTTCGGCGATTTCATCAATGCGGCGCAAGTTATCATTGACCAATTTATTGCCAGCGCTGAGGACAAGTGGAACCGGTTGAGCGGAATCGTCCTGCTGCTCCCGCACGGTTTTGAAGGGCAGGGGCCGGAACATTCCAGCGCGCGCCTGGAGCGCTTCCTGACTCTCGCCGCCCAGGACAACATGCAGATCGTCTGCCCGACGACGCCGGCGCAATATTTCCATTGCCTGCGCCGCCAGGTCTTGCGGCCCTGGCGCAAACCCCTGGTGGTGATGACGCCCAAAAGCCTGCTGCGGGATCCCCGCGCAGTTTCTACTTTACAGCAATGCGCGCAGGGAAAGTTCGAGCGTGTGCTGCCGGATTCCCTCGAGCCAAAAAACGTCCGCCGCATTCTTCTTTGCGCCGGCAAAATTTATTACGACCTGCTCCAGCAACGCGAAGCTTTGCAGCGGGAAGACGTCGCCATTCCGCGCCTGGAGCAAATTTACCCTCTGCCGGAAGGCCTCTTGCAAGCCGCCCTGGCCGGCTATGCGGACGATACCCCGGTGTTGTGGGTGCAGGAAGAGCCGGAAAATATGGGGGCTTGGCGTTTTCTCCGCACCCGTTTTGGCGAAAGGCTTTTTGGCAAATATCCCTTCGGCGGCATTCGCCGTCCCGCTTCCGCCAGCCCGGCGACCGGGTCGTTGCGCATTCACAAGAGAGACCAGAAATATCTCGTCACGCAGGCCTTTGCTGAAGGAACCTAATCCGTATGGCTATTGAATTAAAAATTCCATCGGTCGGAGAATCGATTACCGAAGTTGAGATTGGCCAGTGGCTCAAGCGCGAAGGCGACGCAGTCAATAAAGATGAGAACGTCGTCACGCTGGAATCCGAGAAAGCGACGATGGAATTGTCCGCTCCCGTGTCCGGAACGTTGACCAAGATCCTCAAAAGCAAAGGGGAAAAGGCGGCGGTGGGCGAAATTATCGCGCAGTTTGAAGCTTCGACTAAAGCGAAAGAAGAAGCCAAGCCGGCTAAAGCCGCCAAGTCGCCCGAACCCACTGAGGCGCCCAAGCGCGAGGAGCGCAAAAAGGAAAAAGAAGAGCCGCCCGCTCTCGCGGCCAAGGCGGAGACGCCGCCGGCTGTGACATCGGGCCGCGAGGAAGAAGTCGTGCCAATGAGCTTGTTGCGCCGCACGGTTGCGCAACGGCTGGTCGAGGCCCAGCAAACCATGGCCATGCTGACGACCTTCAATGAAATCGACTTGACGGCCGTGATCGCCTTGCGCAAACAGCACCAGGAAAGCTTCACCCGCAAGCATGGCGTGAAATTGGGCTTCATGTCTTTCTTCGTCAAAGCGGTGGTCGAGGCTTTGAAAGCCATCCCGCAAGTCAACGCCTCAATTCGCGGCAACGACATTATTTATCATAATTATTTTGACATCGGCATGGCCATCGGCAGCGGCAAGGGGCTGGTCGTTCCCGTCTTGCGCAATGCCGAGCGAATGAGCTTTGCCGAGGTGGAAAAAACGGTCGCGGGCCTGGCCGCGCGCGCGCAGGAAAACAAGTTGAAGCCCGACGAATTGCAGGGCGGCACCTTCACCATCACCAATGGCGGCGTCTATGGCTCGTTGCTCTCGACGCCCATTGTCAATCCTCCGCAGAGCGCCATCCTCGGCATGCACGCCATCCAGGAACGGCCAGTCGCGCTGGACGGAAATGTGGTCATCCGCCCCATGATGTACGTGGCGCTCAGTTACGATCATCGCCTGGTCGATGGGCGCGAGGCCGTGACGTTTTTGGCGCGAGTCAAAGAGCTGATCGAGAATCCCGCCCGGATTTTGCTCGAGGTTTGACCGTCATTTCCGGGCGGTCTTCGTATCTTTGGAAACCAGGAAGGCGAGCAGATCGTTGAAATCTTTCGGCGCCAGCGCTTGCGCAAAATTATCCGGCATCAACGACAATTCCGACTCCCGCTGTTCCCGAATATCTTTTTTTGGGATGAACGTTTCCTTCCCATTCGGTCCCGCCACGACCACCATTGCGCCTTCCTCGCGCCGGAACAACCCGCTCTGGATATCGCCATCTTTCATCGTAAAAAGCGTCACCCGAAAGGCGCGATCCACATTGCGGCTCGGGTCCAAAATGTCCTCCGCCACGCGTGGAACGCCGCGATTGCCGATGCCGTCCAGGTTGGGTCCGACTGAAGCGCCCTGGCCGAGGATGGCGTGGCATATAACGCAGTTTTTGTGAAATACGCCCGCGCCGCGAAGGGGGGATGCCTGGGCAAGGTTGAACGCCGCCACTCGTTGATCGATCAGCGCCTGCCGTTCGGCATCGGCCGGTGGAAGGCCCTTGGTCAACTGCGCGATGCGCTGCTCCACATCGGCCGGATGGGCCGCTGCCAATCTCGTCTTGACAGTTCGATCCTGCAAAAGCCGGGCGGAAGCCTTTCCATCGGCCACTGCCTTGAGCAAAGCGTCCGCCCCCTCGGCGCTGCTGGCCAGGGCCAGGGCGATTTCCGTTTGCAGAGCTTGTGGGGCCGACGGCAGGGACCCGACCAGCGCCGCGCGGGCTTCCGGCGAATTGGCGGCGGCCAGCGATTGCGCGCATTGTTCGCGCAGCGCGGGCGACTCCGCCCCATTGGCGACGATGGCGCCCAGTTCACCAATATGATTTTCAGGGTGGATGGTTTGCAGCGCCTTGGCGGCGGCGGCCCGCGCGCCCAGGCTCGCTTCGGCATCTGTCAATAATTTTACTAAAGGCTGTTCCAGCCCTTCCAATCGCAGAGCGCCGGCCAGCTCCACGGCCGAGGCCACCCGCTGTTCCGCATCGTTTGGGGCGGCAGAGGGAAAAGGCACGACATTTGGCTCAAACCGCCCAATCGCCAGCCAGGCATAGGCGGGATCGGTATCGCGGTCAATAACTTCGAGATAGCCGGTTTGGCCGGCATATTTCTTCAAGTCCCAAGTCACTTTGTGGGCGGTGTCGTGGCGCGGCGGCGGCGAGCTTTGCAGGATTCGTCCACTGCCCGCCTCGCGCAGGCAGACCAGGTCTTCGCCCTTGAGTGGCTCGCCTGGATAGCCATCGTGCCCCGCCACGAAGAAGCTCATTTTTTCGGGAATGACGAATGTCTTGGAGCGAAGGACGCCGGTCAATGTTTCACCCACAGGCTGGCTGGAAATGAGTTTGGCCAGTTGGCCATCAGCGCACATCCGTTCCTGGAAAGCCCATGGGTTGGCCGGACCCTGGCCGGGGACAGGAATGTTGCTCCAAGCCATCAAATCTTGCGAGGTGGGAGCCAGCAATCCCTCGGCCAGGCCGGCGCCCCACTGCCTCATGCTGGGAGGCAGGGCCTCACCGCGTTGCTCAAGACTCTCTTGCACCGATTTGAAAAGGTCTAGTTGAAGATCAAGGTCGCCGGCGAATTTATCGCGCGTAAAATCGGCCATCTTCGGAAGGTCCGCTTGCGGCAGGTAACGCGCGATATGACTCAACTCTTCCACCGCGCGGTCGTGGTCTTCGGAATATTTTTGCAAATGCCGGAGAAGAAATTCCGCCGAGGCCGGCGATGGCACCGCTAGGGAAACATCCGCAATCGCGCTTTCATCGGCGCGACTCCATTGCGCCAGCGGAAGGGCGGCATATTCTTCCGGCGCGCGCATTTGATTGCGGAGCGCGAGGCGCAACACATAGAGCAAGTGCGTGTCGTCCGCCGCCACATGCTCGCGCGCGTCCAGCAGTGGCCGGATGTCTTCTATCGCCGGGTGCTGGCCGAGGGCATCTGCGGCGCAACGTTCGACCAAGGCATCGGGATCGCGCAACGCGGCCACAACGAGGTCGCGTTGCGATGCGGTCCAATGCGGCGTCTCCGCATAAACCCGCATGGCGTGAACCCGCAAACGGCGGTCGCTGTCATGCGCAATGGAGGCCAGAAGGGCCGGGTCGAGGGCGTTCAGGCGATAGAGCACCCACATCCCATGAATTTTTTGCCACGCGCCGGTTCTTTTCTGGCGCATCATTTTATTGACTGGCGAAATGGCGGACCGGCCGATGCGGTCCGTCAATTCATTCATGGCCAGCATCCGAATGGTGATATTGGAATTGCCCAATTGCCGAATGAGTTCCGCGACGGACGCCGTGGACAAATTGAAATGCGAAGTTGCGTTGGTCCCGTGGTAACTGATGCGCCAGATGCGCCCGCGCTCGCGGTCGCGGCCGGGATGATCCAGCGGCACTTCGTAGTGTCCGATGATGCGATTATAAAAATCCGCCATGTAGAGCGCGCCGTCGGGCCCGAGTTCCAAATCCACCGGGCGAAACCACGGATCGTCGCAACTGAGAAAATCCGGCTGTTCGCGGGCGATGCCGGTCGAACCATGCATTTCCAGCGAATCACGATCGACGCGGCAGGTCATCACGTTGCCGACAAAAATGTTATCGCGAAATTCCGGCGGAAAATTAGTGGCCGCGTAATAGACAATCCCCGCGATGGCCGTCGAGCCGTGCTTGTGATCCATCATGGGCGGGGCGAATCCTATGCCGTCATCAGGAATGCCGAAGCTGGGATAATAACCTCCGCGCAACAAAAGGTAGATCGGCCACGTTTCGCAGTCTGACGAATAAAGGTTGCCCAGCGGATCGAACATCAGGCCGAAGGGATTGACGCGCCCCCAAACAAATTGCTCCAAGTGCGTTCCATCCATCCGAATTCGGTAAGTGTTGCCCGAGTGCATCGTGATCGTGCTGCCATCCCGCGCGGCCAAAACAGACGTGTTGTTAAAGCCGTGATTGGCGTAGAGCATTCCGTCAAAGCCCCGACGAAACGAACTGGTCATGCCATGCGTATCTTTGTTGAAGCTGAACTTGCCCAGAAAAATGTCGCGCGTATCCGCCATCCCATCGCCATTGGTATCGTGAAAAGAATAAATATAAGGAATGCTGTAACCCAGCGCTCCGTCGCGATAAGGATAGAGGCCGATCGGAATATTCAGATTGGTGGCAAAGGTCGTGATCTTCCCGGCCATCCCGTTGGGTTGGAAATCGGAAAGGATCTTGATCGCGTCGCGCGCGATGCGGTTGGTCGGCGCCGGAAAAGGATATTCGCGCGATTGCGTGAGCCAGAGGCGGCCTTTGGGATCGAAGGCCATGTTGATGGGCTTGCCGATATTGGGTTCGGCGGCGACCAATTCGATTTCAAACCCCGGCGGCAAATGAAAGGCCTTCTGCTCCTGCTCAGGGGGCAACGGCTGGGTTTTGCGGACAACCTCGGCGAAAGGATTGGATTGGGCGCTCACGTTGAGCGCGGCCATACACAGGGCGCAGAAACACGACAGATTCAATTTCATGGACATAAGGCACGATTAGACACGAATTGTGGCGCTGGTAATCGAATTATTTTTACATTGGCGGGAAAGAAACTGCGCGTAGTATTTTTTTATGAGCAATGACGGAATCAATCGTCGGAAATTTTTGGGATTGGCGGCGACTGGGGCAGCCGCAACCTTTATGCCCGAGTCGGCGTGGGCCGATGAATCAAAGCCATCGAAGCGCGCGCCTTTTGCGCCGGCTTCTCCGCGCATTTATTCTTCCGACCGGCACACCGACGCCCGAATGCATCTCGGAGGCATCGGCACTGGCAATTTTGAAGTCGGCGCGGATGGCCGGCTCACAACCTGGCAGCTCTTCAATACCCTTCGCGATGGCCAGGTTCCTTTTTATTTCGCCGTCAAAGTTGGAGATTCCGCGAAACTGCTGCAAACCGCCGGCGGTCCGGACTGGCCGCGAATCAAGCGGATCGAAATGACGGGAGAATATCCAATCGCCACCTTGCGCTTTAAGGACGATGACTTGCCCATTCAACTCGAGCTGTCCGCTTTCACTCCTTTTGCGCCCCTTGATGTAAAAATGTCGTCCATGCCGCTGGCGATTTTCCGTTTTCGCATTCACAATCCAACCGCGCGATCTCAAGTAGTCTCACTGGCCGCCCTGCTGACTAACCCCGTAGGTTATGCCGCGATGGGTGAAATTGAGGGGTGTTCGCATCCAAGTTTGGGCGCGAATGTCACGGAAAGCTTCCGGGAAGGCCCGGGCGCGGGATTATTTTTGCGCGCCCAAAGCGGCCAGGAACCCACCCTGGATCGCCCCGTATCTATTTACCTGTTGAATGACTTATTTATTATTCCACCGGACCATGCCGACGCCATTAAGAATTACGCATCTCGCAACCCAAAAGATTTTGAATTGCCCCCCTTGGACCGTCCTGAAAGTTTGAAAGTTGAAGTGATTGACTCCCGGCAATTTTCCGCCGGAAAAGTAACAAAGCCGGCAGATACAGTCATCTGGCTGGAAGATGCTCCAGTCAGTTTGTCGGCCTCTCTCCTTCTGGCGATGACTGAGGTGGTCAAAGCTGGAGCGACGCTGGTTTTCTCGGGCGGAACAATGCCTTTGTTGAGCGCCTATGCCGCGGCCACGGAGGGGAAACCGCTTCCCGAGGCTACCGCGCGTCCGGATATCCTCTTTGAAGACTTCGAGCAAGGTTATGGGAAATGGACGGTGAGTGGAGACGCATTCGGAACCGAACCCGCTCACGGCACTTTCCCTAATCAACAACCGGTTTCCGGTTTTGCGGGCAAGGGCTTAGTCAATTCCTATGTCAATGGTGATGACGCCACGGGCAAACTGACGAGTCAGACGTTTACCATTGAAAGAGGCTTTATTCATTTTTTGGTCGGCGGCGGACATTTCACAACCACACAAGTAAGACTCATCATTAAAGGCAAAACAGTCCGAGCCACGTCCGGCAAGGATAACGAGCAACTGATCCAGGCCGTTTGGGATGTCAAAGAATGGCTTGGTCACACGGCCCACATCGAAATTGTGGACGACCAGAAGGGAGGGTGGGGCCACATCAATGTGGACCAGATTGTCTTTACTGACTTGCCCGCTAACTGGGCTGTGTCGCAAATGTTGGAAAAGCTGTTGCCGATCCGCTTCGAGACGGTACAGAAATTGGCCGGGGGGCAGTTTTCCCGTGCGCTGGGCGCTGGCAAGGTAGTGTTACTCGGCAAGCAACTGCTCAACCCTGCCTATACTGACTCAGCACGAGTCCGGCAGACTGCTTATGCCGCCCTTTGTTCTTTGGTCGGCGCCACTTATACCTTAACTCATGGGCAATCCGCCAAAGAACCTGGCTTCGGCACTCTGGCGCTGGCCGCACTGTCTGACGACACAACGGGGCAGGCAGGTTTCAGGAATTGGGAAGAGCCTTGGAAACAGTTTCGCGAAAACGGCCGCTTTAATCCGATCGACTCACTGGCGCCAAGTCCGGCGAGTCCACCCGGAGAGACCACGAATGCCGCGCTGGCGGTCACGTTGTCAGTGGCTCCTGGCGCTACGGTGGAAGCGCCCTTTCTTTTTGCGTGGCACTATCCGAACAAATACAGTTCCGCTGGCGATTGGATGGGCTGCTATTACGCCACTCAATGGCCGGACGCCCGCGCCGTCCTTCGGGATGTTATCGCCACTAGGGAAGCGCTCACCAAAAAAACCGAGCTTTTCCGCGAGACCTTTTACGATAGCACCTTGCCTTATTGGCTGCTCGATGCCATGACGGCCAATGCTGCTATTATTCGCCACATCGGAGTCGTCTTTCGCATTGCGAACACCGACATCTATGGCTGGGAAGGGTCCAATGCTTCATGTCAACCTACCTGCACACATGTGTGGGGGTACGAACAAGCGCTGGCCCGTCTCTTTCCTGAGCTGGAACGGTCCATGCGCCGGATTGATTATACGCACCAGCAAAATGCCGATGGTGGAATCAACAATCGAACGGCTGTGCCTTCGCCGCTTCATCCTACGGGCGAAAGGCCATTTACCGACGGCCACGCCAGTTGCATTCTTAAAGCCTATCGTGAGGCTTTAAATTCCACTGATGACTCGTTTTTTAAGGAGTATTGGCCCCATGTGCAGCAAGCATTGGAATATTTGATCGCGCGCGATGCCAAGACCGCCAACGGACGGCCCAGTGGCATTCTGCAAGACAGCCAATGGAACACTTACGACGAAGCGTTACAGGGCGTGACCACCTTCATCAGTGGCTATTACCTTGCCGCGCTTCGGGCCGGAGAGGAATGGGCGCGGCGGATGGGTGACTCGGCGGCAGCCGGCCGCTTTCACGGGATTTTCGAAAGCGGCCAAAGGAAGCTCATTGAGCTCTGTTGGAACGGGGAATATTTTCAGCAGTACTTGCTCGATTATATGACGCGGGTGATGGAGGTAGGTCCCGGTTGCATGTCCGACCAACTCATCGGACAATGGTGGGCGCATCAACTTGATCTCGGTTACATTTTGCCGAGAGACATGGTCGTGACCGCGTTGCGTTCTATTTTTAAATACAATTGGAAGGCGGATCTTACCGGGTGGAAACACTCGCCCCGCGCCTTTGCCGGGGCCAAAGACCAGGGGCTGATTGTCTGCACTTGGCCGCAAGAGGGACGCCCTCCGAGTGTGCTGCTTTATTCGGATGAAGTTTGGACTGGAATGGAATACCAAGTCGCCGCCCACATGATATACGAGGGGCTTCATGAAGAGGGGTTCGCAGTCGTCAAAGGCGCGCGCGGCCGTTATGACGGCATTCCTCGTCCGCCCATCGTGCGCAACCCATGGTGTGAGATTGAATGTGGAGGCCATTATACGCGAGCCATGTCGTCGTGGTCACTCTTGCTCGCCGTTTCCGGTTATCACTATGACAGTTTGCTTCATGCCCTGCAATTTGCGCCTGCCTACAATCCTGCTGACTTCAAATCATTTTTTTCCGCCTCGGAAGGTTGGGGAAGCTTGTCTCAAAAAACAGATGGAACAACACAAAGAGTAGAGATCGCTGTTAAAGCGGGCAACTTACGTTTGCAGACGCTGGAATTAACCGCCGCGCAGGAGCGAGGTCTTCATAGCGTAACAGCCACGCTTGGCGGCAAAGCCATACCCGTGACGTTTACAACCAAGAGCCAGCGATGCTATATTCATTTCGGTGAAAATGACGTAACGATAAACGAAGGGGAAAACCTGGAAATCGCGCTGGCGTGATAACGGTGTTACGGAGGAACTTGGCCGTACTTGCCGATGACCCAGCTTTCGGCGTTTTCCTCGCCGAACATCAACCAACGGTCTCTATAGTTAATCCAATCTTGATCCGACAATTGGGGCAATAGGGGTTGCAGTTGCCCTTCGATGGTGTTGATCGTATCCCTTTGTTGGGCTAGTTGGTTCAGTTGATCCTGGACCGTCTGGCCATTGTTTCCATAAGGACTGTTTGAGTCCATCGCGTTCAAGGCGATACGTTCGATGGCGATGCCGACGAGTTGACTAACCTCCGCTTCGCCCGGGGACGGGCTGGCGTAATGCTGGCCCATTTCCGCAGCCATCTGCAACGCGGTTTGCGCAGAGGCCGCATCGCCAGCTTGACGGTAGGCATTTGCCAAGTCAACTGTGTCCAGGCCTAGTTGCTTTAATTGCCCAAGCTGGGGCAGCAGCAGTTGCATCCCGGAAATTGTTTTGGCGTCGGCCTCCGAGTAACCCGCCGCAAGATACGCTTCCGCATCCGTCTGGTAACGATCCGAAGTGTAATCCTGAACCGGTTTGCCGGAGGCGGCGGCGAGTTCCTGGACCCCTTGATCCCTCTGGCCCGAGTTAAAGTAGTTCAACGCCGAGAGATAATTGGCCAGCGCATTGTTAGGCGCGGATTTCTCGAACGTATTCAGCCATTGACGCTGTTCCTCGGGAGACAAGCCTTTGTCGAAGGCGGCCTCGAAAGCCACTTGCGGATCGTTCGGGTATTTCTGCATCGCTTCTTTGAGCAAGGCCGGGTCGCCGCTGGTGCGAAAGGCAGCTAACAGAGTGGCGGCATTCCGTCCGTTGACTTTCAGATAAGCCTCGGCTTGCTCGTGAGTCAGTTTGGGCTGTTTATCTTTTAGACGCGCATAAAGGTTGGTGGATGGCGATTCTTGCTCAGGATATACCGTCGTGGGGACGCCGGCCTGCATTTGCGGCGCAGGCAGGCGGGGAGTGGCGGCACGCCTGGTGGAAAGTTGTTCGTTGTCCCTTTGTAATTGCGCCATTTGTTGACGCAAGCCCTCGTTTTGCTGGCGCAGTTGGATTTGCGCTTGGTATTGGACGATAGAAAGGGCCGCCAAGCCAGCGACAATGAGACTGACGACGGTTGTTTTTGCATGAGTCGATGCCATAAATTTAACCGCTCCTTTGGTGAGGGATAGTGATGAACTGCCCGCCGCCGTTCCTTTCGCAATGGCTGCGGCAGTAATTGATTTGGCCAGCGCCATGGGCGCCGCTTGAACGGAATGACTTGAGATCGCCGTGGCAATGACGGCCGTTGTCGAATTAACGCCCCGACTCGTGAAAAATTTCCGCAATTTTTCCAGGGCGCGCGCGGTGCGTTTGTGCGCGGCCCATTCCCGAATGCCAATCAATGCGGCCGTTTCCGCTCCGCTTTTGTTTTCAAAGAAACGCAACGCCAGCACAGTCCGTTCTCTTTCGCTCAGCCGCGTCATCGCGTCTTCCAACAGCGGCGCAAGTTGCCGCCACAAGCGGTCGGCCTCGGAATCGTTCAAGGTGGACTGCATATAAGCTTCCTGTTCGCGCGCTTGCTGTCGCGCCCTCGTCCGGATAAGCCGTGCGCCGGTAAAGCGGGCGGTCTCATACAGCCAGCCGGTGAGTGTGGCTCTGTGGCGCAGGGTCGCTGCTTTTTGGGCGAGGACGATGAAGACGGTTTGGGCCACATCCTGCGCATCGTGCGAATTGCCGGCATAGCGCCAAGCGACCGAATAAACGAGGTTGATATGACGGCGGACCAATTCGGCAAAAGCCGTTTCCGAATTGTGGTCCGTATATTGCCGAACCAGCGCCATGTCATTCACGTCGGGCATCTGCCTATTATTCTCCGCCCGGCGTAAAAATTGGACATTTATTTGCATGGATAAAGAAACATGCCGCCCGCTACCTTTCAGATATGACCGCTTTTGCGCGACTTCTTTTGTTTGCTGGCGTGGTTTTTTCGCCTGTGGTCAGTGCTGTGGAGCCGCCGGTGATTCCTGTGGGTTTGGATGCGTACCGGCAATGGGACCACTGGCCGGATCAGCGAATCGGCGCGCGGGCTTATATGCGCAGCACGTATGCTCGCAAGGGCGGCAATGAAGGGGCGGATGCCAGCCATTTTCTCGAACAATTGGCCGACGATCGGAATGTGACGCTGGATGTGGCGGGCGCGGGGATTCTTTACTTTGCGCGTTACAATCATTGGCACGGCAGCCCGTGGCATTACGTCGTGGACGGAAGGGACTGGGTTGTGCAGGAGAGCAGTTCGTCCGACCCGACCCACCCGGCGGACCATGCTGTTTTTCTCCCGGAGAACTTGTTTCCGCCGCCGCTGGCGGTCACTTGGGCGGATACCAAGGGCGCGGATTTGTCGTGGGTTCCGATCTATTTTACGAACTCGTTTCGGATGGATTATACGCGGACTCACTACGGCACCGGTTATTACATTTATCAGCAGTACGTCGGCGGGGCACGGCTCTCGCATCCGCTGGCAAGTTGGAACGGTGAGGCAGAGCCAGCCCATGATGTGTTAAATTTAATCGCCCACGCAGGGACGGATCTTGCCCCGCGCGAAAATGTCACCCGGAATGACGGAGTGCTTTCGCGCTTGGAACAGGATCAAACCAATCTGGTTTTGGTTCTCAATAGTCCCGGCATGATTCGAAAAATGAGCTTTTCGATTCCGCTGAATCAGGCGCTTGCCTTCGGGCGGGCGCGTTTGCGGGTTACTTGGGATGGCAGGAAGGACCCCTCCATTGATGCTCCGCTGGCGCTTTTCTTCGGGGCGGGAACACTTTACAACCGCGAGCAGCGTCCGTTTTTGGTGCGGGCTTTCCCGATGAATATCCGATATGGGACGACGAACGTGGAATTGTCCTGCTATTTTCCCATGCCCTTTTTCAAATCGGCCAAGGTGGAGTTGATCGGCCCGGCCCGTGAATCGGTAACCAATGTCGAGTGGCACATTGTCGAACAGCAATTCCAGGAGCCAGCGTCGTCTGTCGGATATTTTCACGCCACCTACCGAGCCC
>Ga0209483_1001541_pt1 | contig 17296 bp, 15 predicted proteins | sample NGEPerA_FD_184508 | JGI IMG/M metagenome (GOLD analysis project Ga0209483, IMG submission 184508) | Arctic peat soil microbial communities from the Barrow Environmental Observatory site, Barrow, Alaska, USA - NGEE PermafrostL2-A... | ecosystem: Environmental > Terrestrial > Soil > Wetlands >... | reverse complement strand
GTACTCCGAGCACGCCATTCTCCTTGCTGCGAATTCGAACCGTTGAACAGTCCGAAAACGTAGACGGAGGCTGGCGTTGCTCGCGTCAGGGGCCGGTCAGGGCACCCACGGATTGGTCACAAGAGCCACTTTTGGCGGCGGAGAAGGCCCGAGAAGCACTAACGCAGTCATCCCGACCAATACCTCGTGCGAAGTGTCTGGAGGCACCACGACCGCTACCGGCTCAGTTGCGGGTCCTGCGACCGTCCACTTGGTCCTCACTACCCAGAACGCAGCGGGGGAGGCAATTGGAACCAGCGGACGGGCCAGTCGATCTATTCCGGTGGTGAACTCCTGGAACTGGACCATCCGTGCCAACACCGCGGGTTTCGTGCCAGCTCGTTGCATAATCGACAGCGACGGCTCGGTTAGATCAGCCACTGGCCCATAGGGAGTCGGGTATCCCCGAGGATTCGGTTGGGGGCAGGCAATAATGCCGAGCGGAATCAGCACCTACGTCATCAGCCAGCCGTCTTCTGCCAGTCCTCAGCTGCTTGAGCTGAGGCGGTCGCAAGTCAGATCCTCATGGAAGCTTGTCGAAGCTATTCAGAAATGTCTGGCCGTCTCGTCGGGATTCGACTGCTCGATCGAGGAATGACTCGGATCGAGGTCAAGCTGGACATCGACTTCGGGATCCTTCGGCCGGCTCGCCACCTGCGAGGGTAGGGCAACGAGCGTGATGACGGCACCGCAGAGAGCGACTGCCGCACCGACAGTCATTCCCACCTTGCTACCGCTCATGAAGGCGGCCCGCGCTGCGTGGGCAAGTTGAGCTCCCGTGGTACCTCCGACGCGTTCGGCCACGGCGAGTGCGCCGCCGAGCGAGCTGAGGATGATCTGGAGGATGCCGGCCGGGGCGTGGCGGCCGGCCAGGGATGTTGTCAAGTGCTCCTGGTAGTGGGTCGACATAATGCTCCCAACTACGGCGACACCGAGCGCTCCCCCAACCTGCAGTGCCACGGTGTTGGTCGCAGAGCCGACTCCGGAGTCGCCTTTCGGCACGGACCCGAGAACGGAGTTGGTCGCCGTTGGCAGCAGGAGCCCGGCTCCTAGTCCGATCAGCAGCATGCCGGGCACAACCTCCTCGTAGGTCGACGTGACGGTCGACAGTGCGGCGATCCAGCACAGGCCACCCCCGATCGCAAGAAGGCCTGCGGTGGCGGTGAGCTTGATCCCGATGGCTCTGGCCACGACCGGAGACAGTGGAGCGACCAGGCAGATCACGGCGGCGATCGGAAGTATTCGCAAGCCTGCCTGGAGGGGGGAGTATCCGAGGTCGAACTGGAGGAACTGGGTCTGGATGAACAGCGCCCCGAGCAGCGCAAAGACGCCCAGGCTCTCGCCGACCATGGCGGCCGAAAACCGACGGTCCTCGAAGAGCTGGAGCTTCAGCATCGGGTGGCGACTGCGGGCTTCCCATCCGACGAAGGCACCGAGTGTCGCGAAGCTTGCGAGCCCGACGACGATGACGACCTCCGACGTCCATCCCTGGTCGGGGGCCTCGATGAGCGCCCACAGGAGGAGTCCGAGGCCTGCGATCGAAAGCAGCGACCCGATCGGGTCGGGCCGATCTGCTGCCGGGTTCTTCGAATCGGGTACGAGTACGATGGCACCGATCATCCCTGCCACGGCGATCGGGACGTTGACGAGGAAGATCGATCCCCACCAGAACCTCGACAGCAGCAGACCGCCTGCAATAGGCCCAATGGCGACGCCCAGTCCCATCGTCCCGGCCCACGCTCCGATCGCTCGGCCCCGCTCCACTGGGTCCCGAAAGACGTCGTTGATGATGGCGAGCGAGGCTGGGATGGCGAGGGCTGCACCGGCTCCCATGACGGCACGCCAGGCGATCAGCGGCAGGACGGAAAGGGAGAATGCGGCGCCGATCGACCCGCAAGCAAATATGGCGAGCCCGAGGAGGAAGAAGCGCTTGCGCCCGAACCGATCAGCGAGGCTCCCTCCGACGAACAACAGTCCGGCGAAGGCCATAGCGTACGAATCGACGATCCACTCCAACTGGCTCGAAGTGGCATTCAGGTCGCGCACCAACGTCGGCAGCGCCACATTGAGAATGGTGTTGTCCACATTGACGATCAGGACCGACGCGCACAGGACGATCAGAGCGCTCCACCGATGGGCGTGGTGATCCGTGGAGTGGCGCGGCTGCAGGATCACAGCTCTATTCGATCCAATCCGGCGCCCCATGACCAGAGTCGAAGGGCACCTGGCTTGCCGCCCATTTGCCAGCGAGCGACGGATCACAAGTGCCGAACGCTGCCAGGCCCACGTTCGGCCGAGGTGCCACGGGAAAGGTCGCGGCGATCAACCTGAATTGCCTCTTTGGGGGACTGCTGCCCTCAGCCCACTTGGCTGAGCGATGGCGCCCTCAGCTCTGGAGGCTGAGGACCTCAAGCTGGACCTCAGCCCACGCAGCTGAGAACACGGCGGGGGTCTGCCACACGATCCAGCGTCCTCTGATCGGTGGTGCCGAGAGGAGCCACTGGAAGGGCATCCCCGTGCCCTGGCCGGTAATGCGCAACGTGGTCCCCGACAATTCGATTGCGCTTGTCGACCCGATCGGCCGCGACCGACCCCGCGGCATCGTCGGGCCTACTGCTGCAACTGTTGGGTGGACGGAACTCCCGTCCACACCCTGGCTTGGCAGGTCATTCACCATCGCGGGCGCAGGTGAGAACCAGAGTCATTCGACCCTGGGGAAGAGTCCACCGGCTGCGTAGGTTGGATCCACCGGCCAGAGGAGAGTTGGTGGACAGGGACCAACCCAACGTTCAGGAAGTGGAAGTGACCTTGGTGGTCCAGGTGTGGCTGGCCGGGTTGCTGTCGTCGATCACCCGGCTCCTGGCCAGTGCCCGGCGGGCAGCCAAAACTACGGTCCACCCCACAGAGGCCACGCTCTTCACCGGGGCCGTCCCACTGTCGGATACGACCGGCCAACTCGTAGTCTGGCCCCAGCGATGAGCAAGGCCCTGGTCTTCGTGGGTGGTTTTGCCGCTCCTGGCAACGAGTGGCCGCTGACCCCGATCCGCCGTAGCGCACGGAAGCAGGGCTGGCGCACCAAGTACTTCAACGAGCGGCTGGTGTTTGGGCCGATCGCCACTTCGGCACAGCGCCTGGTCGAACTGCTCAATCAGTTGGACGAGGTCCACGACACCATCGTGGTCGTGGGGCACTCGATGGGCGGCCTGGTGAGCGAGCACGCCGGTGCTCTGGGAGCACCGATCGACGCCCTTGTCACCATCGGCACGCCGCACCAGGGGCACTCGCTGTCGCGCTTCGGCCCGTTGTCGGTGATGCGGGAGATGGGCACGAACAGCGCCTATCTGACGGGCGTCAAGGCGCTCCCTGGCCCGCGCCCGCCGCTCCTGGTCATCACCGCCGGGAAGGACCGCCTGGTGCCGAGGAGCTCATCACGACCGGACAGGACACACTCGTTCCTCGAGGTGCCGGGTATCGGGCACCTCAGCGTGATCTTCGAGCAGGCCACGGCTGACGCCATCCTGGAGTGGGCCGACTCCCACACAGGAGAGCCTTCGTGACCATCGGAATCCCCGATGGCAGCCCTGCCCGTCGATGTCGATGCCCAGGGGCCATTCGGTCCAGGTGCGACTGCCCGGTGCATCAGCCGAGGACGGGGAATCGCCGCTCGCTCGCCAGCCGATCGAGTGTCGACTGCATCACACCTGTCAGTTCCTCGTAGCAAGCCCGGACGATGACATCGTCATCGGCCGCTTCAGGGCCGTACCGAGCCGACCAGTTGATCGGTTCGCCCAGTTCCACCGTGATCTTCGCCGGCAGGGGCCAGGTGGGAATCCCTCCCGGGACGATGCCGAATGGTGGGCCGAACACCAGTGGCATCACCTTGATGCGGAACATCCGGTCGATGCCCAGGAGCTTCGCAACTCGCTCTCCCCGCGCCAGCACGATGACGGTCTCATGGGCGCCGACGGAAACGGAAGGGACTACGGGAACCTGAGTCCGCAGAGCAAGACGAACGACACCGAGCCGATCAGCGAACTCGATGGAGTTCCGTTGCCACCATGGTCGGAAGACCTCGTAGTCGCCTCCCGGAAAGTCGATCAGGATGCCTCCTCCTCGAAGGACGGATTCCGCCGCGGCGGGTGTCGCTTCGACACCACCGGCACGCGCCATCACGCGTCCTAGCCCGGGAAGCCCGAAGAAGAAGGAGTGAAACAATGCGAAGACGGGCTCGTCCTCCCCGCGCTCCCGCCACCACGCGGTCAAGAGCACCGGGAGGTCCGGGGGGATCTGGCCACCCGAGTGGTTGCCCACCACGAGAAACGGGCCGTGCTGCGGAAGCCGCTCGAATCCCCTCACTTCTGAACGGAAGTAGGAGGCAAAGCGTTCGAGCACAGGCCGAGCAGAACGAAGGAAAGTTGGATCCCGCAATGACCCGACGGAGTGCTCGCCATTGTCGGTCGTCTCCGCCACCCGTCAACTATGCACCGCGATGGGCGCACCGTCGACCTATTGAAGCGACTGCCGCCCCGCAACCGACCAGGGCGGGGCGGAATCCCCCGAGTGTCGGCTGGACCCGGCACATCTACTATCGGGCCGTGCCGATCGAACGTGTGGACGACCCCGGACGCCATCCCGTCGCCTCCCGATACAACGCTCCGGTAGACACCGAGGTGCTGGACAGCCTCCTTCAGCGGGCCGGCCGCGAAGTCGACGAGGGGCTCCTGCCCGCGTGCCAGATCGCGGTGGCATACCGCGGTCAGCTGCTGGCCACCCGCTCCTACGGCACGTCGCCCACCAGCCGGTTCGCCATTTACTCGTGCACGAAGGCGATCACCGCGGGAGCGATGTGGCTGCTGCTCGGCGACGGGCTGTTGGAGCGCAGCACCCGGGTGGCGGATGTGGTGCCACCATTCGCCCAGCACGGCAAGGACGCGGTCACGGTGGAGCACCTGCTTACCCACACGGCTGGCTTCCCCAGCGCGCGGATGCCGGATGACGACTGGGTCGATCCGCGCCGCCGGATGGAGCGGCTGGCCTCGTGGAAGCTCGAATGGGAGCCCGGTTCGCGCTTCGTGTACCACGGGTCCTCCGCACACTGGGTGCTGGCCCAGCTGGCCGAGTCGGTGACCGGCACCGACTTCCGCAAATTCGTCCGTGACGCCCTCCTCGGGCCGTTGCGGCTCGACTCACTCTGCCTCGGGCCCGCCCCCGCCGACCCGGACGACGTGCTCGACGTGGTCGGGGTGGGTGATGCGATGACTCCGGACGAGCTCGACGAACTCGGTGGCTCGATCGGCCTGGACGTGTCGGCAATCGGCACCTCCGAGGCGGACCTGCTCCGGCACAACGACTCCGAGGTCCGCGCCGTGGGCCAGCCCGGGGGCGGTGCGGTGGGGCGAGCATCCGACCTGGCCATGTACTACCAAGCGATGCTTGCCAACTCGAACGCGCTCTGGCGACCCGAGGTACTGGCCGCGGGCACGGCCGAGATCCTCTGCGACCTGGTCGACCCGATGACCGGCGCTGCGGCGAACCGCACGCTGGGACTGCTGCTGGCCGGCAGTGCCGATACGGCATTGATGCGGGGCTTCGCCTCCACGAACTCACCCCTCACGTTCGGGCACATGGGCGCCGGCGGGCAGGTCTCGTGGGCCGATCCGACCACCGGCCTGTCATTCGCCTACCTGACGAACGGGCTCGACCGAAACCCGGTGCGCATGGGGGCCCGCGGCTTGTCGCTGTCCTTCCGGGCGGGTGCGGTGGCCGCGGCCGGCGCCTAAGGCCGTAGCGTCCAGGCTGTCTTGGCACTTGGCACCCGAGCAGCATCGTTGGCGACAACGGGAGTCGAACCCAGGTTGGTGCGCGTCGTCCCCAGCTCAAGCAGCTGAGGACTGGCAGAAGACGGCTGGCTGATGACGCAGGGGCTGATTCCGCTCGGCGTTATTGCCTGCCCCCTACCGGCACCTTTGGGGGCACCCCTCGGCCCACAATGGAGCATTGTTCTGGGATACGTATCCAGTCGCAGATCGCCGAATATGGCGAAGTCCTAGGTCTTCGTCGGTCGAGCTTGAGGATCGTTCTGGAGCGACGCGGACCCGGCGTACCCGGACAGCCGTGGCGTTTTGCTCGGGTCCGGACCACGGTCACCGGTCAATTCCAGCGAGTGATTCGACCGGCTGGGTGCTCTGGGGGCGTGAGGTGGGCTTTTACGCACGGGTCAAGCAACCGTGGGTAGCTGTCGATACTCATGAGAGTCATGGGAATCACCGGCCAGCCCCCACGCGATAACGGAAGAGCGCATGCCGAAGAGGAGCCGATCTCCGGATCGGTATTTGACGGGCAGGGGCGCGGCCAGACAACAGACGTCGGTTGGCATCCAGGGGTGCGTTTTATCCTGGTTTTGGTCGTTGTGCTCCCGATCCTCGCTACCGGTGTCTTCACCGAATCCGGAGTGGTATCGGGCTGGTCGTTTCGCCAACATGCGCAGGTGGTGGCCAACGACGCCATTCAATTGCAAACCGTCGCGTCCGCCAGGGCGCAAATGAACCCTTTGTCGGTACCGCTCTTGACGCTGTCCTACGCCGCCCAGCTCGGCATCAGTGAACCCGTCCTCGACACCCTCCTCAAGCCGGCGGTCACCTTTAGCGTTCAGCTGGCGCAGGAAACGGCGCGGATCGCCGGATTCCCGACATTCTCATCGACACCGACCCTTAGGGCAGACGTGGCGCAGCTGCAGGCCCTGATCCCGAAGGTGATTACCAACACCGTCTCATACAACGCCGCCCATGCCTTCATGATCAAGATGTCGGCCGACATCGACGACATCTGGTACCGGGATTACAACCGCCTGCTGGCCGACATCTCGACGTGGCAGGCGCCGGGATCCTTCGCAGTACACGCCGCGGCGCTCCGCCAGGCCTACCAAACTTTCCTCACCGGTGGCCACGAGGTCGATGGGGCCATCTATGTGCTCGAAGGAACCGGCCCAGCCGGTGCCAAGCAGGAACTGATCCAGGCCGCCGGTGAGTTCGACACCGCCGCTTCGGAGTTTGCCGGTCACTTGAGTCCCATGGCGCAAGCGGCCTGGAACCGCATCCAGCAGAACCCCGCGGACCAGCACTTCGCGGGGACGATTCAGCAAGGGCTGACCGTCGCCCTCGACGGCTCGCCGCCGCCGTTTTTCGGCAACCTGGCCTTCGCCGGCAGCTCCATGGCCCCGGGGCTTCATTATCTGGCCGACCTCAATACGCTGGTGACCGCAGCGTCGCAGGACCTTCACAACACGGCGCTGGCACTGGCATCGAGCGCTACGCACCAGTTCATAGGCGAGATCGTCTTCCTGGCCGTACTGATCTCCGTCAGTGTCGGCGGGGTCATCATCGCCGGTCGTGTGCTCACACGTCCGCTCAAGCGACTGGCCACCACCGCGCTGCAGGTCCACAGCGGTGATTTCGAGGTGTCGCCGCTGCCCGAGACCGGCCCCAGGGAGGTGGTGACCACGACGGCGGCGTTCAACGATATGAGCTCCACCTTGAAGGCGGTGGAAACAACGGCCGTCGCCCTTGCCGACGAAGACCTCTCACACCTCGAGCAACTCAGCCCACTGCCCGGTCGGACGGGCCGCGCCCTGCAAGCCTCGGTCGACACGCTCTCTCTGCGGATTCGCGAACGCGAGCTGCAACGTCGGCTGTTGCACGAGGCAGCCACGCACGACCAGCTGACCGGCCTGTTGAATCGCGCCGCGGTGCTCGATCATCTCGCCAATGACGTGAGTCGGCGCAGGGAGGCGGGCGAAACGGTGGCGGTGTTGTTCATCGACATCGACGGCCTAAAGCCGCTCAATGACACCTATGGGCACGGCATAGGCGACACGGCCATTTTGAACACCGGCCTGGCGCTAGTGGAAGCCACCGGCGAGTGCGACGTGGTCGGCCGTCTCGGAGGCGACGAATTCCTCGTCGTGCTGTGTCCCGAACACAGCTGCGATGGGGACGCAGCGGCAGAGAATATTCGCCACAGCGTGTCCCGACAATCGATACGCGTGGATGACCGTGTCGTTCCTCTCGTGGCGAGCGTCGGTGTTGCCCTGACGCAGTGCGATTCGGGGACCGATCCGATGAAGTTGGTACGCCAGGCCGACGAGGCCATGTACGAAGCGAAGAGGGCGGCTCGCGCCGTTCGCGATCGAGCGGCCGCCTCCTTTGGCTAAGAGCACCGAACCTCGGAATCGCAGCTCGTGAGGGCACGTTGCGTTGCTGGCTGGGCGGGCCTCCGCTAGAGGCGCGACGTCTCAACGCCTCCGGCGGGCGCGCTTTCGCTTCCTCGTCGAGGCCTACCAGGGCGCTGCCGCTGTCCCCTGAGTAAGCCCCGCTCGAGTGCCGCATACACCGAGCCGAGGGCTCCCTCATCATTGTGTTTACCTAGTGGGGCTCAATCCCCGAACACGCCGGGGTGCGCCAGGTTGCTTCGGGTCGTGCTAACCGCGGCCCGAACCCGGGAGTGCTTGCTGTCAAGCATGGCCGATTGTTCGATCTGCACCGCCGGGCCATTCATCAGCCCTGGTTCCAAAGTATGCAGATCGACGGATCTGGGGACCTTCAGGTGTCCCATAACGCGTTCGCCAATCGTCCTGAGGGTGTCTCCTACCACCGGTTATGCCCTCAGCTCTAGAGGCTGAGAACCGCAGGAGCCGACCTCAGCCAGGCCAGCTGATGACACCAAGAGCCGATCTCAGCCCTAACAGCTGAGGTCATCAGCAGCTGGTCTCAGCTATAGCGGCTGGGGACCGGCTGAAGTCGGCTCGCCAATGTCGCGGATCGTCCGGTTCGCTCGGCTCCATTGCCTGCCCCCTACCGGAGCCGCCGGCAGGCACTTAGCGAGCTACCCCTTCCGGACCTCTAAACGCTACGAACTGACCGCAGTGTCTGCCATGAAGTCTCAACCAGGCACATGCGCGCTATGGCCAAGCGCCCGCCGGGTGTCCCTTGATACTCCCGACGCCACTGGCGGCCCGGGTCTTCGGGTGAGACAGTGTTGGACATGCTCGCTGCGTTCTCCATCACCCCGATCGGCACCGGCGAGTCTGTCGGCGACCTGGTCGCCGAGACAGTCCGCATCGTACGCGCAAGCGGCCTTCCGAACGAGACGAACGCCATGTTCACCAACCTGGAGGGCGAGTGGGACGAGATCATGACCGTCATCAAGGCGTGTGTGGACGCAATTGCTCAAGCCGCGCCCCGCGTCTCGGTGGTGGTGAAGCTGGACCATCGCCCGGCCGAACCGAGCGGCCGTATCCACCGAAAGGTGGAGTCGATCGAACAGAAGCTGCTGGACGATGACTGAGTAAGTGCGAAGTGGCGCCTGGACTGGTCGCAACGCCCTGAAGCGAGGACCTTTGGCCACTTGCCTGCCCAGCAACTCGTCCAAGCAGGCAAGCAGGTGCTCGACGCGTAGGCGATCCTCGCCACCGGGTAGGTGCAACGCCTCTGACCCACAGATCCCTATCCAATGGGATGCCAAGTCCAGGGGAACGCGAAAGCGCCCGCCCCACGCTCTCGCGGGGATCGGGCGCTCTTCTTGCTTGTACTCCGAGAACGGTCCACTGGAGGAAATGGCAACCAGTGGGACTTTCTTGTCCCGTGCCGTTGCAACGCTCCCACTTCGAGCCGCTTGCCTTGGTCTACCTGGGCCTACCAGGATCTCTCCCAGTCAATCCCCTGCCATCCGCTCTCAGGACGGCCCTTCGTGCATACATCGCATAAGCGCCTCCTTCGGGACCCTTCCGGATCCCTCATCATCAGTATGCGCCGGGGGGACCGCAGTCCCCAGAGTCCAAAGTCTCGTTACGAGCAGGTACCCTGCAGCCTCTTCCGCAACCTCCATCGTCATTGCGATGGTCGGGTTTGCAGGTCCTCGGCCCGATGCAAGAAGTCGGCCCGAGGGTGCCCTGAACTCGCACCGGGTCCGTGATCCCCTGCGGCGCCTGAGGGATGACCGCAATCATGAGGGGTCGCTGGACGTGAATCCGGCCGTCGCCCATGCGGGTTCGAGCAGGGCTCACTCGAGCTCACTGATCCCGACCAGCTCTTCCACCGCGACGGCAACGGACTGTGTAGCTTCAAGACCGGGCGACGAGAACTCCTTCAACTCTCCGGCGGATGAGCCCCGTTCCCAACCAGTCCGCAATCTTCACCCGGTCATCTCTACGCTCGCCATCCAGCTCAGGCGACAATCAGGTGACCCGAGCCGAGGGAGTGCCCATGTCCGATCCCGACACGCCGCGACTGGCGCCGACGACAGCGGCAGACTGGGACGAGGAGACCACCGCGCTAATGGCCGCCAGCGGCGGGTTGAACATATTCGCGACCATCGCCCACCATCCGAAGCTGCTCAAGCGCTGGCTGGTCTTCGGCGGGCACGTGCTCGCCAAGTCGACCCTCCCATCGCGTGAGCGCGAGCTGGTGATACTCCGCACCGGCTGGCGATGCGGCAGCGAGTACGAGTTCGGTCAGCACACTGTGATTGGCCTCGGCAATGGGCTCGATGAAGCTGACATCACCCGCCTCACCGGGCCCGTTAATGCCTCGGGATGGTCGCCGGGCGACGCACTGCTGGTCCGGGCCGTCGACGAGCTCATCGACGACCACTGCCTTTCCGACGAAACGTGGGGGGCGCTGGTGGCATCGTGGTCCACCCAGCAGGTCATCGATCTCGTCTTTGCCGTCGGCCAGTACCAGCTCGTGTCGATGGCGCTGCGCTCGTTCGGGGTCAAGCGCGAGCCCGGCGTCCCGGGGTTCCCGGCGTGAGGCTCGAGGCAAAAACCGCCATTGTCGTCGGGGCCGGCCAGCGGCCCGGCGAGACGATCGGCAATGGGCGGGCGGTCGCATTGCTCTTCGCACGGGAGGGCGCCCGCGTCCTCGCCGTGGACCGTGACGCCGACTCGGCAGCCGAGACTGTGGCACTAATCGTCGCCGAGGGCGGAGACGCCGCGGCGTTCACCGCCGACGTCCGCCGCGAGAACGACTGCGCGGCCGCGGTCGCCACTGCGCTCGAGCGGTGGGGGCGCATCGACGTGCTCCACAACAACGTCGGCATCGGCGGAGGTGACAGCGACGCACAGCACCTCGAGGAGGCGGCGTGGGATCGCATCTTCGAGGTCAACCTCAGGGGCATGTGGCTGATGTGCCGGCACGCCGTGCCGTCGATGAGGGACCAGGGCGAGGGTGCCATCGTCAACGTGTCTTCCATCGCCGCGGTCTGTGCCGCGCCGCTGCTCGCCTACAAGGTGTCCAAGGCGGGCGTGAACGCCCTAACCCACCAACTTGCGATGGACAACGCCCGATACGGGGTACGGGTCAATGCGGTGATGCCCGGGCTTATCGACACACCCATGGCGGTCGACGGCATCGCCGAGGCCTTCGGGATCGACCGGGACGAGGTGCGCGCCAGCCGGGATCGGCTCGTCCCGCTCGGGCGGCGCCAAGGCAGTGCCTGGGACGTCGCCTATGCCGCGCTGTTCCTGGCGTCGGACGAGGCCGGGTTCATCACCGGCGCCGTGCTCCCGGTCGATGGTGGGCAGAGCGGGCGGATCGGCTGAGGCGACACATCATTTCATTCTCCGACATTCCCACATGCCGGTCGACGATGTCCTCCTGCTGATCTAGCCAGTACGACACCACATGGCCGTGTCGCCAAACAATTGTGTTCGCAGCCCGAGAGGCTGAGGACGTCGGTGCTCAGCTAACCGGGCTGAGAACGCATTCCGAAACTCAGCAGTCCAGCTGAGGAAAGTGCGGCGCTCCAAGCTCGCACAACTGAGCATCCGCCATGAGGATTCCACTGCTCACCGACCCACGTGGGCAGTCCCGGTTGGGACGCCTGCGGGCGGCGGGTAACCCCCACCGGTCCCGTTCGGGCGTGAAGAGGATGCCCTGACCGGAGGGAAACACGTCAGGGCGACGTTGGCGCAGCGCAACCCACCGGACTGTGCGAACTCCCGGCGTCCAGCCTCGCCCGGACGCGGGCGCTACTCTCCCCCTGGGTCCGAGCCAAGTCCGTGGCGTCCGTCGGTACCCTCAGGGGAGGCCGGGAACGCACCGTGGAACAACGCACCGCCAGCAAAGTGAGCCGATGGAGTGCTGTCCTCCTGATCATCGCCGGAACCCTGGCAGCATGCGACAGCGGGGCCACCTCCTCCCCAACGACGACAGCGGCGGAGCCCACCGGTTGGCGGGCCCCGGCGGTGTTCAGCACGCCGCCGAACACCGGCCACATCAATGAGCCAGTGTCCGCCAATCCCTCCGATCTGGCTGCCCACGGGTATGTGGAGCAGGAGTACTTCGCCTCGGGCACCGCATACTCCTTCGCCAGCCGATCCACGCCCTCTGACGGGAAGTGGACCATCGCCGTCACCGGATCGGCGCCCTACCGGACGCGCATCATCGTGCGCCACCCGAACGACCCGGCGAAGTTCGACGGGAACGTCGTCGTGGAGTGGATGAACGTGTCGGCCGGTGAATCCGCCCCTGACTGGGACTACCTCGATCCGGCCCTCATGGACTCGGGCGCCGCCTATGTGGCGGTGTCGGCACAGGCGCTCGCCGTCAACGGCGGCAAGGCGCTTCTCGGTTCGGGGTCGAGCCCCGGACTGCAGCAGAAGGAGCCGGCCCGGTACGGGAGCCTGAACCACCCTGGCGACCAGTACTCCCTCGACATGTTCGCTCAGATCGGTCAGGCGCTGCGGGGCGCCGCCCCGTCGGTCCTCGGGGGGCTGCGACCGTCGCACGTGGTGGCCATCGGCGAGTCCCAGTCGGCGTTCTACCTCACCACCTACGCCAACGCCATCCAGCCCCTCGACCATGCGTACCAGGGCATCTTCATCCACTCCCGCGGGGGCGGGGCCGTTCCGTTCAGTAGCAAGGACGTCACCTCGGCGATCAACGGCAATGTGCGCATCCGCACCGATCTCGCCGTCCCCATCTTCATGCTCGAGACCCAGACGGACCTCATCCAGCTCGGCTACGCGGCGGCGCAGCAGCCGAACACCTCGAGGATCCGAACGTGGGAGATGGCTGGGACATCCCACGCCGACGCCTACGAACTGGGGGTGGGCGCCGGCTTCCTCGGCTGCACTACCCCGGTCAACTCGGGACCTCAGCACGAGGTGGCCCAGGCTGCGTTCGTCGCCTTCTTGCACTGGGTGGACCACGGGACGCAACCACCCTCGCCGAAGGCGTTCACCCTTTCGTCCACCGACCCTCCCGGGCTGGCCCTGGACGTCCACGGGAACGTGGTGGGTGGTGTCCGCACCCCCGCCGTGGAAGTGCCGGTGTCGACGCTGAGTGGTGCGCCACCGCAGGGCAGCAGCACAATCTGCGGCCTGTTCGGGTCGACCGTCCCATTTAGTCCACAAACCCTGATGGCGCTCTACGGTTCGAAGACTGGCTACGTCACCGCCTACACCGCCGACCTCGACCGGGCCATGTCCGCCGGGTACCTTCTCCCCGCGGATCGGGCGTCGCTTCTGGCGCAGGCGGCGCAGGTGTCGTTCCCCTCCTGAGTGGGCGCAGTGCCGCGGATCGCCGATGCTCCACGTGGTGGGTCGGTCGGCGACATCTCGGCGCTAGCAACCCTTAGAGATGGGCCATCACCATCAGGTCGGCATTGCCTCACCCGGGTGACGGAGGCAGGACTCCATGTCCTCAGCCCACGCAGCTGAGAACTGCTGGGAGTCCTCGAGCCGATCCATCAAGGGCGGCATCCTGCATGTGGCCCTTGCCTGCCCCCGAAACACACTTCAGCCGCACCCTGTTGGACCCGTCAGGCTCTTGGCAGCCTCCTCAACATCACCGGACCTGTGGTCGATGGTCGATTCCGCAGCCTTCAACCTTCCTTCACCACGGCGTACCAGATCCGATGAGCCACCCCCTCAATGGCATCACCTATCCGCACGCATCGGCGGTAGAGCTCGCGGCGCCCGGTCACTTCACGAACGTCGTCGATCCTGAGTAGTGCCGACATGGCCTTCCGGTAGACGTGCTCGATGGCCCGCTGCTGGCGCACCGCTGCGTCGGCGTGGCCGGTGGCGCGCTCAGCGTGCTCTGGCAGCTCCGGGAAGGCGAGGACCAGATCCCGCACGCCTAGGGCAGCCAGGTTGGCCATCTCGACCATCGGCGCATCGGGGTCGATGTCCAGGAGCTCGGATTCGCGTACCAGGTTCTTTACCGAATTGAGGATGTGGTCCAGCCGTTCCGAGATTTCGTAGATGTCCTCGGGACTGATCGGGGTCACGAACGACGCCTTCACGGCAGCGAGCACCTCTCGACTTGCCCGGTCCCCGTCGTGCTCGAGTGCATGGACCGTAGTCGCAGCCGATCGATCTCCATCCGACCATGCGCAGAGTGCGTCCATGGCAGCGATCGTGATCTCGCCCTGTCTCCCCAACAGGCCGAGCAGGTTCGGTGACTCGGGAAGAAACCAGCGTCTCATTCCAACGACCTCCACACCTCGTAGAAGACTGCCCCCAGAATCGCGGTGACCGGAAGGGTGACCAACCATGCCAGACCGATCTCGCCGACCACCAACCACCGCACATGGCGCCACCGCTGGCCTGACCCGACCCCGACAATGGCGGGTGCGACCACGTCGGTCGTGCTGATCGGCGCGCCAGCCAACGAGGCGACCAGTACCACGACGGCAGACGAACTCTGGCTGACCAGCCCGTCGAGGGCCTGTATCGGGTAGATCCTCCGACCTAGCGTGCGAACAACGCGCCACCCGCCAAGCAGCGTGCCGAGAGTCAACAGCAGGCCGGAGGCGAGCGCCACGGAGAAGGGCACGGCGAAGCGTGAGAGGTGACCCCCGGCGATGAGCGCCGCAGTCATCAGCCCCATCGTCTTCTGCGCATCGTTGGAACCATGGGCAAAGGCCAATCCACCTGACGCCACCACCTCGCCATGGCGCACTGGGCGTTCGATCGACCGTTTGCCCCGTCGTAGCCCCCGTCTAACCAAATGGATACCGGCCATGGCCATTGGAACCACGATGGCAGAGGAGAACAGGAGCCATAGCAGTGAGCCCACGACACCTTCGGGTCGAAGCCCGTCCATCCCTCCCCAGTTCACGGCGCTGCTCCCCCCTTCGGCGAGGCCAGCCCCGGCGAGGGCCCCCACCAGACAATGGCCCGAACTGCAGGGAAGTCCCCACCACAGGGTCAGCAGGCTCCACACGAGGGCCGCCAGTGTGGCGGCGGCAAGGACCTTGAGCATCTGGTCGGACGGCACGACGACGATGCCACTAATGGTGGCGGCCACGGCCGTCCCCACCACCAGGGCGCCGACCACGTGGAGCGCCGCTGCGCCGACCACTGCCGGACCGGGACGGATCGCACGGGTGACCACGGGTGCGGCTATGGCGTTCCCGGCATCATGGACGCCATTCACTATGGCGAAGACCCCCGCCAGCGCTATCACCACTACGACCACCGACCGGGCCCTCCTCGACACCGTCGCACTCTCAGTGGGCCGACATTCCGGAGCTCCCCTGGATGGTTGGATTGGCCCATCGGCACCCCTTAACTTAGGACCGAAACCCACTATCGATTGGGCGCAAGGACGGGTCAACTCCAACTTGCCAGCCTCAGCGCGCCGAGCGTTGCGGTTGGCGGTCGTCCTCTGCCTGGTCAGCTGAGGACACGAAGAGCTGATCTCAGGCTACGCAGCTGAGGACGTCCAGCTCGTCCGCAAATCACCGGGCTGAGGGCCGAAGGTACAGGCTGCTGGAAGCCTCCCGGCCGACCGGACTCATCGGGCCAACACTGCAAACCCGGGGCGCGTCACGTGCCAGCCCCTGAAGTTCGCCCCATAGGCAATTGGCCCCTACCGCCAGCCTGCACAGCGGGTCATGCTCGTGCTGCAGGGTCGCGCCGACGCTGCGCGGAGCTAGGGCCGCCTAGCGCTAGTGGTGAGCAGACATGAACCAGAATCTTCGACTCGGCAAGATCAGGGGCATCCCGGTCGGCGTCAACTGGAGCGTCCTGCTCATCTTCCTCCTGATCGCATGGGAGTTGGCTGATCTCGTCCTGCCTAACGACCAACCGCATGAGGCCCAGGCCCTCTACTGGGCCATCGGGCTCACAGCGACAGCAATGTTCTTCGCCTCTCTCCTCGCTCACGAGGTAGCCCACTCCATTGTGGCCAAGCGCAATGGGATCGGAGTGCGGAGCATCACGCTGTGGCTGTTCGGCGGAGTGTCCGAACTCGAAAAGGACGCCCTCACCCCCGGTGCCGAACTCCGCATCGCCGCCGCCGGGCCGCTCACCAGCTTCGTGCTCGCCGCGGTGTTCGGAACCTTCGGACTCCTCTTCAGCCGCTCCGAAGGTGCCGCTGGCGTCGCGGCATCCGCCGTCGGGTGGCTGGCATGGATCAACTTGCTCCTCGGCGGGTTCAACCTGATGCCCGCCGCGCCGCTGGACGGTGGCCGTGTCCTCCGTGCCGCATTGTGGCGTCGCAGTGGGGACCGAGTTCAAGCAACCACCACCTCAGCGCACGCCGGCGAAGCCTTCGGCTATTTCCTGGTTGCACTAGGAGTGCTCGAGTTCCTCACGGTGAGCTTCGTCGGCCTTTGGTTCGTCTTCCTGGGGTGGTTCCTACTCCAGGCGGCACGAGCAGAGAAGAACGACGTCATCATGCGTTCCTCCCTTGCCGACATCCATGTACGCGACATCATGACCAAGGAACCGATGACTTTCCTGTCGACTACTACGGTCGCCGACTTGGTCGACGGTCATCTTCAGCACTTCCGGTTCAGCTCCTACCCGTTGGTGGCGCCTGATGGACGGTTGGAAGGCCTGACTACGCTCAGCAGGATCCGTCATGTCCCTTCCCATCTCCGTTCCTCGACCCGGCTGATCGACACGGCCTGCCCGGTGTCAGATGTCCCGATCGGGGCACCCGATGAGCCCGTTCCCGACCTCCTGCAGCGCATGCAGGGATCATCTGACGGAAGGGCCTTCGTGCTCGACAATGCTCAGCGGTTGGTGGGAATTGTGTCGCCCAGCGACATCGCCAGGCTCGTGCAGCTCTCGATGCTGCGATCGCAACAGCGTTCGACCCGGTCGACGTGACGAAGTGAAGTGACTCCGCGAACATCAGTTGACCAAGGTCACCGGGTCCTCGGCCAACCGGCCGAGGACATCGGCGGCGTCATCAGCCCAAGCAGCTGAGGACTGGCAGAAGTCGGCTGGCTGATGACGCAGGGG
>Ga0209483_1001540_pt1 | contig 17303 bp, 2 predicted proteins | sample NGEPerA_FD_184508 | JGI IMG/M metagenome (GOLD analysis project Ga0209483, IMG submission 184508) | Arctic peat soil microbial communities from the Barrow Environmental Observatory site, Barrow, Alaska, USA - NGEE PermafrostL2-A... | ecosystem: Environmental > Terrestrial > Soil > Wetlands > Peat... | reverse complement strand
TTGCCGGGCATGCGTGGCCCGATCTTGCCGACGAATGCGACGTGTTCCGCTGGGTGGGCGTGCTGCGCTGCGGGCAGTGGATCAAGACGCTGCAGGCCAATGGCTGCACGCAGGCCATCATGGTGGGGCGCGTCAATAAATCCCACATCTACGACCGCTGGCGGTATTTCAGGTATATTCCCGATCTGCGAACGGCCCGGCTTTTTTTTCGGGCCGTTCGCCGCGACAAGCGCCCGCAGGTGATCCTGCAGGCGCTGATCGATGAATTGGGATCGGCTGGGATCACACTTGTGGATTCGACGCAATATTGTCCCGAGCATCTGGCGACGGCGGGCGTGATGACACGCCGGCCGCCGACCGAGGCGCAGTGGGCGGATGTGCGTTTTGGGTGGGACGTTTGCCGGGCCGTGAGCCGGATGGATATTGGGCAATCGATCGCGGTGCTGGATCGCGATGTGATTGCGGTGGAAGCCGTCGAGGGAACAGATGCGATGATCGATCGGGCGGGCAGGCTTTGCCGGGTGGGGGGGTGGACGCTGATTAAAATGTCCACGGATCGGGAAATGCGCGTGGACGTGCCGACGGTGGGAACCACGACGATCGAGAAGCTCGCCGCCGCCCGGGCCGGGTGCCTGGTGCTGGAGGCGGGACGCACGATCATGCTGGAGAAAAACAAGGTGATCGAGTTGGCGGACTGGTACAAGATCGCGATAGTCGGATACGATAGGACCGCAAGCGAGGAGCAGGCGGCACAGAGGAATCCATGATGATTGACAAGCAAATCCTGGCCCTGATCGACGAGGTGGACGCACTGCGCACCACGCGCGATGATGCCTGGCAGATCCCGCGCGTGGAAGGCGAAATGCTTTACCAGATCGCACTGGTCAGCGGCGCCAGGCGCATCGTGGAAGTCGGCACCAGTTATGGCTTCAGCGGCTTGTTCTGGGCCGCCGCCCTCAAGCAGACCGGCGGCGTGCTTCACACCATCGACATCAGCCAGAAAAAATACGATGCCTCGCGCCAGCATTTCCAGCGGGCCGGCGTATCCGGGCAAGTCGTCAATCACCTGGGCGATGCGCTGCAGGTTCTTAGCCAGATCGAAGCCCCGATCGACATCGCCTTCCTCGATGGCACCGATAAGGAATCCTCGCAAAAGTATTTTGACCTTGTCTGGCCCCGCATCCGGCCCGGCGGATCGGTGCTTACGGATAATACCAAAACCCATCCCCGCGAACTTTCCGATTACATGCAGTACACCCGTTCGCGGCCGGATGCCACGAGCATCGAATTGCCGGTTGGCAATGGCGTTGAATGGACCGTAAAAGTGTCCCAGCACCCATGACCATCACGGTAAGGCTGTTTTCAGTCGTGCGCGAGCGGGCCGGCATCTCGCAAGTCGCGCTCACATTGCCCGAGTTGGCCACGGTGGCCGTCGCGCGCGATGCGTTGCTGGAGCGATTCCCCGCTCTGCGCGCCCTGACGGCCGGCACGGCCTTCGCCGTCAATCTCAGCTACACGTCGCTGGAAACCCAATTGCATGAAGGGGATGAGCTGGCGCTCATTCCGCCGGTGAGCGGAGGGTGAACGCATGGGTTCGGTATTCCGCACCAATCCGCGAAATGCCGATTTTTGCTTGCTGCGTACAGCAAGCCGCGGGCCGCCCTTGCCACAAATTCAGGCCACGCCCGGCCCGTCGAATGGGTCAGGTTGTTATTGCATTTCATTGCCCAGTGCTTTAGTATAACGACTGCGGGAGCTTGGGCGGTCGGGGCAATTCAGATTAATCTGAAGCCGGATTGAAAAATCGAGGTGCGGGTGGAATCGCGTGGCGAGGCAGATGCCTGTGGTGTCCCCGTAATGGGTGGCTTGACGCACGGTGCGCGCCAGAGCGGTCAGTCCGCCGGTCATTTCGCATAAATGGGAGATTTATGGCACGTCGTAAAACGAAGCGGAATTCTCGTCTGGCCGGCATCTCCGACTGGATCACGCGGCGGGTGGACCATTTGATGGCGGCGCGCGAGCGCGATCGCATGCGTCTTGAGCCGCTGGAAAAGCGGGTGCTGCTCAGCGGCGCGTTTGATCCGCAGTTGGTGTCCGCCATTCAGGCGGCGCTGGAGCCGAGCAACTCGAGCGGTCTGGCGGCATGGAGCCATCGGTTGACGGATTCTACGATCCTGGGCCGGCAATTGCCGGTGGTCGGCACGGGGCTGGGCAGCGGATACGACCCCAAGCCGCAACTCAACACGCTCCTGGGCCGGCTCACCGGGACCTACACCACGCTCACCGATCTGCAAACGGCCCTGGAAGGCACGCCGGGCATCGGTGACGGCGTAACCGTCACGGCGACGCGGAACAATCCCAACGACCTTGAACTGGACGTTCATTTCAACTCCACCAGCACGCAGACCATCCCACTGAATGCGACCGATCCGTCGGCGAATTTCAGCGTGGCCGGCAGCTTGAGCCTTTCCACTACGCTCGACTTCACGCTCACCATCGGCGCGTACTGGGACACCCCCAGCAACAGCGCGGTGTTTTATGTGGGCGGCAGCGGCGATCAATTGAACATCAATTCCACCGCGACCGGCTCAACGCTCAACGCCAACGCGCAGCTTGGGTTTGCCTCGCTGAGTATCAGCAATGGATCGGTCACTTTCGCGCCGGCGTTTGCGATGACGCTCAATGACGTGGATAGCGATGGGAAACTTACGCTCAATGAATTGAACAACACCAGTTTGCCGTCGTTGGTGAATACGACGCTCAGCGGGCCGGCGGCGGCGCTGTCGGCCACCGTCAGCAGTTCGGTCCTCCCGACCCCCGTTAATCTCTCCTTCAACTGGGCCAATCTCGCCGCGCCAACCGCGGTCACCTCCAATCTCACGACCGATCCGACCCTGGCCGACTACAACGGGCTGAGCCAGTTGACCGGATCGATCGTATCGGGCGATCTGACGGGTTTCACCAACTGGACGACCAACATCGCCAGCAGCCCGCTGTTGCTTGACGCGGGCGTGCCGATTTTGCACCAGAATCTGTCCAATGCCCTTAATCTGCCGGCGCTGCTTCAGAATCTGCTGGTGTCGCAGGTGGGCACGTTTACCGATCTGGATCAGGTGCGCACCCGGCTGGCCTCGGAGGCCGGGCTGAGCAACGTGACCACCAGCGTATCCAATCACGATCTGCTGTTCTCGGTTGGCGTGCATCCGGTGATCAACACGAACATTCCGTTGGATTTGGAAGCGACCGGCCTGAATCTGGTGGTGGGTTCGCCGGGGATCGCGGCAAAGCTCACGGTGGACGGCACGCTGAACTTCGGCTTCGACCTGGCGACCGGCACGTTCTTCATCAACGACAGCACCGGCGGCACATCGCTAAAGGTCGGCGCGTCCATCAACGCCACGAATATCAACGCAAGCGCGAACGTCGGATTTGCCAGCGTCAGTGTCACCGGCGGGTCCGCAAGCCTCAGTCTCAGCGGCGCGCTTACTTTCACCGCGCCATCGGGCGGAAAGTACACCAACACCGATTTCACCGGCGGACAAGCGACGGTGAACTCGCTGGTGAGTTACGCCATCAGCGGCAGCGGGTCGGTCAGCTTGCCGATCTCTTCGAACCTCCTGAACTTGCCGGCGCAAACGTTGACGGTCAGTTATCCCGATTTGAGCTCGCCGGCCACACTCACCAGCAACGTGGGCAGCTTCACCGAGCTAGAGGGGTTCGCGAAGATTCTGCCGATCCAGTTCAGCCAGGGATTGGATCAGGTGGTGAATCTTCTGGCCCTGGAAGCCTCTTCGGCGCCGATTTTTCAGACCAAGCTGCCGTTGCTCAATGAATCCGTGGCTCAATTGATCAACATCCAGAGCTTCCTGCAAAACGTGATCACCAGCCATACCGATGGCACAAGCAACGGTGGCAATACCACGCTGCCGTTCCAGGATGCGGCGAGCTTTGTGAATCTTCTGCAATCGTTGCCCGGCGTGGGAGCGGGAAATGTCAGTGCATCGGCAACCGCCAATGACATCCGCATCACGCTGCATAAAACCGACAACATCAGCAATTCCGTGCCGTTTAGCCTGGGCACCGGCTCACAGCTTAATTTGAGCGTGAACGGCAATATCAATTACAATCTGGCGACGACGGAAAATATTACCTTTGGCGTGGATAGCAGCGGCAACTTCTTTATCGTCGATCCGGGCACGACTCCCGTATTCCAGGCGACGCTGACGACCAGCGCCAATCTCAACGCCGCCGCCACGCTCGGATTTTTGGGCGTGAATATCACGAATGGGACGGCCGCCATCACCGGCAGCGTGGCCCTCGCGCTGCACGACCCGCAGACCGACAATCCCCCCACGCCCGGAATCATCAGCGCCAATGAATTCAGCCCGCAGAACCTGGCCACGCTGGCCAGCGCATCGGTGAGTGGATCAGCCACGGCGAGCCTGCCGTTGAGCACCACTTTGTTTCCAGATACCGCGACGCTGACGGCGTCCTGGCCGGACATCACCCAGCCCAGCACCTTCAACCTGGATACCTCGCAAATCCAGAAGTTCTTCGACTTTAACAGCATCAGCCCCAACGACGTGCTGGCGGGTTTGCAGGCGCTGCCGGCCATGCTGTCCCATCTCACCGATGCCGCCAAGATGGGGCAGAATCTGCAACTCATCGGCTCGGCGCTCACCAACGCGATCGCCCTGGCCAGCCAGTTTCAGAACCAGATCAATTCACTGGGCACGATCAACACCATCCAGCAACTGCAAAGCGCGCTACAGAACCAGTTGGGCGGACCCAATGTCACGTTCAATCTGGGGGCAAGCGATATTGAATTTACGCTGGGGTTGAATCAGACGCTTGCCAACAAGCAGGTGGGGTTCAACATCAACAAGACGATCGGCGGGACCTCCATCGGCTTCCAGGCCAACGGTAATCTGAACTTGACCGGCTCGGCGGGGGCGAGCATCCAGTTCGGACTGGCTTTTGGCACTGTCGCGACGCCGACCGACCGCTTCTACATCGTCACCGGAAACAACAGCAAGGCAGCGGTTAATTTTGGAGTGACGGGGAACATCAACACCAGCGCCAACCTTGGCTTCACCACGGTCGGCATCAACGGCACGGCCAGCATCGGGAGCATGGCCAACCCGGCCAATCCCGCATCTATTTCGCTGCCGCTGGTGGATGGGCCGGATAATGATGGCAAAATCACGCTCACCGAATTGCTGGCCAATCCGCTGAGCGCGATTGGGACGCCAGTCGTTGACGGGGCGGCCCAGGCGGTACTCAATGTAACAGGGTTGCCGGGCGCCGGGCCCAATCCACAGATCACGCTAAATTGGGGTAACGTCACCGACCCCTCCACGCTTACCGTGAACGTGAACGCCGATCTTCAGCAGGGCCTGGATAATATTCTGGGATTCAACACCGGCAGCATCACCGCCGGCATTCAATCCGTGCTGAACCTCATCAGCAGTTGGGGCGGCAACTCCCTGCTGAATACCAAAATCCCGCTGATCAATAAGACGGTTAAGCAGTTGTTTGATTTCGTCACAAAGGCCAGCAGCTTCTTCAGCGCGATCACCAGCCAAAACATTTCTTCGCCCACTGCATTCGATACCGCGGTCAACAGCGCGATCACCAAGGCGGGGCTTGATCCTTCATCGGTTAAGCTCACTCCCCAGTCGGATAACAATCCGGGCAGCGGCGTTTTCCATTACGTCGTCGAGTTCAATTACAACGCCTACAACCCCGGCAGCATCCCCTTCGATTTCGGTTCCAGCCTGTTCTCCATGAATGCCAGCTTCACCCCTGCCATCACCTTCCACGCCAAGATTGAATTTGGGATCAACAAGACCGACGGGTTTTACCTGGTGGATAATGGCGACGCGAGCCATCCCGAAGTGACGCTGAACGCCGGGATCACCGGCAATTTCAACCAGATCGGCGGGAGTTTCGGGCCGATCACCTACGGCGTTGCCAACGGCACCGCCAATGTGGGATTCAATCTGGGCCTGGACATCGTGGACCCCAACAGCTCCGACGGCAGCGGCGGAAAAATCGGAGCATCCGAGTTGGCCGCCAATCTCGGAACCATTCTGGTTCCCAGCATCAGCGGCGGGGCGACGCTCCATCTGCCCATGGGCTTCCACTTGGGAACAGGCGGGCCGGGCGTCACCACCACCTTCGACGCACACTGGGATCCTTCTGATCCAGGGAACATCCACTTTGGCGCCAGCGGAAACTCCACGGACCCCGCGGATGGATTCGGGCCCATCAACTTCGAGATGGGCGACTTTATACAGAGCATGATCGGCCCGGTATTGCAGGACATTCAAAAATACAACCCACTGCCCAGCCAACTCGTGAGCTTCATGAACGAGAAGCTGCCGGTCTTTAATGAAACGCCCGCGGCGGTTTTGGGAGACTGGCTGGATGAGCCGTCCATCAAGCTCCTCTTCCAGATTGCCGGCGTCGTCCAGGATGTGAGCGGATTGGCCGGCCAGGGAGGCACCCTTAACCTTAACCAGTATTTCGCCTCCGACCCCAACACCGGCACCAGCGGAAGCCCCACCGGCGGAAACAGCGGCCCGTTCAGCTCGTTCCTCAACGACCTGCGCACCAACTACTACGTCTCGCTTCCGGTGCTGGACAACCCGACGTCTTCAATTATCAGCATGCTTCTGGGCAAGACGGTGACGCTGGTGGAGTTCAAGCCGCCGCAACTGGATTTGCCGTATCAATTCCCCGGCATCGAACTGGACATTCCGCTATACAGCATCGGCGTCGCTGACGTGGAAGCGACGTTCCGCCTCAGCGGGGGGATTGATCTTTATGCCAATGTCGATCTGGGACTGAGCACGCGCGGCCTTACCGGGAACGACATCAGCGGCACAAAGGACCTCCTTGACGGCTTCTTCATCGGGGATCAAAAGCCCCAGGCCCCCAATCCGCCGGCCGCTTTTATCGTGGGGTTGCGCGGCGATGTGCGCATCGATTTGGGCGGCACAGTCCGCATTTTGGGCATTAACGCCGCCACCATCACTGGCTACGTCCAGGGAAATCTCGATCTCGGTCTGGCAATGGCCGACGTGGCCTACAAGCCCGGCACCAACATTCCCGACCACCGCGTCGGACGCAACGACGTCGGCGGAGACAACCAGGTTTACCTCGATGAGATGGAGTGGATCGCCGCCAACTATGGACTCGATTGCGTCGCCACGCCCGGCGGAACATTCTCCATTGATGCCGGCATTCATATCGAGGCGCTTTGCGGGTTCTGGGGATGCCTCTATTCGCAGGACTTCAATCTCGGGCATCTGGTGGTAGTCAACTGGGATCTTCCCTGCCCTCCGCTGCCCCAGACGCCTCTTGCGACCTATGTCGGCAATGCCCTGGTTATGAACACCGATTCCAGCACCGGCGGCAAGGAAATCGACGTCACCGTTACCCGCGATCAAAACAATAATCCAAATGGAATTAGATTTGCCAAGGCGGACAGCTCCAATACCGAGCAGCAGACTTTCACATTCGCCGACATGGCGGCCCACGGAATCAATACATTGGTCGTAAACGGAACCGATGGCAACGACGTCATCAATCTCGATCCCAACCTCACCAAGGAATACAACTTCCAATATATCCAGGTTTATGGAAACGGCGGCAACGACCGCATTGACACCGGCCAGATCGATCCAACCACCAGCCATCTTCTGGGAACCACGCTTGATGGAGGAGACGGCAACGACACCATCATCGGCACCTTCGCGCCCGATTCCATTCTCGGCGGCGCCGGCAATGACGTGCTGCTGGGCCTTTCCGGCAATGACACCATCGTAGCCGGCGATGGAAATGACACCGTTCATGCCGGCAAGGGCAATGACTCCATCACAGTGGGCAACGGCAATGACGCGGTGGACGGCCAGGACGGCAACAACACCGTCAACAGCGGCTCGGGCAACGATACCATCGGCTTTGGCAACGGCGACAATTACGTCAACGGCCACGGCGGCACCGACGTCGTCATCGTCGGCGACGGCAACAACACCGTCTATGGCGGCGCCGGCAACGACACCATCTCCGCGGGCAATGGCAACAATACCATCTTCGGCGCCGCCGGGAACGACTCCATCGGCGCGGGCAATGGCAACAACTACATCAATACCGGCGACGGCAACAACTACGTGCAAGCCGGCGCGGGACAGAACTCAATCTATGGTGGCGCGGGAAATGACCGGATCTTCGCCGCCGGGCCTGGCAATAATTATGTGGACGCGGGCGCGGGGAATGATTCCGTGCAAACTGGCGACGGCAACGACACCATCCACGCCGGCGATGGAAACGACTCAATCAATTCGGGCGGCGGCAATGATCTGATCTACGGGGAAACCGGCAATAAATCCATCAGCGGCGGCGCCGGCAACGACACGATCTACGGCGGCACCGGAAATAATTACATCGACGGCGGCACCGGCAACGACTTCATCTACGGCTCCGCCGGCTCCAATACCATTTACGGCGGCGCGGGCGATGACTACATCAACGCCGAGGGAACCACATCCGGCATCATCGACGGCGGCGATGGAAATGACCTGCTGGTGCAAAGCGCAAATGCCAACCAAACGCTCACGGATACCAGCCTGTCCACCATAAATGGATCCATCTCACTGGCGAATGTCGAGCGCGTTCAGCTCACCGGCGGCCCGGGCAACTCGTTCGATGTTTCCGGCTGGAGCGGCGCGCCGGGCACCGCGCCCGTGACGCTCTTCGGCGCGGGAGGATCGGATACCGTCATTTCCAAAAACGACGCCGACTTCGTGCTCACCGACACCCGCCTCATTCGATCCACGGGCGGGGCCTTCGTTCTGAACGGAATCAGCGGCGTCAGCCTCACCGGCGGCCCATCGGACAATACGTTCGACGTGACCAGCTACAACGGATCCGCCAGCCTCACCGGCGGCGGGGGCCTGGATAAGGTCATCGATTCCGGTGATGCCAACCTTATCCTCACCGATACTTCCCTCTCCCGATCCACCGGCGGGACCTTTACGCTTTCGGGCATCAACCGCGCGTTTCTTACCGGCGGCCCCTCGGCCAACCTGATCGACGCCTCCGGCTTCTCCGGCAATGCCACGCTCTACGGCATGGCCGGCAACGACACCATCCGCGGCAGCACCGGCAGCGACTACATCGACGGGGGCTTGGGCAGCGACCTCCTCATCGGCAATGGATTCGGCGACGTGATCGTCGGCGGCGGGGCGGCCGGCGGGGGGGACACCCTCGTCGGCGGGCCGGGAAACTCACTGCTCATCGGATCCGATGACGGCAACGATTCCATCACCGGCGGCCCAGGCAACGATCGCATCTACGGACTGGGCGGCAACGATTTCCTCTCCGGCGGCGCGGGCAATGACACCATCGACGGCGGGGCGGGCAACGACACTCTCTACGGCGGACCCGGCGCCGACCTTCTCCTGGGCGGCCCGGGCAATGACCTGATCTATGGAAACGCTCCCAGCGCTCCGGTCGATCTGGGCGTGGACACCCTCTATGGCGATCTTGGCACCAATGGCAACGAGACCGGACAGGGCGGAGCCGACACCCTCTATGGCTCCAACGGCAATGACTTGATCTTCGGCGAAGGAAACGACGACACCATCATCCCCGGCCCCGGCAGCAACGGATACATCGACCCTGGCACCGGCGGCTCGACCGGAAACACCGGCACGCCGGTGCCTCCGCCTTACCTGCCCGTCAGCATTCCCCTCCCCGTCGCCACGCTCCCCTCGCAGGTGGATGGCGGCGGACCCTGGTCCGAACTGGCCGGCTCGGCCTCTTCCACTGGCGTCAGCAATTCCAATAACAGCGCGTTTGATCCCGTAATTCTCGCCGCCCCCGGCAACGTGGAGTACTTCGCCTGGGCGGACAACCGCGGCGGCTCGTACCAAATCTATCTGGCGCGTCATTCCGCGGGGCTATGGACCGAACTGGCCGGCATCAGCGCGCATGGCGCGGGCATCAGCAACGCCTCCGGGGCGGCACGCCGGCCCGCGCTGGCAATCGACGCCTCCGGCAAAGTTTACATCGCCTGGACACAACAGACCGGCACGCAGAGCAACATCGCCGCCGCCGTCTACGATCCAGCCGCCAACAGTGGCGCGGGCGGCTTCACCGCGCTTCCGCAAATCACCGCCGACAACGCCGCCGATGATGCGCGCCTGGCCATGATGGGCGGAACACTGGTGGCGGCGTGGCTTGACGCTTCAAGCGGCGCTACAAACGTGCGGGCCGCCCAACTCAGCGGCGCAACCTGGGCGGCTTTGGGCGCGGGCAGCAACAGCGGGCAGGGTGTCTCCAATACGATAAGCGGCATCAGCGACATCTCCCTGGCAACGACCGCTTCCACCGCCGCCGTCGCGTGGACGGCTTCCGTCGCGGGAACGAAGCAAGTGTTCGCAAGCCAATACAGCAGCGGCACTTGGTCCGCCCTGGGCCTGGGCGGCGCCAATGGACTGAACAACACCGCCTACGACAGCCAATCTCCAAGCCTCGCGTACGATGCGGGCGTTCTCTATGCCGCCTGGCAGGCGGGCACTGCAAATGGCACGGAAATCTATGCCGCCCAGTGGAATGGATCGTCATGGGCCGCCGCCGGCGCGGGATCGAACGCCAACACCGGCGTCTCGGCCACCCACGGCGGATCGACCGCTCCCTCCCTTTCCGCCAATGGCGGACAGATGTACCTGGCCTACATCACCGACCGCACCGTGGGCCTCAGCGGCAATACCACCGCGATCTATGCCCGGCAGTGGAATGGCTCGCAATTTGTCGAAAGCGTGCCCGGCAACGCCAGCGGCGCGGGCATCAATGCCACGAGTTCCACCCCGACCGGCGTGGTACTCAGCGTCGATTCCAGCGGCAACCCGTTCGTCGCGTTCGGCGACACGCCCGCCGCCTCTCCCCAAGCCTACGCCCGCGGAAATGTCGTCTCCACCGGAACCATCTACTACGTCAACGATGCCTCCCAGGAGGAGGACGGCTACGATACCGCGCCCGGATCGGCCTCCAACAACGGTCTTTCCCGTGCCACTCCCGCGCTGTCCGTGAACCAAATCCTCTCCTCGTACACCCTCAAACCTGGCGACGTGATTGAAGTGGATACCGGCGACTATGGAGCCGTCACGATCACCACGCCCGGCATTTCCATCATCGCCGCTCCCAACGCCCAGCCCCGGTTCAATTCCCTGGTCACGCTTTCAGGCGCCAACAATGCCACGCTGCGCGGCCTTTATCTCTACGGCGGCGTGAGTATCATTGCCAGCACGGGAGTGACCATCGACTCCAACGCCATCCGCGGCGCGGGAGTATCCATCAGCGGCGGAAGCGGAATCCAGATTACCCATAATCTGATCCAGCCGGCAGGCGACGGAATCACCCTCGGTGGGGGAACCGCGAATCTGGACGTCGAGCACAACACCATTCTCGGCGGAGGAAACGCGATCGTGCTGGGCGGCGCATCCAACGTCGTCGTCCGCGACAACGGCATCGCCGGCGCGGCCGCGGGCATCTTCCTGTCGTCGGCCAGCAGCGGCGTGATTACTTCCAATAACATCTCCGCCGCCACCGGCATCAACATCGCCTCGGCTTTTACCGGCTCGATCGACCATAACCAGATTCACAACGGCACGATCGGCGTGATGTACGGCGTCGCCGCGCAGCTCAACAACAACATCATCCGCAATAACACCACAGGCGTTAGTTCCTCCGTCACCGGCGCCAATGCCCTGGGTTTTGCCGTCAATTCATCGGGCAATCAAATCTTCGGCAATACAACCGGCGTGCAGCTCAACAGTGCCGGCGTGGTCGGCCAGCATATCTACGAGAACACCACCGGCGTCGCCGGCTCGGGAAGCGTGGGCGGGCCGGATTTCTCGAATCCCAACCTGATCGAGAACAACACTACCGGCATCAACATCACCGGCAACATCACCTTCAATCGCATCGCGCGCAACGCGGTCGGCATACAGGCCGCCAGCGCGCAGCAGATCGTTCACAATATCGTGTATCGGAACACGACCGGCCTCGACATCGTTGGCCGTAGCGACGTGCGCGTTTTCAACAACACCTTCTATACGCCCGCCGGTGATAACATCGACATCAGCGGCGGCTCGCAGCTTGTCGAAATCCAAAACAACATCCTCTGGACCGCCAAGGGTTACGACCTCAACGTCGCCGACGACAGCCATGCCGGTTTCTTCAGCGACTATAACGATCTGTACGCGACGGGCTCCGGCAAACTTGTCCATTACTTCATGGATTTCACCGACGTTCTCGATTGGCAGGTGGACGTCAACCAGTTCGACCTGCATTCCATCGGCGCCACGGCTGTAAATCCCGGCTGGGCCCAGCCGCAATTCGTGAGCATCGCCAATGATGATTATCGCGTCGTTGACATCGTGGGCGGCCAACGCTCCAGCAGCCCGACCATCGACAGCGGCAACCAGGCCGCCGACGTCGGCGTCACCGTCGCCCGCACACAGCTTCTGAGCAATCCAAGCTTCGAGAACAACGGAAATGGGTGGGCTCTCAATGGCTCCGCCCAATTCACCGGCACAAACCCTTCACCCTGGGATGGAGCCATTCACTACGCCTCGGGCGGGAACAGCAGTTCGTTCGCCCAGCAGACAATCGACCTGCAGGCCGCCGGCTTCAACCTATCGACGATCCAAAGTGATGCGGTCGTATTCGGCGGGCGCATCCGCTGGAACTCCAACCAGACCGGCGACACTGCCTTTGTTCAGGTCACCTTCCTGGACGCCTCGCAAAATCAGCTTTCCGCCCCGGCTGTTTATTCCGCCAGCAATACCACCTCCCGCTGGGAGTTGGTGGGCGGCAGGTCGATCATTCCCGCCGGCACACGATATTTGCAATATCGTTTCGAGGCCGATCGAACCTCCGGCTCCAACGACAGCCAGTTCGACGGCGCGTTCATGTACGTCATCCCCAGCAGCTACGCCCCCGATCAGGGCGCTTATGGCGACACCCCCGCCGAAACCGGCGAATCCACCCTCACGCACATCGCGCTGCGCTCGCCCGACCTCTACGTCGATTTCGACGCGACCCTTCCGCATACCATTCGCTGGGAAACCTACAATAACACCGCCCAGTTGCCGGTGCGGATCGACGTGTATCAGGACACCGCCAACGGCCCCGTGCTCTTCAAGACGGTAGCCGCCTCCACGCCCGATTCAGGAATCTATACCTGGATTCCAGAGAACAGCGGCATCGCGCCGGGCACATATGGCCTGCGCATCCAGGTCTCCCTAGTTGGCGCCCCATTGGTCCTCGATCGCGGCCAGGAGACCTTCACCGTTCCAGAAACCGGTTCAAAGTATTACGTCAACGATGCCAGCACCGCCGGAGACGTCTACTCCACGGCCCCAGGTAACAACCGCAACGACGGCAAACTTCCCAGCGCCCCCAAGCCGCTGCTGGCCACTTTGCTGCGCGATTATTCCCTTACCTCCACCGATTCGATCTATGTCGATACCGGCAACTACAACGAGTTCAACCCCATTCATATCACGGCCACCAGTGATGCCGGGGTGCGCATCATCGGGCCGACCAACCCGGCGAACGTCGCCTCCATCAGCCGTAATTTCACCGGGCTTGCCGGCGCGGTGATCGATATCGACGGCGCGACATCCGTGGGCGTGTCCCATCTCACCCTGGTAGGCTCGCAGCGCGGGGTATGGGTGCATAACGGCGCTTCAAGATTCAATGGCGCCTATCTTACCACCTCCGGCAATTCCGCCGAGGGCGTGCGGATCGAGTCCGACTCCACACAGGACGTTCTGGATCATCTGTCCGTGTCCGGCAGCGGCGCGGATGGCATTTTCGTTGGCGGCCCGCTCGTATCCCTGACCAACAGCCATTCCTTCAGTAACACGCAAATCGGCATCGATCTGCAAAATGCCGGATCGGCTATCGTGACCGGCAACGAAGCGGACCACGATAACGTGGGAATCTATGCCGCCAACAGTGTCAGCGGCACGACCACCCTCATTGGCCAGCCTGATCTCTCGGCTCCCAACTTCGTCCATGACAACGCCGTCTATGGAATACAGGCCCTCAGCGGAGTTCAGATTGCCGGTAACGTGATCTACAATCAGACCGCAAACAACGATGCCGGCGTCTATGTCAACTACTACAACAATGCCAGCGTCCTGCAGAACATCATCTACAACAACTGGATCGGCATCTACGCCAATCCATCCGGCGGCCTGATCAGCGGAAATCGCGTCTACGGAAATGCATCCATCGGCATTTTTGCTCTTTTCGCGCCGGTTCGTTCCAACACCGTTTATTCCAACAACGTGGGCATCGCGATCGGCGGTACCAATGGCGCATCCGACGCCACCAATAACCTCGTCTATGCCAACACCACCGCCGGCATCGAAGTGAATGCCACTGCCAATGGCGTCAATGTCTATAACAACACCGTGTACGCACCTCTTGGCGACGCAGTGCGCGTGTTGAGCGGGGCTCAGAGCATCGCGGTTGAGAATAACATTCTCGATGTGCTGGGCGGCTTCGACATCAGTGTCGATCCATCCAGCCAAACCGGATTTAGCAGTGATTATAATGATCTATATGCCACCGGTTCCGGCCAGGTCGCCTTCTGGCAGGGGGCAGCCCGCGCGACGCTTAGCAATTGGCAGAACGCCGCTTTCACCGACCAGAACAGCCTCTCGCAAAACCCGCTGTTCGTGAACCCCGCGGGCGCGGATGGACAGCTTGGATTTGTCGGCGGAGTGGACCGAGGCACGGATGATGACTTGCATCTGCAAAGCGCCACCGCCTCTTTCCACGGCGGCTCGCTCTCGCCGATTTTGGTCGGCGGCGTGCCCGTCGCCAATCCCGGAACGCCCACGGCCGATGCCAGCCAATCCCCGGCCATCGATCGCGGCGACGGCTCTTTCGGCTTCGCCAATGAGCCTGCCCCCAATGGCTCATTCATCAACCTGGGTTTCGAGGGCAACACGCCTCAGGCGTCGGAAAGTCCCGTGCATTATGTGCTGGTCGTTCGCCCCGACGGCGGCGAGGTCTGGCCGCAGGGGCAATCGTTCAACATCCGCTGGCGCTCCGATTCCGCCGGAACCTACAACGTCGATTTGCTTCAGAATGGCAGCGTCGTGCTCAACATCGCGACGGGTCTATCCATCACTGGAACCGAAGGAACCTACGCCTGGATGATTCCCACGGCAGGTCTGACGCCCGGAACCAACTATGTGATCCGCGTCACCAAAACCAGTTCCAATCCTACCCTCAACGATAGCAGCAATGCGATTTTTGCGATCACCGCGCCCGTCCACGGCTACTACGTCAACGACAACACGACCGCCGGTGATCAGTACACCACCGCCATCGGCAATGACGCCAACAGCGGCCTGGATCCGGCTCATCCCAAGGCCTCCATTCGCGCGCTGCTTCAAGCCTATACGCTGGGCGCCGGCGATACGATCTATGTGGACTCAGGAGTCTATCTTCTTTCCACCAACGTGCTGATTACCGCGGCTGCCGACGGCGTGAAGATCGTTGGCGCCACCACCAACGCGACACTGAGCGGCGGCTACTCCTCGGCGATCCAGGCTGATGGCCCGTTGGCGTATTACCGCCTGGGCGACAGCGGGAGTGTTGCCGCTGATTCCAGCGGGAACGGTTTGAACGGCAGTTACGTGGGGGGCGTGACGACGGGTGTTGCCGGTGTGCTGGCCGGTGATGCGAACAAGGCGGTGACGCTGGATGGGGCGACGGGGGCGGTGAAGCTGGGATCCTTCTCCAATTTGTCCAATGGGTTCACCTGGGAAGGGTGGGTCTATCCGACCAACATCGGTTCCTGGCAGCCGGTGTTCGACATCGGCAACGGGAGCAACGGGACGGGGAGCGACGACATGCTTCTGCGCCGCTACGGCCCGTACCAGGACATGCGTCTGGACGTGTTCCACGGGGCGACCAACAGCGCGCAGGTCTACTCCAGCGGCGGGCCGTTGCAGCAGAATGTCTGGCAGTTGCTGGCGGTGACGATCGACGCTTCGGGCAACGCGGTGATCTACAAGAACGGGATCGCGGTGGGCGGCGGGAACGTGGGCGCGTTGAACAACGTGGTTCGGAGCAACAACTTCCTGGGCTCCGACAACTTCAAGGATCCGACCTTTGGCGGTCAGATGGATGAGTCGGCGGTGTACGCCAGTGTGCTGACGGCTTCGCAGTTGCGTCGGCATTATGACCTGGGCGTGGGAACCGGGACGGTGCTGGATCGTGGCAACGCCAGCGCCGGCAGCTATGGGATCGAGTTGCAGAACGCCAGCAACGTGACGCTGGATCACCTGAACGTGACCGGCGGGTTCGACGGGATTCACACCACCAGCAGTTCAGCGTCCACCGGCAGCAGCACCCTGACGATCAGCAACGGGAGCGTGTACGGCAATTCCAACGCGGGCGTGAACGTGGACGTTTACTCGGATCACGCGTTGGTGAGCAACGAGTTGGCGTATGGCCTGCCGGGGGATGGGGTGGGGGGCAATGACCAGCCGTACGGGATTTACCTGGCGGGGCCGTATGGCCAGATCAGCAACGTGATCGCGCATGACTCCAACCAGCGTGGCCTATCGGCGATCGGGGATCACTCGTCGATCACGGGGAGCAGCGCGTTCAACGACAATGTGGGCATCTTCCTGGATGGCGCGTTGAGCGTGGCCAGTGGAGACACGGCCTATTCGGACGTGACGGGGATGGATGGCAACTATTCGGGCAGCGGGGGGTTGGCGCAGATCACCAACAACACGGTGCACGACAACTCCACCACGGGGATTTACGCATCGTATGATGTGTCGGCGACGCTGAACACGGTGTACAACCAGAGCGCGGTGAACGCGGTGGGGATCCAGATCGCCTCCAGCCCATCGGGTTCGGTGAGCCAGAACGTGGTGTACGGGAACTACAACGGGATCGTGGACGGGTACTACGCGGGGGCGGGCACGGTGAACCACAACCGGGTGTACAACAACTCCAACGCCGGGATCGTGGCCAATAATGGCTCGGTGCTGGGCAATCAGGTGTACAGCAATGGGATCGGGATTGCGGCGGGGGGCAATTCCGGCGGGTTGCTGGAGAACAACCTGGTGTATTCCAACAACCTGTCGGCGATCCAGATCAACGCCAGCGCCGCCAATGAGCAGGTGATCAACAACACGCTGTATCAGCCGGTGGGGGATGGAATACGCGTGCTTAATGGCGTCACCAACCTG
>Ga0209483_1001537_pt1 | contig 17354 bp, 17 predicted proteins | sample NGEPerA_FD_184508 | JGI IMG/M metagenome (GOLD analysis project Ga0209483, IMG submission 184508) | Arctic peat soil microbial communities from the Barrow Environmental Observatory site, Barrow, Alaska, USA - NGEE PermafrostL2-A... | ecosystem: Environmental > Terrestrial > Soil > Wetlands >... | reverse complement strand
ACCCAGAAGGTAGTTGCCCCGGTCGCCGGAATGCCAAAGATCACCGATGATCCGTGTCCGTCCTGCCAGAACCACGTGAGAATTCCAAAGCGAAATCAGTCGGCTCCAAACTTCAAGGCTTCAAACACAAGATTCCCGCATAACTCGCCACCTCTCAGAGATTGCTTGTGTCGGAGGCCCGATATTTTCCTGCTGCAATCAGACACGGGTCATTGCCTTGCTATCCCATATCACAGTCATTGCAGACAGGTGCGAATTCCGTCACGAGGTCCAAGCCGATAGATAGTGCCATCGGTGTAGTGTCTCACCACTTTCAAGTTGACGAAGATCTTGAGTTCTCTGGGGGGATAGAACCACGGTGAGCCGAATGTTGCCCACACCAAGAGTGTCGGCGTGCACGAAACGGTCTTGACAAAACTCGGCGATACCGAATAGGAAACATTTGATCTATACCAGCCTCGAAGTGGCACGTCCAGCATTCCGTCGCGTGGATGTAAAGCCCACAACTTATAGCTGATATTCGTGAAGAACTCTACGGAAGATGGTAAATTAATCGCTGCTCGCTCGATCGGCGACGCTATCTGCAATTTTCCCTGCGAGGCTCTCAGATTCTCCAGATAAGCGACCGACCCGACTGTCTGGCACAAAAGCACGAGTGTCAGAACCCCCGACCCAATGACTAAGCGCCTTGACGCTGATAACACGCCTGGCAAGAAGCGCGGTGCGTTGATAGCAACGACCACGAACAGGACTCCGGGAACGAACATTGGCGACAAGAGCCTCAGGCCAAAAGCATCGATCGCCGTTGTCAACTGGGCGTAAATGAGATAGCTGCTGTAAATGACAAGAAAGAGACCAAGCGGCAGCAATGCGTTCTGTGCAGGCGTACTCGCGCTGTCGCGATGGAAAGACAGACTCCCCTTCCAAGCCAACAGCAGAACGAAGCCGTAGCAAATGGCGATGCCTACTATAAGCCACCAATTTGTTACTTTGGATGCTGATGTTCCCCCCGAAAGTAAAATCAGCATTTGTCGGAAAAATGACTCAATAGTGGGCCCGAAGGTTTGAATTGAAGAGGGGCGAAAGCCAAGTGCCGTCCCATCAGTCGCTAGGTTCCGGAGTACCGACGCCACAGGAACAACCGAGGTTGCGATCAATACTTTGCTTGAAGTGCTAACGATTGCCCGCCAACCCCGACTTTTCGCCATCCACCCCAGTGAGATAGTGAAGACGGGGATCAGTACCAAACCGACATAACGGTCCATGAAGGCCGCCGCCGTCGACGCCCCAAGAAGGGCGAGTGCAGACCAACTTTGAGGATTTCGAGCCAGTCGGAAGTAAGCCAAGAACGAGAGAAGAACTAACGGAGTGAATAGGGCCTCACTCCACACGAACGTGGCAACGTACGTACCGCCGAAACTGACTGCAACAATGCTTCCCGTCAGTAGAATCTGTCCGAGATCACAAACATACTTCTCCGCGATTCGCATACTCAACAATGTTGCACTGGCAATCGAAGCAATGTTGACTAAGCGTGCCACTACTTGCACAGTGATGCCAAGCAGGTGACCGAGTGCCAGAATCGCAGGTAAACCTGGAGGGAATAGGGTGAGCGGCACTCCTGAGTAGATTGCGAGTCCCTTGCCGCTCGCAAGATTAAGACCCGAGGAGATATAATCAACAGAGTCCGGTGTGATCCCCAACCCTTTGCCCGTCACCCACCATCCGAAGACGACTGCCCATATGATTACCAGCGTCCGAAGGATTCCACTAAATCGTTTACCGGTCCTCTCCGGCAGCCGAAACTCACTCACGGTCAGAGCGAAACTACCGGCCTTGCGCTTCATTTGATTGTCCGACGCTTGTCTTCCAGAGTTCGCTTGTTCCGCTCATCAATCTGGGCTCATCGAAGAGTATCAGATTGGGACGATTGGGAGAGCCTTCCCATACATGGCAATATGTGTAAACGCTGGCCGGCGGGCACGGTGATGACGAGCACCGACGGTGTCGTGTTGCCGCCGTTGCCGTACAGCTTGAGGATCGTGACCCCGGTCTCGTAGGCGGGCTGGCCCGGTAGCGAGAAGTCGTAACTGAGTCGACTGGTGAGTTGGGACGCCGCGTAACCACCAGCCACGAAGCACAAGAGCCAGGCGAGCATCACCTTCCGACGATGACGAATTACTAAGAGCGCGAGCCGATGGAGACCGGACGGTTGTGCTGATTGAGTGCGCACTATCGTCACATTCCTTCGCTAGGAAATTAGTCGGCTTCAAATATTTCTAGACGATTGTTGAGCTTCGCGAATCGACGGTGCAGGCGAAGTGTGATCAACTCAGTTTCGACAACGTGAAGTTCCGCGACGCGCTGCGGGTTTCAGAGTGTCTACGAGACGGGAGTGCCGGCGACGTCGAAGACTCATATATTTCCCGAGAAGACGGGCCGCCGCCCTTGTCTTCGTGAACCTCTTAATCAATTGCCTCTGGGAAGCGTTATCGGAGGCCACTGACCAATGACGATAGGCGGGCAGTTTGGGCCGATCGGCGCGACAAGCCCAGCCACTTCATGGCTATTGGACGAGTTCTGCTGATTTGTTAACGCCGGAAAGGCATGAAACCACTACACATTCACAACCAGTTCACTCCCATTTGACAATTTTCCGCCTTTGTGAGAGTGTTTGCCACGCAAGGGCTGGATCGGAGCACACGAATGTTGGGGTCGCCACTTTCGTCATCTGTTTTCGGAAATCCATGCTGAAAAACCCTTCCGGCCGATTGACGCCACAAGCCGAAATCAGTAGTCCAGAACAGGCGGATTCGCTGCGCGGCGCTGAGGTCACCGTGGTCCTACCGTGCCTCAATGAGGAACTCGCTGTCGGGTCCTGTGTCACCAGAGCCATCGCGATAATGCGTCTCGCCGGGCTCAACGGATCAGTGCTAGTGGTCGATAACGGTTCGACCGACAATTCTGTAAATGTCGCCATAGAAGCCGGAGCGCGCGTCATTTTCCAGCCAGAACCGGGATACGGCGCCGCTCTCCGATCAGGAATTGAGACCGCTCACACGGAATTTGTGATTATGGCCGACGCAGACGGAACCTACGAGTTAGAGGCGATCCCAAAACTGCTCTCGCCCTTGCTCAGAGGCCAAGCTGATTTAGTGCTCGGTTTACGACTCAATGACGCCACGATGTCCACGATGCCGTGGCTACACCGCTTCGTCGGCACGCCAGCGATTACTTACTTGGTCAAACGGGCTACCAACAACAAGTTGAGGATACGTGACAGTCAGTCTGGCTTCCGGGCATTTCGACGTGAACAGGTTCTGAACCTTCACCTTTCATCAAACGGCATGGAGTTCGCCTCTGAGATGTTAATCCGATGTGCATGGGCGGACTTGAGAATCCATGAAGTCAATACGACGTACGCCGAACGTGTTGGAGAATCAAAGTTGAGCACGTTCTCCGACGGTCTTCGTCATCTTCGCCAGATTTTGTTATTGAGTCCCGATACCGTGGCTTCGATTCCCGGGGTACTCATGACCGTAACTGCCGTCGTCTTGTGGTTGATGGCCGCTCAGTCAACCGCTGGACTTGGACGCGTCGGGTCGCTCAGCTGGGTTGCTAATTTCGCCGCCGGCGTACTAAGTATTCTTGGCCCCATTGTCTTTTGCACAGGGCTCGTTCTCAGATACCGTGCAGAATCACTTGGCCTCCGCCACGCCCACATCAAGGTGCCAATAGGAAACTTAATTCGTCGTTTTTTTGTCTCCGGTGCCTTGCTTGTTCTTGTTTCCCTAATTGGAGTTGTCGCTCTTATCGTCAACGTACATCATCATCCCTTGGTAATATCCGTTGCGGTCGCTGCATCATTGGCTTCGTTTATCCGAAGTGCCTTCGTGGTTGGCATCACGCTGATGTCGGCACCATTGATTTCGCCGTTTCTCATTAATTCACCGCGACCGCAGTTGCCTGTCGCTGAAAAAGAGTCTTCAAGCAGCAACATTGAGTGGCGAGAGCCGCTTGAAACGGAGAGCCCGGTCAGAGCTAACGGTGCCTTCACAGCTCGCGGCTTTATTGCGCCTACGCCAGTCCAATCAGTACCGAAAATCTTCGCAAAAACGAGCGATGAACGGGTTGGAGAGACCGTCAATGCGCTGAGCCGAAATGGCGTTACTGGAAGACATCAGCGCAGGTAGCCCACTTCGTCGATGAGTTGGTGACCGCGGTCCGAGGTAAAAGCTCACCGTAGCTGACCACTTGCTCTTGACGGCGGCTCAGCGGTACTGAGTCGCTACGAGGAATTATGTAGTCGCCGCCTGATTAACGTGAAGGAGAGGGGAACAAGCGGGAGATACATGCCGATCGTGCAGGACCGATCCTGATTCAGCCACCTAGATTGACGAATAGAGTTCTCAAACAAGTGGCACCACAGGCTGGCCAACACTATCGACAAGGCCGTGGGGATTGAAGCCACCGCAGTTCAGTTGCTCTAAACGTAAGCGGTCAGCACTACATCTCTGTATCGTGTCGCTGGTTCGAAACCGACGAAGTCATCGATTCTCCAAACTTATCAACCACATGGCTTATTCCGCCGGCGTTCCCGTCGAGTTTTTCCACGTGCCGATCACGTCAACGCAGAGAACCGTGAGGCGACCGAATCTTTGCACGACCTTGGGTTCGCAGTTCATGCCAAAGACCTTGGGCGAAGCCCACATTGCCAACAATATCCTCAGCGGCTTGGACGTACGGGTAGACAAAGGCCTCACGAGATCCGCCCGCACGTAGCCATCTGAACCAACGTCGATAGAGAAAATAGGGTGAAGCGAGGAAGATCACGAATGACGCCATCGGACTCACCACAGCCACAGCTCCGGCGACGAGTGCCGCGCAGGGTATTAGAGGAGCAATGGTCGGGATATCGCGATCCCTTATCCAGTCCCTCCCGTGAGTACGACCATAACTGCGTGACCGCCGAAACGTGTCTCGAAGAGAGCGATGGAAATCGTGGCGCATCACGATATTGGGGAAAAGTTGCACCGTGTCGAGTCCGAATTTCGATCGCAATGGCCGTGCCAATGATTCCTCCTCACCGGCCCCACGAGCCTCAGTAAATCCACCGGCCTCGCGCGCGGCATCAATTCGCACCGACATGTTGGCCCCGACGGCGTAGTACACAGGTCGACGTTCTAGACGTCTCTCAGGTGGCGAAAGTTGGTAGCGTAGTCGCCGCCAAAGTCCCGCATCCTCGTCGAGCTCCGCCTCTTGATGAGTGAGTGGACGACGAAAGGCTACATAACGGCGATTGAAGGTATCAGTCTCGAGAGGCTCAACCAAGCCTCCGATCATCGTTACTTCAGGGCCAACGCTATTCCAAGCGAGAGCCAGTTCTTGTATCCAGTGAGGAGGAGGTACGCAATCGTCATCCATCATGGCCATAAATCGCCCTCGCGCCTCCGCGAGTCCAACGTTGAGCGTATGTCCGTGCCCCTGGTTCCGTCCGAGAGTGATTAATCGAATGCCCGAGCGGCTCGCAATTTCAACTGTCGTATCCGTTGAGGCGTCGTTGATCACCAGAACCTCGTACGCAAATTCGGTAATTTGTGCCTCAACTGCGTCAAGCGCGGCACCCAGCGTCCGCGCTCCGTTGAAAGTACCGATGACCACGGACAACATCAAAGTGCGATCAGAGTCGTCAACTTTTCCCGTCAGTCTCGGCTGAGAATGTTCGTCAGACAACGAATATACCTCCCGTCACTCATTGGCGATGCTTCCACCATCGTGGAATCCGAATCTGCACGTACGTCGACAACCCTACGACCCTCTCATCAGCAGACTTGCCTTGACCCCGTTCAGTAGACACGGGTTAAGCGGCCTTCTTAAGAGCCGCGGTGTTGGCTAAGTATTGCATCTCGAAAGCGACTGGTGAGACTTGGCCGAGGGATGCGTGTCGACGTCGACGGCTGTATCGATCCTCGATCCACTTTCCGACTTCGAGGCGTGCACGCTTTTTCGTGTGCCACACGCGTCGGTAGTAGAACTCGGTCTTCAAGGTGGCGAAGAACGACGCGGCCATCGCGTTGTCGCAACAGACCCCGGTGTAACCCATCGAGCGGGCCAGTCCGTTGTTCTCGGTGAACGTGGCGATCTGATCTGAGCCGTATTGCGTGCCCTAACGGTGTGAAAGATGACCTTCGCGGGTAATTCGCGACCCAGCGCGATCGCCATTGAGAGGGCGTCCTCGACGAGGTCACTTCGCATGTGCTCGTCGATGGCCCAGCCGATCACGCGACGCGAGTGCGCGTCGATCACCGTCGCCAGGTAAAGCATCCCTCCCAGGTGCTCAAGCAGAAAATGTCGCCGACCCAGATTTGGTCGAGAGTCCCGGTGTCCCACTTTCGTTGCACGACGTCAGCGGGGTAGGTGTCGGACGAATCAGTGCTCGTGGTCGTCTTCCATCGCTTCGGCAGACAGCGACGAGACCGAGCTCGCGCATGGTCTTCGCGACGGTCTTCTTCGAGATCGTTTCGCCGTCCTCGCGCAGGTCCGCCGGGATCTTGGATGAACCCGCGACCTCGTCGGACTCGCCGTGAAACCACGCCACCTTCTGTTCGAGCCGCTCGCGACGAAGCGCTCACATGGACCGTGTCCGGTGACACCAGGCGTAGTAGCCAGAGCGCGACACCTCGAGGAGCCGGACCATGCGGGTGAACGTGAAGTTGCTCTTCTGCGCGTGCGTCAGTTCGAACGCTTGGCGATCGTATCCGACACTTCCTTGGCGAAGAAGAGTGACGCTTCTTAGGAACGCCCGGTCCAACCTCAGTTCCGCGTTGTCCTTTCGTAGTCGCAGCAGCTCTGCGTGCTCGGTCTCAGTGAGAACCCTGTCGCCACCGGCCCAATGTTTGCTCTTGCTGACCGAGCTCGCGGGCCACCGCGGCGACGGGCCGACCGGTATTGATCGCCAGCTTCACGGCCTCCTCTTTAGATTCTGGAGTGAACCTCCGACGCGTACTTCCCATTATGGACATCCTCTCTTATAAGGTGTCTACCAAACGAGGTCAAGGCAAAACCTGGACAAAGGGCCACGCGGAGCCCAAACCCGCAAGTTCGTGACCAACGAGAAGATCGTAGAAACCTTAAGGCTCGTGTACTTTGATCGGGAAGGCATTGGCATGCGGTACACGTCGGCCTTCATCGCTTGACTGTGGCAATGACGGCGGGGCCACTTTCGAGCCAGCGACATCGTGGCACTGGAAGAAGATCCGCTCTTTTTCCATCGGCCAAGAGAGGCGAAAACACCTCATATTCTCAAGTGGCTCACTCCAGTTTGACAAATTTCCGCACTTATGAGAATATTTTCGCCGTAAGGGTTGGATCGGAGTGCACGAATGTCGGGACCGCTGCTTGCGGTATTCGTTTGCGGGACGTAGTGTTCTCAAGAGTTCTAGGCCAGTTGATACATCTCGGACTATCAATCAAAGAGCCATCACGCGATCAGCACATCACGATACGCGAAGCCCTCCTTTTTGTGGTCATACTGGCACAACTTGAAATCATTTTGGCCGGCGACAGATCTTTTTTCGAAAGAAGTGAGGAAGAGGGAGAGGGAATGCGTTATTCGGACGTAATCCACTGCGTGGACGTACTCATCAGGTTTCGTTTTCAACGTCTTACCCCATACGTTCTACGTAACCGGGGCTCGGCCCCCCAAGTTCAGACGGTCACAAGCCAAGAATAATGAAAGCAACAACTAGAAACCGGGTTGGCGTGTTCGTCCTAACCTTGGTCGTCGTCCTGCTCTTGGTCGGATTTACTCCCATCTCAAAGCGTCTCTTACGACACGTGGACGGCAGTTTCGCTCCCACTTCGTATAGTTCCCTGGCGCTTTCCAGCCCTTCGGGCGTAGCCCTAGGTATTGCGGTGGGGTCAACAATACCATTGACGTTGGCCAACCACTCGGGACGAACCACTGGATACCTCTGGACCGCAACACAGAATGATGTATTGATTAGTAGCGGCTATCAGATTCTGACCAACGGCACATCAACGATGCTCTTCGTCACAACTCAGGGCGCGAATGCAGGAAAATTGAAGATTGCCCTCGAGAACACCAAGATCTTTCTTACGGTACCGATCTTTGGTTCGAGTTCGTGAAACGCGATAGGGTCGACTCGATCGTTGTCGACGAAAAATCTATTGACGACACGAATGTCGTAACTCGACGCCACGGACTCCAGAAAGGTAAACGGGAAAATGAGATTGCGGAGACGTTAGCCTCGCGTTGGCCTTTCCGCACGGCACTTTGGCTAGTCATCGCTTTGACGGCGTCAATCTTGCTAGCCCTCTTTCACTCCCCGCTCGTACCATTGCCGGGGCTAGTAACCCTCTTGCTGATACCCGGTGCCGCAGTCATGTCCTCACTGCGAACACGACCCGCGAGCACCGCGGGACGCATGGTACTAGTTGTGTGCCTGAGCCTATTGGTGATAATGGTCGTTGGCGGAGTCGTCAGCCTGCTTGGTCCTCACGTTGGCCTAGCTCACCCTCTTGACCCCATTCCTCAAAGAGTCATTTGGGCAATTCTCGGCGTCCTTGTGCTAGCGATTGGTGCCGTCAACAGAAGGGATCCTGCTACGTGGATCTTTGAGGGCATTCGCTCCGCTCAGGTCGCCACCGCACTCGCCTTTGGTTTGTTAGCGGTGCTTTCTATTTTGGGGGTCGCCCGACTTAACCACAGTGGCAACAACGGTCTCGCCATTTTAAGTGCGATTCTCGACGTCGTCGTGCTCTTAGTTGGGATCGTTGGCGGTTGGGGTCGTAGGAGCCGCTGGCCCTTAGCTTCTCTGCTCTACGCCTCTACATTGGCGCTACTTTTGTCGACCAGTTTGCGTGGAGGGCACCTCTACGGCTGGGATATCCAACAAGAGTTTGGGGTGGCCTCCCACACACTCCGCGCGGGGCTGTGGGTCATTCCAAAGAACCATGATCGTTACGCATCAATGCTCTCGCTCACGGTACTTCCAACCATCCTTCATTCACTACTGAAACTACGTCTCACCGCGTTCTTTGAACTCGTGGTCCCCGCCATTTTGGCACTATTACCCGTGGCCGTGTTCTCAACTGTTCGCCACATTCCTCGCTGGGTCAAGAGTGGCCAGCGAACCCCTCGCCCCGGGCTGGCTCTTGGGGTAGCTGTGGGCCTCGTTGTTTCGAGTGAAGTATTTCCCGTTGAACTAATTAGCATCTCTCGTCAGGCCATGGCCGTCACGATGCTCGCGGCCCTCGTGATGGTGGTTTTTGATCGCTCAATGCGAGTACGTTCATCCCAAATTGTTATCGGACTGCTTATCGGCGCCATTTCATTCACCCACTACAGCACTTCATATCTCGTTGCAGAGGTGTTGCTTATTTCCTGGCCCGTGGGTTTACTTTGGTCCTGGGGATGGCTCGGAACACAGCAGTCAAAAATTAAAGATCACCGATCCGACGCCTATTCGCGACGAATCGTAAACGGTGCGCTCGTAGTCTTGGCCCTCGTGGCTGCCTTCGGGTGGAACTTGGGTGTCACGCGTAATAACGCCTTGACCGCACCATATGGAGCTCTAGCTACTACCGGACTAAGACTCACCGCGTCTACGGGAACGTCAAACATCGCGGCCCCCGTACTCGAAAAAATATTAGTGAGGGAGCTTCATAAGACCGCCAAATGGATAGTCCCCATCCCAGGTTCAAGTTCTGTTCACCTCGTGACAGCTAAGGTCCCGTCGTCCCCAGGCGTAGCCCCGAGTCTCGCCGTCTGGTGGAACCGGCTGAACTTTGTTGCCCACGAGGGCCTTTGGGTCCTGGCTGGAATAGCCCTGCTGTACGGACTCTTCAAGCTCGGGCGACGACAATCGAACCGATACAGTGCCGAAGTAGCGAGCCTTGCCGTGGCGGGTCTAGTGATCGGTGCTGTCTCACGTTTTTCTGGTACTTTGGCCGGCTTTTACAGTCCCGAGCGCATTGCCCTCGTCGCCGCCATTTTGCTGGCCGTGCCAATAACAATGCTGCTTGGCGACCTGGCGGTCCGATTATCCGGGCTGTCCTTGGTACTGGGCGTTACTTTCGTTGCGCTACTAGCCATGTGGGCCACAGGATTGGGCACCCTCTTCTTTGGTGGCCAAGCTCCGGGATCGCTTGTGGCGAGAGGCGAGAACGTCGAGCGGTTCACGGTGTCCACCCCGGAATTGGCGACTGCCACATGGCTGCGCAAGAACCTCAACTCCAGGGACCTGGTCCAGAGCGACGCATACGGACAAGTCGTTCTGCTCTCCGAAGTAGGTAGTTATAACGACACTCTGCTAGAGATTGTTCCACCAGAAGTGGATCACGGGTCTTACATCTATTTGTCAACGGCCAATCTGATCGATGATCGTTCTCGCTTCAGCGCTGATAATGGGCGCTATGACAGCATATACCGATCAAACATCTCGTTCTTCAATCGGAATTTCTACATCGTGTATTCGACCGGTGTCACACGTGTCTACCACTGATACATTTTCCTCGAGTCCGAAAGATGCGAAAAATCATGGTCCGGTGTCCAACTTTTCCGGAGTGATTCAGATTCACGGGCGAGGGTTTGCCACCGACGGTTGTGAGCACATGGAAGACGCACTTCGCAAACTTTCCGTATAGTTCGGGCCATTGCTCACCGGCCTAGCATGCGGTGACGAATATCGATTGTTGAGTCATGGTTTGGCAACGGGAACGTTCACTCGTCAATTCAGTAAAATTAACTCAGATCGAAATGGCATTCCTACTAAAATTGTAACTATTCAGGCCTGGGCAACTCTGGGCAAGAAGGGTTTGCCCTCGAACCGGTCTCGTAGCGCGTCGAGGACGTTGACGCGTTGTTTTCGAGCGGTCGAGATGTAGGAGCGGACGGCGGGATAGTTCGTAGCTCCCGCTTCAGTGCGGTAGCACCTCGAGATTTTCTGCTGGAGTTTCACCATCCGTAGGTCTCGTTCAGCCTGGTTGTTATCGAAACTGACCGAGAAGTCGTTGGCGAAGCGCAACACCTCGCAGCGATAGCGATCGAGTCGGCCCACGAGGTTAGCGGCCTTGGTTCTTAGTGGCCGACCTCGCTTGCCGGTGCGAATCGGCGGCGGGTTCGCAGCGTGACCAGCTTCAATGAGTTGGTCGTAACGACGGGTGATCGAGATGAGTCGGCGCGGTGAGAGCGAAGGTATCTGCGCCTCTTTGGCGAACCGGACTTCTTGGTGAGTGGCGCACAGCAGTTCGCTCGTCTCGTCGGCCCAGGACTGCCCCTCTTCGAAGACGGCCTGGAGTTCTCGTAAGTGGTGGGCATTGCATAGAGCGTGGGTCACGTTCTCGTAAGCGCGATAAGGGGTCCAGCCGTCGTGAATCGCGACGCCCTGGTAGCCCGGGAGCACCCCGGTCTCGTCGAGGTGCAGCGTGGGGCTCTGGCGCAGTTGGGCTCGCGCTACTTGGACGAACTCGTTAAGACCCGGGCCAGCCTCAGCGAGTAGCGAGGAGGCAAAGCCGGTGGAGACGGCAATCCCACAGCACTCTTCAAAGACCTGAGTGGCGCGCTCGATCGGCAGGTGTTGGGCCACGATCAGGTAAGTGAGCAGTGCGCGCACGCCTGGTCCGTAACACGTGGGGCCGATGGCCTCTCGAGGGAACACTCCGGTCGTCACGACCCCGCAGGCACACCGCCGTTTCTCCACCCGTTGCTCGGTGACGACTGCTCTCACTTCTGGCAGATCAAAGACCTGTCGGACCTCATCGTCCACGACCACGGCACTCTGAGGTTCCCGTGGCAAGCTGCACAACGCTGCGGCGTGTAGACCCGGTCGTAGTCGGGGTGCTCAACGGCCGCGAGGCGGTGTCCTTGGTCACCGGGCTGTTTGCCGGGACGTCGGCGTCTTATCTCACGGTTTGGGGTTACTGGAGGCTTGGCGAACCCCCTCGGCTGACGGCGGCATTGAGGAGTTTCTTGGGTTGGCGCTGAGCCGCACCTCGAGTTCGGCAACACGGGCTGAAGGAGCCACCAGCGAGTCGTGCAACCGAGCGTTATCGAACTCCAGCCGTTCGTTGTCAAGTGTCAGCCGTGCGTTGTCGAGTTTCAGGAACTCAACATCGTCTCGGTTGTCTCCCATGAAGAGTGACCCTTCAGTCTCTCTCCGCCCATAACAGAATGACCGAAACAACGCTTCAGGTGGCGGACCTCAGCCAGGGGCCTGAATAGGTACAGTGTTTCAATGTGATGGTGGCTAGCAGGTCCCAGTTGGGCTTGCCCGCGTAGATCAGAGCGCGAATTCGATAGTGACGGAGGCTACGAACGCCAAATGCGGTGCGCTTCAATCGCTTGAAAAAATTGGCGGCCCCAGCGGGCCCGTTGGTAACGTGCGTCTCGCTCCAGGCTCCGATTTGGTATCTCCAGCGAACGAGTGTTCGCCCAAGGTTGCGAACCTCGATGGGGCGCGACTGGTTTTGAAGGTCGCGACCGGGTCGAGCAACGAATTCACGTCCCCGCTTACATAGGGAGCATCAAACTGAATTGAGGAAGCGTTGAGACTTTATAGGTCGGGGTCTGATATGAGACTGCGAATTTGTACTGCATGCGCAAGGGCTCATCCAAGAACTTCTTCCTCGCGAAGACCGCACACAGCCTTCCCAAGATCATGACGCTGGCAGTCTCGTCCTGCGTTCTTGTGGCGATGGTAAACATTGACGCTTCCGCGTCGGCATTAGGAGGTGGAGGCTTGAACTCGGTCCGCTCGGACGTCGTCTTGCCGCTCGCGTCCGAGTCCAGCAACAGCCTGTTCTCTGAACTCTTAAAGGGCTGGTTGACCGTCTTCTCTATCTCGCCGACCGCCCCCCCCGCCACGACAACGTCCACCGCGACGGTAGGCAGCAGCAGCGGGGGCGGTAGCGGTGCTGTCGCGACAACGACGACCACACCTCCGCCGACCACGACAGTTCCGCCGTCGACTCCTACGGCATCGGGAGGGCTTATCACCGCCGGTCCGTCGCGAAGTGAATGTCTCAAGCCAAATTTCACCGATACTGGGTTGAAATCCCTCCAATCCGCAGTCACCAGTTTCGATACGGAAACTAATTCCTCTGTGTCGTGCGTCTTGGCGTATTTAAACGGTGCGCCGACGTGGGCCGCCTGGGTAGATCCGTGGGTCACCCAGTCGGGGTACGGGTACACCTCGTGGGTTGCAGAAGAACCGCAAAGTCGTCAACTCGTGCTGCAAGTGGACTTGATTCCCGACAGCCTTAAAGATGTAAGTGACCCGTTGGGTTGGGAGAAGTCGTGTGCCGCCGGAGACTTCAACTCCTACGCCACTGAACTCGGCACGAACCTTGTCGCCGCCGGTCTAGAGAATTCGGTGCTTCGTCTCGGCGCGGAAATGAACGGTGCGTGGGAGACTGACTTTATTGGGACGACGACCGTTGAACAGAATCTGTGGGCGACATGCTTTGCCAACGAAGTAACCGCGCTGCGTCAAGCAACTGGAGAGCACTTCCTCATCGATTGGAACCCCAACGCGTGTGTCGAAAATATCCCCTACGCGAACTTCTACCCCGGAAACGCGTACGTCGATATTTTGGGACTCGATCAATATGACGCATCGTGCCTGTCCAGTGCACCGGTTACCTTTGCGCAACTCGCTAGCGAGCCTGACGGACTGGCAAACTTTGAGGCGTTCGCGAGCGCACAAGGAAAACCCATGAGCTTTCCGGAATGGGGACTATATTCATCCCCCGCCGGGGATGATCCCGGGTACGTCGACGGCATCGGAGCAACTGTCGCCAATGGAGACTTCGCCTTCGAAGCCTATTTCGACGTGGTAAATGATGGTACGTTGCCGCTTGGATCTCACACACCCTTGTCGCTGGCGGCGTTTCAAAAGTGGTTCGGCAACTCCTAAAAAGCCGTCGTGGAAATGCGCTGAAAAGTGGCAACAAATTTCTTCAAGAGGGCTTACGATATATGCTTCGGTAAAAAATGTAGTGGTCAATGCTCCTCACGCGGAGGTCTCTTCGTCAACACAGGCTATCGACCCGTGTCGGGAACGCGCGCGTCGGTGAGAAATCTGGGAGCGATCGCCTTGGACCTGAGCCACCGGTTGAATTCGTCTATATCGCTCGCGTAGTGACGTCCCGCGACGAGCGCGTCGTCGTCAACTTCTCAGGTCGGCAGCTCTCGAGCATAAGCACAACATCGTGTGCCGGCGCAGTTATCTCGCGAGCGCTTTTCTTGAAGATAAGGTAACTGTTCAGGTCCCCAGTTGACGAGGGTCCACTTCGTTCAGGCGTAGCGGACTTACCATTGAGCCATCACTTGTAATTGCGCTCCGAACAGCGCTAACGAGCCCTCAACCGAAGTGCACTTCCAAGATGTTGTCGCCCGGCGCGCAACACTAGAAGAGCAGTCGAATTGGATTGAAGAGCAGGCCAAGCTAGTCACGGAGCAGGCCTCGCTGATCGCGAAGATGCGCGCGGAGATGACCGTGCTGCTTGCTCAACTCTCCTCGAACTCGAGGACCTCGTCAAAGCCACCCTCGAGTGACGGCTCTAGCAAGCCGGATCCGAAGTCACGACGAGTGAGGTGAGGTTTAGAGCCCGGAAAGTAGCCGGGCGATCCGGGCCGCCACCTGGCCCAGCGACTTGACCCCGACGCCACGCTCATTCATGCACCGACATCGTGTCACCACTGCGGCGACGACGTGACGAACGCCGAGGTGACCGAGACCATTACTCGCCAAGTGTTCGAGTTACCCATGATGACGCTCCACTGCACCGAACACCAGGCCCAACGAAAACGCTGTCACTGTGGCACGGTGACGACCGGGGTGTTTCCGAGCGACGCGACCGCCCCGGCCTGTTACGGACCGGCGCTGCGCGCCTACGTCTATTACCTCGTCATGCGCCAGCACCTCCCCGTCGCGCGAGTGGCCGATTTGTTGGCCGACACCTACGCGGCGTCAGTCTCCACTGGGGTCATCGGCGCCATGGTGCAAGAAGGAGCCGGGTCACTCGAAGGCTTCTTGTCCCACGTCCAGGCGCAACTACGCACCAGTTCTATCGCCCACGCCGACGAGACGGGCCTCAGAGTCAACGCCCGGCTGGCCTGGGTGCACGCAGTATCAACCAAGGAACTGACGCTCTATCACCTCGACGAGCGTCGAGGCTCTACGGCCACGGACGCCATGGGAGTTCTCGAACACCTCACCGGGGTACTGGTCCACGACGGTTGGTCGCCCTATAGCCACTACGACAAGGCCCAGCATCAGTTGTGCTGTGCGCCTTTTCTCCGCGAACTCGCCGCGGCCGCACTCAACGAAGAACAGAGTTGGGCCGAGGACATGGCTGGTCTACTCTCTGACACCTGACACCACGCGCTCGAGGCGAAGGGCAACGGCCAACTCAGTCTCCGTGACGACGAGTTAACGAGTCTTCACACCACGTATCGAACAATCATTGCCAGTGGCCACGGGGCCAACCCATCGCCAACCCCTACTGGTCGACGAGGTGGACCCCAACGATCAAAGGCGCACAACTTGTTAGACCGACTTGACGTGCACATGGATGACGTGCTGCGCTTCACCACCAACATCGACCTGCCGTCCGACAACAACCTCGGTGAGCGCGACATCCGCATGGTCAAGATCGCTCAGAAGATCTCTGTGGGTTCCGCAGCTTCGAAGGGGCCAAGGCGTTCTTGGCCTTTCGCAGTTACTTCTCGAGCGCCGCGAAGCAAGGGGCCAACCGTCTTGAGGTACTGCAACAACTCTTCGTTAGTGACCCGTGGATGCCGTCGCCCTCAGGCACTAGTCCCTAAGCCACTTCCTTCAAGAGGGGCACCTGGACGGTTACAAAAGATTTTAATAAATTGATCAGACTCTCTTTTCTAATTCAAGTGCAATCATTACACTTTCAAGACCGACGAACACTTGTCCTAGACGGCCTACAAAGAAGCTCGTCCGCCTCTAACGTTTCAACTGGTTCGCGAGACCGAAAACGGTCAGCTTTGGAGTCGACAACTCAATCCAGCCGGTACTCCATCCCTCGCGTGCGCGCACGACAATACTCTTTGACGACCTCGAGATGATCCTTACTTCACACCGGTGGCTTTCGAGGTGCAATACTTAGCCGTTACCGCGACTCTAAACAAAGCCGCTCAATCCATGTCTACTGATTAAGTTCAGACCCAATAATGAAGGTTTTGGTGCAAGAGGTGAGTATCAATGTCGCAAAGTGAGATGACTAGTTCTTTGCAGGACGAATGCATAAAAAAAGGCGCCCTTGAATGGCAAACTCCCAACAGTACGACCAATGTCGTGGTTATCAAGAAATGAAAGAATCGGTACCCGACGAAACCAAAATTGATCACTTCCTCACGTTCATATTCCAGAGTGGTTATAGAACTCGAGCAGTACCTTTCAGACGGTTGGGCTTCACAATTCTTCACCCCATGGTAGCGTGGGCGGCTTTCCAGCATCTGAGACGACTCCCAGTGGTGAAGGTAACGATCTCTTCCTCAGATAGGGGGAAAGCTCTTTGGATGTACGATTCTCGACGACCCTGGAGGCTTCACGGACTCGTCACTTCATATCTCGAAATTCCTTCACCTTTGAGTATTTACTGGCGGGGTTCCTCGAGACACAACTTGAGAACGCACACAGCCCACGCAAAAGCCGAAGGCTACCAAGTGGAATTAGTCAATTCGCCAGCAATTAATGGAGTCATCGCACAAGTAACATCGGATAAGGGGTGGCGGGTAATACCGGTCGAATCCGCTCTATTAAGAGTAGGAGGGACGCTTGACGACGCAATCTGTGTTGGTGTATTTGACTCGAACCAGCGCGCTGTTGCGTTCCACGTTGGTGTCCAAGCTGGAAACGTCCTTCGAAATGTCTGGTCGTACTCATCGCAAAGAGGTAGCGCGCGATGGCTGTGCTTTAGTGGATTCATCGAACACGCAAGTGATAAAGGCGTAAGATTTATTATTGAGGCTCCGCCGTGGGCTCTTACCGGTGGCAACAAAGTTTTTATGAGACGGTTGGGATTCACACCAGCGCGTGTTCGATGCCAACGTAATTGAGAAATTTACCGAGCCCAAAAGAGCAGGCCCTTTCGAGGCGCGGCGAGGAACAAGGCGAGAGGGCTCGCCGGTCAACGGAACGGTGAGGAGACTCACGACTAAACACCACTGACACGATTGTCGAAAGAATTGTTCGGTGAATTGTCACCTTTTCTCCGTCTGAAACTATCGAGGGTGACTTGACAATGCCGTCGGCACCAAAACCGCGATGATCGTCCCGCCTCCGAGTGCAGTTTCTCCC
>Ga0209483_1001536_pt1 | contig 17356 bp, 19 predicted proteins | sample NGEPerA_FD_184508 | JGI IMG/M metagenome (GOLD analysis project Ga0209483, IMG submission 184508) | Arctic peat soil microbial communities from the Barrow Environmental Observatory site, Barrow, Alaska, USA - NGEE PermafrostL2-A... | ecosystem: Environmental > Terrestrial > Soil > Wetlands >... | reverse complement strand
AAGAAGAAGAATGCGTGATGTTCGGTTCATAAAAATTCCTTTCGATCCAGGTCTGTTGATGTTGCGAAAACCTATTGCCCACCATGGGAGTTGTCGTTGTGGTGAAGAATGCGCAGGTCGAGCAGCACACCCCCCAGGTTCATCTGCAAGCGGAACGCATCCGGATTGCTCGCGTGCTCTTTCTGCTCCGCGTTCGGCTCGGCATCGAGCGAAATCAGCACCCGCCCCAGGTCGTCGATCACCGCCGCCGTCGCCATATCGCCGTGCCGCTCCGCGCTCTGGCGATACACCGCGTTTTCGAGCAGCAGCCGATGCACCTGCTCACGCGTCTCCGGCTGCAGCGGGCCTTCCGTGTGGCTCACTTCGGTCAGCACCCGCTCGGCCGTATCGAGATGCGTCGCCAGCGCCGGGTCTTCCGCAACCGCATCCGCAGGCCCGACCGTCAGCGGCCCGGGACGATGGTTGTACGGCTCCGCGGTCTTCTTGTGATGGTCCAACTCCGCAAGCAGCTTCTGGCTCCAGTTCTGGGGCGACACGGTCTCGTTCGCCACATTCTTCACCGGCCGTCCAACCGGCGACCACGGCGCCGTAACCACGGCCGCCAGCAAAACAACCGCAACGACGCTCACCGCCGCCGTCGCCCACACCCAGCCGCGCCCCGTTTTTTGAGGAGCATCCAGCACACCCAGCGACCCGCGAACCCGTTCCCAACTGCGGTCCATCGTGGCCTCGGAAACCACCGGCGCAGGGTCGCAGCAGAACGCCCGCAGCGTCGCCGCAATCTCCTCCGACTCGGCCGCCAGTTCCGGATCACGCTCCAGCCGGCGGCGCATTTGCAACCGCTGCCACCGCGAAAGCTCGCCGAGGTGGTACGCAATCAAATCTTCTTCGCGAACAGTTTTCATCGCATCTCCTTTACCAGCGGCACAGACGTCCGGGGTTCCACGCGCAACGCCCGCCGCAGCTTTCCAACTGCGCGAAACACCGCTTGTTTGGCCGAATTCGCCGGCACACCCAGCGCCGCCGCAATTTCGCCGATGGGCTGGTCTTCCATGTGCCGCAGCACAAACGCCGTGCGCTCCATCGGCGTCAACTGCCGCATCGCGCGCTCCCGCAGATGCACCGCCTCTCCATCCAGCAGCGCCTGCTCCGGCCCGTGTTTGGATTTCGACGCAAACCTCTCGATGCCGAATTTGGTCTCCAGCGGCGCGGCGTTCCAGCTCGCCTCGCGGCTGCGGCGTTCGACGAGATTGAGAGCGCAATTCATGGCAATCCGATACACCCATGTGCCGAAACCGGCATTGTGCCGAAACTCCGGCAGCTTGTTATAAGCGCGCAGAAACGCTTCCTGCGCCGCTTCTTCCGCGTCCTGTTCATTTCCGGTAATCCGGAACGCGACGCGAAAAATCGTTGCGAAGTGACGCTCCATCAGGACGCGATACGCGTCGCGGTCGCCGCCAAGAACCTGGCGAATCGCCTGCTGGTCCACATCACCCATTCGCCCGATTAGACAAGAGGATGCCCCCGCGGTTAGGTCGCGTTATGAAGTTTTTAGAGAAATCTTTCGAGTCGCGGGAAGGAAAACAAGGAAAACGCCATGAGCGCAAAGAACGCAAAGTTAACGCAACGGACTCCGTGGCGTTAACTCCGCGCCCTTTGCGCTCTCAGCGTTTTCTTTTGTCTTAGGACTTCTTCCCCGCCCGAAACCGATTCGCCGTCGCAAACTCATCCCGCAACTCCGGCGTCCGCAAATTCTCCCGCAAATGGGCCAACCGCTGCTCCAGCGCATGGATTGTCGCCGCAATCGGCTCCGTATTCGTCAGCGCGACATCCCGCCACATGCTATACGGACTCGACCCCAGCCGCGTCGTTTCCCGCAACGCACGCCCGCCGATCGCCTGCACCGCCGCCATCTTTTCCGCATCCCCGGCAAACGTATCTTCCAGCAGCGCCGCCAGCGCCGTCGACAGCATCTGCGGCAAATGCGAAACCCACGCACACACCTCATCATGCGGCCCCGGGTCAAGATCGCGCACAACGGCCCCCATCCGCTCGACCCATCCGCGCCACTCCGCTTCCAGCGGCCCAGCCTCCGCGACCGGTGTAAACAGCCACGTCGCCCCGCGAAACAGCACCGCATCGGCCAGCGCCGCGCCGCCCGACTCCTTGCCCGCCATCGGATGCCCCGGCAAAAACCGCGCCAGCCCCGGCTGGTTATAAGACTTCGCAGCCTGGGCAGAAATCTGCCGCTTCGTGCTGCCCACATCCGTAACCAGTTGCCCCTCGCCAACCACCGGCGCCAGCATCTGCATCCAGTCGAGGATCGGCAGAACGGGCGTTGCGAGCACAGTCAAATCCGCGTCGCTCTCCAGTACCGCCTCGCGCGAAGCCAACGCAACATCAACAGCACCGCACTCACGCGCTGCTGCAAGTTCCGCAGCATTCGCGTCCCAGCCGAGCACCTCGCCATCGAAGCCGGCAGCCTTCAGCGCCAGACCTACCGAAGCCCCAATCAGCCCCGTCCCAACGATCAGCACCCTTCGCATCACGCGGCCCCGCGCCGATGCGTAAACGCCCGCGCACCCTCGCCGCGATAATCCCCCGCCACATGACCATTCCCGCGCAGCACGTACTTGGTCGTCGTCAGCCCCTCCAACCCGACCGGCCCGCGCGCATGGAACTTGCTCGTGCTGATCCCCACCTCCGCGCCGAACCCATAGCGAAATCCATCCGCAAACCGCGTCGACGTATTGTGCAGCACGCTGGCCGCGTCCACCTCCAGCAGGAACCGCTCCGCCGCCGCCGCATCGTTCGTAATAATGCTCTCGGTATGCGCCGACCCATGCTTGTGAATATGCTCAATCGCCGCCTCGATGGAATCGACAACAGCGAGCCCCAGCTCCAGCGCGCCATATTCTTTGTCCCAATCCGCGGTGCGGCAAATCTTGCCCTTCGCCGCGCCCGCAGCAACCGAATGCACAACGCCACCCGGCACCCTCAGCGCCTGGGGCTGTCCCTCCCAGTCGTCCGTAGGGCCGACACCGCCGCTGACCACGCTCGCCGAGCCGCCCGAACCGGCGCCACAACTCGCGTCCATCGCGCGAACCGCGCCACCCGGAGCCACCATCGCCTGAGGCTGTCCCTCCCAGTCGTCCGTAGGGCCGATACCGCCGCTGACCACACTCGCCGAGCCGCCCGAATCGTCGCCCCCGCTCGCATCCATCGCCCGGACCACGCCGCCCGGCGCCGTCACCGCCTGCGGTTGCCCCGCCCAATCGTCTGTAGGGCCGATGCCACCACTCGTCGTAATCGCAAATGTCTCGTCGTCGCAATGCATCGTCACACCGTGCGCGTCCAACCGTCCCGCCAGCTTCGGCAAAAACAGCTTCGCAATTTCGCGATGCACCAGCACCGTCTCCACCGCATTGCAGGCCGCCGGATAATCGCACTTCGCGTCCTCGATCACACGCAGCGCCATCGCTTCATCGCAGCTGCGGTCGACGTAAATATGGCAGATGCCCTCGGAGTGCCCCAGCACCGGAATCCGCGTGTTGGCCTGCACATAGTCCACCAGCGCCTTCGGCCCGCGCGGAATCACCAGGTCCACCAGCTTCGACTCGCCCAGCAACTCCAGCACCCGCTCGCGCCCCCGCACCAGCGACACCGCATCGCGCGGCAACCCCTGCTCCGCCAGCGCCTCGCGCAGCACCCGCACCAGCGCTTCCGCCGTGCGCTCCACCTCGCGCCCCGGCTTCAAAATCACCGCGTTGCCCGACTTCAACGCCAGCGCCGCAATCTGCGTTACCGCATCCGGCCGCGCTTCAAAAATCACAGCCAGCACACCCAGCGGCACGCTGACTTTCTCCATGTGCAACCCACCGCCAGCCCCACCCGGCCCCGCATCGTCCAACTCAATCGCATCCAGCTTTCGCCCCAGCGGATCGGCCAGCGCCGCCACCGCGCGCACCTGCTTCACCATCTCCGCAAGCTCCACCTTATCCATTTTCAGCCGCTCGACCGCTGCCGCCGAGAGCTCGCCCTCCCGCTCCATCTTTGTCGCGGCCGCATGGTCCTCCGCATTCGCGGCGAGCAACTCGTGGTGCGCTTCTTCCAGCGCAACAGCCATCGCCTCCAGCGCCTCATTGCGCCGCTCTCCGCTCAGCAGCGCCAGCGCGCGCGACGCGCTTTTCGCCGCCTTCGCCGTCTCATGGACCGTCTGTTCGCTCATCGAAAACCTCCTATGGTGCCACACTAAATCGGGTCCCGACAGCTTCTCCTGCAACGATCCGTTCCAACACCTGCGGCGTCCTCCCGTTCGCAATAATCACCGGCTTGCCGGCCTCCAGCGCAATCCGCGCCGACTCCAGCTTCGAAGTCATCCCGCCCCGCCCGCGCCCATTTCCGCCATGCGCCAGCGCCAGGATTCCCTCATCGATGCACGTCACTTCCGGCAGCAGTTGCGCACCCGCATCCGCGGGGTTGCGATCGTACAGGCCGTCCACATCCGATAGCAACACCAGCAGGTCCGCGTCGATATGCTTCATCAGCAACGCAGAAAGTTTATCGTTATCGCCAAAAATCCGCTCACGCGGCTCCGACGCCGCCGGTCGGTCCAGCTCCATCGTCGATACCGTATCGTTCTCGTTCACAATCGGAATCACGCCCAGCGAAAGCAGCGCCCGCAGCGTCGCACGCAGATTGCTATGCCGCAGCGGGTCTCGAAAATCGTCCTCGGTCAGCAGCACCTGCGCAATCCGGCACCCCAGCCGATCGAACGCATCGTCATACAACGCCATCAACCGCGACTGCCCTACCGCCGCACACGCTTGAATCTGCTCAACAGCCGTCGGACGCTCCGCCAGGCCCAGCCGCTCCACGCCGAGCCCAATCGAGCCCGACGAAACAACCAGCACCTCAACCCCCCGCGCCCGCAGCGCCGCAATCTGCTCAACCAGCCCACACAACAGCCCCAGCGCAACCTTGCCATCGGCGCGCATGATGACGTTGGTGCCGAGTTTTACGACGATCCGCTTCATAAATCCTTAGCTCCGCTCTCCAGCGCTCTCTGGGCCATGGCTCTCTCAATGATAGTGACGAGCCCGGTATTATCGCCGCGCGTATGGGAAAGTATCGACGCAACCGTGTTCTCTTCTTTGGACATCCCCGTCCAGCTAATCGCGAATCCCGCATTGATCGAAAGCTGTCGAATGAACTCTCTCTGCGTTCTTCCATTGCCTTCACGAAATGGATGAATCGCGTTGATGTGCCCAAGATAGTGTGCCGCTCGTCGTGCAAACGAAGCGTGATCCAAACCGCGGAGAAGCGATTCGGCCTTTAGTTCTCCCAATGCTTCGCCGAGTGCTGACGCAATATGTTGCGGAAAGCCAAAGCTCGCGCCGCCGACCTTGGACATATGAGTCAGCCTCAACTCGCCTGCCCACGGAAACACATCGCGGAACAGACACCAGTGAATTTTGCGCAGATGGCCGGTATTGAAAGAGCCATTTACACCCTGAGCGTCGAGCTCCACCTGCCGCCGGTGAGACGCCGCGGTTTCGTACTTTTGCAACTCGTTATAGTCCCGTATTCCCAAGCAATTTCGGGGACAGAAGGTACCAGGCTCGGACTGCGGGTCCTGGGGCGTAGCTGGATCGTGCTGGGGCATCGCTAGGCGACTGCCGTCAGTTCCTTCGACTGGGCGGACGCGGCAAGGCGGGCCAGATGCTCGTCCGTCCGGCGACCAAACTCCTCAAGGTCGAGTTCGCCCTCAGCATATCGCCGACTCAGATCGGCCATAGTCGAGTCGAGCCTCAAGCCTTCCATCGCCAACGAACCCTCACTGCTGGCGACGGCACTGCGACGGCGCTGCGCTTCGGCTTCGGAAATCACGGCATCCCCCAATCCTCACAGAAATTGTACTCTGAACTCCCTTATAAACTCCTATGCGGTCACAGCCGAAACCGCCGGAGTAATGCTGCGATCGACAATCGGAGCCAACTGCCGCAGCTTCGCCACCAGCTCATTCAACTGCTCCGGAAACAGCGACTGCGCGCCATCGCTCATCGCCTTATCGGGATTCGGATGCATCTCCATCAGCAGCCCATCGGCGCCTGCGGCGACCGCGGCCAACGCCATCGGCGGCACGAGATCGCGCTTGCCCACACCATGCGACGGATCGCCGAACACCGGAAGATGCGTTAGCTTCTTCAGCACCGGAATCGCCGAAACATCGAACGTGTTGCGCGTATACGTTTCAAACGTCCGGATGCCGCGCTCGCACAGCATCAGGTCGTAGTTGCCGCCCGACAAAATGTACTCCGCCGACAGCAGCACTTCCTCAATCGTCGCCGCGATGCCGCGCTTCAGCAGCACCGGCTTGCGCACATGACCAAGCTCGCGCAGCAGGTTGAAGTTCTGCATATTGCGCGCACCTACCTGGAAGCAGTCGATGTACGGCAGCATCTGCTCGATCTGCGAAATCTCCATCACCTCGGTAATCACCAGCAGGCCGTACTCATCGGCTGCGGCGCGCATGATCTTCAAGCCTTCAACGCCCATGCCCTGAAAGCTGTACGGCGAGCTGCGCGGCTTGTACGCTCCACCGCGCAGGAACCGCGCGCCGGCGGCAGCAACCTGTTTTGCGCTCAACTGGATCTGGTCGCGGCTCTCCACCGAACACGGCCCAGCCATAATGACGATCTCGTCCCCACCCACGACCACGCCGTTCGGAAACGCAATCTTCGTACCTTCAGGCCGAAACCCCCGCCCGGCGAGTTTGTACTGCGACGAAATCCGATACGCCTGGTGTACGCCCGAAAGCACCTGGAACTCGGTGACCTCGAAGTGCGCGGGCGTACCCACACCGGCCAGAATCGTCTGGACATCGCCGCTCGTGCGGTGGACATTGAACCCAAGTTCGACCATCCGCTCGATCACATTCTGGATCTGCTCATCGGTGGCGTTAGACTGCATGGCAACGATCATCATGAATTCCTTTTCCAATGCTGCTGAAGTATCTGCCCATTCTTGGTTGTAAGTTGTTAGTTCTCAGTTGTTAGTGTTTCAGCGTTCCGATTCCGCCGCGCCAACCTGACAACTAAGAACTTACAACGTACAACTTGCTACTGAGGCCGCTGCAGCGCCCGCATCACGTCCATAATGCGTTCGTAAATGTCCTGCACCTGTGCCGTAGTCAGCGGCCCGGGGTTCGAGACACGCACATGCTCATACACCATGCGCTCGCGGTCGGGCTCGTAGATCGGTGCGCTCTTGCCGCGCTTGATCTCGCCGATAGCCACAGCCGCAGCCGCGCGTTCTGAAAGCAGACGAACAATCTGTTCATCCAGTGAGTCGATTTTCTTACGCCAGTCGGCGATCTCCATGTTGCCTCGTCAAGCGCTCGTGCATGCACGCCGCGCGAAGTGTAATTGCGCCGCAAACTCGCGAACGCAGGCCCTTGTTGATGATACTTCCTCAGCGCCGCGCTCATACGCTCGACGCCCCTCTTAGCTCTGCAACAAACTTGCCCACTGCCCCGATCACCTCATCCGCCGGAGTCTTCTCGATCAACCCGACAATCGCGCTCCCCACAACCGCGGCATCCGCAAACTCACCCACCGCGCGCACATGCTCCGCCGTGGAAATCCCAAACCCCAACGCAATCGGCAGCTTCGTGAACTTACGAATCCGCTCGACCAGCGACCGCGCATCCCCCGCCAACTCCGTCTGCGTCCCCGTAATCCCCACGCGCGAAATCGCATAAACAAACCCCTGCGAGTTCTCCGCAATCGCCTTCAACCGCTCATCCGGCGACGTCGGAGCCGCCAGAAACACCGGGGCCAAACCATTCGCGTGCATCACCTTCAGATACTCCCCCGCCTCTTCGACGATCATGTCGGTCAGCAACACACCATCCGCGCCGGCCTCCTTCGCAGCCTTCGCAAACGCCTCCATCCCCAGCCTCAACACGGGGTTCAGATAGCTGAACAAAAGTATCCCCGCCGCCGGCCGCGCCTCGCGAATCTCCTTACAAATCCCGAGCACATCCGTCAGCCGCGTCCCCCGCGCCACCGCCCGCTCGCTCGCCCGCTGAATCACCGGTCCATCCGCCAGCGGATCGCTGAACGGTACACCCAACTCGATGACATCCGCACCGTTGTCGATCGCCGCAATCGCCATATCGCGCGTCGCCGCGAGATCAGGATCGCCAGCGGTGAAGTAGATAACGAGTCCGGGTTTTGAATTGAAACTAATCGCCATCTTCTTCCTCCTTAAAATAGAAGCAGTTCAGAGTCATGTTCAGGCTCACGAGCCTTTGCAGCGTTTCAGAGTCAAGGTTGAGCACTTCCGATCCATCCTCACAGCTTCCAGCGAGATTCATCTCGGCTTTGAATTCAACAGTCAGCGTCCGAAGCACGTCCGCCCTCGGCCACAGCGAATCCAGCAAAAACGTGACTTGCTCATTCATCGTCTTCTCCGGCGGACAATAAAAATCCCAAGTCGTCACCAGAGTCGGGCCATTGGCGCCGTCAAATACCGTTCCCTTCGGGTAGACGCAGGAGGGCTCAAGATCGAGAGCCGTCGTAACCTTGGCGGCTTCGAAGTCACCCCACAATGAGAAGTGGCCGACATGCTTTGCCATCGCGTTACCCTTTCGCCTCCGCTCCGTCGAGCTCCATCTCCCGCGTCAAAATTCCAATATCCTTATCCCCACGCCCACTCACATTCACCATCAGAATCTTCCCCTTACCCATCTTCGGCGCGAGTTTGATCGCCTCAGCCACAGCGTGCGCCGACTCCAGCGCCGGAATAATCCCCTCGGTCCGCGACAGCACCTTCGTCGCGTCCAACGCTTCAACATCCGTGGCCGATGTATACGTCGCCCGCCCCGAATCATGCAGCATCGCATGTTCCGGCCCCACACTCGCATAGTCCAGTCCAGCCGACACAGAATGCGTCGCCGCAACCTGCCCCGCGTCATTTTGCAGAACGTAGGAGTACGTCCCCTGCAACACTCCCGGAACGCCCCCACCATTCTTCTGAAACCGCGCCGCATGTTCGCCAAGAGCCGTCCCACGTCCGCCGGCCTCCACGCCGATCAGCGCCACATTCGCATCGGTCAAATACTCATACCAGGCCCCAATCGCATTCGACCCGCCGCCGACACAAGCCACAATCGCATCCGGCAGCCGCCCCTCATGCTCCATGATCTGCCGCTTCGACTCCTTTGAAATCACGCGATGAAAATCCCTCACCATCGTCGGATAAGGATGCGACCCCAGCGCCGATCCCAAAATATAAAACGTGCTGCGAACATTCGTGACCCAGTCCCGCATCGCCTCGTTGATCGCGTCTTTCAGCGTCGCCGACCCCGACGCCACGCCCCGCACCTCGGCCCCCAGCAGCCTCATGCGGAACACATTCAGCTCCTGCCGCCGCATGTCTTCCTCGCCCATATACACAACGCATTCCAGCCCAAACAGCGCACACACCGTCGCCGTCGCCACTCCATGCTGGCCCGCGCCAGTCTCGGCGATGATGCGCTGCTTGCCCATCCGCCGCGCCAGCAGCGCCTGCCCCAGCGCATTATTGATCTTGTGCGCGCCCGTATGCAGCAGGTCCTCGCGCTTCAAATAAATCTTCGCCCCACCCAGAGTCTCCGTCAGCCGCTTCGCAAAATACAGCGGTGTAGGCCGCCCCACATAATCCTTCAGCAACCCATCGAGCTCCGTATGAAACGCCGCATCCGCCTGCGCCTCGGCATACGCCGCATCGAGTTCCAGCAGCGCCGCCATCAGCGTCTCCGGCACATACCGCCCGCCGTAAACGCCAAAGCGTCCAGGCGTCGACGTGCTCGGTGCGGCCATCGGACTCGTCAATTGACTCATGCTCATCTCTTCTCCATCGAACAACAAATCGCAAAACAAAAGCCCCGACAGTATCTGTCGCGGCTCGGTGGGTTGGTTGAGAATCTGCTGAAACTTTCAGCGAGGCTCAGTCCGCCGTGGCCGCTACTGTAGGCCAGTAGCGGAACGTAAAGCGGAACGGGTTGCAGAGCGAACGCATGGTTTGTAGCTTATACCGTTCGCGATTTCACGACAAGGGTTGTCCCTGAATATTCTTTATTAAAGTACATCTGCCCGCATGAATACAGGCATCGGACTCACCATGCGATCGAGAACGGAACGGATCGCGGGAGGATACCAATGAAACTCTTCAAATTTGCAGGCTACGCACTGACCGCGGCCGTTCTGACCTTGCCCTTGGCTGCTCTTGGACAGGAGTCCCATGAGGACGCTAAGGCCCAGGTCGAACGCCACGACGCCCATCATCACAACAAGGCCAAAATTGTCGGCGGTTCGGCCGTTGGCGGGGCGCTCATCGGCGCCAAGGTCGGCGGCCCGGGCGGCGCCCTGGTCGGCGCCGGCATCGGCGCGGGCGGTGGCCTGCTCATCAACAAGGCGCGCAAGCATCATGCCATCAAGCAGCGCGAGAAGTACGCACATCCGCATCACCACTACCAGCAGTAAGGGAACGCATAGAGATTCAATTTTTTTCGAAATCAAGGGCAGCCGCGAATCGCGGCTGCCCGCGTGCTTTAAACCTGAATCCACTGAAGGACCGCCTCTATAGGATCCACAAGACGGCCCGCGAGCCGCTCTTTATCTACTACTTCGCAGCCCCAATAAACGCGCGCACCCGCGCCCCATCCTTCTTTCCGTACGACGCTTCCACTCCGCTCGCCACATCCACACCCCAGGGATCAAACGCGGCAATAGCCTCCGCGACATTCTCAGGACGCAAACCGCCGGCAACAATCACCTGGCCCCCAGTTTCTTCCGCCACTGCCCGCACAATGGACGCCATCAGCCTCCAATCGAACGGTTTCCCGGTCCCACCGGACGCGCCGCCATGCGACGCATCGAGAAGCACAGCCGACACATTCGGATACTCCAACGCCACCCGCAGTGTCTCTTGCGTCGTTTCTGGATTCGCATCTTCAAGCACATCCAGTACCTGCAAAATACGCAGCGTTCCACCACTGCCATCAACGAGCGCGTCGATCAGTACCGGATCAAACGCACTATGCAACTGCACGCCGTTCAACCCAGCCGCACTCGCAGTACGCAGAATCTCTTCAACATCGGTCGTCGTAAATACGCCTATCTTCGAGACACTCTCCGGCAACCGAGCCGTAATCTCCGCAACCTGCGCGGCAGTCACCTGCCGCTTGCTGGACGCAAACACGAACCCCACCGCATCCGCCCCGGCCTCAATCGCAACCAGCGCATCCTCAACATTCGTATTCGCACAAATCTTGACCCACATATCAACTCACCGATCCGCCGCTGCCGGTGTGCCGGGGTGCCCCATTCATCGCCAGCACCTGGGCGATGAGTGGGCCGCCACAACCCTATCCGGCAGTCCTCAGCAACTCCCGCAGCGCCTCACCCGGCTCCGCCTTCCGCATCAACGACTCGCCAATCAAAAACGCCTCATACCCCGCCGCGCGCAGCCGCCGCATATCCGCCGCCGTATGGATCCCACTCTCCGCCACCCTTACCGCACTCTCCGGCAGCGACGCCGCCATCTCCACCGCCCGCTCCAACGACACCTCAAACGTCTTCAGATCGCGGCTGTTCACGCCGACACATTCGCAATCCAGCGCCAGCGCCCGCTGCAACTCTTCCGCATCATGCACCTCGCACAACACATCCAGTCCGTGCGTCTTTGCACTTTGGCGTAAAGCCCGCAACTCCGCATCCGTCAACGCCGCGACGATCAGCAAAATCGCATCCGCACGATTCGCCCGCGCCTCCAACACCTGAAACTCGTCCACCATAAAATCTTTCCGCAGACAAGGAATCCCCACCGCTGCCGAAGCCCGCCGCAAATTCTCCAGCGACCCCTGAAAGAACTTCTCATCCGTCAACACCGAAAGCACGGCCGCCCCACCGTCTTCCATCTGCCGCGCCAACTCCGCCGCATCGAACTCCGCGCGAATCAACCCCTTTGAAGGCGAAGCTTTCTTCAACTCCGCAATCACCGCCGGCCCACCCCGCGCCTTAGCCCGCAAAGCCTGCGCAAACCCACGCGGCACATGCGCCGCCGCCGCCCGCTCCATCGCGCGCAAATCCGCGCTCGCCTTACGCTCTTCCACCACCAGCCGGGTATGCGCAAGAATCTCCGGCAAATACATGGTGCGTTCTGTTAGGGTTTCCGACATCACTTACCATGCTACGGCAGTCGCCGCGCAAGACCCCGGCGGAGGAACCATGTTCACCAAAAACCGCATCGAAGCCCTCTCCGACGGCGTCTTCGCCATCACCATGACGCTACTCGTCCTCGACCTCAAAATTCCCGAAGGCACCTCGCCGCTCCAACTCGGCGCGGCCATCCGCCACGGCGGCCACGCCTGGTTCAGCTTCCTCGTCACCTTCGTCATCGCGTGCATCTTCTGGACGCTGCAACACCGCCTCTTCGACCTCATGACGCACATGAGCCGCGAGACCCTCATCCCCAGCTTCGTCTTCCTGTTCTTCGTCTCGATCCTGCCGTTCTCCACGCACATTCTCGGCAACTTCGTCGCGACCCCGTTGGCCTTCATCATCTATTTCCTGAACCAGCTCGCCATCGCGGTCGCCCTCACCGCAAAGCTCGAACTTGCCCGCCGCCACGGCCATCTCCGCCTCGGCCCGGAAGCCACGCTCATCCGCATGCGCCTCTACATCATGTGCGCCGCCATGGCCTCCGGAGTCATCGCCGCCCACTTCCTGCCCACGCAATACATAGGCATCGGCCCCGTCCTGATAGGCCTCATCTCCAGAAAAATCCGCTCCACCCACGCCGCCCGCCTCAAAAGCAACGCTGGCACACCGGCGGCTTGAAGCGAATTCTCGACCAGCGCAAAACGACGGGCCCCAACCGCGGGCCCGCCGTTCACTATCCTCTATCCTCTACTCTCTATCCCCTGCCTTTACGCCTTCCCCGCCAACTGCCGCAGAACATACTGCAAAATCCCGCCATGCTGGTAGTACAAAATCTCCTGCGGCGTATCGATCCGCACCGTCACAGGAAACTCCGTCTTCTCGCCCTCCGCCGAAGTCGCCACAACGGTAATATTCTTCCCGCTGGCAAACTTGTCGTCGAGCATCGCCTTCAGCTCTCCCGGCGCGCTGCCGAGCGTGAAAGTCTCCTCCCCCGTCAGCCCCAGCGATTCGGCATTCTCGCCAAGCTCAAACTGCAGCGGCAGAATCCCCATCCCCACCAGGTTCGACCGGTGAATCCGCTCATAGCTCTCCGCAATCACAAAGCGAATCCCCAGCAACAGCGGCCCTTTCGCCGCCCAGTCGCGCGACGACCCCGCCCCATATTCCTTGCCTGCCAGAATGGCCAGCGGCACCCTACGCTCGGCATACTTCACCGACGCGTCGTAAATCGACATCCCCTCACCCTCCGGCAGCAACCGCGTCACACCACCCTCGGTCCCCGGCGCCAGCTTATTGCGCAGCCGCACATTCGCGAACGTCCCACGCACCATCACCTCATGGTTCCCACGCCGCGAACCATACGAATTGAAGTCGCTCGGCTTCACGCCATGCTCAACAAGATATTTCCCCGCCGGCCCATTCAGCTTGATCGACCCCGCCGGAGAAATATGGTCCGTCGTCACCGAGTCCCCTAGCACCGCCAGCACCCGCGCATCCACAATGTCCTGCACATCCGCCGGCGCCGCCGTCATGCCATCGAAATACGGCGCCTTGCGAATATATGTAGAGTCCGCATCCCAGCCATACGTATCGCCGCTCGGAAACTTCAAATTCTGCCAGTTCGAATCCCCCAGCGACACCGTCGAGTACTGCTTCCGGAACATCTCCGAATCGATGCACGAAGCCACCGTATCCGACACCTCCTGCTGCGTCGGCCAGATATCGCGCAAATACACCGGCGTCCGGTCCTTCCTATACCCCAGCGGATCTTCGTCGAAGTTATGCGAAATGTGCCCAGCCAGCGCATACGCCACCACCAGCGGGGGACTCATCAGATAATTCGCGCGCACCTCCGGCGAAATCCGGCCCTCAAAATTCCGGTTTCCCGAAAGCACCGACACCGCCACCAGCCCATGGTCCTCAATCGCCTTCGACACATCCGTAGGCAGCGGTCCCGAGTTGCCAATGCACGTCGTACACCCATACCCCACCACCTGAAACCGCAGCTTATCGAGATACTGCAACAGCCCCGCGCGCATGTAGTAGTCGGTCACCACCCGCGACCCCGGAGCCAGCGAAGTCTTCACCCACGGCGGCGTCATCAACCCTGCCTCCACCGCCTTCTTCGCCAGCAGCCCGGCGGCGACCATCACATACGGATTCGACGTATTCGTGCAGCTCGTAATCGCCGCAATCACAATCGATCCGTTATCCAGATACTTCTCCGGCTGCACCCCAAACCGCGCCTCCACCGAGTTCGGCGCTTCGAGCACCGCCACCACAGCCCCGCCTTCATTCTTCGTCGCATGGGTCGTCGTCAACACCGCAACCGACTCAGGAACTTCAGGCGCCGGCGCACCGGCCGAGCTCGTCAGGTCGCCGCCCAGCGAAGCATGTCCCCCCTCGCCTTCCCACCGGACCATCTGCCGCGCCGCACCCTTATTCGCATTCGGTCCGAGCAGGCTCGGAAGCTGCTGCGCAAAGCTCTCCGGAGTCTTCGACAGCAACACCCTATCTTGCGGGCGTTTGGGTCCCGCTACGCTGGGTTCGACGGTGCCCAGGTCCAGCGACAGCGTCGCCGAGTACTCCGCCTCCGGCGCATCCGGAGTATGAAACAGCCCCTGCGCTCGGTAGTACGCCTCGCACAGAGCAATATGCTCTTCCGTCCGCCCGGTCAGCCGCAGATACTTCAGCGTCTCGTGGTCCACCGGAAAAATGCCGCAAGTCGCGCCATACTCGGGAGCCATATTCGCAATCGTCGCCCGGTCCGCCAGCGGCAACTCACTCACACCCGGCCCATAAAACTCGACAAACTTGCCCACCACACCCTGCTTCCGCAGCGCCTCCACCACCGTCAGCACAAGGTCAGTAGCCGTCGACCCTTCCTTCAACTTCCCGGTCAACCGATACCCAACGACCTGCGGCAGCAGCATCGACACCGGCTGCCCCAGCATCGCGGCCTCGGCCTCAATCCCGCCGACACCCCATCCCAGCACGCCCAACCCATTCACCATCGTCGTATGCGAGTCGGTCCCCACCAGCGTATCGGGATACGCCATCACCTTCCCCGCTTCATCCGGCAAGGTGGTAAACACCACCCGCGCCAGGTACTCCAGATTCACCTGGTGACAAATCCCCATCCCCGGCGGCACGGCGGAAAAATTCCGGAACGCCGTCTGCCCCCACTTCAAAAACGCATACCGCTCGCGGTTCCGCTGAAACTCCAACGCCGCATTCAGGTCATACGCATTCACCGTTCCGTACTCGTCCACCTGCACCGAATGATCGATCACCAGTTCCGCCGGCTGTAGCGGATTGATCTTCTCCGGATTCCCCCCCAGCGCCCGCATCGCATCGCGCATCGCCGCGAGGTCGACCACCGCCGGCACACCGGTAAAGTCCTGCATCAGCACGCGCGCCGGCATGTACGCAATCTCGCGCGACGGCTCCGCCTTGGGGTCCCACGCCGCCAGAAAGCGGATATCGTCGGCAGTAACGGTCTTACCGTCCTCATGCCGCAGCAAGTTCTCCAGCAGGATGCGCAGCGAAAACGGCAGCCGCGCAAGATCCACACCCTCCATTGCACTGAGCTTGTAATACTCAACAGTCTGGTTGCCCGAAGTGAGCGTGGAGGCGGCGTTGAAGCTATTGGGATGCTGTGGGTTCGACATTGTTCTCTCCTATGGGATCCCGGCCTCACATGTGACGCGAAAAGCCGGATCGAGTGCGGGCGCGGCGGCTTCGGCGCTCAAAGCGCAGTCGCAGCGGCGTGGAAAATCATTTTGAGGGTAGCAGAGAGGGTTCGCGTGGGTCGCGAGGACTTTTAGAGAGACCAACCGCGGTCGTGACGGCCCCGGCGAAAGCGTTTGATGACACGACAACCAAACATGTATTGATTCTAATCCCGGCCTCTGATATATTTTCGGGGAATCATCAAGTGGTTACCAAAGTCATGCGAACTATCAATTACTTCCGTCATCGGAAGACCACCAGGAATGGAGCGTTTTATGACAAAGATGTACTTCGCTGCAACATTCGCAGTATTGCTCATATTCGGATCATTGACCGCAATGGCGACTCCCATTCCCATCGACCCTGTCCACAGCGTCAGCAAACTCGACGGCTTCTATGGGCCGTACTTCGGCACAATCGCTCCTGGCGCGACTGGAGCCGACGACACGCTGAACTTCGCGGCTACCGCATTCGGCGGTGAGTTTGCCATCGACCTCACGGACGGCTCAGGTCTGATCGAGGATACGATTTACAGTCCCGGCTCCGTGAATCTGTCGCCTGTTCACCTCGGTGATTCCTTTGAATTCGACGGTCTCTACTCCGGCAATCCAGTCATCGGCACCAGCTGCGTCGCATCCAGTACCGTAGCGTGCGTGGTTCTCACCGGCGACCCGCAAGACCTGACCTCGGTGTTTACCTCCCTTGATGGGGGTAATGGACTTTTCGGAGAAGGAGCTTTTCTCGCCGTGAACGGATCTCAGGTGCCGGAGCCGTCCTCGCTGATGCTCCTCGGCACAGGTCTAGCCGCCGCGGTCGGCATGGCTCGCCGCCGCTTCGCCCGCACCGCTTAGCACTCCCGCTGCAAACAATCGGCCCGTCAGCCTCTCCTGTAAAGGACAAGGCTGGCGGGCCAGCTCATTTAAGCTCCGCATCCCCAGGGTTCCTCTCCCACGCCCTCCGGGCGTATCGCGTCCTTACCTCGGCCGGCACTCATTTTCACTTCCCGCCCACCTCTCCCGGCCGCTTCGCATCTCACCTCCAGGAGTTACACCCCATGACGACCCATAAAATCCTTCGCACCAACCGGCTATCCGCCGCCGCTCTCACAATTTTCGCCGGTCTTGCCCTTTCGCTGGCCGGCTGCAAGAGCAACGGCCAAGCCATTCCCACCACCGCCAACAGCGGTGATCCAGCCGCCGCGAACCTCGCGGAAGGTCCGCAAACCGCCGCCAACGGCCAGCCCACCCAGGTCATGGGGACCAGCCAGTCCTACGCGCCGCAACAGCAATCGCAGGAATACCCCCAGCAGCAGGCCGCCCCAATCGAGCAAAACTACCCCGACCAGCAATACAGCGACGACGACCAGGTCGATACCTACGCCCCCGACGCGCCGCCCCCGCTGCCCGACTACGAGC
>Ga0209483_1001535_pt1 | contig 17358 bp, 12 predicted proteins | sample NGEPerA_FD_184508 | JGI IMG/M metagenome (GOLD analysis project Ga0209483, IMG submission 184508) | Arctic peat soil microbial communities from the Barrow Environmental Observatory site, Barrow, Alaska, USA - NGEE PermafrostL2-A... | ecosystem: Environmental > Terrestrial > Soil > Wetlands >... | reverse complement strand
ATGAGTATCTACGATTGCTTTATGGCCTTGGGCCGACTGGGCGGCCACCAAAACCGCAAGTCCGACGGCCCACCCGGCTGGCTCACCCTCTGGCGCGGATGGAATGACCTTCACCTGATGGTCATGAGCGCGCGGGCGGCTGGACTGAAAAAATGTGACGAAAGGTGAGGCGAGACGCCCGTGATACGTCGCGCCTTTGTGCGCAGAGGTTATTGCCTTGAGTACGGCTGGAATGTTATGCACGCCCTATTCTTGGCGAATCCTCCAGCCGCTCCTACAATGGCTCTTTCATGATCGAACTGGGCGTCAACATCGACCACGTCGCGACGCTTCGCCAGGCGCGGCGGACGTACGAGCCGGACCCGTTGTGGGCCGCGGTCGAGGCCGAACTGGGCGGCGCGGACGGCATCACGGTTCACCTGCGTGAAGACCGCCGGCACATCAACGACCGCGATGTGCAGCTTCTTCGGCAAGCCGTTCAGTGCAAACTCAATCTGGAAATGAGCCTGGCGGAAGGGATTGTCGAGATCGCCATACAGACGCGTCCCGATCAGGCGACGATCGTTCCCGAACGCCGGGAGGAAGTGACCACCGAAGGCGGCATCGATCTGCTGCGCGAGCCGGATCGAATCGCCGCGGTGGTCAAGCGATTAAAATCGGCGGGCATCTTCGTGTCGGCCTTTATCGACCCCGAGGAAAAGCAAATTGAAACGGCCGCCGCCCAGGGATTCGATGCCATCGAATTGCATACCGGCGAATACGCCAACGCCCGCGGCCCACAGATCGCGAAGCAATTAGAGCGACTTGCCCGCGCCGCCGAGAAAACCAGCCGCCTGGGCCTTCGCCTGCATGGCGGCCACGGACTAAACTATCGCAACGTTGCTCCAATCGCGGCATTGCCAAGAATGAAGGAACTCAACATCGGCCACGCCATCATCAGCCGAGCCCTGTTCGTGGGATTAAGGGACGCGGTGCGGGAGATGAAATGGATAGTCGAGGGTGGTGGGTTGTAGGTGGTGGGTTGCGAGTCGTAGGTTGTCAATTGTGAGTGATCAGTCGCTTAATCATGTCGCAATCGCCGACCATGCCGGGACCTGACAAGCGACCGAGCGACCGGCGAACAAACAAAAAACCACGTCTGACCACCCACAACCTACAACACGCCACCCACAACTGATAACTGACAACTGACGAAGAACAAAGGACAAACCATGTTTCAAGGCGCGATGACGGCGATGGTGACGCCTTTCCGTGAAGGGAAGCTGGACGAGGCTCGGCTGCGCGAGCACGTTGAGTTTCAGCTCAAGGGCGGGATCGACGGTCTTGTGCCGGTGGGCACGACCGGCGAATCGCCCACGCTCGATTTTAAGGAACATGCCCGGGTGCTGGAGCTGACGGTGCAGTTTGCCAAGGGGCGCGTGCCGGTGATCGCGGGCACCGGGGCTAACTCAACAAGCGAGGCGATGGAGCTCCACCAGATCGCCAAGCGCGTTGGCGCGACGGCATGCCTGTCGGTCAATCCCTACTACAACAAGCCGTCGCAGGAAGGCTTGTATCGGCACTTCATGACGCTCGGCGAGCGCGTGGATTTGCCAATCGTGCTTTACAATATTCCCGGCCGCACGGGAATCACGATGAGCGCGCAGACCGTCGCGCGTTTGCACGAAAAAGGCCGGGGCCGGATCGTGGCGATTAAGGAAGCGACCGGCTCGCTGGATTTGGCCAGTGAGATCGCGTCGCTGTGCGACATCACGATCCTCAGCGGCGATGATTCGCTGACGGTGCCGTTGATGTCGATCGGCGCCAAGGGCGTGATCAGCGTCGCCTCCAACCTTCTGCCGGCCCAGATCAAGGCGATGACTCAGGCCGCCCTTGAAGGCGATTTCGCGTCCGCCCGCGCCATCCACCACAAGCTCTTCCCGTTCATCCGCTGCCTGTTTCTGGACGGCAACCCCGCCGGGATCAAACATGCCATGAAGCTCGCCGGCCGCGATACCGGCGAACTGCGCCTGCCGCTCTGGGAAGCGAATGACGCGGCGAAAAAGAAGATTGGGGAGCTGTCGGCGAAAGTGGGTGCGGTGGGATAGCCCCCAAGCGGCTTCTCATGAATGGTGCGTGGAAATATGCGGTCGATTCACCTTGTGGCGCGGAATGAAATCGACGCTTGCATACAGCGCATATACCGCCATTAGAAACACTACCCACATCGCAGCCGTTACCCAACGACGGGGCTTTGGCTTTGGAGATTGGCCCGCGTAATCATTTATGGGATTCATTGAATTATCGTGGCACGGGCGGCTCGCCCGTGATTTCCAACTACAAGAACACGGGCGAGCCGCCCGTGCCACTGGTTTTGCAAAGCCGTCTTGTTCGAGGATTCCTGCTCACAAACTTCATTTTCCATGTGATTGGCGCAAAGGAAAGCCTCCGGTACTGAAGATCGAGAAATTGCGGTTTCCTGACGCTTGAAGCACCAGGCACGGGCGGGACGCCCGTGATACGACGGGGCGGCCAGGTTCACTCAACCAAACATGACCTACCTTTGCGCCGCCATCTTCGTCAGCAATGAATCGCAGGCGCGACGTGATGCGATCGTGGCGGCGGAATTGGGGGCGGATCTGGTGGAACTGCGGATTGACTTACTGACGACGCCAGAGGCGGTGCGGTCGCTGGTCGCGGATTTTCCGGTGCCCTGCATTCTTACGTGCAGGCCTGACTGGGAAGGCGGGCAGAGCGAACTTGACGATGACGATCGCCTTGCGCTTCTGGAAGCCGGCTCGTCGGACGCGACCCGATACCTCGACATCGAACTCAAAACGCTCGCGCGCATTCCGGCGGCACAAATTCCGGCATCACGGCAGATCATCGGCAGCTCCCACGATTTTGCCGGCTGGCCCGCGCGGCTTAACAACGTGCTGATGGAACTCAACGCCTCGCCCGCCGTCATTCACAAAATCGTCTGGACCGCCCGCACCGTGCGCGACAACCTGGAGGCGTTTGAGATTCTGCAAAACCGCTCCAAGCCGACGATCGCCCTGTGCATGGGCGAGGCGGGCATCATCAGCCGGATACTGGCTAAAAAATTCGGCGCGTTTCTTACATTCGCGTCATTAAGGTCCGACACCGGGACTGCCTCGGGGCAGATTCCCATTGCGGACATGAAGCGGCTGTATCGCTGGGATTCCATCGGCGCCAGGACGCGCGTGTATGGCGTCGTCGGCTCGCCGGTCGCGCATTCCATGTCGCCTGCCGTTCATAACGCCGCCTTTGATGAAGCCGAGTTTGATGGGCTGTATGTGCCGTTCCTGGTGAACGAGGGATATGAAAGTTTCAAGGCGTTCATGGAGACGTTCATGCCGTTCGAGGGGCTGGATCTTTGCGGGCTGTCCGTCACGATTCCGCACAAGGAGAACGCGCTGCGATACCTCCAGGAAAAGGGCGCGGAAATCGAGCCGCTGGCGGCGACCATCGGCGCGGTGAATACCATCGTGATCGAGCGTTCGGAAAGCGGCGAGGCAAAGCTGCGCGGCTTCAGCAGCGACTACGCCGCCATCCTTGACAGCATCACCACAAAACTCCGAATCACGCGCGAGCAATTGGCCGATTATCGCATCGCGGTGCTCGGCGCCGGCGGCACGGGCCGAACCGCCGTCGCGGCGCTGGCGCATTATGGGGCGACGGTCGTTGTCTACAACCGCACCTTCGAGCGAGCCGACGCGCTGGCCCGCGAATTCAACCGCAAATCAGGGAAGGTGGTCGCCGCCCGGATGGAAAAATTGTGCGATTCGTGCTGCCAGATTTATCTCAACACAACGTCGCTTGGCATGCATCCCAAAATCGATGCCAGCCCATTCGCCGGCAACCCGCCGAAGCTCACCGCCGAAACGCTGGTCTTCGATACCGTTTACAATCCAATGAAGACCAAACTCCTGGAGCAGGCTCGGGCCGCGGGCGCGATGACGATTGGCGGCGTCGAGATGTTCGTCCGCCAGGCCGGTGCGCAGTTCGAGGCTTGGACAGGAAAGCCCGCGCCCGCGGAGATTATGCGCGGGGCGATCGAGACGAGTCTGGCACAATAAGATTCAGAATAACCACGGAGGCAGGAAAGGCCGCGCCCACCAGCCGAGCGAGGGCTGAAAATCCGAAATCCGAAGCACGAAATCCGAAACAAATTCAAAAGTCAAAGGCGGAAATTTCAAAACAAGAACCGTCCTGACACGCCCTTTGAATTTTCCGCTTGTCTTGTTTTTGAATTTGTTTCGGATTTCGAGCTTCGGATTTCGGATTTTCCTCCGCTTCGTGGTTAATTTTCTTCAGCGTTCGTCGTCCGCCGGGACTTTGGCGTGATCGTGATGCTCTTTGGCGAGGTCGGACAGTTGTGCTGGCAGGAGCCGCATCCGGTGCAGTGGGATTCGTGGACGACGATGCGATTCTCGGCCACCTCAATGGCCGCCGAGCCCACCGGGCAGTGATCGACGCACATGGTGCATTGCTCGCCGACCGCGGTGCGCAGACATGTTGTGTCGTGCCACTGGGCCAGGCCGATGTCCACCTGCTCGGCGGTGATTTGCATCAACGCGCTGCTGGGGCAATGGCTGATACATTGCAGCCCCTCGCACATCACGCAGCCGGCGGTGTCGGGATCGATGTAGGGCGCGCCCTTGCCCAGCGCGCCGCTGTTGTCCAGATGAATCGCCTGCACGGGGCAGGCATGAACGCAGTTGCCGCACTTGCTGCAAATATCGAGAAATTCCCGCTCGATCCGCGCGCCCGGCGGACGGATCCAATGATCGGGATCTTCGGGCCCATCACTCACATCATCCCGTGCGCCCGCCGCTGAATAGGAGACCGTATTCGAAGGCCGGCGAATCTCCACGGGCGCCTCGGGCGCGGCATGGCGATGGCCCGGCTCTTCCAGCCGGCCCAGTTGCCGGGCCAATTCCTCCAGGGGCGCCACCGCCTTGCCCAACGGCCTGAGGTTGAACAACTCAGCTAACCCGGCCCGGAAAAAACGCCGGCGATTCATGATCTTGTCATCGGACATAACACGGTTCCGCAATTCTCACCCCGCCATTCATTATAGCGGAAGGACCGCTGGATTTCGCATCGCCGATGCCCGGCATCGTCCGCAATGCGGTATACTCATCGGACGATGCACCTATAGCGGAACGCAATCTCCATCGTGACACGGGCGTCCCGCCCGTGCGTGTCGTATGGAACGCGAGCCAGTTTATTTTTCGTACTCTTTGACCATCCGCACGGGCGAGACGCCCGTGTCACTATAAAAATCTGGATTGCCAGCAATCGGGTGAGACCGCGAATCGCGACATCCGAAAGGGCTCGTGGCTGCGCAGGCGGTGCTTTAGGTCGAGGACGCCGGTGCTGAAGTCGGGCGGAGGGAACGCGGCGGCGGGAGTTTCACATGCACGGCTTTCTCGGCCGTGTAGGGAATATGAGTCAGTTCGTCGGTGAATGTTACCCGGATCGTGATGTCGGGATGCGTGGGCACTTTTTGCCAGGGGCAGGTGAGGGCGTAGGTGTATTCGAGGAGGAACTCGCGCCATTGGTTCTTAGCCTGCAAGGTATCCCAGGTCCAGCGGCCCAGCCGGTTGTCGCCGGTTTTGACGGCCAGATCGAACAATTCGACCACGAATGAACCGGCGGCTTGTATGGACAGGCCGTCTTCATCCATCGGCGAAACATACGCGCAGATCCCCTCATCGCCGGCCTTGGCGGGATCGAGATCGATCCCGCCGGTGAGACGGCCGAACTTGAGGCCGTGCGTAACCCAGAGCTTATTGAGATCCGCGGCCGGCAGCATCGCGATGGTTGGCGAGCGGCGTTCCAGGCCGGCAATCGTCTGTTGATCCGAATCGTGCTGCTGCTTGAGTTGTGCAAGCTGCGCGTTCTGCTTCTGGATTCGCTTGCGCAAGACAATGTTCGCCTGATCGGGATGGCCGCAGCCCGCGCCAAGAAACGAAAGCGTGAGCGCAGAGAGCGCAAAGGCGCAAAGGCGCAAAGGCAGGTTCAATGTTGCAGAACAAAACATCAAATGTATCGATGTCGAAGGGTGGCTTCGATCAAACAGACGGAGGAGAGATCCCGCACCATACTGACCCATCCGGACTCCGCGCCTTTGCATCTCTGTGTCTTTGCGCAATTCTTCTCATCGCGCGGTGGCCGGCTAGATCTCATCTTTCTCCCCGCCCTCGCCGGTTCGGCGGGCGGTGCCCAGGGTTTCGGGGGCGCGGTCGAGAACGCGGTCGGCGCAGCCGTATTCTACGGCTTCCTCGGCGAACAGCCATTTGTTGCGGTCAAAGTCGCGGTGGATGGTCTCGGCGGGCTTGCCGGTGAAGTCGGCCATCAGCTTATACAGGCGATCGCGCAGGCGGATCATGTGCGCGGCCTCGATGCCAAGATCGGTGGCCGGACCTTGCAGCACGCCGCCGATCAACGGCTGGTGGAGCATGACCTGGCTGTTGGGCAGCACCGCGCGCTTCCCCTTGGCGCCGGCGGCCAGCAGGCAGGCGCCCATGCTGGCGGCCATGCCGATGCACGTCGTCGCCACGTCGCACCGCAGGAACTTGATCGTATCGATGATCCCCAATCCCGCCGACACGCTGCCGCCCGGCGAGTTCACGTAAAACTGAATGTCGCTCTTGGGATCATCGTTCGACAGAAACAGGAGCTGCGCGATGATCGTGTTGGAGGATTCATCTGTGACCGGGCCGGTCAGCATGATGATCCGGTCCTTGAGCAGGCGCGAGTAAATGTCATACGCCCGCTCCCCGCGGCCGGACTTCTCGATGACGATGGGGATGAGTTGGTTGGAAATCATGGGGGTTGGTCCGTTGTGGGTTGTGGGTTGTTGGTTGTCAGTTGTTCATTGCGGCTTCGTCGCAACATTCAGCATTTCGAGCGGTTTCAAATTAGCGGATTACCCACCACACACAACTGACAACACACAACTGACTATTTCGGCTTGGTCGCATCCGCCGCCTGCTCGGCGGTGAGGCCGGTGGAATCTTCGCCGATCAATTCATCGCACAGGCCATACGCGACGGCCTGCGGGGCGTCGAAGAAGCGATCGCGCTCGCTGTCCTCGCGGATGCGCTCGGGCGTCTGCCCGGTGCATTTGGCCAGGATGCTGATGAGCGTGTTCTTGGTCTTGAGGATTTCCTCGGCCTGGATTTCGATGTCGGCGGTCTGCCCGTATACCCCGCCGAACGGCTGATGCACCATCACCTTGGCGTTGGGCAGGATAAAGCGTTTGCCTTTCTTGCCGGCGGCAAAGACGATCGCCCCGCCGCTCTCGGCACGGCCGATGCAATAGGTGGCGATGTCGCAGGTCAGGAATCGCATGATGTCATAAATCGCCAGCGTGTCATCCACCACTCCGCCGGGGCTGTTGATGTAGAGGTTGATGTCCTGATCGCGCTTGACGCTCTGGAGGTAGAGCATCTGCATGATGACGCGGGAGGCGGAGATGTGATTGATCTCGCCGACGAGGAAGACCACGCGGTTTTCCAGAAGCATTTCCTCGAGGGTCATCTCGCGGTAGCGGTTGTATCCGCCGCCCCCTCCGCCGGGGCCGGGCATGGCCGTTGGGCTGGCGACCGGGCCGCGGCCGGGAATGTAGTTGGGCTGGGCATTCTTCAAATCGAAATTCACCATCGTTTCCTCGTCGTTCTCCCGCACAGGGTGCCGCATGGTATGCGCGCCTGCGCGAGGCGTCAAACGACGGCTCGAAGCGAAGCGACGCGGGGTATGCGCGAAGTTTCGCAGGGGCGTTGGCTGCTCCAAAGGTGGGGCAGACATTCTGTCTGCCACGAGTCCGCGAGCGGGGGCATTCCTGCCCCCCGAGCGGACTCGTATCGCGCGGGTGAGCGGAGCTGCATCGGCACCGCATCATGGCGGCGGCTCGCCGGGAATGCGGATCATCCTGGGAACGAAATTGGCGGACCATTTGAGTTGCCACAGGCGCGGCAGCGTGATCTGCTCGGCGTGCCCGTCAAGGTAGACGCTGTTGATGGAATGGCCGTGGCGGGTGATGCAGAAGCGGCCCAGGCTCGGCTCGCCAAACCCCGCGCCTCGGGTCAGGTCGGCCGGGACGGCATCAAACGTGGTGGGGAATCCCTCAATCCAATTGGCGTCGGCAAAAACCGGAATGCGCTGTGGATTGACCGCATTGGGCTTGAGAAATGAGGCGTTGAGATCAGCTGGCGCATCCTGCAGCCAGCCGTTAAAGCCGTAGCTGGAAGATTCGTCCCGCAAAAAGCTCATCCATTTCGCGGGCGTTTTTTGCGAGTCATAGGGTCCCCAGGCGGTCGCAGCGCTCCCCCAGCCATAGGAGGGAGCGATGGCCTCGGGGCACAATCGGCAATCCCCAATGCCCGGCGAATCGGCGCGAAGGGTGGCAAGCCACCGCCCTTGTTCCTTCGAATCAAAAGCCGGCAGTTTCTGGTTGGTCGTCACGTAACTGGTGAACGCCAACTGAAGCTGCCGGAGGTTGGAAAGGCAGCCGACGACACGCGCCTGCCGTCTTGATTTGGCGAACGCGGGCATCAACAGCGCCACCAGCACCACAAGAATGCCGACGATCACGAGCAGTTCGATAAGAGTAAATGCCGGCAACAACACGCGTTTGCCGCGCGGAGCCGGCGCGCCCTTACCACAGTCCATCGGTTGTCTGGCTTGCGCGCCAGCCATATCAGCCTCCCGAACTCGCATTGTGCATACAGAACACCGACCACGCAACGGCTTCCCGCAATCGCGTGTCTCACGCGGCGCGCCCGCATTTTCGGGCGGCGTAACCATTGACATCCACAGGGTTTGGTGGGGCAGACATTCCCCACCATACGCCAATACGCTCCCGGAAAATCGAGTACGCCCTGTCTCACGCGGCCTCGGCGCCGTGGCATTTTTTGTACTTTTTTCCGCTGCCGCACGGGCAGGGGTCATTGCGGCCGACCTTGGGGGCATCGCGGACGATGGTGGCGACTTTATGAGGGATCTCGGCGACCTGTAGTCCCCCGGGAAGCGGCTCGTCGAGGGTTTTTCCGCTTTCGACGCCCTCCAGCGCCTTCTTGTTTTCAGTGACGCCATAACCCCCGGTATCCTCGTGAACGGCGGCCACCTCGCGGTATTGGCTGCGCGATTCGGCTTGGCCGACCACGCGGGCTCTGAAGATCAAATCGGTGACTTTGTCGCGGATGCCCGACATCATCTGCTCGAAGTAGGCATATCCTTCCTTCTTGAAGACGATTCGCGGGTCCTGCTCGGCAAAGCCCGCCAGGCCCACGCCGCCGCGAAGCATGTCCATGGCGTAGAGATGGTCCTTCCAGGTCTGATCGAAAATCTGGATGAGCACGAATTGCTCGAGGTCGGTCAGTTCCTGGCGGAGCAGTTGCCGGGCGCGGCGGAGCATCTTGTCGCGCGCGGTTTCCTTCACCTGCCCATCGCGCTGCGCCTCGGCATCCACCAGCGAAATCTTGCGGCCAATCTCCTCGGGCTCCAGCAGCGCGCCGAAACGATTGGTGAAGGCTGCGGCGAGCTTCTCTTCGTCGCTGCCGGCGGACGCGAGAATGCGGTCGATCTCGGCGTCGAGCTTTCCGTCCTTGAGGAATTGCTCCTGGTAGCCGATCAACTCGTCGCGCAAAAGGCGGATGGGCGTGGCGCGGACGTGTTCCAGCGAAATTTCGATGCCGAACTTGGCCCGCGTCCAGGCGCGGACGTAATCGGCGGCGTAAGGATTCTCGACGGCGGGCCCCTCCGTGTTTCCAAAGGCAAACGCCAGCATGTGGTCCACCGGATATTCCAACTCGCGCCGGGCGTACGCTTCCTTGGCGCGGGTCTCGATCAGCGTCACGATTTCCTCCGCCGGCTTGCGGTCGTGCTCGCCGGCGCCGGCGATCATCATCTCGTCGGGCTTCACTTCGATGTTGAACTTTTCCTTCGCCCAGGCGCACAATTCCTTCTCGGCATAGAGCGGCTCAAGGAACTTGAGCACTCCATTCACATCGCGTTTTTCGATCTGCTCGATGGCGGTGTCGCGCAGGCGCTGGGCGACCTGGGTCGCCGTCATCTGGCGAATCTGGCTTTGCGGGAGGCTCACCGAGAATCGGCTCATCGCCCAACTCGACAAGCCGCGCGTGTCCCATGAATCGGTATTGTCGCTGTCGCCTTCGCCCATGAACTCCTCGAGGGTCGAGGAGATGGTGGTCTCGGCTTCGGCGCGGGCCTGATCCTTGATGTATTCCTCGATGTGGTCGATCTCGCGGTTGCCGCGCAAATCCTCGGCATCGACGTTGATCTCGAAGTTGTTCTTGGCCCACTCGGCGATGGTGCCCGCGACGTAATCCTCGGTGATGTACTTCTTGACGGCATCTTCGATCGATTCGCCGATCATGCGCCAGATCACCTGGTCCACATGCCGGCCTTCGAGCACCTGTTGGCGCATGCCATAGAAGCTGGTGCGCTGGTAGTCCATCACTTCGTCGTAATCCAGCAGATTTTTGCGGGCAAGGAAGTTGCGCTCCTCGACTTTCTTCTGAGCGCGGACGATGCCCTTGGTAATGCGCTTGTCCTCGATGGCCATCCCCTCTTCCATGCCCAAGAAGCCGAGCACTTTGATGACCCATTCGCCGGCGAACATTTTCATCAGTTCGTCCTGGAGGGAGACGTAGAAGCGCGAGGACCCCGGATCGCCCTGCCGGCCGCCGCGCCCGCGAAGCTGGTTGTCGATGCGGCGGGCGGTGTGGCGCTCGGTGCCGATGACGTGCAGCCCGCCGGATTGATGGGCTTCGGGCGAGAGTTTGATGTCGGTGCCGCGCCCGGCCATGTTGGTGGCGATGGTCACGTTACCGACTTTTTCGCTGTGGACGTTGACATGCTGCTGGCCGGCCTTGGCGACGATATGGGCCTCGCGCTCGTGCTGCTTGGCGTTGAGCACTTCATGCTCGACGCCGCATTGGCGGGTGAGCATGCGCGAGATCATCTCGCTTTTTTCCACGCTGGTGGTGCCGACGAGCACCGGACGGCCCTTGTCGCTCTCCTCCTTGATCTCATCAATGATGGCGGTCCACTTTTCCGCCTCCTTGCGGTAAACGCGGTCTTCGTTGTCGAGGCGCACCACCGGGCGGTTGGTGGGGATGGTGACGACTTCCAGCTTGTAAATCTTGCTGAATTCCTCGGCCTCGGTCTGCGCGGTGCCGGTCATGCCCGCCAGGGATTTGTAGAGCTTAAAGAAGTTTTGCAGCGTGATGGTGGCCAGCGTCTGCGTTTCATTTTTGATCGTGACTTTTTCCTTGGCCTCGACAGCCTGATGCAGGCCGTCGCTCCATTGCCGGCCCACCATCTTGCGGCCGGTGTACTCGTCCACGATGACGACTTCCATGTCGCCCTTGGGCCCGCGCTCGACGACATAATCCTTGTCGCGCTCGTACACCACATGCGCCCGCATGGATTGCTCCATGAGATGCGGCCAATCCATGTTGTTGCCGACATAGAAGCTGCCGACACCCGCGAAATCCTGCGCCTTGGCGATGCCTTCGTGCGTGAGATGCACACTCTTGCGATCCCACTCCACCTCGTAGTATTGCGTGAAGCCTTCCTTCTTTTTCTCGGCCTCGGCAAGTTGCTGTTCCCCCTGCTCGCGGCGTTTGCGGGCGGCTTCCTTTTCGTCCTTCGCCTTGGCCTTGTCCATGTCGCCTTCAGCGCCCTTGATGGCGCGCTTGGCGGCGTCCACCGCTTTCTCGGCGAGGTCCCACGGCTTGTTCAGGTCGATCACCTTGCAGGCGACGTCGTCCGCCGCCTTGTACTTCGGCGCATCGTCGCGGGCGAAGCCGCTGATGATGAGCGGCGTGCGCGCCTCGTCGATGAGAATGGAATCCACCTCATCCACGATCGCATAGTCCAGCGCGCCCTGCACCTGAAGATCGACGCGCTCCTTCATGTTGTCGCGCAGATAATCGAAGCCGAACTCGCTGTTGGTGCCGTAGGTGATGTCGGCGAGATACTGGTTGCGTCGCGTGTCGCCTCCGGGCTCCATGTCCTGCTGAATGAACCCGACGCTCAGCCCCAGCGCCTCGAACGCCTGCCGCACCCACATCGCATCGCGCCGCACCAGGTAATCGTTGACGGTCACGACGTGGCAGTGATACCCCTCCAGCACCTTCATGAAGCAGGCGAGCGGCGCGACAAAGGTTTTGCCCTCGCCGGTGGCCATCTCCGCGATGCGCCCATCGAACAGCACCATTCCGCCGATCAACTGCACATCGAAGCAGCGCGCCCGGAACGGCGGGCGCGATTCGGGATAAAGCTTGCGCACCGCGTTGTACAGCTCGATCGGCATCGGCACTTTGAGATAAGGCTCGCCGGTGGAGATCAGCCGTTGCTGCACCTCGTCGTAAAGTTGCCGGGCCTGCGGATCGAGTTGGCCAGGATCGAATTTGGCGGTGAACTCGCCGGGGTCGGGATTGAAGATTTGGCGGATGCCGATGTTCCGATCCATCGCCTCGCGGATGATGGCAAACGCCTCCGGCATCACCTGCTCGCGCGTCAGCTTCTTGTCCAGCAGCCCCTCGTGCAATTCGATGGTTCGCTCGCGCAGCCGCTCGTCGGTGAGGCCGACAATCGACGGCTCCAGGTCGTTGATCGCATCGACCATCCGCCAATAACGTTTGAGCAGCCGCTCGTTGCGGCTGCCGAAGATCTTGATGAAAACTTTATTGAAGTTCATGGAAGCCTCATGGGCAGGAAATGCTGACGGATCAAGCGGAAGGGAATATCAAACGGCGCGGCGGCATGCTTCTCGAGCAACAGCCGGCGCCGACGCAAACGGATGGAGGGTTTTACCGCGCGGGCGGTGGAAGGCGGAACTGGAACGGAGAGATCGGCGTGTGTGCGATGGGAAGCGCTTGCGCAACGGAACTTCGCGCCGGCGCGGGGGCGGCAAGCCGAACCTGCCGCCGCGGCTGCTGCACCGCCGCCGGCATTCCCCGGCGCAGGCCCTGCGCCAATCGGCCCACCAGGCGCGACGCGATCTGCCCGATCGCCGCCGCCTGCGGGCGCGCGGCGGGCGCGGCCATGACGGCCTGATCGGCGCATAACGCCGTCGCAACCGCCATTACCGCCAGAACGCGTCTTGTCCGTGGAGTCAACATCATAGAGAAAGCCGACTTCCTATTTGGCCCACCGCAAGCCGCGAAGTCAAGCGGCACCCTGTTCGCCCGGACGCCCCGGCAACAGCGGTTTACACAAATTGACAAAAGTTTACACTTTTGCGCTGTCGCTGGTATCGTAAAATCGCTTTTCGAAATCCGCAACTATTTATTAACAGGGCAGTTGCGCGGCGTTCGCCGTGAAAATAGCCGTGTTGCATCGGAGAGGGGCGCAAACCGGGCTCAGCCGTTCTCGGATTCCTCCGTATCCGCCCGAAACTGCGCCAAGTGCGCCTCGACCTTGCGATCGTAGGCGTATCTGTAGCGGAATGCGCTCAGCACTCCACCGCATTTGCCAGGAGCTTCCCGTAATCCGCCGGGCTATCGACGTCCATTGCCGCCTCGGTGCAGGGCATGGGATTTATAATGAGTGGATGATCAAGCCACAGTCGTTTGGCGCCTTGCGCGTCGGGCAGGTCCAGCAGCGCGGGGAAGTATTCGCGGGCGACGATGACCGGCGGGCCCAGCGTGTCGTTGTACGCCGATACCGTGACCGGCTTACCGCTTTGCGCATGGGCGATGACCAGCCGGCACAATACGTCTGCGGTCACCAACGGCTGATCGCACAGCATGAGGAGCGCGGCAGGCGGGACGTTTGGCATCGCCAGCAGATGCGCAATCGCGCATCTGATCGAAGTGCCGATCCCGCGATGCCAGGCGTCGTTCATCAGCACGTCCACGGGCAAGCCGTGCAATTCCGGGCGCAACGCGTCGGCATGTGCGCCCAACACCACGACTGCCGGGCTACAACCTGAATCTATCGCGGCCTCCGCGGCGCGGCGCACGAGACTGCGGCCGGCGAAGGGGAGCAGTTGCTTGGGCCGGCCCATTCGCGTTGAGCCGCCGGCGGCTAAAAGCACGACGGCCGCTTGGGACGTTGCGTCAATTGGCACTGTGATACCTTACTCGCCGGAGAAGGCCTGAGATCGCCGTGGGGCGAGTGACTGCGTCGTATCACGGGCGTCCCGCCCGTGCAGGGTGCTTTGGGACTGGCAAAACCGCCGCTTTTCTTCGACCGCGCAACCCGCACGGGCGAGACGCCCGTGATACGTTGGCAGTTTTTTCACGACGATCACTTCAGCTCAGCCGGATCGGCATCTGCCGAACGCGCACGCCGATGGCGGCAAAAAGCGCATTTGCGATGGCCGGGGCGACAGCGACGATGGGGATTTCTCCCGCGCCGGCGGATGCAATATCCGGGCGATCCATGAGGTGAATGTCCAATTCCGGCACATCCTCCAGACGCGGCACCTCGTAATCGCCGAATGACGGGTTGAGGATTTTGCCGTCGGCGAATTTCATCTCCTCGCGCAGGGCGGGGCCCAGGCCCATCAGCACGGCTCCGGTCACTTGCCGGCGGAGGTTTTCGGGGTTGACGATCTTCCCGCATTCGAACGCCTGGCAGACGCGGATCACCTTGAAGCTTTTGAGATCGGGATCGACGCGCACCTGGGCGCAGGCGGCAACGAATGATCCCTTGTCGGTGCCGCACGACAGGCCAATGCCGACGTTGGGCTGCTTGGTCTTGATTCGATTGGCCCAGTCGAATTTGGCCGCGGCTTCCTCCAACACGACCCGCAGTCGGCCCGCGTCGAGATGGGCGAGGCGGAATTCCAATGGATCGCGCCCGGCCAAGTTCGCCATCTCATCCATGAAACATTCGCGCGCGAAGGTGTTCGCGGTGACGGCCAGCGCGCGGTAGGAGCCTTGCCGCAACGGCGCATCGGAGCCGACGAAGCGCGATTGATTTTTCGGGATGCGGTAAGGCGATTGAACGCTGTTGCCGCCCGAGTTGATGTTGGTGAAATTCCAACTGGTGAGGGCTCCGGCTTTGTCGAGTGAAGCCTGGGCTTCGATGACGCCGGCCGGCCGGAAATAGGCCCAGGTGAATTCCTCCTGGCGCGTCCAGCGCAGGCTGACGGGTTTGCCGGCGGCGCGGGAGAGGCGGGCGGCTTCGACGGCGCACTCGCCGGAATGCTTGCCGCCAAATCCGCCGCCAAAATCCGGGACGATCACGCGCACTGTTTCGTTGCCCACGTTGAGCTCGCGCGCCAGTTGAGACCGCACGCCAAATGGCACCTGCGTGCCGGTCCAGACGGTCAGCTTGCCATCGCTCCACTGTGCGACCGCAGCGCGCGGCTCCAGCGGGCAATGCTGCACGTACGCGACATGATAGGTCTGTTGAAGCGATTTGGCGGCGCTGGCGATTTCGTCGGCGAAGGGATTTTTGGGAATGCCGCCGCGCGCGTGCTTGCGAAGATGATCGTACAATTGCTCGCTGGAAACCTGCGGCGGCGCGGGCGACCACTTGGCGGTTTTGGCGATCGCCTCCAAGGCCCGCCCCGCCAAAAACGCGCTGGGCGCGGCCACGGCGACAAACTCGCCGTCCTGCACCGCAAACACCTCCTTCATCGCCTTGGCCGGCGCCAGATCGATCGACAACAATTTGGCGCCATACGCCCGCGGCCGGAGAATCCTGCCATATAGCATGCCGGGCCGGGAAATGTCGGAGGGATAATGATGCGCGCCGGTGACGATGTCTTTGCCGTTGGGGCGGGAGACGGATGTGCCCATCACTTTCCATGAACCGACAGGCGAGATCGTCACATCCGCCGGGATGGCTGCCTGGAGCGATTTTGCCGCGTCCTTATCCGATGCCAGATCCGCGTACGAAAGCAACTGCCCCCCCGCCGAGCCGATGATTTTTCCGTCGCGCACTTGCAGCGTTTTGGGATCGACCTTCCATCTCCCACCGGCAAAAGCCAGGAGAAGCCCGCGCGCCGCGGCGCAGCCGGTGCGAATGGCGGGAACGGTGCGCGGCGTGGACTGGCTTCCGAAGGTGCCGCCGTCGTCGGGAACCAACTGCGTGTCAGCCATGATCAGCCGCACCTGCTCCACGGGCACGCGCAATTCCTCGGCGGCAGCTTGCGTAAGCTCCGCGCGAGCGCCCTGGCCGCATTCGACCTTGCCGGTCATGACGGTGATGATCCCGTCAGCGCCGATGTGGACGCGAGCCGCGACGGTCGTTGCGCCGCCCCCGCCGCCGCGTCCTCCTCCACCCCGGCCTCGCCCGCCGCGTGGCCTCGCTTGTGCGAAAGCTTGCGGAGCGGTGACCGCGATCAGTAATCCGGCTCCCAGCGCGCGCAGAAAATCGCGGCGTGTGGGAGATGCGCTCGCGTCGGGATTGCAAGTATTGGCAAGTCGATGCCCATCCGTTCGATCGGCGCCGCGCGGTTTCGAAGTGATCTTGCTCATGGCGTCACCCGCCCTTGGCCGGCACATCGCCGCACGGCCTCATGAATTTTGGGATAACTGCAGCATCGGCATAGATTGCCGTTCATTCCTTCGACGATTTGCGCATCGGTCGGCTTTGGATTTTCCCGCAACAAGCCGACGGCGGTGATAATCATGCCCGCCGTGCAGTAGCCGCACTGGAACGCCCCTTCTTCCAGAAACGCCTCCTGCATCGGATGAAGCGCCTGGCCGCTGGCAAGCCCCTCAATGGTTACGACGGTCTTGCCGACTGCCTTCGATGCAGGCGTTCGGCAGGAGAAAACGCGCTTGCCCTCGAGCAGCACCGAGCACGCTCCGCACTCGCGCTCGCCGCATCCATATTTGGCGCCGGTAAGTTTCAGGTCTTCGCGCAGCAAGTCCAGGAGCGGCCGATCGGGATCGGAGCGAACCGTTTGGCGCTGGCCGTTGACGGTGAAATCAATGCGGATCTCCATGCGTTGCCCTCTTGAAAAGACCGGTGCCGGTGGCACGAAGTTTTCAGTAGAAGCGGCGCCCCCGCCGCTTTGTCCGTCGTGGAGAAAGCGCCGAGGACACCGCATGATGATAACGCCGGAATTGGGAGATGAAAGCGCGATTCACAAACGAGGGCGCTGGGACGGCCGTGATTTGGGCGGGTGGAGTCATGTTTGCCGTGACATGGGTGTCCCGCCGGTGCGAGTGGTGCGGTCTTTAAAATAACAGTGCTTTCCTGATCGGGATCGCCGGGCACGGGCGGGACGCCACAGGCGTCCGGGATTTTGCTTGGCGTGACAATAGCAATAATCTGCATTGCGCCAGCCGTTGGTTTGTGTCATGCTGCCCGCGTGGCATTCGAGCCTGCTCAATCCTCGGTTCCCGGCTCGCG
>Ga0209483_1001534_pt1 | contig 17358 bp, 14 predicted proteins | sample NGEPerA_FD_184508 | JGI IMG/M metagenome (GOLD analysis project Ga0209483, IMG submission 184508) | Arctic peat soil microbial communities from the Barrow Environmental Observatory site, Barrow, Alaska, USA - NGEE PermafrostL2-A... | ecosystem: Environmental > Terrestrial > Soil > Wetlands >... | reverse complement strand
CCGCCTTGCTGGCCGACGGCACCGCCTATGCCGTCACCGGCCGCCACGCCGAAAGCGGCGACGCGGTGTTGTGGCTCGCCGACATCAGCCGGACGCGGGCGATCGAGGCCGCCCATGCCGCGTCCGCGACCTCGGCGGCGGCATTGCGGGCGATGTTCGAGGCGGTGCCGCTGCCGGTCTGGCGACGCGACCGCAACCTCGCGCTCGTCGACTGCAATGCCGCCTATGCCGCCGCACTCGACACGACACGCGAGGCGGCAATCGCCGCGAGCCGCGAGCTGGCGCCGGAAAGCGGGCGCGGCAAAGCGCTGGAGCTGGCGCGCGCCGCCGCCGCCGGCGCCAGCCGCACCGAAGCGCACCACGTCGTGATCGGCGGTTCGCGGCGGCTTATCGAGATCACCGAGACGCCCGACCGCGAGGGCGGCACGATCGGCTTCGCGATCGACCGCACCGAGCTCGAAAACGCCGCGGCCGAGCTCACGCGTCACATCAACGCGCATGGCGGGGTGCTAGAAAGCATTCACGCGGCGGTGGCGATCTACGGCGCCGACAAGCACCTCAAATTCTGCAATTCGGCGTTTGCCGGGCTGTGGGGGATCGAAACCGATTGGCTCGCCAGCGGTCCGGCGCTCGACGAGCTCTTGGAGCGGCTGCGCGAGCGCCGCAGGATCCCCGAATTCGCCGATTTCCGCGCCTTCAAGCGCCAGCAGCTGGCGATGTTCACCTCGCTGATCGAGCCGACGCGCGAGCTGCTGCACCTGCCCGACGGCCGCACGCTGAGCCTCTCGGTGTCGCCGCATCCGCTGGGTGGCCTGATCTTCGTCTATGAGGACGTGACCGACCGCCTCGCGCTCGAACGCTCCTACAACACGCTGATCGAAGTGCAGCGCGAATCGCTCGACAATCTGTTCGAGAGCATCGCGGTGTTCGGCAGCGACGGCCGACTGAAACTGTACAACCCGGCCTACCGCAAGATCTGGGGCCTCTCGGAAAGCGACCTCGAAGGCGGGCCGCATATCGGCGATATCGTCGAGAAGACGCGCGCCTATTACGATGATCGCGGCGACTGGACGGCGCTCAAGGACCGGATCATCGCGTCGATCTCGGGCGGCGCGCTGGCCCACGACCGCCTCGACCGGCGTGACGGCACGGTGCTGCAGCTCGCGACCGCGCTGCTGCCCGACGGCAACGTGCTGGTAAGCTACCAGGACGTGACCGACACCGCGCGCGTCGAGCGGGCGCTGCGCGACCGCGCCGAGGCGCTGGAGACCGCCGGACGGCTCAAGAGCGAGTTCATCGCCAATGTTTCGTACGAACTGCGCACGCCGCTCAATGCAATCATTGGCTTCGCGGAAATCCTCGCCAACGAATATTTCGGCGCGCTGACCCCGCGCCAGCTCGACTACAGCCGAGGCATCCTCGACAGCTCGCACCGCCTCCTGTCGCTGATCAACGACATCCTCGACCTGGCGACGATCGAGGCCGGCTATATGACGCTCGAAACCGGGCTGATCGACATCCACGACATGCTGCAAGCGGTGCTGACCCTGACGCGCGAGCGCGCACGCAACCAGAACCTCGACCTGTCGTTGAGCTGCGCGGCCGATATCGGAACCATCGAGGCCGACGAACGGCGGCTGAAGCAGGCGCTGTTCAACCTGATCTCGAACGCGATCAAATTCACCCCGCCGGAAGGTTCGATCCGCGTCGAGGCCGCACGCGACGGGGGCGACCTCGTGCTGTCGGTGGCCGACACCGGGGTCGGCATCTCGATGGCCGACCAGGAACGCATCTTCGACAAGTTCGAGCGCGGCGATCCGACGCTCTACCAAACCGGCGCCGGCCTTGGTCTGTCGCTGGTCAAGAGCCTCGTCGAGCTGCATGGCGGCACGGTGACGATCGAATCGGTGCCGGACCACGGCACCACCGTGCGCTGCCACCTGCCGGCCGGCCATGCCGCTCCGACCCTTCCGGCGAACCCGCGCGAAGCGGCCAGCACCGTGCACTGAGCCGGTATGATGGGTGGAGCGAAGCGATACCCATCATACCGCCGGCGCTCGATGGGTTTTGTTGCACTCAACCCATCCTACGATCCGCCCGGCAGGCCTTTGGTCGTCGAATATTCGAAATGCAGCGCCTCGCCGGGGTGGACCAGCGGGTGGATCGCATGCGCCGCGGCCGCGGCTTCGGCAAAGCCGGTGAGGATCAGCTTCAGCTTGCCGGGATAGGCGGCGATGTCGCCGATCGCGAAGATGCCGGCGCGCGACGTGGCGCAACTCGCCGGATCGACCGCGATGCGGTTGTCGTCGAACGCGAGGTCCCATCGCGCGAGCGGCCCGAGCTCGGTCGCGAGCCCAAAAAACGGCAGCAGGCAATCGGCGTCGAGCCGGCGCTCGTTGCCGGCGAGGTCGGCGACGACGACCGCCGCGAGCTGCCCGCCGGCGCCTTCCAGGCGGGCGAGCTGGTAGGGGATCACCAGCTCGAGCTGCCCTGCGGCGGCCAATTGCTCGAGCTGTGCCTGCGATTGCGGCGCGGCACGGAATTTGGCGCGCCGATGCACCACCATGACCCGCGCGGCCAGTTCGGCGAGCGACAGCGCCCAATCGACCGCCGAATCGCCGCCGCCGGCGATGACGATGCGCTTGCCGCGAAAATCCTCGCGCCGGCGCACCAGGTAGAAGACGCTTCGGCCCTCGAACGCCTCGATGCCGTCGAGCGGCGGCCGGTTCGGGCCAAAGGCCCCGCCGCCGGCCGCGATCACCACCGCGCGCGCCGCGACCCGCACCCCGCCGGCGGTGCTGACGACAAACCCGTCGCCTTCCTGTTCGAGCCCGGTCACCGCGTGGCCGAGGTGATAGGCCGGGGCGAACGGCGAGGCTTGCTCGGCCAGCCGCTCGACCAACCGGGCCGCATCGATTCGCGGATAGCCGGGGATGTCGTAGATCGGCTTCTCGGGATAGAGCGCAGCGCATTGCCCGCCCGGCCTGTCGAGCGCGTCGAACACGTGGCAGCGCATCTCGAGCATGCCGCACTCGAACACCGCGAAGAGTCCCACCGGGCCGGCGCCGATGATCGCCACGTCGGTATGCTGGAGGGGGCTGTCCATCGGGCGAGATTAGCGGTTTTTAAAGGGGATTATCGTGTTGACTCCCGTGGCATGTGCGGAAGCCCGCCGATGTCTGAATCATGCGCGTCCCTTAGCGACGTCCTTTGGAACAAGCATGTGGATACGGTCGTAGCCAAGCGGCCAGTAAATGAGGAAGGTCGCGGCGGGGTATTCCTTGGAATTGCAACGCAATTCAACGGGCTCGTCCCGAATAATCTCTATCCCGTTTGCCGCCGCCTGAGATTTGAACAGCGTTTCGAGTTCTCGCGGGGCCTCAACCATGGTGAGTTCTGCCAGCGGTAAACGCCGGTCGATGAAAGGATACAAACCATCGGGAAGCTGCGGGGGAGTGTCGCCGATCAACGTCGCGTTCCCTAGAGGTCGATATCTATGGCAAGCGGATTACCAAATTCTGACGCCGGAACGAGTCGATAGTGACGTTCCTCGGCAACACGAACTTCACCATCGACCTCTACCAACTCAAACATCGCGATGATCCCTCCCGACATGAATTGCATGGAGACCGGGCGACACTTAGCTCCTGGGAATTTTTCTTCGCAGGCCCGTAAGTCTTGAACGGCTTGGGATGTCGATATCTGGTCTTTGCCGCCCTTGGCCTGAACCGGAACGACATAATGCGCGCCCTGCTTATCGACGCCAACGTATAGCTCGTCGATTTCGATTTGCCCGATACCTCGAACTGTCGTCCGTAAGTGGTTCTGAAGGGAGTACGTCGTGATCCCGAGAAAGATGTCGATGAGGCGGTTGTAACGAACCATAGCCAATAGGGCCTGCTCATCGGCCAGAGCGTAAAGACCGATCAATTCGGGTGTGGCGTCGGGAATTTTTATATCGACTAATTCCGGCCTCGGTAGAATCCGATGCTCCCTCCCGAGGACGAAATGATACCGTGCACGGCCCGCCAATTCGATCCGCCACGCCATCCCCTCGGAGGCGGTTGCCAAGATTTTCGGCGGCAGATCGGCTCGAAACCGAAAAGAGTAAAGCACGTCTCCGGGATTATCGGGCAGTACGATTCCAAGCTCGTCGGCGGCAGATTTTATCTCTGTCCGTTCGAAGAAAAACCCCTCGATACCCTCCGCCCAATGCGCGAAGAAAATGCGCTCGATAAGCGCGGCGTACCGTGCCTGCGCGGAGCGTGCCATTTCTAGGCGCTCAGCCGCGCGGCCTCGGTCTCGCTTTGTGAGCGCTTCCGCGCGCCGCTTTTGCGATCGCGTTTCGCGATGGGAACCGGCACAGCCCAATGCGCGGCGGCACCAGCCATCCCCAACCCGAGAAGCCGTTCGTCACCGAGGCTCATCGTGCGATCCGGGCGCGTCGGCTCGACACCCAAAGCCGCGATAATTTCCTGCGCTACGACCCGGCCGAGTGGCGGCGGCACGGCATTCCCAATCTGGCGCGCGCCATGCCATTTTGTTTCATGGAACCGAAACCAGTCCGGGAAGCCGTGAAGCCGCGCCATCTCTCTGACTGTTATACAGCGCGGATGCCCGTAATGGATCGGCCGCGGACTGGTAAACGCCCCTCGTGCCGAGTCGGTGCCGGCGCGCAGCGTGTTGGAAACGCCCTGCGGGGATAGCTTGTAAAATCGTGAGATCGGTTCCGTCTCACCGTGCGGCGTCTCGGCAAAGCGCCGCCGGGATATTGGCGTATGCTCGGTTCTTTTGCTGGCGGTGAGCAGTTCGGGGCTCCACGCGCGCGCGTACCCGAAATGCCACGCTTCATTTGTCAGACACCGCAATTCGGCGGCGTAAGCGCTCGGGTGGCCCCATTTCTTCGGTGTGGCTGTATCGCCCGCGGCCAATTCAGCAAAGGTCTCGGCGTCCGGCAGGTCGGCGAGCGCATCGTAAACGCTCGGCCCTTCGGGTAGCAGGCTCTCTAGTGAGCCGGCAGGGCGGGTCGTCGGATTTGGGTAAGACGGCAGCGAATAACCGCGAAGCGCTCCCACGATGATAACGCGCTCGCGATCCTGCGGTACGCCATAGCGCGATGCATTTAGCACTTGCCAGGGCATCCGCACGCGATAATCGAGCGCTCGGAAGGCGGCGATAATTTCTTCGAGGAAAAGTCGCTGTCGGCCGACCGTCAAACCCTTCACATTCTCAAATACGAAATACAAGGGCCGCAGTTCGCCGACAATCCGCACGAACTCCTTCACTAAAGAATTACGCGGATCGTCCAGCGCGCGGTGTCCGATCAGCGAAAACCCCTGGCACGGTGCGCCGCCGAATACGACGGCGATCTGGCGCTGTCCGATAGCCGACTTTTCTCTGATCTCGCGACCGGAGAGGCCGACAACCGAAGTGGGGATGACGGCGCACTCCGGGAAATTGAACTTGTGCGCGGCGGCATGAACCGGATCGATCTCGACGGCTGCCAGCACATCGAAGCCAGCTTGCTCAAACCCGAGGCTTAGGCCGCCGGCGCCGGAAAACAAATCAATCCCGATGGGCCGCATCGTTACCCTCCCACGCCTTGTTGAACCGACGCTAGCGAGTTCCCTACCGAAAGTCGATCGGATTTTTGGCCGTTACCCAAAAAAGCGGTGAGTCTGTCCCGGAGGCCATCGGTATCGCGAACCTGGCATTGCCAGACGACGCACACTGCCCAGCCCATCGCATTCAGATCGCCCGCGTTTCGTTTATCTCGTGCACGATTGGCTTCGATTTTGGGCAGCCAATAGTCCAAGCGTGATTTCGGCGGCTGCCCTTTTGCGCACTCGTGGCCGTGCCAGAAGCACCCGTGCACGAAGATCGCCTTGCGGCGAATCGTAAAAGCGAGGTCTGGACGCCCCGGCAATCGGCGATCATGGAGCCGATAGCGATAGCCCATTCCATGCAGCAACCGGCGCACCGTCATTTCCGGGCCAGTATCGGCGGTTCGCACCGACTGCATAATGCGGCGTCGTTGCTCGGGTGTGCGCGTGTCCATGACCCGCTGCCCGCTATTTCTCCCGCAATAGGCTCTTTGCGCCCCGTTTCTGGGTTACTGCGATGCGCTGTTTTCTGATCGGCTTGGCGGGGCTTTTGCGGTCAGGGCGATAGGACATGACGACTTTGACGAACTTCGTCAGCGCGGCCAGTCCTTCCTTCATGCCGTCAGTTCCTTGTAGGTGATCCGCCGGCCGGCCGTGCTCCGCGCGAGGCTGTCGAGCCGCTGCATGGTATGGCGTTTTACGTTGCCGTCGTTCAACCGGAAAGTGAACTCATCGACGTAGCGGCCAAGGTGCTTCGCGTCGACATGGTGATAAACGCCATGCAATCCGCGCTTGAGCACCGCCCACACGGACTCAATATCGTTGGTGCTCACGCCGTCGCGGACGTACTCGCCAGCCGAATGCCGGATCGTCTCGTGCTGGTAAAACAGACCGCCGATTCCCTGATAGCCGCCGTGCTCATCCGTGTGCAACGTCGAGCCGGTCGCGACGTTCCGATGGATCACCCGATGCAGAGTATCGGCGCCGGTGCCGGGGACGGTCTCCGCCAGGGTACGCCCGCCGCGTTCACGCATACCGACCACAGCCATCTTGCCGACCGTGCCGCGCCCTGCCCGGAGCTTCTTGTGGGCGTGCTTGTTGCTCTCTTTTCCGCCGATGTAGGTCTCGTCGATTGAAACGATGCCGGACAGCACCGAGGGATCGTTGCCGCAAGCCTCGCGGATGCGGCTCAGCATGAACCACGCCGACGATTGCGCGATGCCAATCTCCTTCGATAGCTGAAGGCTGCTGATCCCCTTCCGCGCGGTCATCAGCAGGTACATCGCGTAAATCCACTTATGCAGCGGGATATGCGAACGGCCAAAGATGGTGCCGGTGCGGATCGTGAAGTCGTGCTTACAGGGGTTGCAGCGGTAGTAGCCGCCTTTGCGGGTCGTGATCCGGTCGAGCGAACCGCACTCGGGGCAGACCGGGCCGTGCGGCCACATCGTCGCCTCAAGATACTTGCGCGCAGCTTCCGCGTCCGGGAACATCTCGAAAAGCTGGAAGGTCGAAATCGTGCTGCGCGACATGCCTGACTCCATCTAACGAATTGATTCTACTCCGTTAAATGAGGGAGTCAACGCGATAATTCCCATATTTTAAAGATGTCGAATACCGAAAATCCACAGCCGCTCTCGGGGCTCGTGATGCCGCGCTTCGGCGAGGTGGCGAGCTTTATGCGCCTGCCGTTCGAGCGCGATCCGGCGAAGCTCGACATCGCCCTCGTCGGCGTGCCGTTCGACGGCGGCACGACCAACCGGCCGGGCGCGCGTCACGGCCCGCGCGAGATCCGCAACATGTCGACCTTGATGCGCCGGGTGCATCATGTGAGCCGCGTCGCGCCCTATGAATTGTGCCGTGTCGGCGACCACGGCGACTGCCCGGTCAACCCGATCGACCTGCACGATTCCCTGGGCCGGATCGAGGGCTTCTTCGCCCGGCTGCACGGCGCCGGCGCGGCGCCGCTAGCGGCCGGCGGCGACCATTTGGTCACCCTGCCGATCCTGCGCGCGATCGCCCGCGAGCGCCCCGTCGGCCTCGTCCATTTCGACGCGCATTCAGACACCGGCGACAGCTATTTCGGCGGCGAGAAATACACCCACGGCACCCCGTTCCGCCGCGCGGTCGAGGAAGGCCTCGTCGATCCCAAGCGGGTGATCCAGATCGGCATCCGCGGCTCGATGTACGAGCGCGACGAGAAGGATTGGGCGGAGGGCGTCGGCATCCGCATCGTCCATATCGAGGAGTTCTTCGACTTGGGTCCGGCGGGGGTCGTCGCCGAGGCGCGGCGTATCGTCGGCGACGGGCCGGTCTATCTCAGCTTTGCTGTCGACGGGCTCGACCCGGTCTACGCACCGGGCACCGGCACGCCGGAGGTCGGCGGGTTCTCGACCGCCGAGGCGCAGCGGATGATCCGCGGCCTCGCCGGGCTCGACCTCGTGGGCGGCGATGTCGTCGAGGTGTCGCCGCCCTTCGACCCCTCGGGCAACACCGCGCTGGTCGGCGCGACGATGATGTTCGAGATTCTCTGCGTGCTGGCGCCGGCGGTGCACCGGCGCAAGACAGCGGCCGACGCGGCGGCGCCGGCCGAAGCCGGCGGTGATTGATCCTGGGCGATTACAATTTACGGGCGGGAATTGATTTTAGGATCTGCTCTGAGTGATCCTTTTGCCTTCATCCGGCGGCAGCGCTAAGCGCCGGGCCTGGCGATGACAGCCTTGCGTCGCCGACCTTTCTGACGCGGCCCCCTTTAGCTATCGTCTCCTGACCGCCAGCCGCGCGAGAGGGGACCGCACATGCCCGACGACAACACCTACGATTTCATCGTCACCGGCGCGGGGTCGGCGGGGTGCGCGGTGGCGGGGCGGCTTTCGGAGAGCGGCGAGTACCGGGTGCTGCTGCTCGAGGCCGGCACCAAGGACACCAACCCGTGGATCCACATCCCGCTCGGCTACACCAAGACCTATACCGATCCGCGGGTGAACTGGATGTTCGACAGCGAGCCGGAGAAGGAATTGAACGGCCGCACCCTCTACCAGCCGCGCGGCAAGGTCTTGGGGGGCACCAGCTCGATCAACGGCATGGTCTACATGCGCGGCACCCCGACCGATTACGACGGCTGGCGCCAGAAGGGCTGCGACGGCTGGGCCTATGACGACGTGCTGCCGTTCTTCAAGAAGGCCGAGGACCAGGAGCGCGGCCCCGACGAGTTCCACGGCAAGGGCGGCCCGCTGCACGTCTCGAACCCGGTGCGCTGCGCGCTCGGCGACGCGATGGTCCAGGCCGCGGTCGAGGCCGGCGTCCCGGCCAACGACGATTTCAACGGCGCGACCCAGGAAGGCGTCGGCTATTACCAGACGACGACCACCAAGCGCCGCCGCTGGTCGTCGGCGCGCGCCTATCTCGGCCCTGCCAAGGGCCGTCGCAACCTGACGGTCGCCACCGAGGCGCACGCGACCCGCATCCTGTTCGAGGGCAACAAGGCGGTCGGCGTCGAATACCACACGCCGCACGGCAACCAGGTCGCCTGGGCCAAGGGCGAGATCGTCGTGTCGGGCGGGGTCTACGGCTCGCCGCAGCTGTTGCAGCTGTCGGGCGTCGGGCCGGGCGAGCTGTTGCAGGAATTCGGTGTGCCCGTCGTGCGCGACATGGAGGGCGTCGGCAAGCACCTCCACGACCATTTCAACACCTACCTGGTGTGGCGCTGCGCCCAGAAGGTGACGCTCAACGACCTCCACGCCAGCGCGCTGATGAAGCTGGCCTCGGGGGTGCAGTACGCCTTCGCCCGCTCGGGCCATCTGGCGAACGCCGGCATCTACGCCGGGGCTTTCGTCAAGAGCGACCCGCGGCTGGAACAGCCCGATCTGCAGATCAACATGTTCGGCTGGAGCGCGTTCGAGCGGCTGCGCACCGGGATCAAGCCGCACCCGTTTTCGGCCTTCACCCTGTCGCCGGTGCATCTGCGCCCCGAGGGCCGCGGCACGGTCAGGATCAAGAGCGCCGACCCGCTGGCGGCGCCGGCGATCCGCTTCAACTTCCTCGCCAGCGAATACGATTTCCAGGCGCTGATCTACGGCACCCGCCTGTCGCGCCAGATCGCCGCGCAGCCGGCCTTGAAGCCCTATGTCGTCGAGGAAATCATCCCCGGCGAAGCCTGCCAAACCGACGAGCAGATGAAGGAGGAAATCCGCCTGCGCGGCGTCTCCAACCTGCACCCGGTCGGCACCTGCCGCATGGGGCGCGACGTGGATTGCGTCGTCGACCCGCGCCTGCGGGTGCACGGCATCGAGGGCCTGCGCGTCGCCGACGCCTCGATCATGCCGCAAGTCCCCGGCGGCAACACCAACGCCCCCTCGATCATGATCGGCGAAAAATGCGCCGCGATGATTTTGGAGGATGCGCGGGGGGCGTGATGAGGCCAAGAACTTTCTGCGGCCTGATTGGGCTATCGGCCGCGATGTTATTCTGCGAGTGGCCGGCCTTCGCTGACTACGTTCCTGGCATGAGTTGCCGTGAAGTTGAAGGCTTCGCTCAACAGGTCGTCGAACAAAAATCTATCGGAGTAACTTTGAATGAGGCCGTTGTTGGGTTGCGCCAATCGTTAGGCCCGGAATACGGGGACACGAAAAAAAGTCCTCGAAAGGATTATTCGAGCAATTTATTTCGACAAAAACCTCTCCTCAACTACACCAGAGGCTGTCGGAGAAGCTTACAGAAAGGCATGCGAGGTTGTTGAAGGGAGGTAACTGGTACTGGTCAGTGCGCCAGCCTAAGCAAACCAAAGGCGGCGGCAAAAATCGCGAGGATCAGTCCGCCTTGCATATAAAAGAGCTGAAACGTCGTCGGGATATTCGCTAGTCGGCCCTTCATTTCCGCAACGTCGAGCCTGAGCGCTGATATCTCGGTGCGGATCGCCTTCAGCTCAGCGCGGATTTCCTCAATCGCGGCCTCTAGGAGAGCGACTCTCGTCTCAAGGCCGGGGTTGCGGCGTCCCGATCCGCCCTGCGGAACATCATCGGGCATCGTAAACGCGATTTCTCATCCTTCAACACCACTTCGAACACAATAGCCCACGGTGCGTCCTCCGCATAGCTCGACCCCAATCCATGCGCCAGACGCGGGTGTTCAGCCCAAAATATCGGCGTAGAGTGGTCGCGCGAATGTGAGACAGGAGGGTCGCGCGATGCAGTACCGCAGGATTTCGGCCGATTGCCATCTCGACCTGCCGTGGCTGCCGCCCGACCTCTTCACCTCGCAGGCCAAGCGTGAATTGAAGGACCGCATGCCGTTTGTCGAGGACGGCGCCGAGGGCCCGCGCTGGGTGACCAAGGCCGGAATCTTCATGGGCATCCCCGGCGCGGTCGGCTCGGTCGGCGCGCCGTTCGTCCCCGGCCAGAACTACCGCGTCGACAAGATGGCCGAGACCGGCCTCTACGAAGCCGGCAAGCGCGGCGAGCGCCGCCCCGGCGACCCGCATCTGCGCATCAAGGAGATGGATGATCTCGGCGTCGACGCCGAGATCATCTTCGGAATCTTGGGGGTCGCCTCGCGCCTCGAGGACCACGAGGCCGCCAACGAGATGCTGCGTATCTACAACGATTGGCTGAAGGAGTTCTGCAGCCATTATCCCGACCGCCAGATCGGCCTCGCCTGCCTGCCCTATGGCGATATCGCGGCGGCGGCGAAGGAGGTCCACCGCGTCGCCAAGCTCGGCCTGCGCGGGTTGGAACTGTCGTGCTCGTGGGACATGGAGCCGATGTGGCACCCGTGCTGGGACAAGCTGTGGCAGGCGGTCAACGACGTCCAGCTGCCGCTGCACTTCCACACCTTCCCGCAGATTTCGCAGCGGGTGCGCAACCAGCTGCCCCCGAGCATGAAGCGCCAGGCGCAGTTCACCACCGTGGCCGGGTTCCAGATGAACCTGATCCAGATCATCGCCGCGATCATCGGCGCCGGCGTCTTGGAGCGTTATCCCAACCTGCGGGTCGGCTTTGGCGAGAGCGGCATCGGCTGGCTGCCCTACGCGCTCGACCGGATGGATTTCGAGTACGAGGACCGTTTCCGCGACTTGATGAAGATGAAGCCGAGCGATTACTGGAAGCGCCAGTGCAAGGCGACCTTCCAGTTCGACCGCATCGGGCCCAAGCTGATCGACGAGATCGGTCTCGAAACCCTGATGTGGGGCTCGGACTACCCGCACCCGGACGGGGTGTGGCCGGAGTCTTCGAAATACATCGAAGAACAATTCGCCGGGCTCTCGCCCGAAGTGATCCACAAGATCACCTGCGAGAACGCCGCCAAGTTTTACGGGCTCGTCAACTGACGAGGCACTTTTCGCCTCGTCACCCCGGCAAAAGCCGGGGTCCATGTGGGCAGCCGCACGAGTGGATGACAAATGGGTCCCGGCTTTCGCCGGGATGCCAGGAAAGAGGCAGGAGAACGCCATGACCTACGATATCCTGATCAAGAACGGCCGCATCGTCGACGGCTCGGGCGGGCCCAGCTTCAAGGGCGACGTCGGCGTCAAGGACGGCAAGATCGTCGAGATCGGCAAACTGTCGGGGCCGGCGACGCGCACGGTCAACGCCGACGGCCGCGCCGTCGCCCCCGGCTTTATCGACAACCATTGCCATTACGACGCGCAGGTCACCTGGGACCCGCTGTGCTCGTTCTCCTGCGACCACGGCGCGACGAGCGTGATCTTCGGCAATTGCTCCTTGAGCCTCGCGCCGGTCAAGAAAGATCGCAAGCAGCAGCGGCGCCTCAACGAGTTTCTCTCCTATGTCGAAGCGATCCCGATGGAGGTGCTCGACACGCTGGAGTTCACCTGGGAGACCTTCCCGCAATACCTTGACGAGCTGGACCAGCATCTCGGCGTCAATGTCGGCAACCTGATCGGCCATACCGCCGTGCGCCATTACGTGATGGGCGAGGAGTGCCAGAAGCGCACCGCGAGCGACGACGAGATCAAGCAGATGCAGGCTCTCGTTCGCGACGGCATGGAGGCCGGCGCGCTCGGCCTCTCGGTGTCGCGCAACCAGGGCCATTTCGACCCGCAAGGCGTCCACATCCCGGCGATCTGGGCCGACGAAAAGGAGCTCTTCGCGCTCGGCGAGGTGCTGCGCGACATGGGCACCGGCCTCATCCAATCGGGCGGCGGCAACGGCGCCGAGATGAAGGACGCGCTGATGAGCCGTCTCAGCGAAGCGACCGGCCGCGTCGTCGTCTACAACAATCTCGGCCAGACGATGCGCCGGCCCGGCCAATGGCAGGCGCAGATGGCGCAGGTCGACGCGACCACCGCGAAGGGCATCCGCGCCTTCCCGATGTGCACCCCCAACCGCATCACCGACTATTTCCAGATGCGCAACACCCAGACCTTCCGCGGTCTGCCGGTGTGGCACCCGATCTGCCTGTCGAGCCCCGAGGACCAGCTCAAATCCTATGCCGACCCGGAAGTCCGCCGGAAGCTCCACGCGGAGGCGGTCGAGTTCAAGGGCGGCCCGGCGATCGGCATCTGCGGCACGTGGTGGGACTATATGGTGGTGCAGACCGCCGCCCTCGAAAAGAACAAGTGGATGGAGGGCAAGACCCTCGGCGAAGTCGCCAAGGCGCAGGGTAAGGGCGTCATCGATTGCCTGTGCGACCTGTCGATCGAGGAGAACCTCGACACCGAATGGCTGCACGGCGAGAACAATGTCGACGACGCGGCGGTCGCGCAAATCCTCAACTACCCGAACGCGATCATCGGCCTCAGCGACGGCGGCGCGCATGTGCAGTTCCAGAGCGGCTTCGGCTTCTCGACCCGGCTGCTCAGCGAGTGGGTGCGCGAGAAGCAGATCATGTCGCTGGAGCAGGCGGTGCGGCGGCTGACCTTCGAATCGGCCTCGACCTTCGGGCTTTACGACCGGGGCCTCTTGCGCCCCGGCATGGTCGCCGACATCGTGATCTTCGATCCCGACACCGTGAAGCCGCTGCCGCTCGAAGTGCTGCACGATTTTCCGACCGGCGCCAAGCGGATCAAGGAGCCGGCGCAGGGCATCCACATGACGATCGTCAACGGCCAGGTGCTGCTCGAAGACGGCAAGCACACCGGCAATCTGCCCGGCCGGGTGCTGCGCAACAGCTACTACCAGGCCAATCACGCCTGACACGCCTCGATGGGCCGAGCTGACCCGGTCACCACGGATGTAAGATCGCAAGCGGGAGCTCGCGCTTTTGTTGCGCGAGACCCTGGCGGAGGCGGCGCCCGCCGGGTGGCGGGCCTCGTCTTTTACTGCTGCGGCGCGGCCGGCGTGACGTCGCGGTAGGCGCGGCGCTCGGCCATGAACTGATCGAACTCGGCCTTGTCCTTGGCGTGGCGCAGCCGGTCGAGAAATTCCAGGAACTCGCGCTGCTCGTCTTCCAGGCGCCGCAGCGTCTCGATGCGGTATTCGTCGAACGCGCGGTTGCCGCTCGGGCCCTGAAAGCCGCCCGGGGGGCCGTCCGGGGGGCCACCCGAGGATTGCGGGCCGCGCGACTGTTGCCAGGCGCCGCGGAACCGCTCGGCGGCGGACTGCATCCGCTCCATGCCCTGCTGCATGCGGTCGAAGCCGCGCTGCATACGGTTCATCTTGCGCTGCCAGCGGTCGCCCGTGCGGTCATCCCAGCGGGCGTTGTTGTCATGGTTCCAGCACCCCATTCGCCCGCTCCCATAAAGAAAACCGAGGACGACCAGCCCGACCGGCCAGAAGAACACGAAACTGAGCACCGTGACGGCGATCCAACCGGTCCGGCCGAAATCGTCGATGCGATCAACGAGGGTCATCGCCGCAGCCCATGTAAATGTATCTTACATTCACATATGCCCGGCTCAAGAGCGAGTCAAGATGCGATCTTCTGGACCTCGCCCCGGCAGAAGGTAGGGCGGATAAGCAAAGCGCGATCCGCCGAAGACGCACCGGCGAGGTGGCGGGTTGCGCTTTGCTTATCCGCCCTACGCTTTACCGCCAATCAAACCCAAGCCGCGCAGGTAGATCAGCACCGCCGCCTCGAGCAGTTCCTCGGGCGACATCGGCAGGCTGCGGCGGCCGGCGTCACCGCGCCCGAACAGCGAGGCGATGCCGTGCGACAGCGCCCAGACATGCAGGCTCATCATCAGCGCCGGCGGCCGCGTCCCGGCCGGCGCGCGGGCGCCGAGCGCCTCCGAGGCGCGGCGCAGCACCGCGAAGGCGCGGTCCGACGCCTGGCGCAGCCCGGCATCGCTGTCGAGCGCGATCCCGGCCTCGAACATCGCCGAGTAATAGGCCGGCTCGCTCCGCGCGAAGCCGAGATAGGCGCGGCCGACACTCTCGAACGCCTTGAACGGCTCGGGCTTGCCGCCCCCCCAGGCTTTTTCCAGATGCGTCTCGAACAGCTCGAACCCGCGCCGCGCGACATCGGCGACGAGCGCGTCGCGGTCGCGGAAATGCCGGTAGGGCGCCGCCGAACTGACCCCGGCCGAGCGCGCCGCGTCGGCGAAGGTGAACCCCGCCGGCCCCTTCTGCGCGATCAGGTTGAGCGCCGCGTCGATCAGCGCCTCGCGCAGATTGCCGTGATGATAGCCGCGCCGCGCGCCGGGGTCTTGTCGGGTCCAGGCCATGTGAAGGCATCTTACATCAGACGCGGGCTAAACGGGAGCAAGCACCGTCTCCGGGTACTGCCTCGGCTTGAATGCCGCCTACCGACCCAAATGCGGAAGGTTGTCATCGAACGTCGGACGGCAGATCATGCCTTACTGCGAACCTCCGTCATCACCCTCACGATCGGCGAGGTTGGGTGTTTTCGTTAGAATCGGTCATCTGACAACACACCCAACAGAGATCTATTCAGCATCACAGTTGGCGGGTCGAAGGACAGCGGGGTAGATTCATCCAAGTAATTGCCCGCGACGACGGATGATTGAGTGAACCGGCGCGAATTCCTGGTCCTCTGTGCTGGGACTGCCATGACGTGGGCGATTCTGGCGCTTCCCAGCGTAGCCAGCCCGTCCGGCCACCTGCTGCGCGTCGGCATCCTGGAACCTTTCGCCCCGAGTTTCGATCCGGTGTCCAACCCCTCCCACCGGGCCTTCGTCGAAGGCCTACGCGAGCTGGGCTACGCGCCGGGGCGCGACGTCGTTTTCGAATACCGAAGCGCCCTAGGCGGTGGGTCCGCGGAATTGGCCAAGGCCGCGAGCGAGCTGTTGGCGGCGAAGGTCGATGTTCTCGTGGCCGCCGGACCGCGGCCGATACTGGCCGCCACCCAGGCGACGACGACTGTCCCGATCGTCATGGTCCGCGGCGCCGATGTCGTCGAGACTGGTCTCATCGCGAGCCTTGCCCGACCCGGCAGAAATCTCACCGGGCTCGCCGTCAATGCCGCCGAGATTGCCGCAAAACGCGTCCAGCTCCTCAAGGAAGCGGTGCCGGGCCTCTCTCGCGTCGCCGTTTTATGGAACGCGGCCCTCCCGTCGATGACGCTCGAATTTCAAAACATCGAACAGGCCTCGCCGACTCTCGGGGTTACGGTGCAGTCGGTGCGCGTCGGCGGGTCCAGCGAATTGGATCAGGCCTTTGCGGCGATCGCGGGCGGCCACGCGCAGGGGCTCGTCGTCCTGTTCGGTCCGCTACGCGGCGACGATCTCTCGCGTATCGTGGAATTTACGGCCAGTCATCTGCTGCCGACGATCTTCGAGCTCGGTCAAGGGGTGCGCGGCGGCGGATTGATGGAGTTCGGCCCCAGCAATGTGCAGATGTTCCATCGCGCAGCGGCCTTTGTCGACAAGATCGCCAATGGCGCCGACCCCGCCGCTATCCCAGTAGAGGAGCCTACTTCGTTTGAACTGGTCATCAATCTGAAGGTCGCCAAGGCGCTTGGCTTGGCGATCCCGCAAACGCTACTCGGCCGCGCGGACAAGGTGATCGAATAATGGAGCGTCGTGAATTACTCGCATTTAGCGGTGGCGCGGCGGTCGCGTGGCCCATTGCCGCCCGCGTGCGGCAGAGGGCGATTCCGGTGACATCGGAGCTGGATAGTGGCTCAGCGTGAATGTCCGTGATGGGTTGGGAGCGGACCGTTCACTCGGCGCGATCGGCCATGCTCTTGACATTTGGCGATATTGGATTTACCGTACCCAACGATCGCCGATGGTGGTATAATCATGCCCTGCACGTCCAATCAGGGGCATCCTTCGGTGATTAGGATAACATTGTCATACTTGTTTAGGGTCTCGGCGGCACTTGAGCCAATAATATCGCTAAAGGTCGGCGATTCCTACCCGCTGACTTTCATGAAGATATTCGAAGCTCACACCGAAATCGATGCGTTCTTGAACAACAGTGTATTTGCCGCGACGTTACGAAGCTGTCGCAATTCTGATAACCTCCTGATAAATGGATTAATTGCCATCATGCAGAATAAGAAATTTGATAGGGAATTAGATTTTCATGAAATATACCCGGTTACCACTCAAACCCCTCAATTTAAGACAGAACTTCTGGCAGAGTTAGGAGTTCTTCCGGCATATTTCGTTTCTCAAAAGGAGAGTTTTGATACAATCACCTTGTTGGACGACGGGGTAAAACTTTTCCCAAGCGAACTAAGCAACAAAGTACCAGAGGCGTTATTCGATATCGCAGAGGCGGGAAAAGCTCTAGTGGATTGGCGCTGATAGATGATTCCAGTGGGCTCGCGGATATGCGAGTCTGGCTGGATGAGAGCAGGTGTTGAAGTCCGGCTTGGTCCGGGCGCCCGG
>Ga0209483_1001533_pt1 | contig 17365 bp, 17 predicted proteins | sample NGEPerA_FD_184508 | JGI IMG/M metagenome (GOLD analysis project Ga0209483, IMG submission 184508) | Arctic peat soil microbial communities from the Barrow Environmental Observatory site, Barrow, Alaska, USA - NGEE PermafrostL2-A... | ecosystem: Environmental > Terrestrial > Soil > Wetlands >... | reverse complement strand
CAGCTAGAACTTGTTCTTGGATGAGGCGGGCCTCGCCCAGCTTGCCGAGCTCGCGAGCCGCAGTCGCGCTCCAGGCCATCGCCGCCAAGGTGGCTGCATTATCGTGACCAAACGCCGCGGTTCGGCCGGCTACGACGTGTGCCAGTAGGGCCTCTGCTTCGTCGTGCCGATTGAGAGCGATCAGGCAGATCGCCAGCTTCAACTCGGCGCTGAGCGTCGAGTCGTGTTCGGGTCCGAGAGTATTTCTGATCGCCGTCACCATCTCGTCGAGGACGATCGCCTCCTCGGAGTACCGAGCTTGCCTCGCCAACTGATCGGCGACGTCGTTCATCGCCCGTATCGAGAACGCCGAGCCGGGGCTCTGTTTCCGGTTCGACCACCGGAGCACCTCCTCGGCTTGGCGCAGCTCCTCTTCAGGGCTTTGATCGACGCCTTGCATCATCCGATTGCCGAGTCTTTCGGCGCGCCGTCCCCGTTTCCTCTCCGGATTCGAGTCCTGGGTGCGAGGTGGGGTCATCGAGTCAGCGTAGGGGCGGCCGTGTCCGTGGCCGGAGTGTCCTCGTAGATACTCGCCGCGGCCCGTAGCCCTCGTGGTCCGGTGAACAACGCTGCCGCGAGGGCACAAGCAACGCCGCACGCGATAACGAGGATCCACACGAGATGCGTGGACGCGGTGAACGCCGATGCATCCGAGGCCAACAGCCTCCCACTGCCCAACGAAGCGCCCGTGACGAGTGAGCCCATGATCGCGATTCCGAGGACGCTTCCGACCTGGCGCGATGTCGAAACGGTGGCCGACGCGACTCCGGCTTGGCCGGGCGGCATGCCCGTAACCGCCGTGTTGGTGATCGGCGGGTTGATGAGCCCGAACCCGAGACCCAAAAGGAGGTAGGACAGGATCAGGAGTGCATACGGCGTGCTGGGCTTGAGACCAAGCAGGAGGGCGGCACCGGCTGCGATTCCGAGACCTGCCAGAACCATCGGCATCCGGGAGCCGTATCGCGCGACGAGGTGGCCAGAGACGAGCGCGGAGGCAGCGATCGCGACGGTCGCCGGCAGGAGCGAGATCCCGGCCGTGAACGCTGAGTCGTCTCGAACCTCTTGGAGGTAGAGCGTGTTGACGAATAAGAAACCTGAAAGGGCGAGGAAGCAGGCGATCGCCGAGCCGATCGCGACCGAGAACGTCGGGCTCTTGAAGAAATGCAGCTCGATTAGCGGTTCGATGCGGGAGCGCTCAATCAGAACAAGTAGCAACAAGGAGACCGCGCCGAGGCTGAAGGCCAAGACGATCGCCGCGGATCCCCAAGAAAGTGATGCACCGTCGATGACCGCGAATGTTGTGCTCGAGAGCAACAAGATCACGAGTAGCTGGCCAGCCGGGTCGACTCGGCGGGCGGTCGGGGCGCGCGACTCGGGGACGTAGGTACGGGCGAGCAAGAAGGCGCCGAGGCCGACTGGGACGTTTACCCAGAACACCGAGCGCCAGCCGATGCCGGAGACGAGCACTCCCCCGAGAATCGGCCCTGTGGCGATCCCGATACCGAAGATTGCACTCCAGATGCCGAGGGCGTGCGCGCGTTCGGCAGGATCGGTGAAGACCTGCCGGAGTATCGAGAGTGATACCGGTGTCAGCATGCAGCCGCCGATCGCTTGCAGCATGCGGAAGATGATCAGGAGCTGCACGCTCGGCGCGACGCTGCACAAGAGCGAGCCAGCCGAGAACAGGAGCAGGCCGGTCATGAAGATTCTTCTGCGGCCGATCCTGTCGGCAAGCGACCCAATGAGCATGATGAAGCTGCTGAGTACGAGCAGGTACGCGTCGGCGACCCACTGCAGATCGGCGATGCCGACATGGAACTGGCGAGCGATAGTGGGGAGTGCGACGTTCAAGATCGTGCTGTCGACGTAGGTCATGAACAGGCTCAAGCTGCAGATCACGAGAATCACTCGGCGTCTGCGGCGACCAGGCGCGCCACTCGGTGGCATCGGCGCAGCGCTCGAACGGAAGCTGAACATCGATTTACGCTACAGGTGACGTCTTATCGATGAGATTCCAGAGCCAACGTCCCGGACTCCGACCCGGATTCCGACTCCGGGACGCTCCCGCGGGGGTTGCCGCGTCGCGCCCGGCTGGTCTGCGCAGCGCGTTACGACTGAGGTCTCGAGCCGAGACTCGATCGGAGATCGCGCACGTTCTCGAGGAGGTCGAAGTCCCAGAGCGCTGCGAGGAGTTCGTCGCTGCGCTCCATCCCGATGACCGGCGCGAACAGCGCGCGAGCTTTCGCATTCTCACCCTCGCGGTCCATCGGGTTCTCGACGCTGCCTTTGACCGCGAGCACTTCTTCGGAGAACCGGCGCCCATCCATGAGCGTGAGGTCCACCTCGGCTCGCCAGCGCCGCACAGCGTCGGCCATCCGGTCCGTCTTGACGATCTCGATACGTTGCCGCAGGTCGAGCACGCGGGGGTCAGAGATGCGCGAGTAGTCGTGCGCTGAGTCGAACGAGACCGTGCCATCGACGAGAATGAGCGCCACCAAGTGTTGGACGCCGATGTTCGGCATCATGCTGTTGTCGACGATTCCGACATCAAGCGGTGCCATCCGAACGACAACACGCTCAACTTGATCGCCCGTGATGGCGTGCTCTCGGATCAAGCCCTGTAGCAGTGAGAGCGGCGCTTGGGTTGGTCCGCCCGTCGGCCAGTTCTTGATCGATGTCTGACAGATCTCGAAGTCGGTTCCGAGTCCGGCGGTGAGATGGGAGAGGTCAGCCTTGGGTGCATAGACCTCGAAGTAGTTCGAGGAGTCGGAGAAGACGTCCTCCATTCCGGTGAAGCTCGACGCGACCATCAGTGCGGCGGCGACGCCGTTTTGCGCGGCTCGTCCACTGCCGAAGGCCTTCTGGATGTGCTCGGTATCGCGAGTGAACGGCGGGACGCCAGAGGCCTGTTCCGCGGCGTACGACAGGACGAAACGGATATCCGGAGTTGAAAGGCCCATCAGGGCACCTGCTGCGGCGGCCGCTCCGAATGTCTGTGAGTGGTTGTTGATGGTGATGCCACTTCGATGCATCTCGCGAAGGTCCATCGCCCTGCCGTGGCGACCGCAGATGTCGTAGCCGAGCGCGATTCCACGCAAGACGTCGGTGCCGCTCAGTCCGTTGCGCTCACCGATCGCCAACGCTGCTGGCACGACTGCTGCACCGGGATGGGTAGTGGTCGAGGTGTGTACGTCGTCAGTCTCGTCGGCGTGGGCGAATATGCCGTTCGCCAGCGCCGCCGCCCCGGCGGACGTCACAATGTCGCTGATGATGACGCCCGCGTCGGGGCTTCCACCTTCTCGTCTGGTGTACTCGACCGCTCGCTTACCCGGTGGCAGCTGCGAACCCGAGACCATCGCCGCCACCGTGTCGACGAGGTGGATCTTCGTGGTCTCTACGACGTCGTCGGGAAGTGGCTGGCGTATCGCGCGAGCGATGTACTCGCTGAGATCGCGCATGGTCGACGAGACGGCTGCGTGCGGCGTGTCCATAGACATCTCCTGGTTGGCATGCTCCGGCGCTCAAGGCTATGTCGCTGGCAATGGGCACTGAGCAGGGGCGCCTACACCGAGCTCGGGTCAGCTTGTCGCGAAACTGGCATCGTGGCGACCTCGCTCCGTGGCCAGTAGGCGCGAGGCACCCGCCAACGATCGCAGCTCTCCGCTGTCACAGCGCCAGCGGCAGGTAGATATCCGCGCGCCATCCTCTGATCGGTCGAGGTGTGCCAAGTGCTCTCACTGCTCGAAGCGCCCATGCGAGCACCTGCTCGTTCGACTCCTCGGACGGGATGCGCAACACCAGCCCTCGGAACGGGTGGTCCTGTTGGACGGTCCAACTCTTGGGAACTGAGGTGTTGCGTGCAGCAAGTTCATTTACGGCACGGTGGCCGGTAACGTGCTCGATGCCGAGGCTTGACTGGGCCGCTGCGTCGTGGTCCTTCGTGCCCGGGATCCAGGTGCACATCGTCACTCCGGGTCCGCCGCCGCCAAAGACCGTCATGAATCCGAGCGACGTTGGCTGGTCGTCGTCCTCCTCGGACATCCTCGGGATCAAATTGATCCAGCCGTCGCCGGCGGTGGCCAGTTGGGTCATGCGATCGGCGACAGGGCTGAGAGCATCGGGCCTGAACGAAAAACTCTCGAGCTGTCGAGGTTTCCGAGGCACAAGAGGAGTATCGCAGCTGGCAGTTGGCGCCGCCGGAGTGACGGTGCCGTTGGTCCTTCACAAGGGCGCCTGGTCGGTTCGCGCGTTTCGAGCCAACTAGCTTCAAGGTGTCCGTTTTCCTTCTCAGACATGGCGGTTGAGGTAATAGGTGCAGCAGTGAGAGTTCGTGCAGCGCCACTCGCGGATACGTCCGCTTCTGGACCGGGTTCGTGCGCGTACGACTCCTGGCGGATACGTCGCGGGAGACGCCCGAGGCGACGAGCCGAGCTCGTGTCGAGATGGATCAAATCGCAGCCGGGACCCGGCGCTCGCCGGGCGCTGGTCACGGTCGAGCCCCGGAGCTAGTGGCGTGCACGATGAGGGAGAGGCCGAAGACGAGGGCCGCGCGAGCATCCCGGCGAGCTCGAACGGGCTGAGTAGGAGGGGTTTTCTCGCTTCCGTAGGCGGAGCGGCCGTCGGCGCCGGCGCGTTCGCGGCGGGACTCAAACTCGCCTCCAGCGATGCCCCCGTTGTTGGCGGCAGCTACCGAAACGCGACCGAGTCGTTCTACGGCTCCGGTCCACAAGGCGGAATCGTCACCTCGGCACAGAGCAACACCTATTTCGCCTCGCTCGACGTCTCGACGGAGAAGCGTCGAGATCTGGAGGATCTGCTTCGGAGTTGGTCAGATGCGGCCGCGGACCTGGCGGTGGGAAGGCTGGTGAGTCCGGCGCCGTTCGGAGCTCGCAGCGCCGAGCCGGACAGCATGGAGGTAATCGGTCTCGGATCGGCCAGGTTGACGGTGACGTTCGGATTAGGACCCGGGATCTTCGAGGTCGATGGCGTCGATCGCTTCGGCCTTCGAGCCCGTCGGCCTGCAGCGCTCGTCGACCTACCGACCTTTCCCTTCGACGAGCTGATCGCGCAAAAGACCGGCGGCGATCTGACGATTCAAGCCTGCGCTGACGATCCGCAGGTCGCCTTTCATGCGGTGCGCGAGCTACTCCGAATGGCGGAGGGAGTCGCGTCGATCCGCTGGACGCAAGTGGGCTTCAACGAGACGCCAGCAAGTACGGGTACGCCTCGCAACCTGCAGGGGTTCAAGGACGGAACGATCAATCCGGCGGGCGCCCAGCTCGAGGAGTTCGTTTGGGCAGGTGCAGAGAGCCCGCGTTGGATGCGCGGCGGGACCTACCTTGTCGTGCGCCGGATCCATATCGCCATCGAGGACTGGGACACGAGATCGGTGAGCGAGCAGGAGCAGGTGATCGGCCGCCACAAGGTCTCTGGCGCCCCGCTCGGAGAGTCGGCGGAGTTCGACGCGCTCGACCTGGACGCGACCGACTCGGACGGGAACCCGCTCATCGCGGTGAACGCACATGTCCGTCTAGCTTCCCCAAAGGAGAACAGGGGACAGATGATTCTTCGCCGTGGCTACTCCTACAACGACGGCGTGTCCGCGGCAGTTGGCACTAACCCTCCGGCCTACGACGCGGGCCTGCTGTTCTTCTCCTATCAGCGCGACCCGAGGAAGGGCTTCATCCCGATATTTCAGACGCTCGCCCAAAACGATGCGCTGAGTCAGTTCACCGTCCATACCGGGAGCCTCATCGTTGCCGTGCCACCCGCGGCACTCGGACCTGGGCACTACGTCGGAGAGTCGCTCTTCTCCTGACTACGCGCCACCGCCTGGTCATGAAGAGAAGTTCGACGGTCAGTGCGATCCGCGCACGAGGTCTTAGACCAGTTGTGTCACCTCGAGCGTTTCTATCTCAGTTGTCCTTGGAGAACATCGGTGAGTGGCTGGCGGCCGAAGCTCGAGACCTTGATCATGTCGCGACGACGATCTGTACTCGCCACAAGAGCAGAAACTGTGGACATGCCTGGCCGGCCGTGCAGTGTGCTGCGCCGGTGGCCTGCAGTGTCGTGTGACCTGTCGCTATCGGCTCAAATGTCTCTCGGAGCTGGAGCACACTCCGAGTCACGTTGTGCGTGACTCGGAGTAGGTGCGGCCCGACCTGGCGAATGTCGCTCCACACGAGAGAGGTATCGCTCAAGGTGACTTCTACCGTCTCGCCTAGCCGTACGTGCACGGTGCGAGTGCTGTCCGACTGGCCGATGCAGACGACGCCGCTACTGGAGTGACACGTGCTGTCCGCGGCGAACGCGCCCGTTGTCCCACAGGCTCCGAGCACAACCCCGATGCTCGCCATCAACAAGGTGGCGACGAGAGCGACTAGACGAGTTCTCACTAGTCGCGACGCTAGACGGTCACGAGAAATCGCCGCTGTTGTCGCGGTTACAGTCGGACCGATCTCACCGTAGCCCTCGTCATGGTCGTGAGTCGTGTTCGCCCGGGTGCTCCGCGGCCGCTTTCTAGAGGGACGCGTGGGCAAGTTCCAGTCCAAGGAGGTCTCAATGGAGACGGCGCTCGCTCCGCTCACGTTGCATCGACCACAGCCGCTCGAGGCGATCGCCGCTGCGGGAGCTGCCGGTTTCGACCTCAGCGGAGTCCAGTTTCGGGTGTACGGTCAGCCGGCATCTCCACTGCTGTACGACCCTGAGTTCGTTGTGGCGACCACTCGTGCGCTTGCGGCGAGCAGCATCTCGGTGCTCGAGGTGAGCAACGTTGTTCTCGAGGAAGACTTTCTGCTCGAGGAGGCGAGGGCCTTTGCGACCTTCGCAGCTGCGGTCGGCGCTCGTGTGCTTCAGGTCGTCGGTTGGGACGACGTCGTTGACCGCGCGGTCGAGAACCTCGCGTTCGTGGCCGATATCGCCGCCGACGTCGGATTGGAGGTCGTGGTCGAGTTCATGCCCTACTCGCAGACGAAGACCCTCGCCGACGCGCTTCACTTGGTGACCGAGATCGACCGGTCCAACGTGAGTCTTATTCTCGACAGCCTCCATCTGTTTCGCTCGGGTGGCACCGTTGCCGATGTGGCTGCGGTGGACTCCCGCTACTTCGGCGTGATCCAACTGTCCGACGCGCCGTCTCGCGCACCAGATTTTGAAAATCTGCGGCCGGAGTCAATCGGGAACCGGCTTGTTCCAGGAACCGGCGAGCTCCCGTTGCGCGAGCTCCTTGGCGTCCTTCCAGACAACCTTCCGGTGAGCCTTGAGGTGCCGTGTATGGCGGTGGCAGGACTGCCCCACGTCGACCAGGCGGGCTACGTGCTCGATGGCTTTCGCCGCTTCTTGGCAGAGGCCCCGCCTAGGTAGGCGGGACCCGGGGCAGAACATTTGGCTCTCGAACGGGAACGTGCTTCCTCGCGGCACTGGTTCGCCTGGCGGTGTCGGTCGGTTTCACCGGCGTCGGCGCAAGCACGTGCTGCGGGGTAGGCAGATCACCTGGCGAGGGCGACGTTGAGGCTGCGATGGCAGCCGATAGTGTCGACTACAGGTGTGGCAGGGAGGGAGACTCCGGTGTCTTGGATTGGCGATCGCGGGTTCGGTAGCGCGGCACTTCGTGATCGAGCCCGAACGGTAGCGGGTCGCATTCGGCGTGTCGAACGAGTAGACGTCGCCAGCGCGATGGACGAGGCGACCGAAGTAGAGGTCCGTCGCCATGCCGATGGTGTCCTTGAGCTCCGTCTCACTGGCGCTTCGCGGCGTAACGCGCTCGGACGGGCGACCATCGATCGACTTGAGAGCTTGGTGTCGATACCCCCGGTCGGCACGAGAGTCGTTGTTTTGACCGCGGAAGGTCCTGATTTCTCGGCAGGGTATGACCTGCGTGAAGCTGCGCACGGAAACGCCGAACGGTTGATCGCGAACGGGCTCAACTTCGCACTCTTGAAGAAGTCGCGCGTGCCCGTGATCGCTGCCCTACATGGCAACGTCATCGGCGGTGGCCTCGAACTTGCGCTCGCCGCAGATGTTCGGATCGCAACGCCGAACACCAAGCTCGGATTACCTGCCGGACGACTCGGTCTCGTCTACTCCGAGGAAGGAGTCCGACTACTCGTCGATTCAGTCGGCGAGAGTCGAGCTCGGGCGATGCTGCTTGCCGGCAGCACACTGACTTGTGCCGAGGCAAAGCTGTCCGGCATCGTTTCGGAGGTTGTCGAAGCCGAGTTTCTCGAGCGTCGCGCCCTGGAGCTCGCCGCGACGATTGCCTCATGGTCACCGGTCGCGACTTCGGGGAATCGTCGGGTGCTGAACGTGGTGCTCGGCGCGGACCAAGAGGACGCGAAGGCACTCCGTATCGCGAGCTTCGAGCCGGGTGGGGCGCTCTCGCTGAGCATCGAACGATTCGCGTCAGGTCACGCCGATGCTGCGGCAGCGGATACGAAGGCTCGTGTTATTCCGCTAGACAAGGTAGCGCTGCGACTGCGGTCGCTACGTCATCGGATCAGCGTCGAGGCAGGCGCCGCGCGGTCTGTTCTAGCGTTGCGCAGTGGAGTCCGACTTCAGCGGGAAACCAAGCCGGCGTCTGTGGCGCTGGCATCTGCGAGTGACCAGCGAACGGTCACAGCGGGGGCGGAGCCAGCGAACTCCTAAGTGCGGGCTTGGCAGGCGTGACCCGCGTCACGCGATGCATAGCCAGTCTGCCGATGACCTGAGCCGGCGGCGCGATCATCCAATGCCTGTCTCATATGCTCGCTTCGTGGAGTCGATCGCATCGCTCGACGAACTGGCCGCGGGCGCTTGGCCGCCGGGCGAACTGATCGTGGCGGGCGGCTGGAGATTTCGCTGGACTTCGGGGGTGACGCGGCGCGCCAACTCGGCGCTGCCCGTGGGCAACGAGGCCCGGATGGAGGAACTTGTCGCTTTCGGCGAGGAGTTCTACCGAAGCCGCGGTGCGCCAGCGAAGTTCCTGGTGAGCGCGGCGTCGGCTCCAAGCGAGCTCGCAGATTATCTCCGCCGCCGGGGATATCGTCCGCACGACAGAACCCTGGTGATGACCGTCGACACCGCGCAACTCCTCGCTCGAACCGCCCCCGGGCGATGGTCGATCGAGATCGCTTCTGAAGCAACGCCACGCTGGTTCGAGTCCTACTGGCAAGCGGACTCACCGCGTGCGCTCGACAGCGAGGAAGCCCGAATTCATCGCCAGACGCTGCTCGTACCTGAGAGCCCAAGTTCGTTCGTGCTCCTTGAGGAGGAGCACTCCGGCGTCGCTGTTGGGCAGATCGTCTTTGCCAACGGCTGGGGCGGCTTGCAGTGCATTGCGACGCTCGAGTCACATCGCCGGCGGGGCGCAGCAGGTGCCGTTCTGCATCAGTTGGCGGTACTCGCGGCCGACGCCGAAGTGTCGGCGCTCTACCTCGTCGTGCTCGCAGACAACTTGCCGGCCATGCACCTCTACATACCGCTCGGCTTCGAGGTGGCTCATGAGTACACCTACTTCACGGGTTGACGAAGACTTGGCTCGGCCACGAAGCGATCGGGCTCGAGCCCGCGGTCCATGGTGTTCGACCTCTCGAGAGGCGAAACTCTGGTCGGCCACGTGATGGCCGCTCGACGACGACTACGTCGCCGAGGTTGCGGTCTGCCGATGTTCGATTTGGACGTATCCTCCGGAAGTGAGTGTGTCCCCGGACGACCCGGACTTCGACGCATGGGAGGCCGCTTCGCAGACCACGCCCGAGGAGCTCGCTCGGGCGGCCTCGCTCGGTGAGATCGCTGCGCAACTCTGGAAGGGTCGACTCGTCGAAGACACCCGCCCGCTCGAGGCCTACGAACCGCCTGAGGCCTAAGACGATCTGACCGGTCGCCGGGCGCCATCGATAGGCGTCGTGGGAGTGAGCGCCGCGGCTGCGCAGCCTGCTCAGGATCGACGTCACCGGCCGACCCTCGTGACACCGGGAAATGTGGTCGAGCCGGCCGGTCGTGTGATCGGCGAACTGAACGAGAGGTCCGTTACACGCCTCGCGGGTTCTCTGCTACGTTCCACGCCGTGCGTTGTTATTGGTGGTTTGACGAGCCGGCCCGAGATGGGCGCCGGGGTGTAACCACGCACTAAACGCGCAGTCATCTAGGACCGGCTCAAAGGCAGAGGCTCCCGCCTCTGCCTTTTGTTTTGCCCCTTAACGAGGCGAGCCGGTCATCTATCGAGCGGCTCGCGGATTGGAAATAGGTTCCGTGACCACGATTGAGCAACCGCGAACCAGCCGTACCGCCGACGTCCAGCCGTTGCTTTCGCCGCGCGATTTGCGCGACTCGCTGCCGCTATCCGCGGATCTAGAGGACGTGGTCCGACGCGGGCGCGACGCTGTCGCTGCGGTCTTGAACCGGGAGGACGATCGACTCTTGGTTGTTGTTGGTCCGTGTTCGATCCACGACCCGGTCGCGGCACTCGAGTACGCGCGGCGGTTGCGAGAGGTCGCGTGTCGACTGGACGAGCACCTCGTCGTGGTCATGCGTGTCTACTTCGAGAAACCGAGGACGACGCTCGGTTGGAAAGGTCTGATCAACGATCCAGGGCTCGACGAGAGCTTCCGGGTCGAGGACGGCCTTGTCGCAGCGCGCACCTTGCTGCTTGAGATCGTCTCGCTCGGTCTCCCGGTCGGATGCGAGTTCCTGGACCCAATCTCGCCGAGGTACATCGACGACACCGTGAGCTGGGGAGCGATTGGCGCGCGAACGTCGCAGAGTCAGATCCATCGACAAGTCGTGAGTGGACTCTCGATGCCGATTGGCTTCAAGAACTCGACCGAGGGGGACGTCCACGGAGCCGTGGATGCCGTCGCCGCGGCAGCGAGCGCACACGTGTTCGTTGGAATCGCCGACGACGGAACGGCTGCGATTGTCACGACGACCGGAAATCCCGACTGCCATGTGGTGCTCCGTGGCGGACGGACTGGCCCGAACTACGACGACGCCAGCGTGGCAGCGACGCTGGCGCTACTCGAAGGATCTGGGCGGATGCGGCGCGTTGTCGTCGACGCCAGTCACGACAACAGCGGCAAAGATCATCATCGTCAGTCCCTGGTCGCCGGAGAAATCGCGGCGCGCGTTGTCCAGGGTGAGCGCGAGGTGGTCGGTCTGATGCTCGAAAGCTTCCTCGTTGCGGGGCGTCAGGAGCTCGTGTTCGGCCAATCAGCTGACCTCTCGTACGGGCAGAGCATCACGGACGCATGCATCGGCTGGGACGAGACGGTGACGACGCTCGAGCTTCTTGCAGATGCGGTGCGCAAACGCAGCGCTCGCGGTCTTCTACAAGAGGAATAGTGCGCTCGTGACTCGGGCCTTTTGAGTGGTGCAGAAGCCACTGACTGCGGTGGTCGCCGAGGGGATTGTCAGGCTCTAGCAATTCGGTGATGTGCGCTGGTCGGCGTGGGGCGTTCGTACTTTTGAACGGGCCGCGGGTCGTGCGAAGCTCAGCGGACACGGCGTAGGCGCCCGACGCAGGTGCGTCACGACGACTGCGTTAGTCCCCGGTATAGCCCTCGGGCTCTTTCGCACTTTCATCGAGATCGAAGCGTTCGAGTGACTTCTCGACGTCGATCCTTGGATCGAACTGACTAAGAGGCGCGTCCGAGGTGCTCAGGGCGCTCATCGGCACCTCGTCGCGTGTGGACTTCGCTCGCTTTTTGAATGGCCACATATCCTGCTCCCACTCGATCGAACAGTCGTACCTGCCTCGCTGACACCATCTTTTCCGGATCGCGGCAATGACCGCCCGACGTTTGCAATGCGTCCGGATCGCGTGGGCACGCTTGTCCTTCGTAGTGGTCGCCTCGTGAGATTCGTGAGCTCGAGCGCGCCGTTCATCCCAACCCGTCGACACCGAGCGCGGTGTCAGACGATCGGCGTTGCGAAGACTGTGGCAAGATCGACCGGGGTCGTGATGACCTGTTGATCGAGCGCGAGCTGGAAGATCATCTCTAGCGGCGCACGATTGTCGTCGAGGCCATACGGCATCGGGTCGTCCCCGAGGAAGGTCTGGAGACGAACCAGGTTGGCCTCTTCACTGCCAGCTTCGGGCGATCGCGAAAGATTCATAATTCCTTGCCGCTTCGCGGCCGAGAACACATCGAAGAGCTGGTCAACTAGGCGTGGGTACACTTCAAGGACTCGTTGTTGGATCGCGATGAGGTGATTGATCGGTACAACGCCGGTCGCGTGGAACCAGGCCTCCTCAGCCGCGGCGGCGTCCGGGAAGATCGGCTCGATGCCAGCCCCCTCGACTGTTCGGCCCGCCTCTAAGATGAGCGCGGAAAGCTCACCCTCGCGAAGCAAATCATCGAGCGAGGCTCCAAGGGACGGTCGCACGTTTGGCGGCAAGGGTGCTCCAGCCACTGTCTCTGGCGCGGCGGTGACCCAGGTGACCTGGCCAGGGTCGAGCCCGAAGTCGTGCGACAGAATCCCGCGGGCCCACGTTCCGTCCGTGAAGCCGTGGTATCGGATTCCCGCGTTTCGCCCAGCGAGGTCGGCTGGGCCAGTTACTCCAGTCGAGCGATTCAAGAGCAGACGGGACTGGTGGAAACGGCGCGTGACGAAGAGCGGTGCGGCCACTACCGGAATGCCCTGTTGCTGTGCCACGAGGAAGCTCACGATCGGGACTTCGAATACGTCGTAGCGCAGCTCTCCGAGGATCTGGCCGAAGCCGCCCGCAGTGCTGAGCGAGTCGACGACGAGTTCGGTCCGATCGTCTAGAGCTATCGCGGTGCCGTGGAGGCTTGCCGTGTGCGGGTAGTGGCCGACGGCGGCGCGAATTGTTTCCATTCCTCTGACTCCTTGCCTGGCCTCGCCGGATGGGCGCTCCTCCATTCTTGGCCGATTCGCAGGCCTGGACGAGCACAAACGTCCTTCGTCCGCTATCGGTGGAGGAGTGGCGACGGCTTCACTTTGCCACGGGCCGAGCGCCGTAGCGTTTTGGAGCCGACTGCCGCCCGTACTCCTGCTGAAGCGCTAATCGTCGTCTTCTGAGAAGGTTTCTGGATCGTCGAGAAGTACGCCCGCTTCGAGTGCCTCAACAGCGTCGAGCGGCAGTTGGTCGTCGTCTCGCTCGTCGTCGAAGTCGATCTCGCTGTCGGTTGGTGCGACGTCGGCGGCATCCTCTGGCTCAAGTGGTTCTGGTTGCTCGACTATCGGCAAGGACTCCATCGGATCTGTCATTCTCTGATCCTACGTAGTCGGTGCCCGTCGTGACCGGCGGTCACGGGTTGCTCTGCACCGGCCCCGAGCCGTTGACGTATCCGGCTCGAGGCGAACCGAGATCCTCAGGATGTCGACAGCGGATCCACACCGAAGTCTCGGACTTCGCGCTCATGATTGTCGGCGTCAGCCTCATTCGGCCGACTCACGGAGCGTTCGTCGCGCATCTCGTGGCTGACGAAGACGGGAGCCAATCAATTGACACTTCAGAGCTGGCGGTTACTACGAGGCGAGCGGCGTGTGGTGAGTACCGCCGCGGACCCAGATCGAGTGATGCCCACAACCATGCGCGACGAGGATCGACACACGAATGCGGTCATCCGCGCACCGTCCGCATTTGAGGTCGTTCAGCACGAGCGGTCCCGAGATTTGACTCCGCATGAATCGTCGCCGATGAGTCGAATAGACAGCGCCGGTGGGCGTCGAGGCGCAGGGTCCGGTGAGAATCTGCAGCGGTAAAGTGCGCCGGACGCGAAAGCCGCTTTTCGTCGTTCGATCGATCGGGGGAGAGACGTGAGCTCGGGATCGCGACCAACTTCGGAAGGGCTGCCCTACAAGGGCGCCTCCGTAGATCTTCCGGGCGTGCGGTTGTGGTACCTCGACTCCTCGGGCGAGGGGACCCCGATCGTGTTCCTACATGCGAACACCGGTACGTCCGCTATCTGGGAAGCGCAACTGTCCTTCTTCTCCGAGGCCGGCTACCGCGTTATCGCGCCGGACCGTCGCGGCTGGGGTGCGAGCGTCGCGGTGCCCGCTACCGGGCCCCAGCCGGGGAGCGTCGCGGAGGATCTCGATGCGTTGCTCACGCACCTCGAGATCCCGGCGATTCACCTAGTGGGGGCGGCGGGGGGAACTTTCAGCGCCCTCGACTATGCCGCCTGGCGCCCCGAGCGGGTGACGACCCTCGTCGCGTCGGTGAGTACCGGCATGATCGTCGACGATGAGATCGCCGGCTTTATCGAACGAATCAGCGTGCCGGGTCTTCGCGCCCCGAACCCTGCGGTCTATCGCGAGGTCTCCGCAGGGTTCCGTGGCAGCAACCCTGAGGCCACACGACGTTGGATAGAGGTCGAATCGAGCGCGCGGCAGCCGAACGGTGAGGTGGCGCTCGTGAGAACTCCAAACAGCTATGCAAAATTGCGGCTGATATCAGCCCCGGTGCTCGTCATCGCCGGTGGAGCCGACATGATCGCGCCACCCGCGATGATGCGACTCTGGGCCGCGCAGTTATCCGACGTCGAGTTCGTAACGATCGCTGAGGCGGGGCATGCACTGACCTACGAGGAGCCGTCGACTTTCAACGCCGCAGTCGAGAGCTTTCTTCGTCGCCGAGGCGACTGAGGATCGCAACTAAGTGGTCGAGCCTCGGCCACGATCGCGAGCGAGCGGGCGCTCGACGCCCTTCGGCGGGAACCTGGCTGACGCGTAGTGGTTCTGGTGACGTCCTTGCGCCTTCGCCACGTCCCATGGGGTGACCTGGTCTGACGCAGGCGCCTCGGCACGACTCGCTAAGTTGCACGCATCTTCTCGCGACTCGCGTTCGTCCGTCGTTTCGTCCAAACAAAGACATGGGCGGTCGCGCGAGCCCTGATCGGTGTCGTGCTCGGCGTCGCGGCGCTTTATGAGTTGAACGGTAAGCGCGGCGAGCTAACCGGTGCTTCCGCCGAGCTCGCACACCTGCGTATCTTCTGGCTGTTCGTAGCGATCGTCGTCGAGCTGATCTCGTACGTCGCGTGGGGCCAACTTCAGCGTCAGCTCTTGGCCGCTGGAGGGACCGGGATGACCTTTCCGAGCGCCTTCGGGCTCAGCCTCGGCGCCGGCGCCATAGCGAATTCACTCCCCGGAGGTACCGCGTTCGCGGCGCTCTACAGCTTTCGCTTCTACCGCCGATCTGGCGCGGACGCCACGGTCGCGGGCTGGGTGCTGCTCGCCACGCTCGTGTGCAGCTCTTTGACACTTTGCATTCTCGCGGCGGTCGGCGTAGCCCTGGCCTTTGGTCAGTCGTCGAATTTCGGACTCGTGGGTTCGATCCTTACGAGCTTGGTCCTCGCTGTGCTCGCTGATGCGCTCGTCTTACAGCGAGGCTGGCTCCATCGCCTGACCGTGACGACGGTTCGTGGCTCGCGACGGCTGGTCGGCCATCCGACGATCGAGAGCCAGATGCGCCTGGAGGCGCTATTCGCCCGACTCGGCGTGGTTCGCATGACCTGGCTGAGTTTCGTCGTCGCGGTGTTGTGGGCGTTCTCACTTTGGGCCTTTGACTGCGCCGCGCTGGCGGCTAGCTTTCAGGCGGTCGGAGCGGAGGTGCCGTGGCGGGGACTCCTACTCACCTATGGCGCATCGCAGCTTGCCGTTAACCTGCCGATCACGCCTGGAGGTCTCGGCGTCGTCGAGGGCACGATCACGATCGCGCTCGTCGCATTCGGAGGTGCGGAGCGCTCCATCGTTCCGGCCGTGCTTTGTTACCGGATCGTGAGCTTCTGGGGTTTCCTACCGGTCGGTTGGACCGGTTGGGCGGCAATGGGAGTGCGCTCGCGGCGTCAGGATCGGGCCGCGCTCGCGGAGTTGGCGACCCTTGCCGACTCGCCTGCGACGCAGTCGACGAGGACGTCATCGTGATCAATCAGACCTCTGCCAGTGGACGGTCTCGCGTCTGGCGGGCCCTCCTCCCAGGTGTCGTGGTGATGACCCTGTTCGGCGCAGTGCTCTCGGGCTGCACGTCGGCCAAGAGCGCTATTGGGCCTAGTGCGAGCCCTTGCTTTCGGACGCTCCCGACGGCAGGGGCTGCGGTAGGGCACCGCGGGCACTTTCTGGGCGTCCGCCTGCTCTCGATGAAGGTGGTCAACCTTGACCTCCGACACCATCACGACGCTGAGCTCCCGAGGGCACGAGGGGTTGCAACCACGCTGCTCTGCGTCGTCGGCTATCAGGGGCCCTTCCTGGCAAAATCCGTCGAATCGCCAATGCCGCGGGGCCGCACCTCGGGGAATTTCGCACTGGTGCTCGTCGACCTTGCGAGGGATCACGTCGTCGCTGTCGTATTGCTCTCGAAGGCACCACTGCACATCGGAAGGATCTAGTCCGGCTGCACCGCCGACGACGTCGGCGTGCCGACCTGGTCAGCTCGCCTGGAGCGCGGCGAGGATTACCGAGCGCCAAGGAGCAGGGGCGAGCGTAGCCAGCAGCTGAGCGAACCTCGAGGCGACGCGCCCCGGCAAAAGCCACCACCGCGACGTCCGGCCTGGATCGCTGATGAATCGACACCCGGAAAGGGTGACAGTGACGACTTCTGACGCGTGCTCCTGGCGATTGCCGAAATAGAGGGCGACGGACGATCCATCGTCGAGCGGACACATATGGATTCCGGGCGCCACGGCGGGCTCCTCATCGATAGCCGTCGCGAGCTCCGCGGAGAGCACTCGACCTCCGTGGGTGATAACCGCTCGACAGTCGGTCGAATTAAGGGGCTCTCCTGACCGATCCGTGGGCTTCTGAGTAGCCCATCCGCGCGTACATCCCGCTCGTTTCCTACGTTTTCCCTCCGTTCGAGAACGTGAGGGTGTCGAGAGGAGAACAGCGGTGCTCGGTGCGGACGTATGGCGGCGAATAGTCGGCCTCGAGAAGGCGACGGTGATCGAGTCGGTCGAGGTCGACGAGGAGCGAAACGTCGTGGTCGTGCACGTCCGTCCGCGCAAGGCGACCAAGCGCCGCTGTGGACGGTGCGGGGTACGCGCCCCCGGCTATGACCAAGGCGAGGGGCGCCGGCGGTGGGCGGTGCCTCGACCTCGGGACCGTCCAGTGCCACCTCGAGGCCGACTCACCGAGAGTGGACTGCCCCGCCCACGGCCCGACCGTGGCCCAGGTCCCCTGGGCGCGGCACGATGCGGGCCACACCCGGGCATTCGACGACCAGGTGGCCTGGCTCGTCACCCACACGCCGAAGTCCGCGGTCTCCGAGCTGATGCGCGTCGCGTGGCGCACGGTCGGCTCGGTCATCGCCCGGGTCGTCGCTGACGGACGGGCGGCCCACGATCCGTTCTGCAGGTTGCGCCGCATCGGCATCGACGAGATCAGCTACAAG
>Ga0209483_1001532_pt1 | contig 17367 bp, 15 predicted proteins | sample NGEPerA_FD_184508 | JGI IMG/M metagenome (GOLD analysis project Ga0209483, IMG submission 184508) | Arctic peat soil microbial communities from the Barrow Environmental Observatory site, Barrow, Alaska, USA - NGEE PermafrostL2-A... | ecosystem: Environmental > Terrestrial > Soil > Wetlands >... | reverse complement strand
TCGACCTGCTGTCCCGCGGACGTCGTCCCCACCCCACCCGGATCGATCCCCCCGTGCCCGGCGTCGAAGAACACGGTCTTGCCGTTGTCGCCCGCGGTCGGCGCAAAGGCCTCGCAGGCTCCGGCGGCGAACGCACTCGGATCCAAGGGGACGGCATTGTTGGTCGAGTCCCAGAGGTGGACGGCCGCGGCCCATCGCTGCAGGTGGGCACGGATTCCGGGGACGACCAGTCCGACCATCAGCACAACGCACAGCAGCGCGACTACGGTCACGCCCCGGGACGACAGCCGGCCCGACCGGCGATTGGTCCGTCCCGTCATCGGTGGCTTCTTCCTGTCCGAATGCTCATCTTCAGGGTTGTCTCCGATGGCGCATCACGGAACGGGTGGCCAGGACATGGTGATGACGTCCTCGGTCCCGTGCGACCCGGCATCGTGCCCTGGAATGGCGACCACGTCCGACAGCAGCGCCGTCCCGTTGGCGGCTGTCTACGGTCCAGATGGCATGGCCGATCGGCACGGCGCGGCGGTCACCTGGTCGGTGTCACTTTCCTGCTCCAAGGCCCGGACGGGTCCTGGCGTGGTCAGGATACCGGCCAGTTCGTCATTCTTGGGGCCGGGGCTACCGACACGGACCAGCCCGTCGCCTGCCTCCACGCCCGGACCGACCTCACGGGCCGGCACCGGTGCTGGGCAGGAACGACCCTGTGGACAGCGCGTCAGGTAATTCACAGGAAACACACAGGTTGTACTTAGTTCCTGGTCGTACGGTGTTCGCGTGGCACCCACCAAACAGGCCCGAGCTGTCGATCGGATCGCCTGGGCTGCTGGCTCGCCGCGCCGGCGGCGGCCCGGGCACGCCCCGCGTCCGTGGGTAGCCGATCTGTTCTTCGGCCTGGCCGGCCTGGGTCTCGGGATCACGTTGGCGTTGGTCGTCTCGGCCGAGAGTCGCAGTTCGCTCGCCGCCCCGGGCGGCCTCCTCCTTGCCGGCGGACGACTCACCGGATTCGTCGGCACCTACTTCATCCTGATCATGATCGTGCTGATCGCCCGGCTGCCCTGGCTGGAGCGGGCCGTGGGCCAGGATCGACTCGTGGCCTGGCACCGCCGCCTCGGTCCCTGGGCGCTGTGGTTGATCACCGGCCACGTCGTCCTCATCACGCTCGGATACGCCCGCATGTCGCACACCGGGTTCCTGCGCCAACTGTGGGTCTTCCTCACCACCTACCCGGACCTCCTGGCTGCGATGGTCGGGTTCGGTCTCCTGATCATGGCCGGGGTGACCTCGGTCCGCATCGCCCGACGGCGTATGCGCTACGAGACGTGGTGGGCGGTCCACCTCTACTTCTACCTGGCACTCGCCCTTGCCTTCGCCCATCAGGTGGTTACCGGAGTCGCCTTCCTCGGGCACCCGCTGGCCCGGGCCTACTGGATCGTGGTCTGGGCGGCCACGGCAGGCACGGTCCTCGTGTTCCGGGCCCTGCTTCCCGTGGCGCGGAACCTGCGCCACCAGCTGAAGGTGGTGGCCATCCGTGAAGAGGCTCCCGGTGTGTACTCCCTCACATGCACCGGACGGAACCTGTCCACCCTCGCCGTGTCCGGCGGTCAGTTCTTCCAGTGGCGCTTCATGACCAAGGACCTGTGGTGGCACGCCCACCCGTACTCGTTGTCGGCGCTGCCACAAGCGCCCTACCTGCGGGTCACCGTCAAGGGCCTTGGCGACCAGAGCCGTGCCGTGGCCACGCTGCGTCCGGGGACACGTGTGTTCGTCGAGGGACCCTACGGAGCATTCACCCATCACGTCCGGGCGACGTCCCGCGTGGTCCTGATCGGCGCCGGCGTCGGGATCACCCCCCTGCGGGCCCTGCTCGAGGACCTCCCCCGGGGCGTGGCCGCCACGGTGATCATCCGGGCGTCCACTGCGGAAGAGATCGCCCACCGCCACGAGGTGGCGGAGCTGGTGGCGGCGCGTGGCGGGCGGTACTTCGAGCTGCTCGGACCCCGGCACGCGGTGCAGTTCGACGTCCGGGCGTTGCGGAGCATGGTGCCCGACGTTGCCAGCAGCGACGTGTACGTGTGCGGTCCCGAGGGCTTCAACGACCTGGTCATCGCCTCGTGTGTCCGCGCCGGGGTACCGGGCGACCGCATCCATGTCGAGGCGTTCTCGTTCTGATGGGAGATCAGTTGAAGGCACGGACAGCGCGACGGTCGACAACCGGGGGTCCGGCGGGACCCCATGGCCGGACGGGCATGCAATGAGGCGGGCTGTCCTGGTCATCGGGGCCACCGTCGTCGGCCTGGTGGGCGTGCTGAGTTTCCACACATCTCCGTCCAAACTCACCCTGGGAGCACTCCCGACAGGCGCGGCATCCCGGTCGACGACCACCACCGCTCCAACCGGTGCATCGCCGCCGCCCACCGGCCCGCCACCCCCCACTCGGACCACGACACCTGCAGGCCAAGTCCCGGCGACGAGCCCACCGTCCACCGTGGCGCCGACCACGACGGTGCCCGCCACCACCCGCTCGGCGACGGGGCCGTCGGTCAACTACAACTTCGGCGTGATGTCGGTGACCGTGACCGTCTCGGGAACCAAGCTCACCAACGTCACCATCGCATCGCTCGACGATGGTGGGAACCCCCGTTCCCAATCCATCGACCAGCAGTCGATACCGGTCCTGGAGCAGCAGGCACTCCAGGCGCAGAGCGCCAATATCCAGGGCGTGTCCGGGGCCAGCTACACGAGCTCCGGGTTCCAGCAGTCGCTGCAGTCCGCGCTCAGTCAACTGGGGTTCAAGTGACGGTGTCGAGCGACGACATCGGAGATGCCGACGATCGCCGGCGCTCACGGGCACTCCACCATCGCGAAGAGGTGATGGGGACGATCGTCACGATCGACGTCTACATGGATACCGGGATGCCGGTCGACCGGCTGGCGGCGCGCATGGGCCGGGCCCGTTCGGCACTCCACTCGGCGGACGAGGTATTCAGTACCTGGAAGGCGGACAGCCCCATGAGCCGGCTCCGCCGCGGTGAGGTGACGTTGGATCAGGTACCCCCGGAGGTGGCGAACGTCCTGGACCAGTGCCGGGCAGCTCGGGTCCTGACCGACGGGTGGTTCGACCCGTGGGCCCTCCCCGGAGGTGTCGACCCGACGGGCTACGTCAAGGGATGGGCCGCGGAGCGCGCCCTCGACGCGTTCCGCGTCCCGGACGTGGCCGCGGCCGTCGTCAACGCCGCCGGGGACATCGCCAGTTTCGGTGGTCCAGCGCCCGATGTCCCGTTCCGGTTCGCCGTCGTAGATCCGTTCGACCCGACCCGGCCCGCATGCGTTGTCGAGCACACCGGCGCGGTTGCCACGTCGGGGACCTACGAGCGGGGTCACCACCTGTTCGATCCCCGCTCCAGGCGGGCGACATCGGCCGTCGCGTCGGCAACGGTGACCGGGCCCGAACTGGGCATGGCCGATGCGCTGGCTACGGCGCTCGCGGTCGGCGGACTGGACGTGCTCGAACGCATCGGCGCCCTCGACGGGTTCGAGGCCCTGGTGATCGGCCACGACGGCGCTCGTCGGTGGTCGGACGGGTTTCCGTGGGCCCAGGAGTCATTGCCCGCTCCGGTGGACCGACGGTCGGATCGCCCCACGGTGTCGAGTCCGTCGAATCAAACCGGCTTCGCGTCCTACAAATTGCCGGAGACTCCGCAGTCCACGGCCGCCGAAAGGGCGGCGCACAGTGCCGTCATGGTTTCAGGCTGAACCCGTCCGATACGTCTATGGAAACGATCGCGGGAGAGAAGTTGGACATTGTCGAGGTTCGCGACTGACGGGTGTCGGATGCCGTCGTCCCGCCCGAGCGGCACCTCGGTGGACAGGCCCCGGATGGTCGAGGTCACAGGAGCGATGATCACCGATTGGAGGAGCCGTCCCAACGGATCTCGGGTGAGGACGATGACCGGTCGGGTCTTGTCAAGATCGGCGAGCCAGACCTCGCCCCGACGCACGGCGGCGATCACGAGAGTTCGTCGACGTACAGGGCTTCCCAATCGGTGTCGTCACCGAGTCCGCCGGTCTCGCCGAACGATGCCAACGCAACCTCGTCCTGCGTCGGTGGCGTGCGTTGGTATGCCGCGATGTCCGCCCGGAGGCGCTCGGCGTGGATGAGCTGGTCCAAGGCCACGTCGATGGCCTCCGAGGTGGAGCCGACGCCAAGCAGAGCCCGAGCGGCAGCGGCCTTGCTGCGGTCCAACGTAATGGTTGCCTTCTCTCTTGCCATATATTTTATACTACCTCTTAGTGGTACTCAGTCGTCGTAGCGCTACGTAGTCGCTGATCCCGGCACCTATTGAGCGAAGCTCGCCGGAGACGTGTGAACTCCTTCGGATCCCAACCTGCGAGGATTTCGTGACCGCGGGCCCCAGGTCCGCCAGACGTCATGCGCCGACCCCGGTCCAGGTCTCTGCAAAACTGCCGTTGACCGAAATCGTTCTCGCCGGCGGCGACGGGGCCTCGCGCCCACCCCGATGGCCCACCACAGTTCCACCGTGGTTCATCCCGGTACCGGTCGGACAGGCCGCCTCCCCGATGCCCTCAACAGGACGACTGGTCCACGCCGGTGGCCTGCTCTGACTCGTCGCCCAGAGCCAGGGCCGCAGCACCGGACGTGATCGCCTGGTAGCGCACCCGGAGCTCCTCGGTGATCCGATCCCCGTCAGCGCCGAGCGGTGCCGGGTCGAGTTGGCGGAGGACGAGATCAGAGGCCACGGCCAGGCGGGGCCGGGTCTCGATGGCCGCGACATCGGCATCATCCCCCCACAGCGACATCGAGTCCGCCGCTTGCATTGCCGCAGTGCGGTCGCGATCGGCGGCTGGCCAACCGAACGGCCCGGTGTCGGGCGGCCCCGTCGTGGCACTCGGTCCAGGATCACGGCTCGATTCCAATCCACGCCGGCGGCCCCGCAGACCGGTGAGCAGATCCTCCTTCGTCCGTCCACGCCAGGCGAAGATCAGGAACGGGTCGACGTCGAACGACTCCGCCAGGAGGTAGTAGACCGCGGCGATGTGCTTGCACGGATTCTCCCAGTCTGGGCACGAACAGGCCGAGTCGAGTTCGTCAGCCGAAGTCGGGAACAGCGAGACCGACGAGTCGGCAAACGCGTCCTCGATCTCATCGGGCATCTCGTCGGCCAGGAGTCTGGCCGCGAAGGCTGCGCTCAACGCCATGACCGACTCGACCGCCTCCCACTCGGGCACAGTCAGCACGGCCGTCTCGATGAACACCCGGTAGGGCTTGGATCGCGATCCCTGCACCGACGCCTTCACCTGGCCCGCAGTGACTTCCATCGCCAGCACCTGACCAGTTCGGGCATACCGCTTGCCGCGCTGCAGGCGGCTGCCGATGCCGAACGTCTCGAGCACGGCGATGAAGCGCTGCGACCACCAGGTGTCACCGATTCGTCCCCGTTGGCTACGGGCCTGCAGGCCGCCCTCGACAGCGATCGGCTTGGAAGGGGGTGGCCACCACCCGTCGGCAGGTGAACGGGAACGACCCATCGGGCGCCGGGGGGTTGGACGGCGTGGAGCCATCAGTCCTCCCCGACCGCGTCGGCCGAGAGGGCGACGACTTCGCGGAGTTGATCAGTGGACAGCTCGGTGATCCACCCCTCGCCGGAACCCACGATTCGGTCGGCCAGGGTGCGCTTCGCCTCGATCATGATGTCGATCCGCTCCTCGAGCGTCCCTCCGCACACGAACTTCCGCACCTGCACATTGCGCTCCTGGCCGATCCGGAAGGCCCGATCCGTCGCCTGGTCCTCCACTGCCGGGTTCCACCACCGGTCGAAGTGCACGACGTTGGTCGCCGCCGTGAGGTTCAAGCCGGTGCCACCGGCCTTCAGCGACAGCAGAAATACCGGTGCTCCCTCCGCTCCTTGGAACCGCTCGACCATCGCGTCCCGCGCCTTCTTCGACAACCCACCGTGGAGCCACAGGACGTCACAGCCCAGCCGATGGCTCAGGTGGCGTTCCAGCATGTCCCCCATCTGGGTGAACTGCGTGAAGACGAGGGTCCGGTCGCCTTCGGCCACCGCTTCTTCGAGCACCTCGACGAGACGTGACACCTTGCCCGAACGACCCGCGATCGAGGAGCCGTCGCCCAGGAACTGCGCCGGGTGATTGCACACCTGCTTCAGCTTCATCATCGTGGCGAGGACCAGCCCACGGCGTTCAATGCCCTCGGCCTCGTCGATGCGGGCGAGCATGTCGTCGACGACCGCCTGATAGAGCGTGGCCTGCTCGCGGGTCAGGTTGCAGAACTCCTTCATCTCGAGCTTGTCGGGCAGATCGGCGATGATCGATCGGTCGGTCTTGAGGCGGCGGAGCACGAACGGGCCGGTGATCTGCCGGAGGCGGGCTGCCGCCTCGTCGTCACCGTCGCGCTCGATGGGAAGGGCGAACCGCTCGCGGAAGGCCTTTTCGGAACCGAGCATGCCCGGATTGAGGAAGTGCATGATCGACCAGAGCTCGGACAGGCGGTTCTCCACCGGCGTGCCAGTCATGGCGATCCGCCGCCCAGCCGGGATCGCGCGGACGCTCTGGGTGGTACGGGTCGCACTGTTCTTGATCTGCTGCGCCTCGTCGAGGACCACCCGCCGCCACGGCACCTTCGCCAGCAGCGGCTGGTCACGGGTGGCCAATCCGTAGGTGGACAGGACCAGGTCCGTCCCGCTGGCGTGGCGGACGAAGGCCTTGCCGTCTAGTCGGTCCGACCCATGATGGACGTAGACCGACAGTTTCGGGGCGAACCGGGCGGCCTCGCGCTGCCAGTTGCCGACCAGCGACATCGGGCACAGGACCAACGTCGGTCCCAGTGATGGCACGGGAGCCCGCCTCTTCGAATTGGCAGTCGTCCCACGTCGCGTCGGTGCTTCGACTTCGCGGCTGCGCTCATCGACCAACAGTGCGAGGAGCTGGGCCGTCTTCCCGAGCCCCATGTCGTCGGCGAGACACGCCCCGAGGCCGAGATCGCCCAGGAAGGCGAGCCAGCCGAGGCCACGCTCCTGGTAGGGACGCAACTCTCCAGCGAAGCCGTCCGGGGTTGGGATCGACCGGAGTTGCCGGTCGTCGGCACCGGCGAGAAGGTCCCCGAGCCATCCGTCCGCCTCGACCGCAGTCACCGGCAGACCACCAGCGGCCCCTTCGAGTCCGAGTGCAGTACGCAGAACCTGCCCGGCCGGCATCTGTTCCGCGGTCGCGCCCTTCTTCCCGACTGCGGTGATGGCTGCAGCGAGATCCTCTTCGTGCAGCTCGACCCACTGGCCACGCAACCGGACAAGGGGTTGTTTGAGCCGCGCCAGTTGACGGAGCTCGGTGAGTCCGAGTTTGTCGTCCCCGAGCACCGCCTCCCACCGGACGTCACAGAGTCCTTCGAGCCCGATGGTGCCCGTCGAACCGGGGATCTTCGAGCCCGTCCTGGCCTTGAGCCGCAAGCCAAGATGTGCTTTCGAGGAACGCCACCAGGGCGGTGCCAGGACCCCGAATCCGGCCTCCTCCAGAACCGGGGCGCCGTCGCGCAGGAAGGCGAGGATGCCGGTGGCGTCGGTCGTCTGGCCCGAAGGTGCCATGTCGGTCAGGGCCGGACCGAGGGAGGGTACGAGCCGGGCGGCCCGGCCGAGTCCACGGAGGAGCTGTTCGTCGGGGTGCGCCACATGGCGCTCCAGGGCGGTGAGTTCGGGACCATCGGCCCATACGGTGGCGGCGGACACGAGCAGGCTCGGGTCGTCCACCGCCTGCAGGGCGAACTCGATCCGCCACTCGTCGATGCGTTCGGGCCGGCCCTTCGGACGACCGAGGCCGCTGCGTTCGACGACGGCGGCCGCTCCTCGCTGGAGGTCCTCGTCATCCCCGACAGGGGGGATGATCCGGAAGCATGTCCGCACAGGCTCGGCGAGCGTGGTCGCCGTGGCCTGCCAGGCGTCGAGTCTTCCGGCGAGCACGGCCAGCTCGTCGTCATCGGCATCCACCGATCCGTTGGGCGAGGCCAATGCATCCAGCCACGCGTCGACCGGACCCCTGGTCCTCGGTCGACGCCGTCGGTCGCCTGGCGGTCGGTCAGGGGCGAACCGGCGGGCCAGTGCATCCGTGAATGCCCATATGAGGGCGCGGAGGGCATCGCCAGGCGCCTCCGGCTCTGGATCGCCGCGGGCAAGATCGTGGCCGCCGCCGAGCGCGCCCGCAGCCAGAAATGCTGCAGGGAGCGACCACATCAGTCCCTCGATCCGACCACGGTCGGCGGTGTCGATGAGTGGACGCCACCGGGCCCGCCATCCGTCGGAGGTGAGTTCGAGTGATGGAAGGACGCGCCCCCGAGTGGTCAACTCCAGGGCCATCTCCGCCGCCCGGGCGGCAAACCGGAAGTCGGCGGCAAGCGCGATGCCGGACTCGTCCGTGGTCGACAGCCCGACGGTGTCGCCGGCTACGGCCATCAATGTGGAAAGGACATCCGAAGCATCCGTCCACTCGACGATCAGACCCGGAGCCGTCCACGGTGGCAGCTCGGGTGAGGCCGACGGTTCGGGCGACGAATTGGTGCGTTGGTCCTCGAGCCACGGGGAGGCGACCGGCCCTCCTCCCGCGTCGGGCAGCCGGAGCATCAGCTCCGTCTCGCCCCATCGCTCCGGCCTTCCGATCGACAACCCGCCGAGTTCGGTGACAGCCAGTCGGATGCCATCGGCGTCGAGGGCAAAGGGATGGGATTTCGGACGGGGACGCCGGGGCGGGCGCCCGAGACGGGCGGGAGCCGTTCGGGGCAGACGACCGTCCTCCGCCCACAAGGCGAGACGGCCGGCAGGCGCCTCCCAGGCGGCATGAAGGACGATCACCCCCGAATGGTGCCTCGCGGGTGTGACGCTGTCCAGATCCCAGCGTGGCGGGCAGAGAGCGCAGACCGTCGGACCGCCGACCCCTTGAGCAACCGCGACCTTCAGATTCCCACCCGACCTCAACATCTCGTCGATGTCGTCGCCCACGCCATGCCCTTGGAGGACGAAGCGGTGGCCGAGTCGTTGCTGTGCCTGGAGGAAGTCTCCCCGGCCAACCAGATAGGTGGCGACGGTATGTCGAAGCCGGTGGAGGCTGACGCCCTCCAGGCCAGCGTCGTCCCGAAGTTCGGCGAACCAGTGGCCGAGTCCGCTGGTGGTCAGGCGCCGATCATGGTCCAGGTCCCGGGAGAACAGCCATTCGCCGAAACGGCTCTCGCCGGCCGCTCGCCGCCGCCATCCCGCCTCGCTGACCCTCCACAGCTCGACCGTCGTTCGTCCCAGTGTCAGCCGATGAACCTGCCGTGTTTTGGTGGGGCCAACCTGTTCACCAATACTCCCCGCTCGATGGTGAGCACCCCGCCGTCCAGGTCGCCGAAGCGAAGGGCAGCCAACTCTCCCTGTCTGGCGCCGGAGTCGGCCGCCTGGCGGACCAAGAGTTGGACCTGCTCCGCCTTGTGCAGTGTCTGCAGCGAGCCCATCGAACCGTCGAGCGCCGCCTCGGCCTTCTCCACCAGCTGCTCCGATGCTTCGATCAGTGTGGCGACGTCCCCCACCGGCACGTGCATGCGAGTGCCGGGGCGGGGCGGCCCCCGCATGTCACGGATCGGATTGCGCTCGATGATCGATTCGGACGGTGCCCATCCGATGGATGAACGGAGCACCCGAAACCGACCCGACACGACGGACACGCTGGCACCCGTCTCCTTCCACCTGGCCATGGCTTGGCGGACGACCTCGGGCCGCAGCGACGACACCCGTATATCCGCAAGGACATCCGCGTTCAGTGCCTTGACGTTGGACCGGGCCGAGCTCCAGGTGGAAGGCCGCCAATCGTGGTGGGCGGCCATCCACTGCTCCAGCAGTTCGCCAACGGTCAGGAATGGAGCGGCACGACGGACCGCCCGGTACTCGGCGAACTGGCTGGCGAATTCACTCCGGCGCTCCTCGGCATCCTCGAGTGCTCCGTGGAACCAGAACGAGCGTTGGATCGTCCGGCCAGAGACAGGGTCAACGCCGACGGCAATCCGGATCTCGAGGACCCCTGGTCGGCGTTCGCTCAGCGATCCCCGGCCCCAGACGCCCACGAGGACAAAAATAGGGTCAGAAGTAGGGTCACCGGTGGATCCCTACATGGGCGCTCGCCCCTGAATCACCGCCTGACCAGGGATAACACCATCGAGATTTGGCGCGCTCGGCAGGATTCGAACCTGCAACCTCCTGATCCGTAGTCCGTTGAGCTACGAGCGCCTTCGTGCCCCGAGGTCGTGGCACCGGCCGCTCGAACGGGGCGGGCGCCGGTGCCGGCCCGCCTGGCCGCGGCGCGGCTACTGGATGGCCACGCCGGCCAGGTCGACGATCCCGTCCGCTCCCCCGCCGTTCCACCTGAAGGACCAGCGGAGCTTGAGCGGCTCCGCCGCCTGGGCGGCAGTCAGGATGGCTGACAGACACTGGGGGTCGGAGTGGGACCCGGGCGGCAGGTCGCCGGCGGGTTCACAGGAGGTTCCATCGGGCATGCTGAAGGCGTTCAACGGAGGGTTGACCGCCTGCCCGCTGCCCGGTTGGACGGTGAAGTAGCCGGTCTGGATGAGGAAGTCGGCCGACGTGTCGTTGGTGACCGTGAACTTGACGGCCAGAGCGACGTTGCTGCTCGACGAGCTCGGGTCGGAGACGTTCTGGAGGCCGGTGACGGAGACCGTCACCCCGTTGCTGGTGGCGCACGGCGCCGGGGTGCACGACGAGGAGCTGGCTGCGGTGGTCGGCGTGGTCGACCCGCCGATCGACGCCTTCCAGTCGATGGGGGTGTTCCCCGAGTCGCAGATGTCACTGCCGCCGCTTTTGAGCTTGAAGCTCAAGGTGCCGCTGGACTTCCCCGAACCGTCGAGCGTCCCGGCCACGTTCACCTCCTCCGAGGTGCTTCCCGAGAGCTGCGAGGTCGTGTCGGACGAGAAGGACATCCCGTTGAGGGGGATGGTGGAGTTGACCACGTAGGTCAGGCTACTGCCGTTCCCCTGGGCGCAGACGAGCATCACGCTGCCCTGCACCTTGGTGATACCGCGGGACGCCGCGGTGAAGGTGATGGTCGCAGACGAGTCAGAACTGCTCCCGGCGTAGTCGCCGTAGGCACCGTTGCCGGAGCCACCGCCGGCCGTCGGACCGACGGTCGTCTTGGACGGCAGCGCGGGCGTCGGAGAGCAGGCGGCCATCACGAGCGACGACACGAGCAGCGCGGCGAGGCCGGCCCCCTGCCACCCTCGGCGGGCCCTCCGGGGTCCAGGGACGCCCTCAGGTGTTGCCGTGGTCGTCACCGTGGCGGGACCCCTCCGGCCGGGCAGAATTCGCGACATCGCTTCTCCAAATAGTTTGCGTGAGCTTGGTCGGGCAAGGGTACGGACCGGGCGTACCACCAGCGTCCCATCCGGCTCCCGGGCACCGACGGGGGGGCGGCCGGGCAGCTCGATCAGGCGCCATGATTGTCACAACCGCCGCAAGACAGATCGACAGCAGACCCATGAGCTCCTCCGGCACCTGACGCTCGACCGAGCCGGGTCTACCGGCCCGTCGGAAAGCGCCAGAAACTACGCTGATGCAGGTTCGCGTGTTCTCGATGTCTCGCGCTATCACCTTGCGCGCTCGGTACTTGCGCGCTCGGCAGTGTCCGGTTCCACGAGATTGTGGACACCATGTCTCAGGACATCGTGGACACCTGCTCAGGTGGTGTTCATGGACCGTGTTCCGTTACAAACCGCCAGAGCCTGCTAATGCCAATTACTGCCGCTGACCTGGGACGTACTGTTCCTCCGTGTGACCGTCACTGACCATGGATCACCACCACTTTCCACCTTTTTGACCGGGATGTTCTCAAAATTATTCTCATGGGAGGTTCCGCGAAGTCGCTTCCCCGGTCAACTGTCGAGGTATAGGGAGAGCTGCGTCGTCTATCCGGAACTAGGGACGATCTCCGACCGATGCTGCCGTCTAGGAGTGCGGAACTCGATGACAGCTCGGCCAGCGTCGTAGAGAGCACCGGCGACAGTGGCGGGATCGCCCAGATACCCGGTGACCATGGCCCCGTCGCGCAGCATGACAAGTTGATCGGCGACGTGTACGCCATTCGGGACGTGGATCTCGTCGAGTAGCTCGACGATGGTCCGCTTGAACCAGCGACGGTGAGCGTCCACAGCTTGACGGACCGGGTGCTGCGGGTCCGGATATTCGGCGGCGGCGTTGATGAACGGGCAGCCCCGGAAGCCAGGACTGCAACTCTCCATCCCGATGGCTTCCGTCACGATTCGAAACACCGTCGGCACGTCCTCGTCTGCAGCTTGGCGCGCCTGGAGGATAGCGGCGCGTTCCCATTCGGCGCGGCGTTCGAGGTAGGCGACAATGAGGTCGTCCTTGGAGGGGAAATGTCGGTAGAAGGTGACCTTGGTGATCCCCACCTGGGCGATGATCTTGTCGGCGCTGACCGCCCGTAGCCCCTGCGCGTAGAACAGTTGCGTCGCGGCCTCGATGATGCGCTCCCGCATCGAACCCTTGCCTGGAGGGCCCGGAGTCTCGGTCGCCGTCGGGGAGCGTGCTGACTCGGTCATCTCGTCCATCAGTCTGCCTTACGTCGTGTGGAGTCGCGCGTGACACCACTCTTTTCACTTGCGCTCCAGGTTGCTCGGGTTTACGGTGGGTAGAGTTACTAGTAAGTCTACCTAGAGGTCATCATGACCGTATCCCCGATTCCTGTTGTCTTCATCCATGGCTTGTGGATCCACTCGAACGCCTGGCAGCCGTGGGTCGAGCTCTACCGTTCGGCGGGCTACGACCCGATCGCGCCTGGTTGGCCCGGCGATTCCTCCGACGTCGTCCGGACACGCAAGAACGCCGCGGCACTGGCGAACATCGGCATCGACGACATCACCCGCAGCTACGCCGAGGTCATCGGTGGTCTGCCGGTCCGACCAATCGTGATCGGCCACTCCTTCGGTGGGCTCATCGCTCAGAAGCTGCTCAGCGAGGGACGGGCCGCCGGGGCGGTGGCCATCGACCCCGGGCAGATCAAGGGCGTCAAGGCCTTACCGTTCGCCCAGCTCCGGTCCGGGTTCCCGGTCCTACGCAAGCCGGGCAACAAGAAGCGGGCGATCTCGCTGACCAAGAATCAGTTCCGTTACGGCTTCGGCAATGCCCTCACCGAGGCTGAATCGGCCGAACTGTTTGACCGGTGGACGATCCCCGGCCCCGGCCGGCCGCTGTTCGAGGCATCCGCCGCCAATTTCAAGAGGACATCACCGGCTGCCGTCGATACCCGACGCAACGATCGAGGGCCACTCCTCTTCATCGCCGGCGGCAAGGACCACACCGTTCCCGAAGTCGTGGCCAAGTCCGCCTACAAGCGGTACTCCGGCTCTGCTGCGACCACCGAATTCCACGCATTTCCCAATCGTGGGCACTCGTTGGTGTTCGACCACGGGTGGCGCGAGGTCGCTGACCTGACGCTCGACTGGCTCGATCGCCAGGACATCTGACCCACCCGCTGCACCTTCTGTAATACCCCCTAGGTAAGGAAACACCATGCAACTCCCCGTGAACATCCACCGGCACAAGGTAGGACTGACCCTTGCTGGCCTCGCTGCCGTCGCCTTGAGCGTGGTCCCGGCCGTTGTCGCTAGTGCCCACACCAGCGCATTTGCCAAGCCGACCATCGTCCTCGAGCATGGCGCCTGGGCCGACGGCTCCAGTTGGGACGGCGTCGTATCCCGGCTGCAGGCTGACGGTTACACCGTTGACGTGCCCCCGAACCCATTGCGCGGCCCCGACTCCGATTCGGCATATCTGTCCAACTTCCTAAAGACCGTTCCCGGCCCGATCGTGCTGGTCGGACATTCGTATGGCGGGTTCGTGACCACCGATGCGGCCACCGGCAACCCGAACGTCAAGGCGCTGGTCTACGTGGATGCCTATGTCCCCACCTAGGGCGAGACCATCAATAATCTCAATGCCCAATTCACTGGCAGTCTGCTGGTACCGAGCGCGCTCAACTTCGTGCCGTCAGCAGGCGGGGTGGTCGACGCCTACATCAAGCCCAACCTGTTCCAATCGATCCTGGCCAACGACCTCCCAGCCATCCAGGCAGCCGAACTTGCCGCGACCCAGCGTCCGATCGCCGCCTCCGCTCTCACCGGTCCGGCCGGTCCGCCCGCTTGGACCGCTCTCCCGAGCTGGGACGTTATCGGCACCGAGGACCACGCGATTCCAGCGGCCGCACAGGAGTTCATGGCCCAGCGAGCGCACGCCACGGTCACCGAGATCAAGGCCTCGCACCTGTCGATGGTCTCCCAGCCCGCCAAGGTCACGGCCGTCATCGAGTCTGCCGCCCACAAGTCCGACTAGACGGCAGACCACCGGCATTCTTCAAGGAGTTCAAGTGAAACTGATGATGTGCCGGGTGCTCCGCCACCAATGAATTGGCAAGAGGGGCCAGTGCGAGAGCACCGGCCCCTCTTGCACCCATCCAAGACTGTCACGAGAGCGCCTTCGTGACCCGAATTCCCGTCGTTCGGGTTCCATTGCGGATGCGCGGCAGGCGCACGAACGAGCTGCGCGTGGGCACATCCAAGACAAGTTGGCGGCTCGCAGATCAATCCCCCACGGGCCGCATCATGGTTCAGTTGGCGGTCTGACCAGCTGTGACCCGAAGACTCCCACTCGACTTCAACATCTCGTTCAAGGCTCCCGCCCGCCGATTGCACCCCCATGGATGTGCGCCCGGTCACGATTCACGCCGGAGGGTTCATCTGACGACCGATCAGTTCCCCGCGCCGGTACCCCCGCCCCGGGCGACAGCTGGACCGCGGGACACTGTCAAGGAGCCGCCAGACTCCGCTGCACATACTCGTCGAAGCTCGTCGGGGGTCGGCCGAGGAGCCAGGTGAGCACGTTCGGATTGCCGGTGATGCCGTATCGCCCGTAGTGATCGAACAGCCGCGCCATCGCGTCGTGACGATGGTCGTCGCCCTCGGAGCTGCCGGCTCCCGGGCCCGCCGCGGGCAGTTCGGCGAGCACCGCCGACACCGCACGGCCCGATGCGTCGCTGATGATCCGGGCCAGTTCGTGGGCGTTGCAGTAGTCCCGCCCGCATAGCTCGTAGGTGGCGTAGAAGTGTTCAGGGTTGTCGACCACCCTGGCCGCGACCTCGGCGACGTCTTCCAGATCTACGTGGGCGAGCCGGGTCTCGAGCGCGTAGGGCTGGCGCAGCGTCCCTTCGGCAACCACACGGCGCACATCAGTGTTCTGCATGTAGTGCATGGGCTGGAGGATGGAGAATGGCATCCGGGAGAGCAGCACGACGCGCTCCACCGCCAGTTTGGCCTGGTGGTTGAGGAGCGGCTCGAGCTGCGGGTGAGTCACCGAGAACAGGACGAAGTGCCGGACTCCGGCCTCGCGGGCGGCTGACACAACACCGTGGCCCATTTCCGCCTCCCGGTAGTGCATCGGTGGCCCGATGTGGACAATGGTGCGTGCGCCGTGGACGGCTCGGCGCAGGTCGCCCGGATCGAGCAGGTCGCCGACCACTGCCTCCTCAGCCCCCCGGCCGACCAGCTGCTCGACGTCGACTGAGATGTCAAAGGCCCGAACCTTGTGCCCGGACCGGGCCAGCGCTCCGACCACGCTCCGCCCCGTGCGCCCGTTGGCGGCAGTGACGAGGATCATCCCCCGGGTTCCTCGGTCGGCTCAGTGCCCGCGATCCGCTCCCCGTTGGGCGTGTCGCCAGGCGACCGACTCACCTCAGGGGACTGACGGGCGAGCAGGGCACCCCAACCCTCGTCGTCCCCGGGGACGATGGGCCGGGGCGGGTCGGAGACCAGCACGTGCGCCTCGCCCGTCCGGATGGCCAGCACGATCGCCTGACCGACGAGCTCCGGTGGGTCCGGGGGGATCGTCCGGGCGCCGCCGAGGATGTGCCCCGCCCGTAGGTGCTGGTGGAACTCGGTAGCGGTCACCGACGGGTAGACGACCGAGACCGTGACCCCGGCATCGGCCAGTTCGATCCTGGCGACCTGGGAGAGCATGTTGAGGGCGGCCTTGGTGGCCGAGTAGCCGCCCAGCCCCGGGAACACCCGGAGCGAAGTCGCCGAACTCACGTTCACGACGGCCCCGCCACCCACACTCCGCATGGATGGAAGCACCACCTGCATTCCCCGAAGTGGTGCGATGACGTTCAACTCGAACACCGCCCGCAAGTCGGCCGGGTCCAATTGCTCGAGCGGGACGTGGAGGCCCTGTCCGGCGTTGTTCACCAGGACGTCCACGCGGCCGAAGGTGTCGACCACCTTCGCCACCAAGCGTTCGAGGTCGTCTGGCGCCGTAACGTCCGTGGTGACCGCCAGCGCGCCCGGTAGTTCTCGAGCCAGGGCTTCGATCCTGTCGGTCCGACGTGCGGCGAGCACTACCTTCGACCCGAGCCCGGCCAGCTGGCGCGCCGTCGCCGCCCCGATGCCCGAGGACGCCCCGGTGACGATGCACACGGCCTGGTCGAAATCCATCAAGGGCTCGCCTACTCGGTCTTGGACAGTCCCCGGAAGGCGAGGACGAAGAACACCAGGGCGAACACGACAACGATGGCCAGTTCAATCCCGATGGGCAGCGTGTAGCCGAAAAACGTGACGTTGGTCGGGAACCGGGCCCGGGCCGCCGGCGACATGTTCTGCGCGGCGAAGATAACCTGGCGGAACGGAGCGACGGCGTAGGTGAGCGGATTGAGGCGGGTGATCACCGTCAGCCAGCCCGGCAGGCCGTTGAGGGGGAAGAGCGCGCCCGACAGGAACAGCATCGGCATCATCAGCATCTGCATGACCACCTGGAACGACTCCATCTTCTGGATCCGGCTGGCCACGAACACCCCGAAGGTGGTCATGGCCACCGCCATCAGCAACTCCAGGGCGAGCATCTCCACGACGAGCACCGGGGTGAGGTGGATACCCACCAGCGGCGCCAGTACCAGCATGATCGTCCCCTGGGCGGCGGCGACGGTCGCCCCTCCGGCCGTCTTGCCCAGCACGAGGGAGACCCGGCTGACCGGGGCGACCAGCATTTCGCGGAGGAAGCCGAACTCCCGGTCCCAGACGATCGACAGGGCGGAGAACATGGCGGTCATCACGACGCTCATGGCCACCACCCCGGGATAGACGAACTGGCGGAAGTTGAAGCCCCCGGTGGTGCCCACCAGGCCGCTCATGCCATAGCCCAAGACGAAGAGGAACAGCACCGGCTGGATCAGCCCGCTCACGATCCGGGTCCGGGTCCGGACGTAGCGGATGAGCTCCCGCTCCCAGACCATCCCGAC
>Ga0209483_1001530_pt1 | contig 17379 bp, 16 predicted proteins | sample NGEPerA_FD_184508 | JGI IMG/M metagenome (GOLD analysis project Ga0209483, IMG submission 184508) | Arctic peat soil microbial communities from the Barrow Environmental Observatory site, Barrow, Alaska, USA - NGEE PermafrostL2-A... | ecosystem: Environmental > Terrestrial > Soil > Wetlands >... | reverse complement strand
CCCTATACCGATCCGGCGGTGGCAATCGACATCCGCCTCGGCCTCACGCCCTTGCGCGATCCGTGGATCCGGGCGCGCGGCGATGTCGAGGAACAGTCGGGCCGCGCCGTGCGGCCGGAAGACAACGGCCTCAAGGCGGGCGAGGTCAGCGCCGTGCCGCTTTTCGATCGTGCCGGAAGACGGCCGTTGCGCGCGAAGCCCGGCAAGGCCGTGACCCAGCTCGCCTATGCGCGCGCCGGCATCATCACGCCGGAGATGGAATACATCGCCATCCGCGAGAATCTCGGCCGCGAGGGCGCGGCGGCGAAGACCGACGGCGAATCTTTCGGCGCGGCGATTCCGGCCTACGTCACGCCGGAATTCGTGCGCGACGAGGTGGCGCGCGGCCGCGCCATCATCCCGGCCAACATCAACCACCCGGAAGCGGAGCCGATGATCATCGGCCGCAATTTCCTGGTGAAGATCAATGCCAATATCGGCAACTCGATCGTCACCTCTTCGGTCGCCGAGGAAGTCGACAAGCTGGTCTGGGCGATCCGCTGGGGCGGCGACACGGTGATGGATCTGTCGACCGGCAAGCACATCCATAACATTCGCGAATGGATCATCCGCAACGCGCCGGTGCCGATCGGCACCGTGCCGATCTATCAGGCGCTCGAGAAGGTCGATGGCGCCGCCGAGGAGCTTACCTGGGAAATCTTCCGCGACACGCTGATCGAGCAGGCGGAGCAAGGCGTCGATTATTTCACCATCCATGCCGGCGTCCGGCTGCCGTTCATTCCGATGACGGCCAAGCGCGTCACCGGCATCGTCTCGCGCGGCGGATCGATCATGGCAAAATGGTGCCTGGCGCATCACAAGGAGAATTTCCTCTACGCGAATTTCGAGGAAATCTGCGACATCATGAAGGCCTATGACGTCAGCTTCTCGCTCGGCGACGGCTTGCGCCCGGGCTCGACGGCGGACGCCAACGACGAGGCGCAATTCGCCGAGCTGAAGACCCTTGGCGAGCTCACCCGGATCGCCTGGCGGCACGATGTGCAGGTGATGATCGAAGGGCCCGGTCACGTGCCGATGCACAAGATCAAGGAGAACATGGATCTCCAGCTCGAGCAGTGCCACGAGGCGCCGTTCTATACCCTCGGCCCGCTGGTGACCGACATCGCGCCCGGCTACGATCACATCACCTCGGGCATCGGCGCGGCGATGATCGGCTGGTTCGGTACGGCGATGCTGTGCTACGTGACGCCGAAGGAGCATCTGGGCCTGCCGGATCGTGACGACGTCAAGGTCGGTGTCATCACCTACAAGATCGCGGCGCATGCGGCGGACATGGCAAAGGGCCATCCGGGATCGCGCGAGCGCGACGATGCGCTGTCGCGCGCGCGATTCGAGTTCCGTTGGCGCGACCAGTTCAACCTGTCGCTCGATCCGGAAACCGCCGAGAAATTCCACGACCAGACGCTGCCCGCCGAAGGCGCCAAGCTCGCGCATTTCTGCTCGATGTGCGGACCGAAATTCTGCTCGATGAAAATCTCGCAGGAAGTGCGCGACTATGCCGAGAAGGGCATGGCCGAGAAATCGGCGGCGTTCCGTGACGAGGGCAGCGAGATCTACAAGGTGCTTGAAGGCCGGGCGGCCCCCGTCGATCCGTGAGCAAGCCCGCGCCCTCGTCGAAGCCGGGCCGGCTCTATCCCGAGCGGCCGATCATCGGCTGCCTCGCCATCGTCAAGCGGGCGGGGTGCGTCCTGCTGGCGCAGCGCTCGCTGCCGCCGGGGGTCGACAAATGGGGCTTTCCCGGCGGCATGCAGGAGCTGGGCGAGACCGTCTTCGAATGCGCGCGGCGCGAGTTGTTGGAAGAGACCGGAATCGCCGCCGAGCCCGAAAAGGTGCTCACCGTGGTCGAGGCCATCCGCCAGGACGACAAGGGCAAGGTGATGACTCACTTCACGCTGGTCTGCGTCCTGCTCGATTGGCGGCGCGGCGAAGGCGAGCCGATCGAAGACGCCAAGCAGGTCAAATGGCTCGATCTCGCCGGCGCGGCGAAGCTTGAAACCTTTCCCGACACACTGTCGCTGATGCGGATGGCGCTGGGGACGTAGGCCGGCGAGGGTCATCATGTCAGCAAATGCCTGTGGTAGCGCCAAATCGGAATATGGTAAGAGCAACCTAACAAAGGGCGCGGCATCCATCATTGGATGCCGCCAATAATCGACCGATCTTCAGGGAGGATACCTTGACCAACACATTCCGTTTTCGTTTGCTCGCCGCCATGCTGGGCCTTGGCGCCGTCGCGGCGCTGTCGGCGCCGGCCATGGCGCAGACGCTGCGCGCCTCGCATCAGTTTCCCGGCGGCAAGGGCGACGTGCGCGACGACATGGTGCAAATGATCGCCAAGGAGGTCAAAGCCGCCAATGTCGGTCTCGATATGCAGGTCTATCCGGGCGCTTCGTTGTTCAAGCCCAACGACCAGTGGAACGCGCTGGTCAACGGCCAACTCGACGTCTCGCTCTTCCCGCTCGATTATGCCAGCGGCAAGGTGCCGGCCTTCAGCGCGACGCTGATGCCCGGCCTGATCCGCAGCCCCGATCGCGCCAAGCGGATCGATCAGTCGCCGTTCATGACCGACATGCGCAAGATCATCTCCGACGGCGGCGTGATTGTGCTGTCGGATGCGTGGTTCGCGGGCGGCATGGCGTCGAAGGAAGGCTGCATCGTCAAGCCGGACGACCTGAAGGGCATCAAGTTCCGTGCCGCGGGACCGACCTTCGCCGCGATGTGGCAGGCGGCGGGCGCCAATATCGTGACGCCGCCCTCCAACGAGATCTACAACGCATTCCAGACCGGCGTCGTGCAGGCGACCGACACCAGTCTCGGCACCTTCCAGTCCATGCGCCTCTACGAGCAGACCAAGTGCCTGACGGCGCCCGGCAACAACGCGCTGTGGATGATGTATGAGCCGGTGCTGATGTCGAAGAAGAACTTCGACGCGCTCAACAAGCAGCAGCAGGCGGCGATTCTCAAGGCCGGGAAGGACGCCCAGGCCTATTACGAGTCCAAGGCGAAAGCCGTGGACGACGAGGCGATCAAGGCATTCAAGGACCACGACGTCAAGGTCGTGACATTGACCGATGCGGAGTTCGACGTCTGGCTCGCGCTCGCCAAGAAGACGTCCTATGCCGATTACGCCAAGGAAGTGCCGAACGGGCAGAAGCTGCTCGACGAAGCCTTGGCGGTTAAATAGCAACGCGGTCGGGGATTTGCCGGCACCGACGCCGCATTCGCGCATGGATGCGTTCATCAAGGCGGTCAAAACCGTCTCGCAGGCCTGCGGCATCTTCGCCGCAGGCCTGATCGCCATCGGCGTCTTCGTTGTCTGCGAGATGGTGTTCGAGCGCTCGGTGCTCGGAAGCAACACCATCTGGCAGGGCGATTTCACCACCAACTGCCTGGTCGCGGCGACTTTCATCGGCAGCCCCTACGTGTTGATGACGCGTGGCCACGTCAATGTGGACGTGCTGCCGCTCCATTCCGGGCCGCGGCTGCGTTGGTGGCTGGCGCTGTTCTCGATCCTGTTGGCGATGACATTCGTCATCGTCATGGCGGTGCTCGCCTACAACTTTTGGCACGAGGCCTGGGTCAATAATTGGCGCTCGAACACGGTGTGGCGCGAGCGGCTTTGGATTCCCTATGCCGCGATGCCGATCGGGCTCGGCCTGCTCACGCTGCAATACGTTGTTGAGCTGATCTGTCTCGTGACCGGACGCGAGCCGCCGTTCGGCATCAAAGGCAACACCCCGGTCAATCCCGAGGTTATTCCGTGACCCCCACAGTGGCCGGGACGCTGGTGCTGGTGGCGACGCTCGTCTTGCTCGTTTCGGGCGTGCCGGTGGCTTTCGGCATCGGCGCGGTATCGCTGATCTTCATAGCGATATTTCAGGGCCTGGGCAGCCTGCATGTCGTGGCCGAAACGTTCTATTCGGGCCTCGACGATTTCACCCTCGTCTCCATCCCGATGTTCGTGATGATGGGCGCGGCCATCGGCTCGTCGCCCGCTGGCAAGGATCTCTACGAGGCGCTCGATCGCTGGCTCTACCGCCTGCCGGGGGGCTTGGTGATCTCCAATCTCGGCGCCTGCGCGATCTTCGCCGCGCTCACCGGCTCGTCGCCGGCGTGCTGCGCCGCGATCGGCAAGATGGGCATTCCCGAGATGCGCCGCCGCGGCTATCCCGACGGTGTCGCCACCGGCTCGATCTGCGCCGGCGGCACGCTCGGCATTCTCATCCCGCCCTCGATCACCTTCATCCTTTATGGCATCGCCACCGAGAACTCGATCGGCCGGCTGTTCCTCGCCGGCGTCATGCCCGGAATCATGCTGACCAGCTTCTTCATGGCGTGGACGCTCTTCACCATCTGGCGCAGCGGCTTCCGCCCCTACGCCGCGGATTTCCGCTATAGCTGGAAGCAGAAATTCGTCTCCATTCCCAAGATCGCTCCTTTCATCGTCATAATCGTCGGCGTGATGTATGCGCTTTATGGCGGCCTCGCCACGCCGTCGGAGGCGGCCGGGGTCGGCGCGGCGCTCTGCTTCCTCCTCGCGGTCGCCATCTATCGGATGTGGCGCCCGACCGATTGGTGGAAGATCCTCCGGGATACCGCGCGCGAATCCATCATGATCCTGACCATCATCGCCGCGGCGGTGGTGTTCGGCTATATGCTGACATCGCTCTACCTGACGCAAACGCTGGCGCAGGGCATCGCGGACATGCACGTCAACCGCTGGGTGTTGATGTTCATGATCAACATCTTCCTGTTGGTCTGCGGATTCTTCATCCCGCCGGCGGCGATCATCTTGATGACCAGTCCGATCCTGCTGCCGATCATCACCGCCGCCGGCTTCGACCCGATCTGGTTCGGCGTCATCCTGACCATCAACATGGAAATCGGTCTCATCCATCCGCCGGTCGGCCTCAATATCTATATCGTCAGCGCCATCGCGCCCGACGTGCCCCTGACCAAGATCATGTGGGGGACGTTGCCCTACGTCCTCTGCATGTTCCTGGCCCTCATCGTCCTTTGTATTTTCCCCGAGATCGCTACTTGGCTGCCCGACTACCTCATGGGTGCGATGCATTGAACGGCCCCCGGGCGGCGGTTCGTTTGGTTAAATTCCGCCGTCGCTGCAACCTTTGACGCCGTTCGGGCTTTAATGCTGTGCGCGCCGGCGTGTATTTTGGGCCGGCACGATTCGTTTTGGCAGGGAGGGAAGGAATATGAGAGGACTTCTGGTCGCGGGAATCGTGCTGATCGTGCTCGGCATTGCCGGGCTGGTGGTCAACGTCATACCCGTCCATCATCAGGAGCAAGAGGCCAAGATCGGCCCGCTGACGATCAATTCCGACAAGGAAACCGATTACATCATTCCGAATTACGTCGGGATCATCGCCATCGTCGCCGGCGTCGGGCTGGCGGTTGCCGGCACGCGTAAAAGCTAGCCTCGCGCGCCGCCGCGGCGCGGCAGCGCGGCTGAAATCGCGAAGAGCAGGCTGGCCGCCAGCACGACGGCGGGACCGGCCGGCAAATCCCATGTCAGGCTCGCGGCCAGGCCGCCAGCGACGGCGATCATACCCGCCAGCGCGGCCAGGGCCGCCATCCCCTCGGGGTTGCGCGCCAGGCGTCGCGCCGCCGCAGCCGGCAGGATCAGCATCGCGGTGATCAGCAGGATGCCGACGATCTTGATCGCCACCGAGATCACCAGCGCCATCAGCAGCACGAAAGCGAGCCGCGTCGCGGCGACGTTCACGCCCTCGACCTGCGCCAGCTCCTCATGCACGGTGACCGCAAGCAGCGGCCGCCAGATCATCGCCAGCGCGATCAAGGTCAGCGCGCCGCCGCCGTAAATCCAGGCGAGATCCTGGTTGGTGACGGCGAGGATATCGCCGAAGAGATAGCCCATCAGGTCGATGCGCACGCTTTCGATGAAGGCGAGCACGACGAGGCCGAGCGACAGCGCGCTGTGCGACAGGATGCCGAGCAATGTATTGCTCTCGAGCAGCCGCTGCCGCTCGAGCGCCACCAGCAGCAGCGCGATCGTCAGGCACACCGCGACGACGGCGAGATTGAGGTTGATGCCGAGCACGAATCCCAGCGCCACGCCCAGCAGCGCCGAATGCGACAGGGTATCACCGAAATAGGCGAGCCGGCGCCAGACGACGAAGGAGCCCATCGGGCCGGCCACCAGCGCGACGCCGATGCCGGCGGCTAAGGCGCGCCAGATGAAATCATCCATGGGGATCGGCCCCGTGGTCGTGCGCGTGATCGTGCTTGTGCGCGTAGAGCGCGAAGGCCGCGGCATCGTCGCCGAACAGCGCGCGATAGGCGGGATCGCGCGCCACCGTCGCCGGATGGCCGCTGCAGCAGACATGATGGTTGAGGCACACGACCTCGTCCGTCGCCGCCATGACCAGGTGTAGATCGTGCGAAACCAGCAGCACCGCCGTCTGCCGCTCGTCGCGGATGCGGCGGATGAGCGCGAAGATCTCGGCCTGGCCGGCGACGTCGACGCCCTGCACCGGTTCGTCGAGGACAAGGAGGTCGGGCTCGCGCAGCAGCGCCCGCGCCAGCAGGACACGCTGCATCTCGCCGCCTGACAGGCGCTGCACCGGCAGGTCGATGGTGTGCGAAGCGCCGGTCTGCGCCAGCGCCGCGGCAACGCCGCTCGCTACCCGCGGCTGCAACGCCAAGAAGCGGCGCACGGTGAGCGGCAGGGTATCGTCGATCCGCAGCCGCTGGGGGAGGTAGCCGATGCGCAGGCCCGGCTTGACGAAAACCGTGCCGGAATCGGCCTTTTCGAGGCCGAGGACGATGCGCAGCAGCGTCGTCTTGCCCGCGCCGTTCGGGCCGATCACGGTGACGATCTCGCCTCGATGCAGCGACAGGGAGACGTCCGAAAGCGCGCGGCGGCGGCCGAAGGAAAGGCTGACGTCCGACAGCCGCACGCAAAGATCGCCCTTCTTCATGGTGGGCTTGATAACATCCGCGCTTCCGCCCGTCCAATGGCAGGGTCATGCGATTATCACGTCCAAATTGGCCGCTCGCGGCGATCCTGTTGGTGGCGCTGGCCCGCCCCGCAACGGCCGAGCCGCCGCGGGTGGTCGCCAGCATCAAGCCGATCCATTCGCTGATTGCCGGCGTGATGGCGGGTGTCGGCGTGCCGGCGCTGATCGTCCCCGGCGCCGCCTCGCCGCATACCTATACGCTGCGGCCGTCGGACGCGCGCAAGCTCGAGACGGCGCGGATCGTCTTCTGGGTCGGGCCGAGCATGGAAAGCTTCCTGGCCAAGCCGCTCGACGCGCTCGCCGGCCACGCGGAACGGGTCGAACTCGATCGCGCGGCGGAAGTGACCGTACTGCCGGCGCGCGAGGGCGGACCCTGGGATCCCGATGCCGATGCGCCGCCGCTGCCGCCCGGTACCGCGCATGTCGACGGGCATTTGTGGCTCGATCCGGAGAACGCCAAGGCGATCGTGCGGCTGGCCGCCGACAGGCTCAGCGCGCTCGATCCTGCGAATGCCGCGCGCTACGCCGCGAATGCGCGCGACGTGGAGAGCCGGCTCAACGAACTCGACCGCACGCTGCGCGCCCAATTCTTTTCCCTGTCCGGCAGGTCGTTCGTCGTCTTCCACGACGCCTACCAATATCTCGAGCGGCGTTATGCCCTGAGCGCGGTCGGCGCGATTTCGGTCGATCCGGATCGCCTGGTGGGGGCGCGCCGCATCCGCGACATCCGCGCGCGCATCGTGGCGTCGCATGCGGCCTGCGTCTTCGGCGAGCCGGAATTCCAGCCGGCGCTGCTCGCCACGGTCACCGAAGGCACCGGCGCCCATGCCGGAGTGCTCGACGATCTCGGCGTCAGGGTACCGCCGGGGCCCGGGCTTTATTTCACGGTGATGCGCGGCGTTGCTCAATCCCTGACGGATTGTCTCGGCCGATGATGACCCGGCCAACCGACCTCGCCGTGGCGACCAGCGTCTTGGCATTGCGCCGCGCGGTGGAATCGTGGCGCCGGGCCGGCGAGCGTGTCGCGCTGGTGCCGACCATGGGCGCGCTGCATGCCGGGCATCTGACGCTGGTCGAGCACGGCCGCGCCGCCGCCGATCGCGTCGTCGCCAGTGTTTTCGTCAACCCGACGCAATTCGGCGCCAACGAGGATTTGTCGCGCTATCCACGCGACGCGGCGGGCGACAAGGCGAAGCTCGCCGGCGCCGGCTGCGATCTGCTTTTCATGCCGAGTGTCGCCGAGATGTATCCCGATGGATTTTCCACGCGGATCGATCCCGGCCCGCTGGGCGCGGTTCTCGAAGGGCAATTCCGGCCGGGACATTTCGCCGGGGTCGCGACAGTGGTCGCCAAGCTTCTGCTGCAGGCGAGGCCCGATATCGCCTGCTTCGGCGAGAAGGATTACCAGCAGCTTCAGATCATCCGCCGAATCGTGCGCGATCTCGATATCCCGGTGGCGATCGAAGGCGTGCCGACCGTGCGCGAGCCCGATGGGCTCGCCCTATCCTCGCGCAACGCCTATCTCGATCCGGCGGAACGCCACATCGCGCCGGCGCTGCACCGCGTGCTGCGGGAGGCCGTCTCGCGCGCCGCGCAAGGCGAGAAGCCGGGGGAAATCGCCGCCGGGGCGAATGCCGCGCTGCTCCAGGCGGCCTTTGCCAAGGTCGATTACGTCGCGATCTGCGCGGCCGACAGCCTGGCGCCGCTCGAACGGCTCGACCGCAACGGGCGCATCCTGGCCGCCGCGTGGCTCGGTAAGACGCGCCTCATCGACAATCTGCCGCTCGATCCGCCATAGTGGTCGAAGGGCGGAGGAGCGAATCATTGAAAATCCTGATCACCGGCGGGGCGGGATTTATCGGCACTTCTGTCGTGCGCTTTTTGCTCGGCGCCGGGCAGAGCGTGGTCAATCTTGACAAATTGACCTATGCCGGCTCGAACCCGCCCTTGGGCGATCTTGCCGATCCGGCGCGCTATGCGCTCGAAGTGGCGGATGTCGCCGACCGCGAGGCGGTCGCGCGGATCTTCGCCCGGCACCGGCCCGATGCGGTCATGCACCTTGCCGCGGAAACGCATGTCGACCGCTCGATCGACAAGCCCGATGATTTCATCGCCACCAATTTTGTCGGCACCTTCGTCATGCTCGAAGCCGCGCGCGACTATTGGCAAGCGTTGCCGGCGGACGCGCGGGCGCAGTTCCGCTTCCATCACATCTCGACCGACGAGGTCTTCGGCTCGCTCACGCCTGACGAGCGCGCGGTCGAGGAATCCCGCTATCAGCCGAACAGCCCCTACGCCGCGTCGAAAGCCGGCGCCGACCATCTGGCGCGCGCCTGGCAACGGACTTTCGGCTTGCCGGTGATCGCCACCAACTGCTCCAATAATTACGGTCCGTGGCAATTTCCCGAGAAGCTCGTGCCGCTGATCATCCTCAACGCCATCGCGGGCAAGAAGCTGCCGGTCTACGGCAAGGGCGAGAACGTGCGCGACTGGCTCTATGTCGGCGATCACGCCGAAGCGCTGTGGCGCGTGGTCGGGCACGGCAGGCCGGGCGAGACCTATAATATCGGCGGTGGCGAGGAGCGGCGGAACCTCGAGCTCGTGCGCATGATCTGCGCCATCCTCGACGAGGAACTGCCTCAATCGCCGCATCGGCCGCATGAGAAATTGATCAGCTTCGTTGCCGACCGGCCGGGCCACGATCTGCGCTACGCCATCGACGACCGCAAGATCCGGACAGAGCTCGGCTGGCAGCCGCGCGAATCGCTTGCCACCGGCCTCAAAAAGACGGTGCTCTGGTATCTCGAAAATCGCGCTTGGTGGGAGCCGATCCGCGCCGGCATCTATCGCGGCGAGCGGCTTGGTCGGCTCAAGGCGGAGGCGGCGCGGTGAAGGGCATCATTCTGGCCGGCGGCTCCGGTACGCGGCTTTTTCCGCTGACGCGCGCGCTGTCGAAGCAGTTGCTGCCGATCTACGACAAGCCGATGATCTATTATCCGCTGTCGACGCTATTGCTCGCCGGCATTCGCGACATCCTCGTCATCACCACGCCGGCGGATGCTCCGATGTTTCGGGCACTCCTCGGCGATGGCGCGCCCTGGGGCGCCGCGCTGTCCTATGCCGAGCAGCCGCAGCCGCGCGGCCTGGCCGAAGCCTTCGTCATCGGCCGGGACTTTCTCGCGGGTCAGCCCTGCTGCCTGGTGCTGGGCGACAACCTCATTTATGGCGACGGGCTGTCCGAGATGATGCGGCGCGCCGTCGCGCGCCGGTCGGGCGCCACCGTCTTCGCCTATCGCGTCGTCGATCCCGAACGCTATGGCGTCGTCACCTTCGAGCGCGACGGCAAGGCTGTGGCGCTCGAGGAGAAGCCGGCGACGCCGCGCTCGGATTGGGCGGTGATCGGCCTCTATTTCTACGATGGCGGGGTCGTCGACATTGCCGCATCGCTGAAGCCGTCGGCGCGCGGCGAGCTCGAGATCACCGATGTCAACGCCGCCTATCTCAAGAAAGGCGCGCTCGCCGTCGAGAAGCTCGGCCGCGGCTATGCCTGGTTCGACACCGGTACGCATGAATCGCTGCTCGAAGCATCGGAATTCGTGCGCACCATCGAGAAGCGCACCGGACAGAAGATCGGCTGTCTCGAGGAAGTGGCCTTCCGCCAAGGCTTCATCGACACAGCGCAAATGCTGCAGCTGGCTAAGCTCTACGGCAAATCCGATTACGGCAAGTATCTCGAACGGCTGGCGGAGGAAGGGCCGGAGGCCTAGGCCTCCTTGGTCGCGGCGCGCGCCGGAGCCGCCGCATTGGCGGCGTATTCCGGCACCAGATTCCTGAGCACGACCAGCACCCGTTCGGTGCGGCCCTCCCGCGCATGCTCGGCCAGCTCGTCGAGCGCGCGCGACAGCATGGCGTAATCGATGGTGCGGGGTGCTGCGAGGCGGATGCCCGCGGCTTCGGTCGCCACCAGCGCCTCCTGGTCGTGGAACAGCTCTTCGTGCAGCTTTTCGCCGGGGCGCAGGCCGATGAACTCGATCTTGATGTCCTTGTCGGGCTTCAGGCCGGCGAGGCGGATCATCTGTCGCGCCAGCTCGGCGATCTTCACCGGCTCGCCCATGTCGAGGACGAAGATCTTGCCGCGCGCGTTCTTGTCCGCGCCGGCAAGCGCCGACGCCTGCAGCACCAGCTCGACGGCTTCGCGCGTGGTCATGAAATAGCGCGAGATGTCGGGATGCGTGACGGTGAGCGGCCCGCCCGCGGCGAGCTGGCGCTGGAACAGCGGCACCACGGAGCCGGTCGAGCCCAGCACGTTGCCGAAACGCACGGTGACGAAGCGCGTGCCGGCGGCATGGCGCGATTCGATGAGATCGAGCGCCTGGCAGATGCTTTCGGCGAGGCGTTTCGACGCGCCCATCACGTTCGCCGGATTGACCGCCTTGTCGGTCGAGATCATCACCATCGCCTTGACGCGATGCGTGCGGCAGGCCTCGGCGACGTGCCGCGTGCCGAGCACGTTGGTCAGCAGGCCTTCGCCCGGATTGGCCTCCACCATGGGCACATGCTTCAGCGCGGCGGCATGGAAGACCAGCTCCGGCTTTTCCGTCGCCATCACCTCGTCGACGCGGCGGCTGTCGCGCACGTCGCCGATCAGCGCGCGGCGCGGCAGAGCGGGAAATCGCTCCATGATCTCGCGATCGATGCTGTAGAGCGCATATTCGTTGTTGTCGAGCAGCGTCAGGCAAGCCGGCTCGAAGGCGGCGAGTTGGCGCACCAATTCGGAGCCGATCGTCCCCCCGGCGCCGGTCACCAGGACATGTTTGCCATGGACGAGGCCATGCATGCCGGCGCGATCAAGCACGGTTTGCGGGCGGCCGAGCAGATCCTCGATCGCGACCGGCTCGATCGGTCGCGGCGCATCCGTCCGGGTCTCCCGGAATTCGGTGAAGCGCGGCAGCCGCGCTAGCGAGATGCCGAGGCCGTCGGCGATGTCGAGCAGAAGAGCGACCGTCGGGCCATCGACGCCACGACCGCTCAGGATGAAGCGCTGCGGCTTGTCGCCGCGCCGCTCCAGCCGTTTGACGATTTCCTTGATGTCGTTCAGCGTTCCCAGCACTGGGACGCCGCCGATATCGCGGCCGACACGCCGCTCGTCGCGCGTCACGATGCCGACGACGCGATAGAGGCGGTCGGCATCGCGATAATTGGCGCGGATGAAAAGATCGGCTTCGTCGCCGACGCCGATCAGCAGGATCGGTATCGCCTTGCTGCCGGCGGTGTCGAGGATCTGGCGCAGGCTGCCGTCTTTGAACAGGCGGTAGGCGAAGCGCGGCCCGCCCAGCAGCGCCATCAGCACCAGCCAATTGATGCTTACCAGTGAGCGCGGCAGGCCTTCGAGCCGCGTGACGATGAAGGCGGCGGAGAAGAAGATCAGGATGACGAGGCTGGCGGCGCGCGCCAATCCGAGGAGATCGGGCAGCGAGGCGTAGCGCCAGATACCGCGATAAAGCCCCGCCCAGAAGAACACGCCGGCAGCGACCAGGGTGAACGCGCCGTCATAGGTCCAGAGCAGGCTGTGCGAGTAATGCGCGATGTCGTCGCCGACGCGCAGATAGAACGACAGCCAAAACGAGACCGCCGCCATGACAATGTCGTGACTAAAAGCGGCTGCGGCGCGGCGGCTGACAATTTTCATGCAATGCGTTCCCGGTGCGTTCGGACGTTACGTGATGGGAAGCGCGCCCAGCAAGTGAAATGCGGCTTCGCAGCGCTGGGGCGGTCGCGGCGGATGTGTTAATCATGGCGGCCGACAAAAGCCGGGCCCCGCCCATGTTCTTCTATCTCAGCAAAATTCTCGAGATCGCCTTCGCGCCGGGCAATCTCCTGCTCTTGTTGCTTATGGGCGGACTTTGGCGTCTCTCCCGCACGCGGCGCCGTTCCGGCATGGGGCTCGCGGTCTTCGCCGCGCTCTGTTTTTTGGTTATCGCCGTCACTCCGGTGGCGCAATGGCTCGTCGCGCCGCTTGAAAACCGCTTTCCGGCATCGCCGCATTTGCCGAGCGATATTGCCGGAATCGTCGTGCTCGGCGGCGCCACCAATACATCCGTCACCGCGGCGCATGGGCAGGTGGCACTCAATGATTCCGCCGAGCGCATTACCGAGGCGGTGATTCTGGCGCGGCGCTTCCCGTTGGCGCGCATCGTCTTGTCCGGCGGCAACGGCTCGCTTTTGCCGAGCGGCCCGAGCGAGGCCGCGGCGACGCGCGATTTGCTCGTGGCCATGGGCGTCGATCCAGGCCGTCTGGTGCTCGAAACCGGGTCGCGCACCACCTATGAGAACGCGGTCGAGAGCAAGGCCCTGGCGGCGCCGCGGCCGGGCGAGATCTGGATCCTGTTGACCTCGGGCTATCACATGCCGCGCGCGGTCGGCTGTTTTCGAAAAATCGGCTGGGACGTCCTACCCGATCCGGTCGATTTCCAGGACGACAACGAATACAGACCGGAACGCATTCAGCTCGACGGCAATCTTGCGCTCTTGAACAAGGCGCTGCACGAATGGCTCGGGTTGGCGGTCTATTATGCCACCGGCCGGATCGATACGCTGTTCCCCGGGCCGCTCTCGGCCAGTAGCTCGCGATAGACCGAAGCGGTCGCTTCTTCCACCGACCGATCCGAAAATCCTTCCTCGACGAGCCGCCGGCCGGCTGCGCCCAAGCGTGCCCGGCGCGCCGGGTCGGCCGCGAGCGTCGCCAGGGCCTCGGCGAAGGCCGCCACATCGCCCGACGGCGCCAGGACGGCGTTGATGCCGTCGCGCGCGATGATACGGATACCGGGCACGTCGCTCGCCACGATCGGCCGCGCCATGGCGGCGGCCTCGATCAGGCTCTTCGGGACGCCCTCGCCGCCAAGCGATCCGAGCACGGCGATATGCGACTGCGCCCAGACGGCGGCGACGTCCTCGACGCGGCCGAGCCAACGCACACCGGGGAGTTTCGCCCAGGCTTCGAGCGTCGCGCGCGGCAGGGCGATCGGATTTTCCACATCGATGTCGCCGGCGAGCACGAAACGGAGGTCGATGCCGCGCGCGCGAACCCGTTGCTGCGCCTCGACGAGGGTGGCGATGCCTTTGATGGCGATCATGCGCCCGGCATAGGCGATGGTCACGGGGGGTGCCGGCGGCTCGAGTACAGGCCGAAAGCGCGCGAGATCGACGCCCGAACCCGGAATGACCACGATGCGGGACGCCGCAGCCGGGGCGATTGCGACCAGCGCGTCGCGATCCTCATTGTTCTGCACGATGACGCGGCTCCCGGCGCGTAGCAGGATCAGGGGCCAGACTCGACGTGCCGTTGCGGCCATAAGCCGCGCCGACCAACGCGCCGAACTTCCCATATAGCCCGTGCCGGTGACCATGCTGATTACCCGCGTCACGCCGGCCAGGCGCGCGGCGATGCCGCCGAGGAGCGACGGCTTCAGCGACACATGATGCACGATGAACGGCCGTTCGCGGCGATAGAGGCGGCGGATTTCCCAAATGGCGGCGATGCCGGCGAGCGGGTCGATGCGACCGCGACGCCAGCGCAACGGATGAAGCGTGAAGCCCTGCGCGCGTATCCGTTCGCCGTGGGCGGTGACGCGCGTTGCCACCGCGACCTCGAAGCCGAGATCGCGCGCGGCCCGCGCCATCGGCAGGCGGTGCGACCAGAAATACCAATCTTCGGTGACCAGAAAGATAAGCTTGCGCCGCGCTTCAACATTCATCCGGCATGCTCCCGGCGAGCAGCGCCCCGGTCAGCCATAGGCAGGAAAGCCACCACGCCTGCCAGATGCCGTAACTTACCAGCGCGATGACCAGTGCCGCGCCGGCATAGGCGAGCGCCATGCCGCGCTCGGTCGGCGGCATGGCCGCGGCGAAGCCGATCCGCCACAAGCCCCAGCAAACGATGGCCAAGCAGAGCAGCGTGCCCGGAACACCGAGTTCAAGTTCCCATTGCAGCACGGCGTTATGGGGATGCAGGGGCAACGCCTCGTGCCCGGGGCCCATATGGATGCCGGGCAAGGTCGCGAAATCGCGGTGACCGCCGGGAATCTCGCGCGATGCATCCATGCCCCAGCCGAGCAGCGGCCGCTCGCCGATCTTGTCGGCGGCGAAGCGCCAGATCAGCAATCGATGGAGGGCCGAAATTCTAATGTCCGGCGATCGCTGCTGAATCGAGACCGTCGATTCATAGCTCGGGGTGGCAATCGGCATGATCGCGGCGACGCCGATCAATCCGATGGCCAACGCACCGGCAGTGGCGCGCGGCAGCCATCGCGCGACGATGAAGACGACAATGCCGAAGCCGAGCGCCACCATCGCCGCGAAGCTCGACATGAGCCCGATAGCGACGATCACGGCGAGGGCGAGCGCGGCGCCGAGCAGCGGCACGCGGCGCAGGCCGAGCAGCGCCGGTCCCAACAGGAGCACGAGGGTCGTCGCGCCGCGGTCGAAGCGCGAGAAGGTGATTCCGTAACCCGCCGGATGGATCAGCCGTGTCAAGGCGGCGCCACTCGACCATTCGATGAGGAGCAGCGCCGCTGCCAGGGCGACGCCGATTGCGGCGCCGATGCCGACGTCGCGCCGTTCGCGCGCCGTCAGAGCCCGCGCGGCAGCAAGGACGATCAGCCCTTCGGCAGAAATGACCAGCAGCCGCAATCCCTCGAACAGGCTGTGGCCCGGCAGGATCGACCACAAGGAACTCGCCGCCGCCCAAAGCGCCAGGGCGCCAAGCAGCATCGGCAACGGATGTAACGCGCGCAATCCCGCTCCAAGCCGACGACCGTCGACGATCAGCAAGGTGAGCGCCACGACGGCAAGCAACGGTGCCAGGCCGAGCGCCACCATGACAGCGAGCGGCGGCAACGCGACCGCGAACGCCGCGAGAAGGTTGCCGGCGGTGAATATGCCGCGGGGTGTGCTGGGCGCGGTCATCGCCGCGCTTTATAGGCGAGAACCGGCCGATCCGCACGCGGTAATGTCTCGCTTCTGGCCCCGTATGGCAGCGCTAATTTGCGAAATACCGATCGACGCCGATCTGATGCACAAGCTTATAGCCGACAAGCTCCATCGCCCCTCGAACCGGCGCCAAATTGTTATCGAAGCATTCGACTTGCATAAGACATTGATTGTTGCGCAGCAGATTTTCCATTCCCTGAAGTGCCTTTAATTCATGTCCTTCGATGTCGATTTTGATTGCGATTTTTTGTCCTGACAGAGGAATCGCATCGTCAAGTCGGACAGCGGCAACAAAACGAGTGGCCGCCGTGGCGTCCTGACTGATCTTCGACCACACGTTATGCGTCGCCGGCCCCCATTCGAATGGGACCCGGCCATCACGGTCGCTCACGGCCACCGCTCGGCTCTCGACAATTTCCAGAAGGTCGTTGAGCAGCAGGTTCGCCTGAAGTTGGGCGTAGCTTCGCTGGTCCGGCTCGAAGGCGATGATCTTGGAGCATTCCGTCTGCTGGGCGACGAAGATCGAGTAGAGGCCCATATTGGCGCCGACATCGAGGAAGACGCTGCAATGCCGCCGTCTGATTTCATCGAGGAAAAAATCAATCTGGTCGCGTTCAACCAAACCGTGGGCGACCACCATACGATCGGCCCAGTTGGCAAAATTGACGACAAAATGCGCGCCGTTCCGCTTGACGATTCTATATCGGTGGCGCGGTTGCAATAGCGCAACGCGCTTGCGCCAACTCGGGATCAGCCGTCTCAGGAAGGGCAGCCGCGATAGCCGCATGATCGTATTTTTCCTTAACCGCCGCGAAACCCGGCGCAGGCGGCGGCCATCGCCGCGTCAAAGCCGATCCGCGGCTGCCAGCCGAGCGTCCGACGCGTCGTGCCGTCGTCCACGACCAGTGAATCCAACAGCCGGCCGGCCGCTTCGCGTTGTCCGAGCATGGCGGCACCAAGGCGAAGCAGCGCCGGTGGCATCGGAAACAAGCGCGGGCGGCGGCCGAGATGCCCGGCAATCGCGCGAACCAGTTCCGGCATCGACAATTCCACATCACGCATCAGCAGCACACGGCCGGGTGCGGCCGGGTGCTCGATCGCTCGTTCGATGAGATCGAGCAGATTCTCGAGCGCGATCAGGCTGCGGCGGTTCCGAATCGCCGCAAAAGGCAGCGGCACGCCGCGGTCGATCAGCCGCAGCAAGGTGCGGAGGTTACCTTTCATGTCCGGGCCGTAGACCAGGGGCGGCCGCAGGATGACCAACTCCGGCGCTGTGCTGCGCATCGCGTCTTCGATCGCCAGCTTCGCCCAGCCATAGGATTCGACCGGTGCC
>Ga0209483_1001529_pt1 | contig 17379 bp, 9 predicted proteins | sample NGEPerA_FD_184508 | JGI IMG/M metagenome (GOLD analysis project Ga0209483, IMG submission 184508) | Arctic peat soil microbial communities from the Barrow Environmental Observatory site, Barrow, Alaska, USA - NGEE PermafrostL2-A... | ecosystem: Environmental > Terrestrial > Soil > Wetlands > Peat... | reverse complement strand
CTGCAATTGCAACTGGCGAGACCGGAGTGTGGGACCAGAGCAGTTGGATTTCCGCATTGCGAAGCTCGGAGCTGAAATCATGCAAGGAGGCATCACCGCGGACTTCAATGTTATCCCCGATCTGCAATGGGGCATGAGGCTGACTGCTGGAAATCGCAAGGCCTCCCGTCGAGTCCTGTATGTAGAGCATCGGCGAGGTAAGCGTAACGACACCCTGGACAGTAACGCTGCTTGGCACATCCGGGGATAAAAGCCGAAGGCTGTTGATTGCCTGCGCATCAACCCCAGAACGGTGCGCTTCGAGGTCGCGCTCAATAGGTTCGAGGTATCGGTCATGCGGAGCAGCCTCCGATCCGGTTGGAAGCTGTCTTGGCACGGCCAATTGCGGCTGCAGATCCCCGATCATCGAAGTGAGGTCGTGTTGCGTCGCGGGCTGAATTTCGACGTTTCTCCACTGTGCACCGGTGTTATATGACTTGAGGCCGAACCGTCCAGACTTGATGCAGCCAGGCTCCCGGATTGCGATAGTCGTTGTTTTGCCCTCTTGAGAGGTAGCACTGACAGCGAAATCGCAGTCAAAGGCCAGAAACTTGAGGTGATACCACTGCTGTGCAAACACGTGGGGCGACACTGCCTGGGCCGCATATTCTCTCCACCCGTAATCGGCCCGCCCCATCATCAGCGTGTTGTCAAGGTCGCGCAATCCGGCCATGTAGCCGTGGTAAGCATCTACGCCCTGTTCTTCGTCACTGGAGCGAATAATCAACCCTGCATCGCCGTACTGTCCGAGCAAAAGAACGTCAGCTTCAACAGAGTAGTTTGTCCAATCTTCGGGGCCGGTCATCAGCTTGGCTCCGCGCTCATCGGAATTGTTGCTCATCACGCCGTCAGCGTACTGCCAGGTGCCGCCAAACTCTTGCCATTCATCCTGCTTCTCAAGCGAGATGATCTTGTGTTGCATCGGCCCCGGCCGAGTGAATGATCGATATATGAATATACCGATCGTGAGCAGCGCGAGCAGCGCCGCTGCAATTAGCGCGAGAAACAAACCCCGTCTCGCGAGAATGCGGCTCATTGAGGCGCCCACCAGGACAGGTTAAGGATCTGACGAATCTCGGCCGAATCCAAGTTTTCGCGGGTCATCAGGACGGGTTCTACATTGACTTCCGCGGATGCGGATGTGCCATGGATCTCACGATTCATGAGTGCCATGGCAATTTGCCCCATCTCAAAGGTATTCTGCACAACTACGGAGTCAATGCCACCGTCGCGAATAGGGGGAATCAGGTCCTGGTCAAATCCCACCAGCTTGATCGTGTGTACCTTGGCAAACTCGGCGAGCGCGTAATACGTTCCCCTCGTTGAGGCAAGAGAGAGTGCCACGATTGCGTCGAGCGACTCGCTGCCGGCGAGAAGCTCTTCCGCATTGTGCTGTTCTTGTGGGACGCTCGCGAGGCCTAGTCTGCGGGCAACGACGCGAATTCCCGGGAACTCGCGACTGAGCGTGGTCTCAAGGCTCCGCTCGCGCACAGTGTTGCTCTGGAGTTCCGGCCCGATCCCGACAATGGCGATGTTTCCCTTGCCCTGAAGGATCAAGCCAACTCTGCGGGCAGCGATCCGCCCTCCCGTTTGCTCGTTGTTCAATACATAACTGAGTTTGGGGCCGGCTGGGATGCCAAGTTCGGTACCGATCACGACCACCGGAACGCCGCCCGCAAGAACCCGGCGAATAGGTGTTCGCATGGGGAGCGTTTCGATTGGCGAGACTATGATTCCAGCCATTCCTCGATCGGCAGATTTTTCGATCAGAGAAATCTGCGTCTGCGTATCATCGTCGCGCATAGGTGCATTCCAGTAGAGATCCAGCCCTACAGAGCGTGCTACTGCAGCGGCGCCTGCATGTTCCGGCTCCCAAAGCGCAGTCCCGCACGTACGTGGAATGACAGCCACAGTCAAAGGTGTCCGCTTGCAGCCGACACCGGAAAGCATAATAAGGAGCAAAACCCCCACAAACAACTTTGGAAGAACGGAAACCGGAATGCGACGATTCCATCGAGAATCCATTCGCCTCATCATCACGTGACTTCCTCGTGCGTTGCTCGTCTATGCCTCGACCAGGTTCCGCAACCCGGTTAACAGTGATCGTCTCCCAAGAGCATGGGTCATATGTCCTATATGGATGAAGGCCGGAAAGCGCTGGAGTATTTCCGACTCCCGAAGTTTGCCGCCGGGCAATTATACTGCGCGTATCGGCTTGTTGGAGGTGAGTCCCATTCATCCGAATCGGCAAGGAAATGGAGCGGGCCGTCCGGACGTGGGAGTTGGAAGCTGTATCCGCGAATCAAGCGGGACGTAAAGCGCATGAGGATCAGCATTCTACCTGTCACCTGCATTTCATTAACGAGGCCGGTCGCACAAAAGATCGGGCGCCCCAGGAACATCGTCAACGTGAAGGACAGTCGTATATGAAACCCGGTCGAATTGATTTGAATCAGGGGATGGCTCCCGCCGTAGACGCGGCGGCGATGCGCAAGGCGCGACTATTTTCAGCCGCTGGCGTGGCAGCGGTTCTTGCGTGGAGCGTCCTTCACTCCAGCTTGCGCCAAAGAGAATTCGTCTTCGCCCAAACTCACTCCGATCTTGCCACGATTACGGTGGACTATCCGGAGAATGGGTCGATCTTTCCGCCGGAGATCACACCTCCAACTTTCATCTGGCACGATGAATCGAATGCCGCTGCGTCGTGGGCGATCGATGTGTCCTTCAGCGACGGTTCTCCGGCAATGCACTTCCGATCTCCAGGGGAACGTCCTCGAATCGGCGAGATCGACCCCCGCTGCATCTCCCCAAGCAATGAACTGCCCGCGCTCACGCCCCGGCAAGCCGCAGCGCATACCTGGACCCCGACAGGAGAGGCCTGGAAAGCGATCAAGCTGCATTCAAAAGAACATGCAGCCACGATTACGATCACGGGAGTTCCGGCTGGTCAAACAGGGGGAACTGTCTCTCGCGGCGCCGTGACCATGGAGACCTCCCAGGATCCGGTAAAGGCGCCGATCTTCTATCGCGATGTGCCGTTGATTCCTTCCAAGGGCGAAAAGGGAGTGATCCAGCCTCTGGCCAAACGGGATCTCCCTCTGCTGGCCTGGCGCTTGCGCGATATCGGCCAACCCAACAGCCGACTGCTGCTTACCGGGATGCACACCTGCGCCAATTGCCATTCGTTCTCACTCGACGGAAAGACGTTCGGAATGGATATCGACGGCCCCGCAAACGACAAGGGCCTCTATGCGCTCGCATCCATCAAGCCGCAGATGTCTCTGCGGAACCAGGACGTGATTTCGTGGAGTTCCATCAAGGACAACACGGCTTCGCCGTCCAGAATCGGCTTCATGTCCCAGGTGTCCCCTGATGGAAGATACATCGTGACCATGCTGCGGGATTTGAGAGCTCAACTTGGCAAGAGCTACTTCCTGGTCAACTTCCAGGACTATCGTTTCCTCCAGGTCTTTTATCCAACCCGCGGCATCCTGGCCTGGTACGACCGAGTGACGGGAAAGAAGCAACCTTTGCCCGGGGCCGACGATGAGCGCTTTGTGCAAACGAACGCGGTGTGGAGCCCCGATGGAAAGTACGTAGTGTTTGCGCGGGCTGAGGCGCGCGCACCCGAGACGCCGGGCCAGACGTTACCGAGACATGCCAACGATCCAGAGGAAACTCAAATCAAGTACGACCTGTATCGGATCCCCTTTAACGGCGGCAAGGGAGGTGTCCCGGTTCCGATTGAAGGCGCCTCCAACAACGGCATGAGCAACAGTTTTCCGAAGGTCTCTCCCGATGGCCGCTGGATTGTCTTTGTCCAAAGCCGCAATGCAGAGTTGATGCGGCCAGACAGTCAACTGTATATTGTCCCATTTGAGGGCGGCGTGGCCCGTCGTCTCCGCTGCAATACGCCGCTGATGAACTCCTGGCACAGTTTCTCGCCCAATGGCCATTGGCTGGTTTTCTCCTCCAAGAGCCGTTCGCCCTACACGCAGATGTTTCTGACGCACCTGGATAAGGAAGGCAACTCCAGTCCCGCTATTTTGATCGACAATGCAACCGCGGCGAATCGGGCGGTCAACATTCCGGAGTTTGTGAATATACCATCCAATGGACTGATGAAGATCGATGTGCCTGCAGCCGAGGCCTACCGCTTTCTGGATATTGCATCCGATCTCGCTACACAGGGCAAGATTGACGAGGCAATTGCCGAATGGAGAAGAGTTCTGGAATTAGACCCTCGAAATGCCTCCGCACAGAACAATCTCGGGGCTGCCCTGACGATGCAAGGCAAGACCTCCGAGGGAATGAAGCATCTGCGAGAGGCGCGCGAGATCGATCCACTTACCCCCGATCCTGCCGATCTCGAGATTACATTCCAGTTGCAATCGTATTATCGGGAGCAATTCAACGCCGCAGTCGCAAGTTCCGATTGCAAGGCGGCCGATGCTTACGGGCAGAAGCTTCTGGCTGCGGGTGCGGATAGCGAAGTTGACAAAGCAATAAAGGAGTGTGCGTCGAAGCAGACGCGCGTACAACCTTAAGCGAGAGGGCGACGGGCGAATTGATTGTGACCTGAATCAGCCGATGACCAGTACACGGGTTGGTGCGAGGAGACCGGGTTCCCCGCCTTCGCGCTGCACTGACAATTTCATTGACTCAAATGATCGGGCAGGCCTGTATTTAGACGAACGACGAAATAGGTGCGAGAAACCATGAAGGCCAATTCTTTCTTAAGCAGCATTCATCTGGTCATTGTTTTTCTTTGCCTGCAAGCGGGAATGTCTGGGCAGACGGCAAATGAGCGACTGCAATCGATTACCTCGGCGCTTCGCAGCGGCGATTTTCAACAGGCCCTGCAGTGGCTGCATTCCGCGCTCCAGCAGTCTCCCGACAGTCCCCAACTTTGGATGCTGCAGGGCCTGGCATATTCCGGAACAGGAGATTCAAAATCCGCGCTTGCCTCCTACGAACATGCGCTGAAGATTTCACCGGACTATCTGCCGGCATTGGAAGGCGCAGCACAACTGCAATATGAAGCTGGAAGCGCGGACGCCATACCCCTGCTGGAGCACATTCTGAAGCTGCGCCCGAATGAAACCACTTCGCACGCAATGCTGGCGGTGCTTGCCGCGAAGAAAGGCGATTGCGCCACGGCAGTAGAGCACTTTTCCGTGATAGGGCCAATGTTGGATTCACAACCGGACGCCCTGCAGGGTTACGGCATTTGCCTGCTGAAGCTCGAGCAGACTGAGAAAGCCATCCAGGTCTTTGAGCGGCTCATGGCGACCCAGCCAAACGAGCCCCGATTCAGACAAGGTCTGGCTGCGGTTCAGCTGGCAGCGGGCAAACCCCAGGACGCACTAGCTACTGTGCAGCCACTTTTGGACTTGTCTCCTGACGTCAGTGCGATGCGGTTGGCGGCAGCTATCTACGAGGCGAATAAAGACACTCCCAATGCGGTCAAGATATTGCGAGATGCGATTGTAAAGGACCCGCTCCAGACCGCCTTGTACGTGGACTTCGCTCAAATTGCCATGGATCACCAGTCGTTTCAGACCGGCGTCGAGATGCTCAATGCCGGCCTCAAGATCCAACCGGCAGCGGCTCAACTGTATCTGGCGCGAGGCGTGCTTTACGTTCAGCTTGCAGATTATGAAAAGGCGCAGGCCGATTTTGATAAGGCTGAGCAACTCGATCCGAAGCAAGGAATGAGCGCGGCGGCACAGGGCATGCTTGCCGAGGAGCAGAACCAGAACGATCCAGATCGAGCACTGGCAACGGTGCGAGCCAAGCTTGCCAAGCAGCCTGACGATGCGTTTCTCTGGTACCTGCAGGCTGCAATCATGTCGCAGAAGTCCCCGGAACCTGGCTCACCCGAGTTTGAGCAGGGCCTGGATTCCGCAAAGCGAGCTGTGACTCTGCAGCCTTCACTCACTGCTGCCCATAACGTGTTGGCCAAGTACTACCTCGACTCCGGCCAGAACGCACTGGCAGCCAAGGAGTGCCGGTTGGTTCTCCAGCAAGATCCATCGGACCAAGGCGCCTTGTACCATCTTGTCATCGCGCTCCGCAAGATGGGCACCACGGCAGAGATTCCCGATTTGCTCAAGAGACTGGCCAAGGCGCGCCAGGACGCAACCAAGGTGGAAGGCGAACGGAACCGCTATAAGCTGATCGTTGCACCGGCTGGCTCGTCCGATTAATTGAAGCGACGTTGATGGGAGCGGTAAACCTTTACTCGAGTACTTTGAATCCCGATAATGGAGGAGTTCCAGCCAGGATATCCAATGACTATAAGCCGACGTTCATTCGTACTTCTGTCTCTCTGCGCTTCTGCCCAGCGATTTCTCGGGCAAGACCAGGGAATAGCGACACGCAACATTGCAGCGCAGGCAAAGCCTGCACCTTCTGGCCGGCCTTTCTACGCGCAGTTCACCGATGTCGCGAAAGAAGCAGGCTTGCACGCGCCTGTAATCTACGGCGGTATTGAATCGAAGAAATACATCATGGAAGCAAATGGATGTGGCTGTGCATTTATCGATTACGACAACGATGGCTGGATGGATATCTTCCTGCTTTCGGGCACGCGCCTGGAAGGAGATCCCCCGGAAGCGACGAATCGCCTCTATAAAAACAACCGTGACGGCACATTTACAGATGTAACGGAGAAGGCGGGGCTGAAAGCAGTGGGGTGGGCAAATGGTGTCTGTGTCGGCGACTACAACAATGACGGCTTCGACGATATCTTTTGCACATATTTTGGTCAGAATCGCCTTTACAGAAACAACGGCAACGGTACATTCACCGACGTGACGAAGGAGGCCGGTTTATGGGAGTCCGGTCCCGCACGATGGGGAGCGGGATGTGCCTGGGTGGATTACAACCGCGATGGTCACCTGGATCTCTTCGTCTCGAACTACATTCGCTTTTCGTTTGAGCACGCTCCTGCCCCTGGCGAAAAATCCACCTGCAATTTCAAAGGAGTCCCGGTCAATTGTGGGCCTCGAGGGTTGCCAACCGGACGACACTCTCTCTACCGGAACAACGGCGACGGTACCTTCACCGACGTTACGAAGCAGGCCGGCATCGATATTGCCACTGAGAGCTATGGAATGACCGTCGTTGCAGCCGATTTTGACGAAGATGGCTGGCCGGACATCTTTGTGGCATGTGATTCGACGCCCAGCCTGTTGTTTATGAACAATCATGACGGAACATTTCGTGAAGAAGGCGTAACTCGAGGTGTTGCACTGAGCGACGATGGAATGGAACAAGCTGGTATGGGCGTCGGCATCGGAGACTATAACCTCGACGGACACCTGGACCTGTTCAAGACACATTTCGTTAGCGACACGGCTGGTTTCTATCGGAATGACGGGAAAGGGAATTTCGATGAGGTCAGTCGTGCCGCAAAGATCGGAGTGGAGACTCGCTTTACAAGCTGGGGTGCCGGGATTTTCGACCTGGATAACGATGGCTACCCGGACGTGCTTTTTGTGACGGGCAGCGTGTATCCAGAAGTCGAGAAAAAGCTGCCGCAGTTTCCGTACATGACTCCACGCGTTCTGTTTCGCAACCTGGGAAACGGCACATTTGAGGAACTGGAAACGCAAGGGGGCGATGGTATTACGGCGGCTCATAGCAGCCGGGGTTGTGCTTTTGGCGATTTCGACAATGACGGCGACATCGATGTGCTGATAGTCAATATGAATCAACCGCCCTCACTCCTGCGAAACGATCTGAAAGTCAAGCCGAACTGGCTGAAGATAAAACTGGAAGGCGTGAAGTCGAACCGAAGTGCAATCGGAGCCCGAGTCCTAGCCCATTACGGAAACAAAGTGCAGGCGCAGGCACTCGTAAGTCAATCCAGCTATTACTCTTGCAATGATCCCCGGCTTCATTTCGGTTTAGGAGATTCAACAGAAGCTGCAGTAGACATTTACTGGCCCAATGGTCTGCATGAACGATACCAGCGAATCTCAGCGAATCAGCTGGTAACCATCAGAGAGGGTGTAGGACTAGTGCCAAACAGGGGTTGGAAGCGGTAGTTGTCTTTTATTTTCATTAATTTAAGGCAATAGGACAAAGAACCCATTGACAGTGCATCCGCGGTCTAAGTAAAAAGCGTACTGGATGCGGGGAAACGTTTTCCCGCAACATCCAAATAAGAACAGTCCAATAACCAACCCTTGATCGACTGAATACAGGAGAATCCAATGGTGCAACGCAAGGTGTCAGTTGTTGCCACCCTTGTTTGTTCGATGTTAGCTTTCTGGGGTGTTCCCGCCTTTGCGCAATTTACGGCGAGCATCCAGGGGGCAGTACAGGACACATCAGGGGCTAGTGTAGCCAAAGCGCAAATCAATCTCGTCAACAATGCGACCGGAGTCATTAAGACAACGGCTACTGATTCCGCCGGAAATTACCGTTTTGTAAGTCTTGCCCCAGGGAACTACAAGATCTCGGTTATGGCCAGCGGGTTTTCCAACGCCGAGGCGACAGTAACTCTGCTTACTGAACAAAATGTCAATCTGCCAATCTCGCTGAAGGTTGGCACCGCCAAAGAGACCGTTGTGGTCAGCACGGAAGCGCCAATCGTTGACACGGCGGATAGCCGAATAGAGCTGACCTTGGAGAATAAGGGGGTTGCACAACTGCCAATCATCGGCCGTAACCTCGTGACGCTGGTCACGATGGCTCCGGGTGTTTCGGGTCTCGGAACAAGCACATCCGGGAGCCCGGCGTCCGGTGTTGACAACTACTCCACCGAGGAGCAGGTCGACGCGAGCGCGAACGGCCAGGGCCAGAACAACAATCAATACGTCATTGACGGATTGGATGTGACCAGTGGAATCCGGCAAGGAGTATTGAACCTGACGCCACAGCCTGAGTCCATTCAGGAGACCAGCGTTCAGGTAAACACGTTTTCCGTTGAACATAGTCGCGCGGCCGGCTTGCAGACAATCTTCACGACCAAGTCGGGCTCAGACTCGTTTCACGGTACAGCGTCGGATTGGTTCAACTACCAGGGAATGTTCGCCAGCCAGCACTTCGTGGCCCATCCTTACAAGCCATTCCACTCCAACAACATGGATTTTGCTGTTGGCGGCCCGATCATTCCACACCACGATAGCTTCTTCTACTTTGCGGTGGAGCCGTTGCGTTCGTCGGCGAGCGCCGGCGGCTCGGTCACATTTGCCGATCCGCAGTTCATTTCCTTCGCATCAACCAACTACCCCAATACAGTTGGAACACATGTCTTAAAAACCTATCTGCCCTCTGGGGTTGGCGGGGTAACCGTGCAGCAAACTGCAGCTAATGTTTTTGGTACTGCTGCTGGTGGCTGTGGAACGGCGGCTGGACAGAACGGAGTTCCATGCACTCTGCCCATCATTGACCAGGGTTCGTTCGGTGCCACACAAATTAGAAACGGGACGCAGTATTTCGCCCGCATAGATCAGGGCTTCAAGAAGGAACGGATCTACGTCAGCCTGTTCCGCACACTTCTGCAGACTGGCGCAGCCTCGCCAATGCCCCAGTTCTCAGCTTTAAACAACACCTGGCAAGTTGCGGGCCAGGTAGGCTGGACGCACACTTTCTCAGCCAATACGCTGAATGAGGTGACGGCTGGACAGAGCAGAGTTGAGGGCGTGTTGGGCACTGGCGCCAAGGATTACACGGTGCCCGGCATCAATGTGAACGGAATTAACGCGGATGCCGGTTCAGCATACGGCGTTGGTTTCGCTCAAGGTGACTTCATCCAGCACAATTATCACTGGCGCGACGTGCTCACGCATGTGCGTGGTGCCCATACTTTGAGATTTGGTTACGAGGGCTGGTACGGAGATGACGTCGAACCGTTCCAGGGGCCGTGGTCGCAGCCTAAGTTTGCCTTCGACAACCTGTTGAAGCTTGCTCAGGATGCACCATCGAATGAGGGCGGGGTTTATTACAATCCCACCACTGGAACCCAACAACTTTGGAACTGGGACGCGGCCTCCAGGACGTTTGGAGCGTTCGCGGAAGATACCTGGAAGGTGAGCAAGAATCTGACGCTGACTCTGGGCCTTCGCTATGACGATAGCGGAAATCCGTGGTCAAAGAGCGATTCAACAGTCTTCGGCAACTTCTATCTCGGGACTGGGACAACAAGGGCGCAGCAGATCGCCAACGGATATGCGAAGGCCACTCCAAATGCGCTCCTTCACGCCGTCGACAACCTTTGGAGCCCGCGCGTGGGCGTCTCCTGGGATCCCACTGGCAAGGGAGATTGGGCCGTACGAGGCGGTGTAGGCATCTACCAGAATTGGCTGACCTCCGCGAATGTGCAGGAAGAGTTCCGCGGGAGCCCTCCGGGATTGGTCAATCCGACCTTCTTTGCCGGAACGGCGCATCCTCCCATCTTCGTACTTGGAACCTCAAGCAAACCACCGTTCGGGTTCGTTTTTCCGACATTCCCGGGCGGCCTCAACTCACAGGGAGGTGTGGTCGGGGCCAACTTCTCGATCGGCGGAATCGATCCGCTTCTCAAGTCGCCAAAGGCTGATATCTGGGCCATCAGCGTGCAGAGAAGTTTAGGCAGAATATTTGCCGCGACCATCGGATACAGCGGATCCCACTCCTACGATATTGTCGGCAACGGGAACTCCGTTGGTGGCGTCTCCTATGGTGTGAATGTCAACGTCTCGCCGGGAGACCTCATCACGCATGAAAGCAAAGCGCCAACCGGGCTCAATCCTAGCTTCGGATCGATCCTCTACGCAGAGAATAACCGTTATGGAAACTACAACGGAGTGTTCTTTGACTTGAAAGGCCGAGTATCGCGCGGCTTTGTCGATGCCTCGTACACTCGTTCGAGTTCGAAGGATGACGGACTGGCATATCCCTCGCCGGACAACTCCTCACAATACTATGCACCGTCGAACTTTGACGTGCCAAATCGATTCTCGCTCAGCTTCAACTATTCGTTGAAAGGCATGAACGATGGCAAGGGAGCTATCGGCAACTTGACAGGAGGCTGGGGTATCAGCGGTACCAGCATCTTCCAGTCGGGCTATCCCTTGACCGCGGCAAATTTCAACTCTTACAACCCGGTATGTCAGAACACCGCAGTCGGCGCACCTCCCTGTCCTTCGCTTGCGAATCCGGCCGTTGGGTATGCTCCAGGAAGCGGCGACTATAACGCTGACGGCAACAATCTCGACTACCCCAATGCCACAAGCTATAAACAATCAACGAGCAACAAGGATTGGCTGGCAGGGGCTATTCCAAAGACAAATTTCGCCACCCCGACCTTCGGATCGGAAGGTAACGAAAAACCCATGCAATTCCGCGGACCGAACTTCTTTGAGACGAATGCAAACTTCTACAAAGACACGCCGATCACGGAACGTATAGGCTTCCAGTTCCGGTTCGAACTCTTCAACGTCTTCAACCGGGCAAACTATGCGAATGTCGATACGAACATTCCCGATGGAAGCTTCGGTGCAGCGACCGGATCGCACGCACCAAGGTTCTTCCAATTAGGCGGGAGGATTTCGTTCTAGCATCGACGCCAACGTAAGACCTGTCACCCACGGGCCGGTGCGCTGTTGAAGCGTGCCGGCCCGTCTTTTCTTTGATGTTCGCGCAGTCGATCATGAAATCCGGGTTTACAATTCACTTGACTACTAACTTGCCGTGTACTGCGGGTCTGGATTTTTCGCGACTCTTTACCAAACCGAAATGGCCTTGATTCGAATGTCTCGCTTGAAAATATTGGCTTGGATTACACTCACGTTTTTGCTGCTTTCAAACGTGGCGGCGCAATCGCGCGAGGATCGAATCTCACAAATTGTCTCGGCGCTCCGGGAGCAGCAGTACGATAAAGCACTAGGAATGCTTCACGTCGTTCTTCAAGAATTGCCCTCCAATGCGCAGCTTTGGACCATGCAGGGTGTCGCATACAACGGCGAGGGTAAGAAGAAGGAAGCGCTCACCTCGTTTCGACGCGCGCTCAGATTAGATCCAGACAACGTTCCAGCCCTGCAAGGGGCCGCGCAGATTGAATATGACCAGGGGGAAGCTGCAGGAATTCCTATCCTCGAACATCTTCTCCGCCTCCGCCCGGACGATGTGACCAGCCACGGCATGCTCGCCGTACTTGATTTTCAACAAGGGAACTGCAGCGCGGCCGTGGCTCATTTCGAGAAAGCCGCTTCACTCTTCGAATCTCGAGTCCCGGCTCTGCATGCGTACGGAACTTGTCTTGTGAAACTCAGGCAGCTTGATAAAGCGGCGGAAATGTTTGAGAAATCTCTGGCCCTCAATCCGGATGACAGGCGGGAACGTCAGGTTTTGGCATCGGTTCAGTTGATGTCTCATCAACCGGAGCAAGCGATTGCGACGTTGAATCCATTGTTGGGCGACGTGGCTGATGCATCAAGCCTCGAACTTGCTTCTGCGGCTTACGAAGACGCTCACGACACTGATAAAGCAGTGGACGCCCTTCGCCAAGCCATCCTGCTGAATCCGCAAAACGTGAGTCTTTATGTGAATTTTGCCGCACTCTCAGCCACGCATCAGTCGTTTCAGGTTGGGATTAACGTTGTGAATGAGGGAATCAACCTGCAAGCGAAGGCGGCGCCCCTCTACTTTGCCCGCGGCGTGCTTTATGTGCAGCTTGCAGACTACGACAAGGCCCAGGCTGACTTCGACAAGGCTTACGAGCTTGACCCTGGCCAATCCCTGAGCAGCGCTGCGCAGGGCCTCGCCGCAGCTCAGCAGAATGATCTCGCAAAAGCTCTGGCAGGAGTGGAAGACAAGCTGGCAAAGAGACCAGATGATCCCATATTGCTGTATATGCGGGCGGACATTCTTACCCAACAAGGCCCTGAGCCCGGCAGTACCGAGTTCCAAACCGCAGTGCGTTCAGCGACACAGGCAGTGAGACTCCGGCCAACATTGGGTCCGGCGCGCGGTGTCCTGGCGAAACTATATCTCGAGAACGGACAGTATGCGGAAGCTGCCGAACAGTGCAGAAAAGCGATCGAGATCGATCCCAAGGATCAGACAGCTTTATACCATCTGATTCAGGCACTGCGTCGGACCGACAGTCAAAAAGAGATACCGGAGCTCCTGAAGCGGCTTGCGACTCTCCGTCAGCAGGCGACAAAGGAGGAGCGCGAACAGTATCGTTACAAGCTGGTCGAGGGGGATACGGATTCGAAATAGGGTCCACGGCAGGACTCACTAGTAAGATCCCCGCTTGTTCAACTAGATCACCTTAATCCGGTAGATGCATTTCTTGCCGCCGCGAAGAACCGATTCCTCCAGTTCCGCAGTAACTGGCCGTCCGAGGATTGTGGAGTAGGCCTCCACCTGCCACCCCAATGTGCAATCACAAAAACTCGGAGGGGTGACACCCTCTTTCACCATCGGACAGCTACACCCAGGGCCCTTATCAACAATACGGATTGTGGCCTTCGCTTCGTCGTAGTCCGCTTCCGCCATCCAATTCCGGCGGCCTTCTTCAAGAAAACCCTTGAGGTTCCCCTTGTAGCGATCGATCAAGGCTGCCTTATAGGTGTCTGCGCACTTGCCGCCGAGCGCATGCAGCGTCTGTTTGCGCTCTTCCTCCGGCAGTCTTGCCTCAAGGATTTCGATCAGCTTAGAGAAGCGAAGGTGAGCCGCATCCGCCTTGTCTCGAATGCCCGCAAACTCCTTTGGATCGCAGGAATGAGGCGCGTCGTCTGCAGCCTGCGCCTCGGACATCTTCACTTGACTGCACAGGCCCGTCGCACAAACGGCGGCAACACAATTCTTCATAAAGTCTTTTCGATTGATCATGGCTGAAGATAATCCTTTCCGAGAATTCAGAACCCAGTTTGATGAACCGCAACCGACTGTCCAGTTTGGAAATAATTCAATTCATTCCTATGCGTTGGAAGTCCTTTAATGCGACTCACCCTCTAATGCGCACGTACGTGCTGTAGCTTTCCTTGTCGATCGCCATGAACGGCCTCATTGTGACTTGTCCGCCGTCAATCGAGTGTGCCACCCAGTCTCCGTTCGCATTATTCAGTGGTTTTGCACGAAGAAGCGATTGTGCATCAAAGGCCGGTTGCGATTCGGCGACCGCCATCAAGACCAATGGACCCTGGATCAGTGCAACGGTATTCGGGTGATTTGCGTCAACTGCCTCGAGACGCAAAGGCATGGGGAACTCAATCTGGATGCGATCGCCATCCTTCCAGGTTCTGCGGACAGGAGCGAAGGTTCCGGGCTCGACCACGTCGGAGATTCGCGTACCGTTCACCATTAGCACCGGATCGGGAGTCGCCCAGGCTGGAATCCGGACATGGATCGTTTGTTCATACGGCTGCGAAGACGAGATCTGAATCTCAACCTTGTTATCGAACGGATATCTGGTCACTTGGGTTAACTGGAGCTTGGTGGGGCCATCCGTCCAGCGCACGCTCGAGGGAGTAAACAAGTTGACATAGATACCATCCTGCGAACGCAGATAGGTACTTATGTGATAGTCAGCAGCGAGCTGCGGGAAAGTTCCGGAGCAGCAAGGCCACTTGTCTTTGTACCAGACCTTCCTCCCGGTGTTGGCGTAGTCGGAATAGTAGAAAGAAGTTCCGTCAGCCTGGATCGGCCACGCACCGAGGATTGTGTTGTAGAGTACGCGCTCCATGCTGTCGCCGTAGCGCGCGTCCTTTGTGACGCGAAGCAGATAGCGTGTGATCTTGAAGTGACCGTATGCACCGCAAGGCGTCTCGAAACTTGCGTGAGTTCCACTCAGGCTGTCGCCGAGCTGTCCCGTGCCTGGCTCACCGAAGCTCTCATTGGGACCCCACCCGCCCGTCGCGAAGCTTTGCGTCATCTGCAGCATGTCGAAACCGTTTCTAGCCGCATGAAGGTGCTTTTCACTTCCGAGAGTGATATACGCCTGCATGGCTGAATTGAATGCGTTCACATGGCTGTACGCGTGCTCAAAGGGAAGCACATTGTTTCCTTCTGCAAGCGGATTGAAATAGGTGTCATCCTCCAGAAACCGTTTTGCCAGGTCGCGGTAAATAGTCTTTCCGCTTCGCTGGTAAGCGAGGAACAGGTTCTCCGGCAGTGTGTAAGTCTCATCCCACGTGTAGGCGGTGTCCTTGTGCGGTCTGGAGCGTTGTTCAGCGCGCGACAGCGCTTTCTCCGGCAGATAGGCGATGATCGCACGCGTTAGCTTCTCGTGAACATCCATCGCCATCGGGTCATGGGCAAATTCCTTTGCGTCAATCAGACCGCACGACAGTTTGTCGTAGGTGTAAGCAGGGAGCCTGTAGTTAACGAAGAACGTCGCCTGGGGATCGAGCGTCTTGGCATATCCTTTCACGAGGCGATTGATCTTGAGGCGAGTTGGCTCGGAACCTGTAACAGCATACGCACGAGAGAGACCAGACACGTATTGCCCGAAGGAATGACCGGCAATGAAACCATGGAAGTCATTCGCTTCCAGACTGAACCCAGTCAGGTCGTACCATCCGCCCATGTCCTTCCCTGGCGCAGGTAATCCAGCGACTTGCCGAAATACCTTCAGCAAACAGTCCTCGTCGAGGTTAAGAAAGCGCGCGTGGTTCTCATCGAACTGCCGCTTCATGGGTCCTTCGTGCAACTGCACGTCACCATACGCGAATAGGGTGAGCGGGGTAGAGACCGCAACAAGTGGCGTCGCGGCATTCGCCAGCGCAGGAAACGAGCGAAGAGCATACAGTCCGGCTGTGCAGGAGCTTGCTCCCTTGAGGAATACCCTGCGGTCGATTCCGTGTTTCATTTTGAACCGCCTTGTCATCGAGAATTCGCTAACCCAGAGGCTAGGTTCGAAGCTTTGCTCTGTCAATCGGTCATAGAGGCTATTCAGCGTCGTCAACTCAAAACCAAAGCGCTCGTTCACATGAGGTTCCGCGTAATAGCGAGATTGGTACTGAGAAACGCCCTAGCTTCCTTTGATATTTCCAAGTGTAGGGGTCGATCAAATGAGGTACGATGTTGCCCATGCCTACAGACCCTATCGAGTACGTCATCGTCCTTATGCTTGAGAACCGATCGTTCGACCACATGCTGGGTATCTTGCAGCAAGTCTATCCGGATTTGGATGGCATTCCACCTGGCGGCTCGACGCGCACGGACGAAGACTCAAAGACAGGCACTGTCTATCAGCAACTGCCAAACACTGAGCGCCAATTGAACCCCAGCCCTCTGCACGAACATCGCGACGTCATGCTTCAGATGTCCCAGGAAATGAGTGGGTTCATTGACGATTACTCCACGGTTCCGGGGTCCAAAGAAGCCGATTACCCAGCCGTCATCGGCTATTACCCAATAGACTTCCTGCCCGTACTGCACACCTTGGCAAAAAACTTTACCATCTGCGACCGCTGGTTCTGCTCCCTGCCGGGACCGACGTGGCCAAACCGCTTCTTTGTTCACAGTGCAACCTGCAACGGCCACATCTCGATGCCCGACGGCTTTTATCATCCGGATATTCCGGCATTCCACCAGCCCCAGGACACGATTTATAACCGGCTGCAGGACAAAGGCATTCCCTGGGGCATCTTCCATAACGGAATGTCGCAGGCATTGTTGCTGGAAAAGCTTTGAGACCATCCGCTCCATTTCCACCCAATAGAGCGCTTTTACGAAATGTGCCAGAACCCTGATCGGCCTGACTATCCGATGCCGAAATATTGCTTCCTCGAGCCGACGTTTCGTGGCGGCGCCGAAGATGACCAGCACCCTCCGGCAGACGTTATGAATGGCGAATTGTTGATTGCCAGGGTCTATAACGCCGTACGATCCTCACCCATGTGGAATAAGTGTCTTCTCGTGGTCACCTACGACGAGCACGGTGGCTTCTACGATCACGTCGTGCCGTCCGCAGCAGTGCCCCCGGACGCCCTGACCGACGAATACTCTTTTACTCAGTACGGGCCAAGGGTTCCAGCCTTGCTTATTTCGCGCATGGCGCCCAAAGGAGTCGTGCATAACGTGTTCGATCACACCAGTATTCTTCGATACGCAAGTGACAAATGGGGTCTTCCACCGTTAACGGCGCGCGATGCTGCTGCCAACTCCATTGGGGCCGCGCTCGATTTCAATAGTCCCCTTCGCGTGGACACACCCGCCAGTGTTCAGGCGTCCATAACGGCTCCGGTCCCGGTCGCAAGTGACTCCGTTTCCGTGAACAATCATGAGCAGGGGTTGATCTCCTTTGGCCGCTACCTAGACGCTGCGATGGACCATCAGGGCGACAAGGCGATAGAAGCGTATCAGCGAATGCAGAAGGAGTACCAGGACGGTTTG
>Ga0209483_1001528_pt1 | contig 17381 bp, 17 predicted proteins | sample NGEPerA_FD_184508 | JGI IMG/M metagenome (GOLD analysis project Ga0209483, IMG submission 184508) | Arctic peat soil microbial communities from the Barrow Environmental Observatory site, Barrow, Alaska, USA - NGEE PermafrostL2-A... | ecosystem: Environmental > Terrestrial > Soil > Wetlands >... | reverse complement strand
GCGGCAAGCCCACCAGCAGCCCCTGCTCCAACCACAATGGCATCAAAATTGTTATCGAGCTGTTCCGGGGTGGAGACGTTCTGCGTCCGGTCGGGGTATTCATGTGCAGAATCCCAATCCATTTTGCTCATCCCCCCTTCTTCCTTGCTGAGAATCTCTGCCTCGTGCTTTGGCGCAAAGCCAGGAACAGGGCCTTTCCCAAGTTTTTGCCGAGTACTGTGTGGTAGAAAGCGCGCAGCGGAAAAACGTAGTAAGCCGATCTTATCGCCCTCAGTGCACATTTAGGATTGCCGCTCTGGGCATGTGTGAGGGCAATTGAGTTAAAATACCAAAAAAAATAGGAAAGAGTGCCACTGTAGGCTTGAAGAAATTGCCGGGGACTATTCCAAATTCGCCATTCGCTCGTGGCGTGTCGCAGAAACACTACGCGATCGAAATGTGCACGACGGCGATAAAGCTCATCGAATACCCCGTCCGGCTTGGTCCTAAACAGCACCGACGGGACGCTAACAAATCCCAGTCGCCGCTGACGCGCGATCCTCAACATCCAATCGAGATCCTGACCGCCGGTAAGCTGGTTATCGAACAAACCGATGCGCCCGCGGGCATTGTTCCGAACAAGGAGAGATCCAATTTGAGGAAAGTACCCGCTGAGCATTTTCTTAACAAGGGCGCTGCCTTCGCCTGGATGCTCCTTCGGCCAGGGATCGCTGATCGGGTTGAGGTCGCTGTCGGCGCTTACGACCTGCCCGAGCACCGCATCAAGGCCGGGAGATGAATCCAACAGCTCGATATGACCTTTAAGGTGGTCCTTTAGCCAAACATCGTCATCGTCGAGAAAGCCGATGAACTCGCCTGCCGCGGCACAAAGGCCCGCGTTTCGAGCCGCCCCTGCGCCCTTGGTCGGAACAGGAATATACTTCGCGTCGTAACGATCCGCCACGCCTTGCGTCTCGCGCGCCTGCCCGTTATCGCAGACCAAGATCTCAAACTGAAATTCTGTCCCCTCGAGTGCGCGAATACTCGCGACAGCCGCACTTAACGTACCGGGACGATTGTAAGTGGGCACAATCACCGATATCAACCGAGGGTTCGACACGCTTGGCTTCTCCAAAATAACATGCCAATAATTGGAAGGTGTGGCGATTGGTCACAGTCCAAGCCGGTCATCGCGACCTGCCTGAAACTTACTCCCGCGCATTATTCTGCGCAGGTAAGACAGCCAGCATACACGCGCAGCCGACGCCGCGAATGCACGACCAAATCTCAGGCTGCCACACCCAGCACGCCGAAACTGCTCGATGATCTTGGCAATCGCCTCCTGACCGGGTGGTTTAAACCATCTTCGCCCGGGGACAATCCAAAAGATATTCGGCCAGGGGGCGCTCTCAGCACTCATACCGCATGTCACCAATTTTAGTCCTTTTCTCAACGCCTGGTTAGTTTTCCAGTGGGTATGTTCTGGCTATCATGGATCAAGTTTGCCGCCGACAATGTAAAACCGGAGCGCTTCAAAGCAACGCTAAACGGAGGCTTTTCGAACAGGCTTGGCGTCAAGACGGGTTGCGGTTGTAGAGCGTAGTGGCAGGCGACCCAGGATAAGCAAGCGAGGTGACACTACCGGCGTTTGCGCAACGCCTTCGGCCACTCTTACCTTTATCGTGCAGTGGGGTTTGAAGCCGAGAGGAAAACTTCAAGAGCATGGCGCACGCGCCTTAGTCCATTCGACGAATCGCGGCCGCGGTCGCGCACCCGACCGCGATGCGTGGCAGGCATCTCGATTGCGCGCCTGCGGCGTCCTCCTCAACATTGGCGAGTTCGAAAAGCTTGCGGCGCACGTTCCTGTTCGACATCGTCCACCGCGTTCCTGCCAGCCTATTTCTTTTCGCCGATCCAGCGTTCAAAATGCGGCATCGTTTTTCCCCTCACCTCCGCTGCGAGACCTCGCGATAAGATGCCGACTCGGTCGCGCAACTCGCGATAAATCTTCGCCTTCGTGATCAGTACGGTTGCGAGCAACAGGTAGGTCAGCCCCGCGGTGGTCGCTCCCAACATCAGCCGCAGTAAAACGCCTTGTTCATGCGTTGCAACCCACAGTCCGGCGAGTGCTGCAATGACGCCACAGCCGGCCAAAGGCAGAATGACCGCCAAAGTATCCAACAAGCTGACTGGCGTTCCCCGGCTGGCGAAGGCGAAACAAGGGACAAGCAAAAGGCTCATTGTGATGGCGTAGGAGATCGCTATTCCAACAGGCCCGTACGGGATGGCAAGCACGAAACCAAGGCCGACAATTGGGACGAAAAACAGGCTCCAGATAAACATACGACGGGTCTGGCCCAACGACATGTAGATCCAGCCTGAGGCATGCATCGGTACACCCGCGAAGAGGGAGACAGCCAGCCATTGAAAGATCGTGGCCGCCTTTTCCCAACCGGCACCATAGATCGTGGTGACCAGTGGATCCGCGACTGCGATCAAGCCAGCGGCAACTCCTGCTCCCAGGAACACGACCAATCCCAGCGCGTCCAGAAACGCCCGACGCCAGCGCTCAGGTTGATCCTGCAACCGACTGAGCGAGGGCTCGATTGCGGAGCTGAGAGGGCCACTGAAAATATTGAGAGGCAGCAACATCATTTGATAGCCGCGAGAGTAATAGCCAAGCTCAGTGGCGCCAAACCTCAGACCGACGATAATGTTGTCCAACTGGCGGTGAAAGAAATTGACGATCCCGAAACCGGTCAGGTACGCGCCGAAGTGCAGACCGCTGCGCACGTCGCGCCAGTTCGTGACGAGACTCGGTCGCCACGGGCAAAGTCCCCAGATCAACGATAGCGTGACGATTTGCGCGACGAGTGCAGTAATCACAAGAGACCAATAGCTGAGGTCCGTCTTCCAGGCGATCAGGACGCCTGCCAGGCCACCTGCCGCATGTCCGACCAGTCCGGTCCATTGCAAGGTCATCCAGCGCATCGAGCGCAGCAGTAACGCCGTATGCTGCGCGCCGAGCGCCGCAAGGGGAAACGAAACCGACAACACGATGACCGGATTTGCCACTCGCGGATCATGGAAGAACCGGACGGCCAGCGGCGCCAGGATCCAAATCAGGGGCATCAAGACAAGGCTGATGCCAAGACCGACGAAGAACAGACCGCTAACCAGATTTTGATCGACGTGCGAGCGTTGAATTGTTGCGGAAGTGAGCCCGAGCTCCGAGAACAGCGCGACGAAGCTGGTTACTGCTGTTGCCATCGCGATGATGCCGAACGCTTCGGGTGCCAGCAAGCGCGCGAGGATTGCAGTGAACACAAATTGCATCACCATCCGGATCGGCTGCGCGGCAACCGCGATGATACCTCCGCGAGCCGCATGGCGGCCGAGATCCTTATTCAGGTGATCGGTATTCAGCACGCGACGGCACCGTTCTTCTCTATTCATCAACTGCCACCGCGTGGATACCCTGACAGTTACTGTTTCCCTGAGGGAAAATTACGAATCCACCTCTCAGCAGACTATCGGGAAGCAACATCTGCGAAGCACGCAAAGAGCTCTGCAGACGCTCGCTGGACCGCACACAGCGTAGCCAGGCGCCCGTCGATTCAAACACCAGCGCGCGTATGCTCGGGAAAGCTCCGCGCCCATGCGCTGGCCGATGCCGCCCGGTAACCACCGTCAAATTCCTCACTCCCTGCTGGTCATCACTAATACCATTCTTCCCAGTCATCGAAAGCACCTTCGAGCAGAGCAGCAAAAATTCGGTCGTCATCCATCGATGTCACGAAGGTCCGGGCAATGGTTCCCGGCGGCCGCGTATTCTCAGCCTGCGAATAGATCAGCTCATATCCCGCCTGAAGCGCCGCGCTCTGAGCAAAAGCCGTCCAATTGTTCGATTGGCCAAAAGGAATTGCAAAACAGTCGATCGCAAGGCCCAGTCGCGACTTCAGTCTTATCCGCGACGTGATCAGTTCGTCCACGATACGCTCATTATCGATCTTTCGAAAATCGGGGTGCGATATCGAGTGGCTCCCGATTTCCATTCCCATTGCGGAGAGATCGACGATTTCCTCCCAGGTCAGCATGCGTGATCGGTGCCAATCTGAAGGATTGTCCACCAGTCCGGTCGCCACAAACAGAGTGGAGGGTATTTGATATTCCCGAAGCACAGGAGCTGCGGTCGTGAAGATACTGTTCCAACCGTCGTCGAATGTGATTGCAAGATCCCGGGGCCCGCCACGGCCTCTTGCTATTTCCGCTGCAGGCACGAATCGATGGCCACGTCGGATCGCAAGCTCGATGTGACGGCGAAAACGCGGGGGCGAGCAATCGTTCACGCCAAGCTCAGCCTGTCCTACCGAATGGTAGCATAGCAGGCGTCCGCCCGGCTTCGCGCTGTGGCCGCCAAACGACGCGAGTGCCTGCCTTTCAACATACATTCTCGCTTTGGCTAGGCGTTCACGCAACCTCAGTTTCTCTCGCATCCCCATGGTTGTCCCTACCGACCGACCAATGTTTGGCGTCGTGAATCTGGGATGGGTTCTGCAGCCTGGCGTGTAGAAGACAACAAAGCTTTCACCAGTTCCTCGATGAAACCGCTGTGCCTAATGCATCGCGATTGACGACTCATGAGCAGCCTACGCTTTACCAAAAATTGCTCGCTCCGCAGCTCAAAAAATTGACACTCGCTCAAGTTGCACGACCGCGCGTTCGCCATGGGCCAGTCTCAGTCCAGGGCCGCGCTGTAAAGCAAGAAGCAGTCTGGCGGCCTACCGAGATCAGACCCCGGAGCGCTCGTGCGGCGATCGGTAATTGAGAAGAAAGAGGAAACATGGTTTAATCTGTCAGGTTCGTCCGCCCCGGGTTGCCGGATTGTAGCCAAAGCATTTTGTCTCCCGGGAGTGAGACTGGGTATGCCCAAGCAAGTCTTATTTTTGTGCACCGGAAACTACTACCGAAGCCGGTTGGCCGAAGAGCTTTTTAACCATCGCGCTCACCATTTGCAGCTGGACTGGCGAGCATCGTCCTGCGCTCTAGCAATCGAACGTGGCGACGAAAACATCGGACCAATCTCCGACCATACGTTAGCGGCACTATCCAAACTCAATGTCCCTATTGGAACTCCGCCTCGCTTTCCCATCGCCTGCACCGAACAGGCACTTGAAAGCGCGAACTTGGTGATAGCGATGAAGGAATCCGAGCATCGCCCGCTTGTGGAGGCGAGATTCCACGCCTGGGCCGACCGAGTGGTATATTGGCAAATCCATGATTTAGATGTCGTTGCTGATTCCGTGCCGACAGCCGCGCTCATCGAGGCCTTGATTGATCGGCTCATTGAAGAAATCCGGTGAACGCGAGCTCGACGCAATCCAAATCGGTTGTGGCCACGTCGTACGCTATTCCTGGCTGGCAGTTTGGCTACGCCATCTGGCGAACCATGGTTATTCTATAGACGAATTTCGGCCGAGAACGCCGGGCCACGGAAAACGACTTGCGATTAACCTTACGATTCGCAACCGCCAGCCGGCCTTTTTGCTTCCACCGCAGCCGTTTGACATCAACGGAATCGGCAGGATACCGTACAGCACGTTCACCATCGTTTCAGCGCCGCGTTCGACTACTGACGCGAAAGGCTTGACGACGGGGCACCACGGGCGGAGAACCGCTGCGCAATGGCGAAAGGCCCACTCGTGGGCGATCAATCAACCGTTCCGATGGCACCATGATTTGCGGCATCGCTCCAGCGCCGATCTTGGCACTGACTGGAAATCTTGTTGCCGGCGGCATCGCTCTCACGGCAATCTTTCGATGAGCTGGTCCACATGAGCACTCTCCCGCTGAGCCCTGCGGCGCATCAGACAGATTGGGAATATCGTATCACCTGGATACTGTGGACCTGTTGCGCGTTATCAATCGTATTTATCATCGTCGTCCCCACCATACCCGCCATCATCTTCCTCGGCGCGGTCCTGCTTTATTGCGCACTGTTTCCCGCTCGCCCCTACCAGGCGATGACCTGGAGCTTCGTTCCTTGGGTTATCGTGCTGCTCGGAGCGCTCTCCGCCATCTGGTCGGAACAGCCCATGCAGTCAATACGCGCGGCCGCGCAAATAGCACTTTCCGTGCTCGCGGCGCTCATGTTTGCGCACAACCTACGGGCCAGAACATTCATTGCCACTACCATGTTCGCGTTCATTGCCTCGAACGTCGTCTATCTCTTCGTCCCGTCCGTTTTCGGTTCCAAGAACATGGTGGCTCAATCACTCGCCATTGTCATATTGTCGGGCTTTTGGGTGGTTTTCGACCGGCAGCAGCCAGTAATCGTTCGAATGATCGCCCTCGTGGCCTTGTTTGCAGCACCGCCTATGCTCCTCTCTGCCAACTCGGAAGGTGCTTTGCTGGCGGGAGGCCTAGCACTCGCTTGTTCCCTCGTCCCCTACCTGATGAGAGGGCTGCATCCGAACACGAGAATTTTTCTAGTGTGTTTTGGCGCCCTCGCCGGCACCGTGGCGGTGGTGTTTTCGCTCCTGCTGTTTGATAATCTCTTCGACCTCCTGCTTCAGTCGATCGGCAAGGACGTCAGCCTTACTGGCCGTACGCTTCTATGGGCTCATGCGCTGGGTGTCATTGCTGACCACCCGTTTGGGGTCGGTCTGCAGGCATACTGGAACGACAGCAATATCGATGCGGTGCGTTTTTGGGAAACTTTCTACATCAACAATCACTACGGCTTCCATTTCCATGACCTCTGGCTCGAGACAGGGGTTGAGCTGGGCGTGATCGGAATCGTGATCGCCGCCGCGACGACGCTCATCGTTTTCTTCAGCGTCTGGCGATGGGCCTTGCTGAATCCAAGGCCGGAGAGCTGTTTCTTCGCCGGGTTCGTGACCTTCATCCTTGCCCGAACATCAGGCGAGGTGGAACTCTACGCTCAATTCAGCATGACCTCGATGTTGTTTTTGGCAGCCTATTACTACGCGGAGAGCACAACACGGGGCTCGTCTTTGGCAAAAGCGTAGTCTTTCAGGGCATAGCCGAGGACGTCAAAGGCTGTCAGCGCCCCAGATATTCGGATCTTTGCCACACCTTGATATACGCCACCTGCATTGTGGCCGGGAAACGCGTCGAAGAATCGGGCGCCCCTCCCCAACCAGCCGCCTTTCCTACTGCAACGTTCGCAACAATATAACAGGGTTTTTGGAGATCGGGGGGCGTCGGTTGAGAAAAGACCAGCTTGCGATCGAAATACCAATTGATCTTTTCCGGACCCCAATCGACCGCGTATTCGTGGAAGGCGGCGCTCAGGTCGAGATGGGTGTTGGTACCCAGCCCGTGAGCCGTTTCTTTGCGCGGACTGTTGGTGTGCACGCTCGTATACAGCGTGCTCGGTTCTAGCCCGATCACTTCCATGACATCGATTTCTGGGGGCCAGCTCTTGTCAGCTGGCAAAAGCCAGAAGGCCGGCCAGATACCCCTGCCAAGCGGCAGCTTTGCAGAGATTGCGAAAACGCCGTACTTCTGCGCAAAGGGAAAGCTATTGATGGTCGCACCGATATACTGCTTCGGGTCGTCGTTGCCGACGGTGGCAGCAAGCTCGGGGGGCATTTCCTGCACCGTGAAATTCAAGGTCCCCGACCAATTCAGCGGAACGAGCCTTTTTTCCATCCGGCGCATCATATCGCCATTTGGGCTGGCGTCCGCGGAACCATTCGAAGTCCATGCTGGAAAATCCCTTACGGGCGGCGGCCATCGCAATGGTTGTCCTGCCATAGGATGATTCCAGATATAGCCGGCTGCCCAGGAAAACGAGGCATCATTGAACGGCAATGCCGGCGCATCGACCTGTACCCCCCCTTCCCTCCACACGGGCGGTTCGCTAAAGCGCTGGTCGAGCATTTCTGAGGTGTTCGCTAACGACAATTCACTGCCAAGCGAGGATGGCATCTGCGACCCACGCACTTGCTGGGCGCAGGAAGCAGTGACTTGAACAACGCAAAAGGCCGCCGCCAGCGTGCCGCAAACTCTCATATTACGCTACTCCACGAACATCGCGGAGCCGAATGCTCCCTCGAGGATAAGCCATCATACTTAACAGACCAAGATATTTAACAGATGTTCTTCAGAACAAGAGAACAAAGCGATAATGACAATGAACACACTCATCATGCGAGTCCGACCGATGCGCAACGATGCCGAGACACTGTAGCCATCAGGTCCACTTCCGGCAACGAATTCGATGCAAATCCTCCGACGCTCGCGGTCAAGATTAACGTTGCTGGCGTCATGTTCGCATGGGCTCGTAAGTGCAGATCACGTCACGCCGTGACATCGAATCCGATTTTAACGGATAACCCATTAATCCGCCAACGCGCCGGCATTTCGGTGGCGGTTCCATGAGGCCAATATCCGCGCGAATGATTGCCTTACAACCATAGATCTTGACTATTTCGGACACGATGCTGTTGAGCACGCTCTATTTAGCGGATAAACAGTGGATTCATGGACCACGCACTCAACGTACTGGCGCCAACGCGTTATCCGTGGCTTTTCAACTCGCCCAAGCGTTCCGCGCATGAGATTTCGATCCGAGATTTCGTACCATTGAACTACGTTCACTCTTCGATCGAGGGGGTAACGATATTCAATCCGTTCCCGCTTCGGAAGTTCGATCTCGTACATGCCTTCAATCGCATACCGATCGGTCTGGTTCCGTTTGTCATCGGCTTCGAATCCCATCTTCCGCGCGTCTTCGGCCGGGAAGACTGGAAAATCTTCGCAATCCTTTCAAAGATGCTCGCCGCCAAGAGATGCCGTAAAATCGTCGCGATCTCGCAGATCGCGCGTCGCCAGTTCCTGCAGCAGCATGCCGGCAGGCCCTGGTTTGACGATGTCGGCTCCAAACTGATTGTTCGATACCCGAACATCCTGATCCCCCCTCAATCAGATGGCCTCGCGCCCTCACAACCTGAAGCAATCAACCTGGTCTTCGTGGGCAATCATTTTGTTCGGAAGGGTGGTCTGGTTGCCTTGCGAGTAGCTCAACGCGCCGACCAGATGGGCTTTCCGATCAAAGTCGATATCGTCTCTGGGCTCCAGGCCGGCGCCAGTTCCTGGATAGGACCGACCCGCCCCGGCTTCCTGGACGAATATCGAAGCCTTCTTGATACCCTTCCTAACGTGACCTCGCTCGGCTCGCTGCCTAACTCCACAGTCCTGGACCTGATTGGACGTTCGCATTTTCTGCTTCTGCCCACCTTTAGCGACACTTTCGGCTACAGCGCGATAGAGGCCATGGCGCGCTACACGCCTGTCATCGCGACGGACATAGGAGCGCTGCCGGAGTTTGTCGAAGATCAAGTCAACGGCATATTGCTGCCCCTGGACAAGAACGAAATCGGAGAATGGAAACACGAGGGCCGCACGGACCGGCACCTTTCCAGCTACGAACGCATGTTTCGCGATGAGGTCGAACGGCTGGCCGAAGGCGTCTTGCAGAGGGTCCAGGCATGTATCCAAGACAGGTCGGCCTACCGTCAAATGCGAGTAAAGGCACGCGCTACAGCGCGGTCGCTGTTCGCGCCGGACGAAGCTCAACGGTTTTGGGATGATCTCTACCGCGAGGCCGTTGACGGCCGCCGCCTCGCGTCTTTGTAGCGCAATCGCCGCAATTTGATGGTTTGCACATCCCGAGCGCTACCCGCTGCGATCACTTTGCTTAAGCAGAATACGCGTCCGGCATGATCGGCACCTGTTCGTCATCGATCCCGACAGCTCGATGGACAAGAACCAAGGCTAGGCCACGGCTCAGGTAACGTGTTACGGTCGGTCATCATTTTGCATGGGCCTCATCCATGCCGGTCGCACGGTTGGAGGATTTGCTGTCCACCACGTTAACAGGTCGGATCCGTGGCTTCGATGGATTGCGCGCGATCGCTTTTCTGCTCGTCTTCGTGAGTCATAAAGCCCCTACGCCGCTTACGGATCGCTACGGCACGGGTGGCGTATGGATCTTCTTCGTGCTCAGCGGATTCCTGATTACGCGAATTCTGGCTCACTCGCGTGAGAAGATCGAAACGGGAAGCAGCTCGCCCTGGACCGAATTGTCCTTGTTCTACATCCGGCGGACGTCCAGGATTTTCCCGGTCTACTACGCTTTTCTCGCTGCACTGACGATCCTGGCCACCCTGGGTCTGATCGATATCGGCGAGCCTGCTCGTCAGGTTTCGAACTGGTTGTATGTCTGCAACTTCTATATTGATCGATGGGGCTGGCGGACCGACCTTGGGCACCTCTGGAGCCTTGCGGTCGAAGAACAGTTCTATCTTTTGTTTGCCCCTCTCGTTGTCGTGCTGGCGAGGCACAGGTTACCGCAGATATGCATGGCGCTCATAACGCTCAGCGTCGCCACCCACGCAACACTGCTCTGGCGGGGATCGTGGCACGTGAGCTTCGAAATCAACTCCCTGATCAATTTTGGCCTTATGGCTATCGGAGGACTCGCTGGACTTGCCGCCGAACGACCCTTGCCGGCGCCGCTCCGGGGAGATCTTCCCCTCCTCGCCTCGCTCGCAGCGATACTGGCTGCTCCCGCGCTGTTTCCCGACATCGATTCCTGGGCGCATTTCGGTCGCATTCCTGCGGCTCTGACGGCTCTCGCGCTGGTCCAGATCTATCAGGACCAGCCTGGGCGAGTTGCATGGTTGCTCGACCTGGCTCCCTTGCGAGGTCTCGGTATCATCAGCTACGGCGCCTATCTGTTTCATCCAGTAATCAAGAGCGGCGATTTATTGCATCTCGTCGGCTACAAGGGCGAGCTTCGACATTCCGCGGTAATGCTGCTTGATCTCCTGGTGACCGTCGGTTTGGCCTCGGCGTCCTACCGATTGTTTGAGCGTCCCATCCGGAACGCCGTCCTGGCGATCTCCGCCAACCGCTCCCACGAGGCGAGCCGCCCTTCGATGCCCAGCTAGACGCGAGCCACCTTTCAGAATAGACGGGCTCGGTCGCCTACGAACTTCGCGCCCAAGCGCACTTGCTTAAACAGCGCGCCGTTTAGCAGCGTCGTCTCGGCAGTCGGACGCCCATCTGATCGGTCGCACACCCTATTCTTGGGCATCTGCCGGTACTGATGATGAATCACACTCAACCGTCGGATTGAGCCGCGGCATTTTCGAAATCAGAGTGCTCCAAGGATGGGCGCTTATCCATCAACATCGGCGCACTTTATGCGGCCAAGTTGCCGCCGATTCGACGGGCGCGGCGACAACTTCTCGCATTTCTTATTCGCCAGCGTGTTCGCATCCCTGACGACAATCCCGTATGATCAGGTCGGCCGTTGAAATATATCGATCCAGCCCGGCATTTTCGGTTTCTGGCGCATCGATGAGCAGTACAACAGCAAGATCTTGGGACACGCCCTCAATGAACAGGATAATCAACCTCATCCAAGCGATGCCGATCCCGCAACGTTTTCGAACTGCATTGCTTCGTCGATCGGGCCTCAAGATCGGCAAGGATGTTCTGATAAGCGGCGGTATTTTTTTCGGATCCGAGAAATGCGAAGTCGGGGACGGAACCTTTATCAGCGTCAATTGCTTCATTGACGGCTCGGATTGGATCCACATTGGAAAAAATGTATCGATCGCTTCCGGTGTACAAATCATCACCGGCAGTCATGCGATCGGGGATAAAAATAAGCGAGCCGGGGCTCAAAGGAATGGCCCTGTATCTATTGGAGATGGGTGTTGGCTGGGCGCTGCTTGCGTCGTCTTGCCTGGCGTAAGCATTGCCCCTGGATGCGTTATCGGAGCGGGCGCCATCGTCACCAAATCAACCTGCGAAAACGCCCTTTACGTCGGCTCGCCCGCCCGAAAAATCCGCGACCTTGGCGAGGACGCTCCGAATGCGCTTGCACTTTCGGCGTACGACGCTGTCAGGGCCGACTGATCCCAAACCGCGCCTTTCGGCTGGCGCTCGGATTTCATCGCCATCCTGCGGAAAACTGAGGATCTGACGAATTCCCCCCAAGCGATCAAAACAACGCCCCCGAAAGAAATGCGATGACGCAACGCGGTAAAATTCCAGTCTGATCTCACTGCCCTCAAAACCTGAAGCGCTCCCGGGGCACGAGGTGTGAACGTCCGGCCCCTTTGATTTCATGAAAATCCAAGCGCCTTCCTGCTTCTAAGAACGACCTGCTCCCAAAGCTGCCCCACCAGAAACACAAAAGTGGTCCAGCGAATAAAAAACGGCGATACAAACGCCGTGACGCTTCGCCGTTTCACGGCATCGATAACATTAAGCCATTGAACGCGGGCATCGATGGAGTCCGAGTGCTGTCGAAACAGCTTGCGTTCTGACACTGTCAATTGCGGCAACCTCGCCAATTCCTCGCTGCTCTCTCGCAGCTGCTCCAGATCTTGTTTGGAGTGGTTTCCGCTGATCGAACTCGATCGAACGACTGATACATACGTTCTGAAAGGAACCACCTTGAATACCGCACCCATCGCCAGCGCAGTGGCATACAGAATGAAGTCTTCACCCAATCGCAGCTTTTCATCATAGCGCAATTGATGCAGATCCAGGAAGGACCTGCGCATGATGGGCTTCAGGAACCCAAACTCCTTTCTTTGTCGTCCTGCTTTGCTAAGGTTCTGCGCAATAAAGGTCGCAAGATCGACCGCGATGATCTCCTTGTGACCCACGAGACATTCGTCACCGGCCACTGCATCATCTGATTTTTCCTCCCTCACCTGCACCTGATCGTCTGCAATGAAGTCCGCACCTTCGCTGACATCGAGCAGGGCCGCAAAGCGATTGGGAAGAAAATAGTCATCTCCGTCCAAGATGGCGATCCAGGGCGCGTCAGACAATTCAAGGCCGCGATTACGGGCTGCCGACGGACCTTCGTTGTGGTCCAGTCGCAGAAAAGCCAATCTCTCGCCGACTTTGCCTATCAAGGATCGCACGACAGACGGCGTCTCGTCCATCGAACCGTCGTCAACCACAATCACGCGGTTCACCTCAGCATTCGACAACGCCGAACCCACCGCTTTTTCAATGGTATTCGCATTATTGAACACGGCTATTAATACGTCCACGCAGCGTGATCTATCTTTCATGTATTCGCGCCTGCGTCCCCACTCCAACCGGCCGTATACTCACAGGAAACCCGCCGGAGCTATGGCTTAAATTCAAGATACACGTGGTCTATCCGCTTGCTCGATCCTGGCTCGCTCAAGTACCGCCGCAATACCGCCGTAGGCCTGCTCCGGAGCGAAATTCTGGGAGACCGCCGCGATTCCGTTGGCTCCGAGTTTCGCCCGGTTGCTTTCGTCAGCCAACAGTTCGCTCACCATGGATGCGAAAATCGGCGCGCTGTCCGCCACTTGTACGCACCCGGCGAGCAAGCCGGCAACACCCTGCAAAGTCGTGGAAGTCGCCACCACGGCCTTGCCCTTGGAGAGCGCCTCGATGAGCTTGATTTTGAGTCCCGACCCCGCCCGCAAAGGCGAAATGACGACCGACGCCATCGCGTACAGGTCTTCCAGATTTTCCACGACGTTGAGCAATTTTATCGTTGCGGGCATAAGACCCAACGTATCGCACACACTTCCGGCGATATAGAGTGAAGCATTGGGTCGCGACTGCTGAATACTCGGCCAGCACGCTTCAATGAACCATTTGATTCCATCAACGTTCGGTGCAGCCGAGCTACCCACGAACAGGACGATCTCGGCGGTTCCGGTTTGGGGCCGGCCAACCGGAAGGGCGGCTATGGGCGCAACAATTATCTCGTGATTAGGCAGTCTATGTCGCAGCACGGCAGCCTCGTCCTGCTGAATGGCAACGATGGCATCAGCTGCGGCCAACATCTTCGTTTCCTCAGCCAACGACAACGATGTCACGGAGTCGGTCGCATTCAAACCCGCGAATTGAGACGAACGGCTTGAAAACAGGTCATGCATGATGACGATGCGCCTCGCGTCGGGCCTGAGCGCAAAAGGATAGGCCTCGGTCAAGAAGCAATAGTCTGCGATCAGGGCGTCGGCGATCGATGGCGCCTGCCGTGCAATGAATTGCTGATCCTTCCGCGTCAAAGGCTGCGAGATTGCATAGGGAGCCGGCTTGGACAGCCGGCGAACAATCAAGCCGTTGCGGTAGAGAAGCCGATCGAGAAGTGCTAGCGCGCTTTTTAGGAAGGTGCCAGGGTTACAGGCGATGACGTAGCGACCAATCCGCACGGTTCCGCGGCATTTGATCGACGCAAAGATTGCCATGTCGTTCGACAGTTTCAGGAATGGCCATCTTCCCATCGTTGCCGGCGAGGGAACGATAAGATGCAAATCGAACCCGCGCTCCGCCAAAAAGGCAGCAATATCCAGCAAATAACGGGAGCTCCCGTTGGTCCGTCCCACCACACGCTGCCGCGTGAGAATACAGACCTGGGGCCGCCTGCTGTTGATCGACTTCGGCCTGCGGCGTAAGCGCTTGATGAACTGTCCAAGCGGAAGACGAAGCAGCAATGCGGCAGCAGGGTTTGCCATTGCCATGATCGCGGCCCTTGCGATCTGCCTCGACTTGATGGCCGAAACCAGCTTGTCAAATGCAATGGCGCGCCTCACCGACCTCTCTCGAGATCTCAGCAGCGACTGAAGCGATGCCTGGGGGTATCGCGCACACCATTCCTGCTCTACATCCAAAATGTCCTGCAGCACTTTCGAGGTGAGCCGATGCGAAATCGAGCCGCTGTGTCGACGATAAAAATATCCAATCCGGGGGATGGTTCGAAACTTCGCTCCGGCCATCAAAAGATGGAGGACAAAGTTGAAATCTTCCGCAATCGTCAGTCTTTCATCATACCGGCTGTTTTGCTTTGCGATGAAGGATGTCCGAAAGATCGGCTTTAAGTAACCCAGCGCGGGACCTCTTCCAAAAAAATTGTTCGTAGCCAGATAGTCCTCGGCAGTCACCCAGCGGGCGGCTGTTGCCCAGGCTCCGTTAAAGAGCGTCTTGGGCGTCGACCGGCGGTCGGTATCGAACAACAGAAGATCGTCGGCCACAATGTCAGCCCCGGATTCTGCAGCTTGCTCGACCAGCGACCGGATGCGATCCGGATGCATGAGATCATCACTGTCCAGGATGCAGAGCCATTGGCCTCTCGCAGCTTCCAGGGCCCGGTTGCGGGCCGCGGCGGCACCACCATTGACATTTGATCGGATGAGGCGAATGCGGGCATCTTCTGCCATAAGGTCTTCCACGATCCGAACACTCGAATCGGCCGATGCGTCGTCGGAAACGATGATCTCTATATTACGATGGCTTTGGTCACACGCCGAGCGAACGGCATCCGCGATGAATTTTTCGCCGTTGTAATTCGCGATGATCACGCTGACGTCGATTCCCGACAGCCCCTCGCTGCGCTGTGCCGCCATGAGCAATTCCACCTAGCGCGCGCCCAATTGCGGGGCCACACGCGCTCGCGATCCTCTGAGAGCCGTATGTCTCAGAACCTGCGAGATATAACCTACTGAAAACCCAAGATGCATTGACATCGCGGCAATTCCCGCCCCGCAGGCACAGCCGCTTTTTTCGCGAGCGCCGAGCAGTAACCCGCAAGTTAGGCACGCGATTGCCCATGCAGCTGCGGGGAGCGCAAGGAGCGGCGACACCCACCCCAGCAGGGACACGGCGACCATCGGACCGATCATCACGGGGATCACCTGACGCAGCTTCGGCCTCGCATGGTGTTTGAGGGTTGTCTTGGCCCGCCCCTTGCCGAAGTTTCTGTATTGCTGAAAAAGCGAAAACATCCCTTTTCTCGGAAAATAGGTGATGTCGGCTCCCGCACACAGGTAGATGCGAAACCCGGCAGCGACCAGCCTCAAGTCAAGTTCGGCATCTTCATTGTGCGAGAAGGATTCATCGTAACCGCCCACGGCGCGAAAGCTATTCACATTCATCAGCGCGTGATGACCGTGATCCACAAACCTGCCCTCCGCCAGCCTGCGATGGGCCGACCCTCCATTACCCAGCCTCGAGTTCTGCGCGGCAGCCGCAGCCGCCTGAAAACATCCCTCACCCTTCGAGATCATGCTGACGACCACCGAATCCGCTCCCGTGGCCTGCTGGGTCTCAAGCAGTCTTTTACAGAAGTCGCCTGGATAGTCCGCATGCGCGTCTACCCGAACAATGAAGGGAGCGAGATCGCCGTAGAGCTCGACCGCCCGATTAATGCCGCAGCTTTGAATTCGACGGGCGTTGGTGATCAGCGCAACACGACTGTCGACGAGCGCGCATTGCTGCACGATCGGCAATGTTCGGTCTGAGCTGCCGCCATCAACAACGACGATCTTGGATACGATACTCGGTGCCTCCGCGGCAAAGTGCGCGATCGTTCTTGCGATATGCTCTTCCTCGTTCAGGCATGGAATAACGACGACTACCGAAACGGGTAATCCCGCCGTATCATTTGAGACGATCGACATTTATGGGCATCTCGCGCGCGGGTGGGCTTTAATGTTTTCGAGGGTCTCGATCAATTCGTGACAGCTCTCGGTTGTTTCGACGAGTTCCGCCGCCGGAACCCGCTGCAAGGCGTCAAACAGCTGTCGATAACGCCAACCTGCCATCGTGCTGACGAGATGGTTGAGCGCCGCTTCGGGTTCACCGGCGAGGTTCAAGCCGATCTGCTTTTCCGCAAGCCAATTGGCCGTTTCGACGCCCTCCGATGCGATTGGGACAGCCCCGAAGAATGAGCTTTCATATATGCGATTGGGAAGCAACCATGATGAGTTGAGGCCCTGCTCGAAATAATCGATGGCCCAGCTGAAGTGCACACTGCCATAGAGAGCCGGCAGTTGCTCAAGCCGATAAGGACCCAGGAACGTCACAAACGGCGCCTTGGTGACCATATCAGCGAAGTTCGGGAACTCCCTGGGGGATGGTCGTCCCGCAATGACGACCTGCAAACGGCCGTCGGACTCGCGAGCCACCGAACTGAGGATTTCAAAGCTTCGTCGGCATCGTAGCATGCCGAACCAACCGATCTTCCAGGGCGGGCCACTCGGTCTCGGCGCCTGTGTTGAACGATCGAACGCGTGGTCGGGAAGCAGAATTTTGTTTTCCAGAATTTTAATTGACCGGTTGAGGTTGCGCGGCTTGAAATATTCACGGACAAACCTCGGCGAACTGGTCAGGATCAAGTCCACCTGCTCGACGAGCCGGCTCTCGATAGTGCGCAAGCAACGTCCTATCAGATTGCCACGCAGCAGCAGGCGGTGAATATCGAGGCATTCAAAAATCAATGGAGCGTTGGGCAGGTATCGGCGCCGCGCTCTTGCGGCGAGCAAAAGCATTTCGAGATTCCTGGCGATCACTACACTGCAGCC
>Ga0209483_1001527_pt1 | contig 17382 bp, 15 predicted proteins | sample NGEPerA_FD_184508 | JGI IMG/M metagenome (GOLD analysis project Ga0209483, IMG submission 184508) | Arctic peat soil microbial communities from the Barrow Environmental Observatory site, Barrow, Alaska, USA - NGEE PermafrostL2-A... | ecosystem: Environmental > Terrestrial > Soil > Wetlands >... | reverse complement strand
CCCTGCGCAGGCTCGGCCTGAAAGGCACCGAGTGGGCCCAGGCGCAAGTCGACACCATCCGCCTCAAGCTGCTCAAGATCGGAACCATCGTGCGGGTGAGCGTGCGCCGCGTCGTGCTCCAGTTCAGTTCCGCCTATCCCTGGCAGGGGATATTCACTCAGGTCTTCCGCTCCCTGCGCTGTTGACCCTTACGTACTTACTCCCGAACCGAGCACAGAGCGGAACATCCATGACTTCCTGCGCCTGAAAATGCCCCGCAGACCTGATCCGTTGGCAAAAATCAGTCGACGTTCACCAAAATCCAGCCCACACATCCCCCACACACCTCAGCACACACAGCTACCCCACTCTCATCAGCAAAAAACATCACATGCTTACCTCTCGTGAGAAATGCGGGTTAACGGTTCGACCGTTCTGTGGGGGGCAAGCGTGTTCGCTGCTCAGTAGACACTCAACCTGAAAACGGCAGCGTCGCGGTCCTGCGACGCTGCCGTTTTATCGTTCCACGTGGCGGCGGGAGGTCCTTCTGCGTCCACGATGCTCGCTCGACAGGCCTGTACCGTACGGGGACCCCCTCCCCCTGCCTGCTTTCTATTGCCCGGGGGTAAGTGCTTTGTTTTGTGGGTCCCCATGTCGGGAGGCGCCCACAAGTATCGGAAAGGAAAGCAGTTGCGTACAAAATATTGAAGGGTCGTCACTTAGGCTCCATTGGGCGCTGGCGGCAGGGGGCGACTATCAGTTGCGAGTTGCCGGTTGCGAGTTGCGAGTTGGTTAAAGGGAAAAGGCTGCAAGCCGGAGTGTCCGGTTGCAGCCTTTTTCCATCTATTTCTATTGTACGAAATAGGGCGGTAATAACACGCCAACTATTTTTGGCTATTTTGTGGTTTGGTTTGTTGGGGATAGGGAGTTTTGCACAGGCTGGGGGGCTTGACAACTTTTTGGGGCGGCTCCTCAACCGGGTGTTCCTGCACGTCCCGCAACGCGAGCAGCACACCCGCCGGCACCGGCAGCGACCGCAGCAGCGCCAGCGTAGCCGGATGCTGCGAGCGCTCAATCTCCTCCACCGCCAGGCACTCGGCGACCACGCCCGCATCCAGCACCGCCATCCGGTCGCACAGTTGCAGCACCGAGATCAGGTCGTGCGATATGTACAGCATCGTCGTCCCAGTCTCCTTGTTGAGCCTCCGCAACAAGCGCACAATCTCACCCTGATTCACCGGGTCCAATGCGCTCGTCGGCTCGTCCGCGATCAAAATTGCAGGGCGATGCAGCAAGGCCAGCGCGATCAACACCCGCTGTGCCTGACCGACGCTGACTTCTCCCGGCCGGCGATTGAGGAACTCCGGATCGGCCGGCAATTGCATCTGCGACATCAAAGTTGCCAGCCGTGGCGCGAGCGCCTTTCGTCCGGAATTTTCGTGCGCCTTCCACGCCTCCTCGAAATGCGCTCGAAGGCTGAGCGCATCGTTGAGCGCGGTCATCGGGCTCTGCGGGACCAGGGCAATCGTCTTTCCGCGCAGACGGCGCAACTCCCGCTCCCGCATACCAAGCAGATTTTTGCCGTCGAACAGGATCTCGCCCGTGACCTGCCCGCCGCGCCACTTCAGCAGCCCCAGCAGCGCGAGCACCAGCGTGCTCTTGCCCGCGCCGCTGGTGCCCACCAACCCGAGTATCTCCCCCGCATGAACGTCGAACGAGATATCGCGCAACACGGACTGGCGCCCATAGCCCGCCTGAATCCGCACCTGAAGCAGCGGCTGCTCCATCACTTTGTCCCTTGTCTGCGCACGTTGGCGATATTCCAGATGAGCCCCGGCTGAAAAATGCTCGGCTGAACGCCAACCAAACTCGGCGACAGCGCGTAGAGCGTGTTCGGATACACGAGATAGATAAACGGCTGCTGGTCGGCGACAATCTGCTGCACCTGGTCGAACGCCAGTTTACGATTCCGTTGCAGCGGCGTGGTTCCCTGCTCCTGCATCAGTTTGTCGATCTGCGCTTCCCACGGCGTCGCGGGCGATTTCTCCGACGGGTCCCATTGATGGTTCGGCGAAGAACTCAGCCACATATTCATCTGCGTATTCGGGTCCGGCTCCACGTTCGACAGGCCCAGCAGGCACGCCTCGTAGTCCTGCTTATGCATCAGCCGCTCGATCAACGCGGGAAAGTCCAGCGCCACAACCGTCACCTGCATCCCGATGGCCGCGAGGTCCTGCTGGATCAGCGTCGCAATCTTCAGCCGCGCCGCATTGCCGGCGTTGGTCAGAATCGAAAACCTCACCACATGACCACCGGCATCGTATAGCGAACTTCCGCTCTTATGAAAGCCCGCCGCCGCCAACAACCGCGCCGCCGCGGCAACATCCTCATGCGGAAACCGCAAGCCGTCATTGTGCCAGGCGCGATTCGCGGGCGAGACAAACCCGTAAGCCGGCGTCGCGTGCCCATCGTAGGCAATGCGGGCCAGGTCCGCGCGATGGATGGCCTGCGATACCGCCACTCTGAAAGCGCGGTCCCGAAACCACGCTTTCTCGTAGTCCGGCAAGGGAGCGCCCGGAGCCTGGTTGAACCACATTTCTTCGGTGTTCAAAGACGGACCGAGGTCCAGCACGGCGCGCGGGTTCTTCTTCTGCAGCAGCCCGAAATAATCCGGCGGAAGGCTATCGATAAGGTCATACTCGCCGCGTTGAAACAACGAAATTTCTCTCTCGCGATTGTTCAGTACATCCAGCCGGATGCCCGTCAGATAAGGCAGCTGCACGCCCGCCGCATCGCGCCGCCAGTAGTTGGCGTTGCGGATAAGCAACACATATTGGCCGCGCTTGTAGTCCGCGACAGTGAACGGCCCGGACGTCACCTTGGCTTCGCTGGGCCGCTCCGCGGGCTCGATCGCAATCTCATCGAAAACATTCTCAATGCCGATCACCCGCTTCGGCAGACGCACCTTGACCGTCAGCGCATCGGGTGCTTCGACTTTGACCTCTTGCGGCGCCAGGAACTCGTCCGCAACAGGGGCGGCGGTCGCCGGATCGAGCACGCGCCGCAAAGACCACGCTACATCCCGCGACGTCAGGGCGCTCCCATCCGAAAATCGCAGGCCTTGCCTTAGACGAAACGAAATCATTCGCCCGTCCCGCGACACATTCCAACTCGCCGCCAACTCCGGCTCAGGCTGCTGCGTCCGCCGGTTCACTCGGATCAGCACACCGCCCGTCAGAAATCGCACTTCCTCCGACGCCTGCTCATCGACCTTCGCCGGATCGAAAGTTTTCGGGTCGTACCGCATCGCCCACGCCAGCTCGCCCGGGCCTTTGGACGGCATCTGGCACGCCCCCACCAAGCCAAATATCACGCTCACAAGAGCCGTTAGCTGCCGCAGTCCAAATCGCACGTTCATACCTCGGCCGTCAAAGATTCCAAAAGCAGCAACACCATCACCAGCACCACCACTGGAAGATAGACCCAATGCGATAGAGCTAGCGAGGCTGAATTGTCGAGTTCCAGCAGCATCGCGCCCCAGGACGGCAGCGGCTCCGCAATTCCCAGCCCCAGCGTACCCAGATTCGCTTCCGCAACAATGAACGCCGGCACACAAATAAGAAACTGCGGAACCAGCAAAGGCGACAAATGCGGCAGCACATGGCGGCGGACCAGTTGCGTATTGCGCAAACCGCTGGCGCGGCCCTGGACCATCCACCCCGAGGACCGCAGGTTGAGCGTTCCGCGATACACCGCGCGCGCGCACGCCGGCCAACCCAGCGCCGCAAGAATGCTAAACGTCACCACGGCAGAATGCAGCGGCGATGTCGTCAGCGGCAGAAACGACCGCACCATCATCAGCAGAAACAGCCACGGCAGGGAGAGGAAAAGGTCGCTCGCCAGCATCAGTACGGAAGCGACACCGGGAGCACTGAACGCCGCTGCCGCGCCGACCGCAGCGGCAATCGCCGTGGTAATCGCAGCCGCCGCCGCGGCGCCGCCAAGCCCCAGCAAAACGGCCGCAGCAACGCGGACACCTCGATCTCTGCCAACGTCGTCCGTTCCCACCCAGTGGTGGGCAGTCGCGCCGGACATAATCGCTTCCCGGTCCTGCGCCTTGTAGCTCGCCCCCGGCAGCATCACGATGACGCAAGCGGCCGCGACCATCAGCGCAAGCATCGCCACTGCTATCCGGCGCTTCATGCGGTCTGCACCATGCGGTCGCGGGGCGCAATCATCCCGGCACAGCTTACCGCGGCGGCCATCATCAGCGTGATCGTCAGCAGCACGGGAAGGTCGCGATTCAGTGCGGCGCTCCAGGCGAGCTGACCGAGCCCAGGCACGTCGAAGATGACCTCGATCGGCACGATGGCGCTCAGCGCAGTGACGATCGACAACGTCGCGAGCCCAAGGATTTGAGGCGTTACATTCGGCAACAGATGGGCCGCCGCCAATCGATGGAACCGGACCCCCTGCGCACGGGCCTGCAAAAGATGTGGGGCAGTCCACGCAGAGTCGAAAAGACGCTGTAGAAATTTGAAGTCCCGCGCCGCCAGCAGCAACGATAAAACCAGCACCGGGCCGCCCATATCCGCGAGGAGACACAGCGTCGCCATGGCCCCCGTCGGAATCGCCAACAACACGGTAAACGGCACTCCAGCCAGAGTGCTTGCGTTGCGCCATAGACTCAGCGGAAACGCAGTGCAAAGGGCCAGCAACCAACCGAACGCCACGCCCCGCACAAGCAGCAGCGCGGTCACACGCAACCGCGGACGGACCAGCTCCATCACCGGAACTCCGTATTGCCGGGACGATCCTAAATCGCCATGCAGCCAGCCGCCGAGAGTGCTCGCGGCAAGTTGACGGAACGTCCCCGATGTAGCTTCTTCCCGGTGCAGCTCGGTCTGCTCGCGCTGCGCATACTTCGCGTCCATCTCGCGCGAATCGGAAAAGTATCCGGGGGCAAAACGCATCAGCAGGATTGTCCCGACAGCAACCAGCGCCAGAAGCAGAAGCGTGCGGCCCAGCCTCCGGCAGATCAGGACGGCGGTCCTCATGCCACGGCAGCCATCGGCGCCGGAGACTTTCTCCGCTCTTCTGGGACTGCCTCCGCGCGCGCGCGCCTTTGCAAGAACATGCGCCGCTGCGCGACGCCTAGCAACTCCTCTGCCGTCTTGCCGTCGGCGGGGTAAAACGCAGCGCCCGTGCTGGCAGGTGCTTGCATCTCAACCTGACGGTCGGCGCAGGTCTTTCTTACCGTCTCTGCAATGGCCTCCATCTTCGACGAAACGTTGTGCGCGCCGGCGCCACGGAACAGGAAGGCAAACTCGTCTCTGCTTATTCCGGCCACAGTGTCATTGGGACCGCGGCAGCGCCGGAAGCCGCTTGCGATCGAACCCAGCAGCGAGTCATCCGTCGATCCCGCAAGGTTGAGCTTGCAGACGACAATAGCAATAGCATCCGCGGACCGCCGGGCCATCGACAGCTCGGCATCCGTGTCCAGAAAAAACGCACGAACGTCGGGCAACTGAGGATGCAGATCAACCTGGGCCTCATTGCCTGCTATATCCCATTGCAGCGCGTTCTTCAGCGACAGCGAAAACATCGATTCAACCGCCTGCAATATCCGCAAGTGATCTCGACCGAATGCGTTCTCACGCGTGGAATAGACCGTCAGCACGCCGAAAATCTCCCCATTCAGGTCGAACAGCGGTATCGAAATCGCGGAGTTCAAATGGACCGCCGCCCCGGCCGCAGCGGCATAGTTCCGCTCCACCCTGGGATTCCCGTTGAGGATCGCCTGGCCGCCATGCGCGACCCAACCCGACAGCCCCTCGCTCACCGGCATCGTGGCCGCGGAGAAACACTGCGCGGCTTCCCCATCCATATATAAAGTGGAAAGTGTCTGGTCCTTCTTCAGGTAGACCGCGAAGCATTGAAAAGGGACCATGCGGCGCAGGCGCGACGACATGATCGAGATCGTTTCGTCCGGCCGCAGCGCGCCGCCGAGCATCTCGCTCATGTCGAACAGCGTTTGAGCTGCCTGACTGGCGGTCGCGATCAGGTTGAGAGACTCAGACGACGTGGGTTGATCGCTTCCCAGAGAAGAAAGGATGTCCCGATCACTCTCATGGGCCGGCTTTTGGAGCGTGCCGGCATTGTCTTCCTGAAATCCTGCCCCCGGGGCCGCTCCTCGCAACACCGTCACTTCCGTATTCAGCGGCGCGAGCGAATCATCCTTCTTGTTGCTTGCCAGCGCTTCCAGTTCAACATATCGCTGTTCGAGAATCGCCACGACCTTGGGGTCGAATTGGGACCCGGCCCTTCCCTTCACGAACTCCATCGCTTTGTCCAGCGGCAGGGCCTTGCGGTACGGCCTGTCCGAAGCCAGCGCGTCGAAGCAGTCGACGACCGTAAGTATCCGCGCTCCCAAAGGAATATCCTCGCCGGCCAGGCCATCCGGGTAACCGCTGCCGTCCCACGCTTCGTGGTGCGAGCGAACGATCGGCACCACCGGATAGGGAAACCGCACGCGCTCCAGGATGTCCGCGCCTACCACCGGATGAATCTTCATCTTGTCGAATTCTTCGGGAGTCAGCTTGCCCGGCTTGTTGATGATGTGTTCGGGGACCGCGAGCTTGCCGATATCGTGCAGCAGCGCCGCGGTCAGGATCGCCTGCATCTGCGGCTTGTCCAGGCCCATCGCTCGCCCAATCCCGGAGACATACACGCGGACCCGCAACAGATGCTCATGGGTATTGTGGTCCTTGGCCTCGATGGCCATCGCCAGTCCTTCGATCGTCCGCAGGTGCAACGCCTCCGTCTCTTCGAGATGTGCCTGCCGGTCTTGCATCGCGCTTATCTGCGAGCGATACGCACGGTAGATCGTATAGACCAGCGGAATCAGAAGCAGCGAAGTGATCCAACCGTATTTCAGGCTGATGAGATGGACGGCCGCGGCCAGCACCGCTCCCGCGAAGTAAAACGGCAGGTACCAGGGAAACTCGCGGCGCCACAAAGCGAAGGGCGCCTCGCCCGCGGACCATCCCAGAACGCCGGCCATCGGAATCGTGTTGGCAAGGAAATAGGCAATGGCGGCCAGCGCCAGCGCAGGCGCCATTTCGACATGATGCTTCACTGCGAATACGAAGCACAGCCACGCCGCCATGGTCGATACCGTGACATTCGCGACATTGAAAGCAGTCTGTACGAACGTGAACGGCTTTACGACCTTGATCCGGCATTGCGCGAAAACGGACAACGCACCCAGGGCGATCGCCTGGCCCGGAGAAAGCTGCACGATGCCCAGCAGGATGAACGGAAAGTTGACGGACATGGTCCGGTCGCCTTTCGGCATCGCCACCTTCAGGCTGGAACTCAACAAAACAAGCGCGAGATAGACGCAGAAACGCACCCAGTCATGAGACGGGAACTGAGCAGCCACCTTAATACTGAAGCCAGCCGCAATCAGCATCGCCGCTACGAGGAGCCTGATGCGATTCGTCATCCTTTATCTATCTCCTCGTTCGCACACGTTCACTGAAGTCGAACGAATCCTGAAACGCCGCCTGCGTCCGGCCCGACAGAAGATCTCCAGATAAAGCAGAGTTCAACCACCCATTCAGGTTAGCGGTTACATTTCGCCTGCTCTATCGCTCTTAAGTTGTACCGGACGCCACAAGCTGGCTATATTCTTCCGATTTTGGACACGGTTCAGTCGGACAATCGAACAGGCGCATTTCTGAAAAAGATGCGAAACACGGCTGAAAACCGCGGGAGCCCTGGCAAACCTATTGGCCATGCGCTATGATTGCGCGATTGAAGCAAACTTGTCGGAGTGGGTCTTCTTAATTCGATATCCGAATAATCTTCCAACCAGTGGGGCGGCTTGTGGGGGAGCGGTTACCGGATCGATAGAGCGCAGGTAATTGCCGGCTGACCAGTTCCGGCCCGTTTATGGTACCGTGGGTTCTCAAGGCGTCCAGGGGGTAAAGTATGCGTCCCGAACAATGGGAAACGTTCAAGCGGGCGGTGCGCCGCGAGAAGATGGACAAGGTCCCGATGGCGCTCATCGTCGATAGCCCGTGGATTCCCGGATATCTTGGCATCAAGCACCTGGACTATTTCCTCGACCCGGAACTCTGGTTTCAGTCCAACCTTAAGATCATGCGCGAGTTCCCGGACATCATCTTCATCCCCTCCTGGTGGATGGAGTACGGGATGGCCGCCGAGCCTTCGATCCTGGGCGCCAAGATCAAGTTCTGGCAGGACAACACGCCCAGCGAGTACCACACCCTCTACCGGCTGGAGGACATCGACAACTTCCCCGAATACGAAGTGGATGCGGATGGCTTCGCCGGCCTCACCCTGCACCGCATCAGCATGGCCCGTCAGCGCATTCTGGATGCCGGTTACATTCTCCCCATGATCACCTCGCGCGGGCCGCTCTGCACCGCCGGATTTGTGCGCGGGACCACGGAATTCATGATCGATCTGGTGGAAGATCCCAAGGGCGCGCACAAGTTGATCGACCTGTGTACGCGCGTGACCATCGACTGGCTCAAAGCGCAGCACAAGGTCATGGGCGACCAGGTCGAAGGCATTTTCATCCTCGACGATATCGTCGGGTTCATCAATGAGGAGCATTACCTCGAGTTCGCGCATCCTTACCTGAAGCGCATTTGCGATGCTTTTCCCAAGGACTGGGTCAAGCTCTACCACAACGACGCGGAAGTGGACGCCTGCCTCGACCATCTGCCGGACACGGGCTTCAACGTCCTCAACTGGGGCAAGCAGAAAGACATCGCTGAAGTGAAGCGGCGCGTGGGCGACCGCATGTGTCTGATGGGTAATGTCAATCCGCTGGAGATTGCCGTGCGCGGAACGCCGGACGAGGTGAAGGACGCGACCCTGGAAGTGTTGGAGGGCTCGGGCGGCGAAGGTGTCATTCTCTCCGTGGGCGGCGGCGTCAGCCCCGGAATGCCGCGAGAAAATATCCTGGCCATGCTTGAGGCCCTGGATGAATTCAATGCAAAAAGAGCGACCGTTGCCGTTGCCGGCAGCCGTTGAACAGGATATCCATGCCCGATTATGCCCAGATGAATCAGTACCTGTACGAAGGCAACGCCGGCCAGGTGGAGCAGCTTACGAAAGCCGCTCTCGCCGAGGGACGCACCGCGCAGGAGGTGCTGAACGAGGGTTTGATCGCGGGCATGAGCGTGGTTGGAGAAGATTTCAAGCATAACGTTTTGTATGTTCCCGAAGTCCTGATCGCAGCGCGCGCCATGAAAGCCGGCATGGCCGTCCTGAAGCCGCTGCTGACCTCGAAGGATGGCGGTACCAAACCCAAAGGCATTTTGCTGATGGGCACTGTGCGCGGAGACTTGCACGATATCGGCAAGAACCTTGTGGGCATGATGGCCGAAGGCGCGGGCTTTGAGCTGCACGATATTGGCGTGGACCAGAGTCTGGATAAATTCATGGCCGCGGCCGAGAAATGCAAACCCACCATCATCGGCATGAGCGCGCTGTTGACCACCACCATGATGTACATGAAAACCGTGATTGACGGTTTCGATGCGGCCGGCATGTCTCACATCAAGATGGCCATCGGCGGCGCTCCCATCAGCCAGATATTCGCCGACGAAATCGGCGCCGACGGATACGGCGCCAACGCCTCCGCGGCGGTGGATTTGTTCCTGCAGCTTGCGGCACAGGAGTAATTGGGAATGACCACCTACAAAATTCTGTTTTGGCAGGAAATTCCTACTCAAATCAAGGCCGAAGACGATGTCGAAGACGTCAATGTGATGCTGGACGGCAAATTCATGGCCCAGGTCGATATCCTCGCCGCCAGGCGTGGGCTGCAATCCGCCGACGATTATCTGGCGCAGTGGCAATGGGGCGACGAACAAGAGCGCGAGGGTTCCGCGCGCGAAGTGGCCGCAGCGCTGAAAGCCGAGCTCGAAGCGAAAGGCTGGTAGGAATTCCGCGCAAATGGCCGTCACTCTCACCATCAACGGACAATCGATCGAGGTCACCGATGGTCGATCACTGTTCGATTACGCCGAAGCCCTTGGCATCGACGTGCCCACCTCCTGCCGCAAGCAAGGCAAGTGCAAAGAGTGCATGGTGGAAGTGGTCGAAGGCATGAGTGCTCTCTCGGCAATCGCCGAGCCGGAGCGTCATCTAAAAGGCAGCTTCCGCCTTTCGTGCCAGACCTCCGTCACCGCTGGGGAAGGCCACGTTCGCTGCCACACCATGCGCCGCGGACACATGCGCATCGAGCGCCACGCGTTCGGTCTGCCACTCGGCAATCGCGGGTTGCAACTCGATCCCGCGGTCACGCGCGAGGGCGATCGGATACTGATGGACGGGGTCGAAGTCGAGCGTTCCACCGGTCCTATGCTCGGCATCGCCATGGACCTCGGAACCACAACGGTGGTGCTGCGCCTCGTCGACCTTGAAAGCGGCGAACTCATCGCGGACACCTCCTTCGAGAACCCGCAGCGCTTCGGCGGCTCTGAAGTCATGTCGCGCATCGCCTACGATACCGAACATCCCGGACGACTGCTCATGCGTACGTTGACCGGATACATGACCCACGCCATCGAAAAGTTTCCTGTCGATCCGAAAACCATCTACGAAATGGTTGTGGTTGGCAACTCGACCATGCGCGATCTTTTCTTCCGCCAGAGCGTCTACTCCATCGGCCAGAACCCCTACCAGTCCATCACGGAAATCGAGATGATCGAGGGCAAGCGGGCCACCACCAGCCTCGTCCAGACCGGCCTGCGCAGCCTGCTGCCGATCCATCCCAAAGCCCGTGTGTACGGTGCTCCTATCATCAGCGGCCATGTGGGAGCGGACGCTGCCGCGTGCATGTTGGCCGTCGACCTCGCCCATGAAGAACGCCTCATCGCGGTCATGGACATCGGCACCAACACCGAGTTGATCGTCGGCAACAAGCACCGCATTCTGGCCGCATCGTGTCCCGCAGGCCCGGCCTTTGAGGGCGGGGCCATTGCGTGCGGCATGCCGGCGTTGGACGGAGCCATCGAATCGGTAACGATCGACGATGACGGGACCTTCCGGCTTGGTGTCATCGGCGACGTTCCACCCGAAGGCATCTGCGGGTCCGGCCTGATCGATGTGCTGAGCGAATTGCTTCGCACTGGCCGCATGAACGATATGGGCCGCTTTGAGGATGAGGCCGATCGCATCACTCTCCATCACGGTGAAACGCCCGACAAGGACATCTTTATTCTGGAGAGCGATGTCAACGAACTGGCCCAGGCCAAGGGCGCTAATGTCGCCGGGTTGCACACGGTCTTCTCCACCTATGGCATCGACTTCGACGACATCGAAGTTTTCTATCTGGCGGGAGGTTTCGGGCGAAACCTCAATATTGAAGCCTCAAAGCGCATCGGGCTTGTACCCAGTCTCGCCTCGTCAAAAATCGTCCAGGCCGGCAATACCGCGATTGAAGGCGCGACTATCGCGTTGCTCTCGAAGTCGAAACGCCAGGAACTGGAAGATCTGGTAAAGAGGGTCGAGCACTGCCGCCTTGAAACTCACCCCGACTTCTTCAATTTTTTTGTCGAGGGCTGTCAATTCAAACCCGTGGAGCCGATTCCATGCACCACGTAGCAGCAGAGGCCATCGAACTGGCCGGCGCCCATCCCGACGTCGATGTGCAGCCTGAGGAGTACGTGCGCCTGCTCGGCTATCCTCGGGGTTGGATACTCGAAGGGCGCGCCCTGGAGTTGGCAAATTGGGCGCGCGACTGGTACTCGAAAAATGGACGCCCGTGGTTCTACGCGCGGCAAGCCGAGAACTTCGAAATCGATGGCGATTCCATCCGCATCGATGACATTCAGTTCAACAGCAAGCAAATGCGGACGACGCTCCAGCAGGCAGAAGCCCACAGCGTAATTCTGGTTGCTGTCGGCGCGGGGCCTGAAGCCGAGGCGGAATCTCGCCGGCGCTGGGAGGACGACAAACCTGACGAGTATTTTTTTCTCGAAATGTTCAGCTCCGCGGTTGTCGAGCACCTCACTGCGTCGACCGGCGCTCGGCTTTGCGACTGGGCGGAACAACACGAAATGGCTGTGTTGCCTCATTACAGTCCCGGGTATCCCGAATGGGACATCGCGGAACAGCCCCGTTTGCTCGATCTGATGAAACGGACGCGAGGACAGTCCTTTCCTTCTCCCGTGGAAGCGTTCGACACAGGAATGTTGCGCCCCAAGAAGACCCTGCTTGCAGTCTTCGGATTGACGCGCCACACCGAGCGGCTGCGCAGGCTCACCGATCTGGTTCCCTGTGAAAACTGCTCCTTTGGCCCTTGCCAATTCAGGCGCGCGCCGTACCGCCGGGCTCCGCGATCGTGGGGCGAGCAAGTCTCCGCTCAGGTTCCGGCGCTGGACCGGGACGCTGCATACACGGTAAATAGAAAGGCCCTGAAGCGATGGGCAGAGGAGCGCCTTTCGTTGCACGTAAACCGGGACGGTTCGCTCGACGCGCTGTTCCGCTATGACGGGACCACCTGTACCAACACGGGCCACCCGATGACCTTTCACTACAACGTGAAGCTCGGCCCGCGCGCCGAAGGATACCCCATCCGTGAGCAGAGCTGCGCGCCGGCGCCGGGCGATGAAGGCCACACTCTCATGTGCGAATATCTCGCCAATCCTTCCCAACTGATGGACTCCATTGAGCGCGAGAAGCCTTTGCGCGGAGAACGATTGAACGCTGTCTTGTCTTGGCAGCGCACACCCAGTTCCGCGGGTTGCTATTGTGAATCGGCCAGCCGCAGTCATAAATGGGGGCTCGTTCTCGAAACGATTCACTATGCGCTGGTTCAAAAGGAACGGATGCAGGACAAGGATTTTTTATGAAGATGCTTCTGCAGGACGCAATCCGCAAGCGGCCCTTGCTCGGCGACGGAGCCATGGGCACGCAACTCATGCTCGCTGGATTGGAACAGGGCAATTGCGGCGAAGCGTGGAACCTCACGCATCCCGAGAGGGTGCTCGCCATTCAGCGGCGTTATGTAGACGCCGGCTCGGACTGCCTCATCACCAACACCTTTGGCGGCTCGCGCATCATGCTCACTCGCCATTCCGAGGCGGACCATGTGGTTGAGGTCAATAAGGCCGCCGTGGAAATAGCCCGTCGGTCCTTCGACGGCAAAGATGGGTACGTGCTGGGAGACATGGGCCCCTTCGGCGGCCTGCTTCAGCCCTTCGGGGAATTTACCGAAGCCCAGGTGCGCAGCGCTTTCGAGGAGCAGGCCGCGGCCCTTGTCGATGCCGGCGCCGACGCCATCATCATCGAGACGCAAACTTCGCTTGAAGAACTTTTGATCGGCATTGAAGCGGCCCAGGCGGCAGGCTCGAAATGTATCATCGGGTCGATGGCGTACGATCTCACTCTCGACGGTTCTACCTTTCGCACCATGATGGGGATTGAGCCCGAACGCGCCGCCGCATTCATGGAGGAGCACGGCGCGCACATCGTCGCCCTCAACTGCGGCACCGGCATGGAGATGGAGCGCGCGCGCGATGCCGTGGAGCGTTACAAGCGCGCCACCAGCCTGCCGGTGATGGTGCAGCCGAACGCGGGAAAGCCTCAACTGATCAACATGAAAGTTGTTTACGACGAAACGCCGGAGCAAATGGTGAAGGGCCTTATGCCGCTGCTAAAGACAGGTGTAAACATCGTCGGCGCCTGCTGCGGCAGCACGTCGGAACACATCCGCGCATTCAGAAAAGTGATGGACGAATTCCTCGCGGCGGAAGGGATTGAAGTCGATGGAGGCCCGCATGAAAATTAAAATCTGTGACGTGAACCCGGCTGCCGAAAGCAAACTTCCGGAACACACCGGCGATAAATCCGGCATCGGCGTTCACTACGTGGACGCCTTCATCAAGCCCATGAATGTGAAGCTCGAAGACGGGACCCCGGTGAAGTGCAAGCGCCGCGGATTGAAGATCGTCCTCTCCGCGGGCGCAAAAAAAGGAGAGGGCCTGATGCGCCGTCTTGACGTGGGCACGGACCCGGTTGTCATGCTGAAAGCAGCCCTGCATGAGGCCGCCAGCGCCGCCGGTATCGAACTCACGGTGGAAGGCGGCGCGATCTTTTGCGCGCTGTGATTCGTCTATTGGGACCTCTTGGGATGCCTTGACACGGGGATGGAGAGGAGAGGATTCGAACCGGCACGCAAGATATTTTGCTGTGAGCTCGACGCAGTCCTTAACCCGGCTCTCGCTCGTGCCCCACCGCGCCATCGGCCACTATCGCTGGCCCGCCGCGTAGCACCGCGTTCGCGAAACCCGCCAAACTTCGTACAATAGAAAGATTGTGAACTTAGACTTTTTAGGCAATCTTGAGCGCACCCACAAATGTGGCGCGCTGCGCAGCACCGGCGCAGGCGAAACCGTAACGCTGATGGGCTGGGTCAACCGCCGCCGCGACCACGGCAACCTCATCTTCCTCGACGTGCGCGACCGCACCGGCATCACGCAGATCGTCTTCGACAAGGAAGCCTCCCCTGAGGCCCACGCCAAGGCTGAAGCCGCGCGCCCCGAGTACGTCGTCGCCGCCACAGGCCGTGTCCGCGTGCGTGGCGAAGGCCTCGCCAACCCCAACATGCCCACCGGCGAAATCGAAGTCGTCGCGTCCCAACTGCTGCTGCTCAACGACGCCAAAACGCCCCCGTTCCCCATCGCCGCCGAAACTGGACCAGCCGGCCCCATCACCAACGACGAGGTCCGCCTCAAGTACCGTTACCTCGACCTCCGCCGCCCCGAGCTGCAGCGCAACTTCGAGCTCCGCCACAAGGTTACCCGCGCCATCCGCGACTATCTCTCCGACAACGAATTCCTCGAGATCGAAACCCCACTCCTCACCCGCTCCACGCCCGAAGGCGCGCGCGACTACCTGGTCCCCAGCCGCGTCCACCCCGGCCATTTCTACGCCCTCCCGCAGTCGCCGCAGATCTTCAAGCAGATCCTCATGATCGCCGGCTTCGATCGCTACTTCCAGGTCGCCCGCTGCTTCCGCGACGAAGACCTCCGCGCCGACCGCCAGCCCGACTTCACCCAGATCGACCTCGAAATGACGTTCCCCAAGCAGGAGACCGTCTTCCGCATCGTCGAAGGCTTCCTCCGCGCCGCTTTCGCTGCCGGACGCGTCACTCTCGAAGAAGGCAACTTCGTGCAGATGACATACGACGATGCCATCCATAGGTACGGGATCGATAAGCCGGATATGCGCCTTCCCGCTATCGTCGACGTTTCATCTGCTTTCACAGAAAACGATCGGGAAACTTTGAAGATCTCGAAGCGCCATCCAGTTTTGGCTGTCGTCATCCCTGAAGCGGATCCCATAGAAGACCCCAACCAAGACGCGGACGTTCCACTCAATGGAACTCAGAAGCGTAAGTTCCGGGAAGAACTAGCCAAACTTATCCAGCCCAAGCCAGTAGCCCAGCTAGATCTTGACCGATTAAGGAAGGCACCCCAGTTTGTTCCTCTGTATGAAAAAATCGACAAGCTTTGTGCCCGAGAGTTGGGTTGCGCGAGATGCGAGCCAGAGAATCAGATGTTTGTCTTCAACGGAATCGAGGACACACCCGAGGTCTGGGGCAATGATCGCCTATGGTTCTATAAACTGATCGGTCTTTTACGTCTCGAAATAGCGAAGAGGCTGGCGAATTTTCACCGTCGCTTTCTAGTGACCGAATTTGCGAGTATGAAATTCGATTTTGGCGGCTTGGAAGCACCTCCAGTAAGCCCAGAACTATCACGTAAAGCCTTCAAATTCCTCTGGGTCACCGACTTCCCCATGTACGAGTGGAACGAGGAGCACAAGCGCTGGGACGCCGCCCACCACCCCTTCACCTCGCCGCACGAAGACGACATCACCAGCGGCCGCCTGGTCTCCGACAAGGGCGCCGTCCGCGCTCTCGCTTATGACATCGTGCTCAACGGCACGGAGCTCGGCTCAGGCTCCATCCGTATCCACCGGCAAGATGTGCAGGCAGAAATCTTCCGCTCGCTCGGCATGTCCGACGAGGAAGCGCAAGCCCGTTTCGGCTTCTTCCTCAACGCGCTCGAATACGGCACCCCCCCGCACGGCGGCATCGCCCTCGGCCTCGACCGCATCGTCATGATCCTCGCCGGCGCCACCTCGCTCCGCGAAGTCATCGCCTTCCCCAAGACCGCCAAAGCCATCGACCTCATGGTCGATGCCCCAACACCCGTCTCCGACCAGCAACTCCGAGACCTCAACTTGCGGATCGTGACAAGGAGTTAGAATCGGATAGCAGTTACTGGAGGCGTTCATGGCCGCTGTAGCCACTCAACTTATCGCAGTCCCAGTAGGCGTCATCAAGCAGTTCGGTCCTTATGGTCCGGAGTATGAAATCGTTAGTGCCGCGCCAATGGAAGATGGCATGCAAATGGTGAATATCGTCATCGTACGCACCGGAGAGACGTTGACATACCCATTGCTCGATGCCCTTCAAGACCAAGAGGCTCTCTAGTGTTCGCCGTTGCGTTTGACCTGGATACGAAGAACACAAAACGAAATCATCCCAAGGGCGTGGCACAGGCCTACGAGGATATAGGCCGCGTTCTTGCGCGGTTTAGCTTCGACTGGAAACAGGGCAGCGTCTACACTTGTGACAACGAAGATATCTCCAATTTGACCGAAGCCATGATCGGCTTGAAGTCACTTCCATGGTTTCCAGCGTCTGTTCGCGACATCCGCGCGTTTCGCGTAGAACAATGGTCAGACTTCACGCCATTCATGAAGCGCTGACCTTCTTTCCTTTGTCATTCCCGCAGGGAATCTGTGTCCAGCCGCCGGCACTCCACGCCCCCCACAGGCTGCACCTCCCCAGCTATTCCTCCCCGCCGCGCAATATGCAATCATCCAAGCGTGCCAGCACAAGCGAATGATCCTGTAGAGCAATACATTGCCGCCATGCGAGCAGCGCATCGCACCGGCTCCCACACCGCCGAAACCTCGTTCTACCCCGCCATCGCCAATCTCTTCAACGCTGTCGGAGAAAAGCTCAAGCCCCGTGTCCTCTTCGTCCAGCATCCCAGCACCGGCCACGCCGGCCTTCCCGACGGAGGCTTCTATCCCATCGCCAACCGCCGCCAGGCCGAACCCCTTCCCAACCAACTCCCCGAACGTGGAGCCGTTGAAATAAAGGCTCCCGGCGAAAGCCTTGCCACCCTCGCCGCCTCCGCGCAGGTGCGCTCTTATCTCCAAAGCTACGGCCTCTGCCTCATCACCAACTACCACCAGTTCCAACTCCTCGAGCTCGTCCACAACCAGCCCCGCGTGTTGGAGTCCTACAACCTCGCCCCCACCGCCGCCGCTCTCTGG
>Ga0209483_1001526_pt1 | contig 17397 bp, 15 predicted proteins | sample NGEPerA_FD_184508 | JGI IMG/M metagenome (GOLD analysis project Ga0209483, IMG submission 184508) | Arctic peat soil microbial communities from the Barrow Environmental Observatory site, Barrow, Alaska, USA - NGEE PermafrostL2-A... | ecosystem: Environmental > Terrestrial > Soil > Wetlands >... | reverse complement strand
GATCGGGGCCTCCCCGGTGGTGGGTGCGGCGGCTGGGTCCTGCGCAACGTCCTCCTGTGAATCGAGTCAGGGTCGGAAGGCAGCAGCTCTCAGCGGGCAAGGCCGTGTGCCGCAGCCAACCTGGCCGCCGCACCGACCACCGGGGTCGTCCGTCCCCGGTGGCTCCGGTCACGAGTTGTACCCCCGAGATCCCAGCCCGACCCGACCGGTAGGCTCCCGGCGTGGCCGACGTGACCGAGGAAGTCCCCTACCAGTCCCTGTACCGGCGCTTCCGTCCGTCGACGTTCGCCGAGGTACGCGGTCAGGACCATGTCGTGCTCGCCCTGCGCAACGCGGTTCGCGACGGCCGGGTGGCCCACGCGTACCTGTTCAGCGGCCCGCGGGGCACGGGCAAGACCTCGACGGCCCGCATCCTGGCCAAGGCCCTCAACTGCACCGACCTGCACGACGGCGAGCCGTGCGGAGTCTGCCCCTCGTGCGTCGAGATCACCAAGGGCACGTCCCTCGACGTCCACGAACTCGATGCCGCCTCCAACAACGGGGTCGACGCCATGCGCGACCTGGTATCCCGGGCCGCCCTCGGCTCGCCGGGACGACAGAAGGTCTACATCGTCGACGAGGTCCACATGCTGTCGACGGCCGCGTCCAATGCACTGCTGAAGACGCTGGAGGAGCCGCCGGCCCACGTCATCTTCGTGCTGGCCACCACCGACCCCCAAAAAGTCCTGCCGACCATCCGCAGCCGGACCCAGCACTACGAGTTCCGCCTCCTGGGCCCCGACACCTTGTCCGAGCTGCTCGCCCAGGTCCGCACCGACGCCCACCTCGACGTCGGTGACGACGCCCTCGATCTCGCCGTCCGCCGCGGTCGCGGTTCGGCCCGGGACGCCTTGTCGATCCTCGACCAGGTGGCGGCCTCCGACGCTGTCGACGACGATCTGCCGGAACTCGACGAGGTGGTCGAGGCCCTGGCCGAGCGGGATGTCGAGCGGGCGCTGGTGGCCGTGGCCCACCTGACCGCCGCGGGGTTCAGTCCGCAACAGCTGACGGTCGACCTGGTCGATCACCTGCGCCAGGGGTTCCTCGCCCTGGTCGCCCCCGAGCTGGTCACCGTGGCAGGGGCCGAGCGTGACGTGCTGGCCGCCCAGGCCGGCCGGGTGGGGTTGGCCACCCTGGTGCGGGCCATGGAGGACCTCGGCCGGGCCCAGGTCGGGATGCGGGACGCACCGGACCCCCGGGTCAATCTCGAAGTGGCCCTGGTGCGCCTGGTCCATCCCGAAGCCGACGATTCACCGGCCGCCCTGCTGGCCCGCATCGAGCGTTTGGAGGCGTCCTCCGTGGGCGGCCCCGGGGATGCACCGCAAGCCGCGTCTGCACCCACCTCGCCCTCCAGCGGTTCCCCGACCGGCGCCGCACTGGCCGCACGGGCCGCCGCGGTGCCCACGGGCCGGTCGACCCGTGCGGTGGACCCGCCGGCGGAGCGAGACGAGCCCCCCGCTCCGGTCGCGGCGGCTGACGAACCCCCACGGCCCGGACCGACCGGGTCGCGTCCGACCCTCGGTGCGCTCCGGCGGCGTTCCGGAACGCCGGAGTTGGCACCGGAAGACCCGACGCCGCCCAGGTCCATCGCCGACGTCGAGGAGGTACCGGCGGTCTCGTCGGTGCCGGTAGCCCACCCGTCGGAGGTCTCGCCGTCGACCGTCCTGACCTCATCGGCACCCTTCCCCAGTCGGGACCAGCTGGTCCAGGCCTGGGGCGACCACGTGATCGGGCGCCTCCGCCCCAAAGCCAAGGCGCTCTACCAGGCCGGTCGCTTCGTGGCGGCCGACGGCGAGCGGGCCCAGTTCGGGCTGCCCAACGAGATCCACCGCAACCGGTGCGAGGAGATGCGGTCCGAGGTCGAGGCCGCCCTGGCCGACCAGTTCGGTCGACCCGTCCCCCTGGTCCTCGTGGTCGACGGTGTGTCCGCCCCGCCGCCGGCTGCCGAGACCGCGGGACCGAACGCGGGACCGACCGGAGGGCCGGGCATTCCGCCCGCTGACGCCCCGGCGTCTGCCGACGACGCCGGGGATCTGGCCGACTTCGACGCGGACAACCTCGAGATGGTGGAGATCGACAACTCCGCGGAGGCCCGACTGCTGCAGGCGTTCCCCGGTGCCGAGGAGGTGGTCTAGGTGGCCGTCTTCAACGGTCCGCTGCAGGCACTCATCGACGAGATGGGCCGGTTGCCGGGCATCGGCCCGAAGTCGGCCCAACGGATCACGTTCCACCTCTTGAAGGTGGCCCCAGAGGACGCCCTCCGGCTGGCCGAGGCCATCATCGCCGTGAAGGAGCGGATCACCCTCTGCACACGGTGCTTCAACGTGGCCGAAGGTGGCGAGTGTGCCATCTGCCTCGACGACCGACGCGACACCACGGTCGTCTGCGTGGTCGAGGACCCCCGTGACATCGCCTCGGTGGAGAAGACCGGTGAATTCTCCGGGCGCTACCACGTCCTCCAGGGTTCGCTGAATCCCATCGAGGGCATCGGGCCGGAGCAGCTCCGGGTCCGGGAGCTGCTTCTCCGGCTCGAAGACGAGGGGATCAGCGAGGTCATCCTCTGCACCAACCCGAACCTGGAAGGTGAGGCCACCGCTATGTACCTGGCCCGACTGCTCAAGCCGATGGGGCTCACCGTCACCCGGATCGCCAGCGGGCTCCCGGTGGGGGGAGACCTCGAATACGCCGACGAACTGACCCTCGGCCGGGCCCTCGAGGGACGGCGCGAAGTCGACGCCTGACCGTCCGGCGCGCGTCGCGCCGGTGGCCCCGGTGGCCCCGGTGGGCCACGATGGGGTGATGCCCGCCCCGACGTCCGACGGCTCCCGCCAGCTCTGGATCCTCCGCCACGCCAAGGCGGCCGAGGTGCAGCCCGGCGGACGTGACCGGGACCGCATGCTGACCGACCGGGGGCGACGGGACGCGTCGGCCCTGGGGGCCCGACTGGCCGCCACCGGCCGGCTCCTCGACACCCCGGGGCTGGTCCGGCCGGACCTGGCCCTGTGCTCGGCGGCTGTGCGCACCATCCAGACCGCCGAGCTGGTCCTGGCCGATCTCGCCGACCACGAGGTCCAGGTGCCGCTCGACGCCTACCGCACGCTCTACGAGGCCGGGCCGGGCACGGTCCTCACCTACCTGCGCGAGGTCGACGAGCATGCCCGGTCGGTCCTGGTGGTCGGCCACAACCCGACCATGTTCCATCTCACCTGGGACCTGCTGGACGACGGGTCGACCGACCGGGACCGACTGGAGGCCACGGGTTTTCCCACCTGTGCCCTGGCCGTGGTGGACCTGGGGGCCGACGGGTGGGAGGACGTGGCCAGGGGTCACGGGACCCTGCTCGGTCTGTACGCCCCGCCCTACTGAGCGTCGCCCTCGGGGGCTGGCCGACCGCCGATCCGCCGCAACGGTGCCGTGATCCGCCAGCTGGCCGACGCCCGGACCCGTTCGAGTTCGAGTTCGACCCGCTCGGCGTAAGAGGTGGCGACGTCCCGTTCGTGGCGCAGCCGGGAGAGCACCGATTCCAGCCGGGCGACCTCGGCGTCGGCCGCGGCGCGGTCCTGCGCGAGCTGCTGTTGGGTGGCGGAGAGTTCCTCCCAGTCCGCAATCAGCGCGTGGTGGTCGGTGGACAGGATGGCCGTGCCCCGGGTCAACTCGGACAACTTGTCCCGGGTGTCGAGCAATCGCCGGTGGTGGTCGAGGACGTCGGCCGCCCAGGGCGGGTCCTGCCCGAGGTCGATGGTCGGAAGCGCGGCGTGGGTGCCGGATAGCTCGCGCAGCTGGGCGGCCATGGCCGCGAACTCGGCCGGCATGCCGACTTCGAGGTGCCCGCCCCGCCGGGCCAGCTCGGGGGCGATCACTGCACTCGCCGTCGTGACGTCCCATCCCCCGGGACGGGTTGGGCGGATCCCCTGGGTGTCGAGCCATTCGGCCAGCGTCTCGGCGGTGGCCATCGGGAGGTCCAGGAGCTGTTCGGACTCCACCACGTGGACCGGTCGGCCGGCCAGGGAGGCCAGGGCGGCGCGGTTGTAGGCGGACCAGAGCGCCAGACCATGGCTGAGCGTCGAAGCGTCCCGACGGTAGAGCGAGTCGGCCACCTCGGCGGGCGAGCGCCACACGAACACCGCGGGCGCCGGGTCGTCGAGCAGCCGGAGCCAGTAGGGGAGGAGCAGGCAGAGCCGGGGGTCCTTCCACACCTTGGGCCCGGGGGTGTCGTAGACCCGGTCCAGGGTGGCCAGGGCCTCGTCGTCGAACCCGGTGACCACCGGGTCGTCCTGCCAACCTTCCGCCAGAGTCGGTGGCCTGTCCCACCACCCGTCGACGGCGCGGAGCAGCCGCTCGTCCAACTCGATCAGTGCGTGGCTCTCGTAGTGGACCGGATTGTCAGGATTCCCCTCGACCAGGTCCGACGCCGGGGGGAGGGCCAGGCCGAGCCCGGCCAGCATCCCGGTGAGGGCCGACGTATTGCTCCGGTGCATGCCCACCACCAGCACCCAGGGGCCGGCGGCCCGGCGGGACGACGTGGCCATCAGATCAGCCGACCCCTCCCCGGGGGCCGCTCATCCGGAACCCGGGGAGGTCGGTCGGTCACTGTTGATCAGAGGGTACGGAGCACCGCTGCGTCGCCCTGGCCGCCCCCGCCACACAGGCTGACGGCGGCGGTGCCGCCACCTCGGCGCTTGAGTTCGAGCAGCGAGGTCAGGGCCAGTCGGGTACCCGACATGCCGACCGGGTGGCCGAGGGCGATGGCCCCGCCGTTGACGTTGACGATGTCGCCGCTGATGCCGAGGTCGTCGGCCGAGGCCAGGCCGACGGCGGCGAAAGCCTCGTTGATCTCGAAGAGATCGATGTCGCCCACGCTGAGCCCGGCCTTGGCCAGGGCCACCGATGTGGCATGGGACGGCTGATTGAGGAGCGACGGGCTGGGGCCGGCCACCTGCCCGTAGCTCACCAACTCGCCGAGCGGGGTGACACCCAGCTCCTCGGCCTTGGCCCGGGACATCACGACCACCGCAGCACCGCCGTCGGAGATCTGGCTGGCGTTGCCGGCCGTGATGGTGCCTTCCTTGTCGAAGGCGGGACGCAGCTTGGCGAGCGAGTCGGCCGTGGTGTCGCCGCGGACGCCCTCGTCGGTGTCGACGACCAGCGGGTCGCCCCGGCGCTGGGGCACCTCGATCGGGATGATCTCCTCGGCGAACTTGCCGTCCTTGATGGCGGCGGCGGCCCGTTCGTGGGACAGGGCGCTGAACGCGTCCTGGCGCTCCCGCGAGACCCCGTCGGCGCCGTTGTAGCGCTCGGTGCCCAGGCCCATGGCGCACTGGTCGAAGGCGCAGAACAATCCGTCGTACATCATCGAGTCGACGAGCTTGCCGTCACCGATCCGGTAGCCGGCCCGTGCACCGGGCAGCAGGTAGGGGGCCTGGGTCATGGACTCCATGCCGCCGGCGACCACGATCTCGGCTTCGCCGGCGTTGATCATCAGGTCGGCCAGGTAGATGGTGTTGAGGCCGGACAGGCACACCTTGTTGATGGTGGACGAGGCCACGCTCATCGGGATCCCGGCATTGGCGGCGGCCTGGCGGGCGGTGATCTGGCCGGTGCCGGCCAGGAGGACCTGACCCATGAAGACGTAGTCGACCTGGTCGGGTGCGACACCGGCACGCTCGAGGGCGGCGGCGATGGCGAAGCCGCCCAGTTCGGTGGCGGCGAAGCCGCCGAGGGCCCCGGACAGCTTGCCGATCGGGGTGCGGGCTCCTGCGACGATGACGGATCCGGACATGGCAACCTCCGCGGCCTGACGGCCGAATCATGCGGCGTCCCCCCCATGGGCACGCCACGACAGGTGGCCATGATACGGCCTGCGCCACACTGTGCCATCCGGGGCGCCCGCTGCCCCCGGGAGCCCGTTGTCCCGTCGGGCTATCCTCCACCCCCATGCAGGAATTCCTCTCCGCCATCCTGGCCGGCGCGTCCGGTGAGGAGATCGCCGCCATCCCCATCCCGAAGACCTACCGGGCCGCCTACGTCAAGCGTGACGAGCAGGCCATGTTCGAGGGCCTCGAGTCAGAGGACAAGGACCCCCGCAAGTCGCTCCACGTGGGCGACGTGGCCACCCCCGAGCTCGCCCCCGACGAGGCCTACATCGCCGTGATGGCCAGCGCCATCAACTTCAATACCGTCTGGACCTCGATCTTCGAGCCGCTGCCCACCTTCGGCTTCCTCGACCGGCTCGGCCGCGAGGGCGTCTGGGGTGCCCGGCACGCCCTCGACCACCACATCGTCGGCTCCGACGCATCGGCCGTCGTTGTCGAGGTGGGCTCCGCCGTGCGCATCTGGAAGCCGGGCGACAAGGTCACCGTCCACTGTAACTACGTCGACGACCAGAGCCCGACGGCGCACGACGACTCGATCCTGGCCGACAACCAGCGGATCTGGGGCTTCGAGACGAATTTCGGCGGACTCGCCGAACTGGCCATCGTCAAGGCCAACCAGCTCATGCCCAAGCCGACCCACCTCTCGTGGGAGGAGGCGGCGGTAAACGCCCTGTGCAACTCCACCTCGTACCGGATGCTGGTGTCGCACAACGGGGCCCCGATCACCCAGGGCGACAAAGTCCTGGTGTGGGGCGCCTCGGGTGGGCTCGGTGCCTTTGCCGTGCAGTACTGCCTGAACGGCGGGGCGACCCCGGTCGGAGTGGTCTCCTCGCAGTCCAAGGTCGACCTGCTCCACGACCTCGGCGTCGAGGCGGTCATCGACCGCAAGGCAGCCGACTACCGGTTCTGGAAGGACGAGCACACCCAGGACGAGTCGGAATGGCGCCGCCTGGGCAAGGACATCCGTGGCCTGGTGGGTGACGACGTCGACATCGTGTTCGAGCACCCCGGCCGCCAGACCATGGGCGCCTCGGTGTTCGCCGCCAAGCGGGGTGGCACCATCGTCACCTGCGCCGCGACCTCGGGCTACATGATCGAGTACGACAACCGACACCTGTGGATGAAGCTCAAGACCATCAAGGGCTCTCACTTCGCCAACTACCGCGAGGCGTGGGACGCCAACAAGCTGGTGTGCGAGGGCAAGATCCTGCCGCCCCTGTCGGCCGTCCACACGCTCGACAACGTGGGCGAGGCCGCCTACCAGGTGCACCGGAATCTGCACGAGGGCAAGATCGGAGTGCTGTGCCTGGCTCCCGATGAGGGCCTGGGCATCGACGACCACGAGCTGCGCCACAAGGTGGGCGAGGACAGGATCACCCTCTTCCGGAGGCACGGGGCATGACCGAGATGCTACTGACCGAGATCGACCATGTGGCCATCGCCGTCCCCGACCTGGACGCCGCTGTCGCCTACTACGAGGAGACGTTCGGAGCCACGGTGGCCCATCGCGAGCGCATCGACTCCGACGGCGTGGAGGAGGCCCTGCTCAAGGTGGCGGACAGCTACGTCCAACTCCTGACGCCGACCAGTGACTCGTCGCCCGTCGCCAAGTTCCTGGAGAACAAGGGCCCCGGCATCCACCATGTCGGCTACCGGGTGGCCGACTGCGCCGCTGCGCTGCAGTCGGTCAAGGATCACGGCGGCCAGGTCATCGACCAGGCGCCTCGTCCCGGCTCCCGTGGCACCACGGTGGCCTTCGTCCATCCGAAGGGTGCATTCGGCACGCTCATCGAGTTGGTCCAGGAGTAGACGCCCACCGCATGGACAGCGCATCCCGGGCCGACGCCCCGTCGACCGCCGTCCGCGGCGAACCGACCGACCGTCGCGACCCGGACCGCACGGCCCCGACCGCTCCCGGGCCGGGCATCGGGCTCCCGCACATCCGGACCCGGTCGGCGACCGCGCCGGCCCCCGTTCCGTCGCTCGACGAGCCGCCCGAGCCGGTCGCGGTGACGCCCACGGAGGTCGACGGCGCGGTCGATGGACCGGTGGCGGTGACGCCCGCCGCGCCCCAGTCGTTTCCGCCCGGGGTGGGGGCCAAACTCGGCTCCTACGTGTACCTCCTGGTCGACCCGCGGACCGGGCGCCCGTTCTTCGCCGGCCGGGGTCGGGGAGACCGCTGCCACCGCCACGTCCAGGCGGCGCGGGCGACGCCGTCCTCGGACGACACGGCAACCAAGTACCCGGTGCTCGACCGCATCCGCGAGGCCGAAGCCGGCGGCCGGCCCGTCCGGGTCGAGATCCTGCGTCACGGACTGACCCCGGCTGAGGCCGAACTGATCGAGGCATCCGTCGCCGACGCCCTGGGCCTGGGGCACGAGACCCGGCTCGAAGGCCAACGTGGGCCCGCGGTCGAGGTCGGTGCCGCCCTGGCCAAGCGGGCCAAGATCAAGCGCGCCCACCAGATCGTCCTCCTGCGGGTCGGTCCCCACGGTGCGCCCGCCGACTACGACACCGCCCGGCACGGCTGGCGGATCGGACGACGGTGGATCGACACGGGCTCGATCCGGTCTCCCCGGTGGGCACTGTTGGTGAGCGGGGACCTGGTCGAGGCGGTCTTCCGCATCGAGGGGTGGGAGCCGACACCGGCGGCGGCCGGCGGCGTCGAGCGATTCTCCTTCTTCGGCACCCCGGATCCCGAGCTCGACGCCCGCTACGCCGGGCGCAGCGTGGCCGCCTTCCTGGGCACCGGGACCCCGAGTGCAGTGACCTACGTCTGGTGTGGACCCCACTGGGTCAACACGGCGCACTAGCGCCACGGCGCCGCCGTCCCGGCCCCGTTCGTCCCGGCCGGGTCCCGAGATCGAACCCCTCCGGCGGTTCCGATAGCCTCACCGTCCATGGATCACACGATGACCCAACGACTGAAAGACCTCGAGGAGCGCCGGGAGCTCGCCCGCAACGCGGGCTCCCCCCGGGCGGTGGAGAAGCACCACGCCAAGGGCAAGATGACGGCCCGGGAGCGCATCGACTACCTGCTCGACGACGGCTCGTTCCAGGAGCTGGACATGCTCGCCCGCCACCGGGCCCACGGCATGGGGCTCGAGGAGAACCGCCCCTACACGGACGGCGTCATCACCGGCTTCGGCACCATCGACGGTCGCCGGGTCTGCGTGTTCAGCCAGGACTTCACCGTCTTCGGTGGCGCGCTGGGCGAGGTCTTCGCGGAAAAGATCCACAAGGTAATGGACCTGGCCTCGTCCATCGGCGTGCCGATGATCGGCCTCAACGACGGCGCCGGCGCCCGTATCCAGGAGGGCGTGGTCTCCCTCCACTCCTACGGCGGCATCTTCCACCGCAATGCCCAGGCCTCCGGGGTCATCCCCCAGATCAGTGTCATCCTCGGGCCCTGCGCCGGAGGTGCCGTCTACAGCCCGGCCATGACCGACTTCATCTTCATGGTCCAAGAGACCAGTCACATGTTCATCACCGGACCGGACGTGGTGAAGACGGTGACCGGCGAGGACGTGACGCTGGAGGAGCTCGGTGGAGCGATGAGCCACGCCACCAAGTCCGGGGTGGCCGCCTTCGTCGCCCCCGACGAGAAGTCCTGCCTCGATGACGTGCGGTACCTGCTCAGCTTCCTGCCCTCCAACAACCTGGAGGAGGCGCCCCTGCTGCGCACGGGCGACGACCCCGAGCGGCTCACTCCCGAACTGTCCGACCTCATGCCGGAGTCGCCCAACCAGCCCTATGACATGAAGACGGTCATCGAGGCGGTCGTCGACGACGGCGAGTTCTTCGAGGTCAACCACCACTGGGCCATGAACTTGGTGTGCGGGTTCGCCCGGATCGACGGCCGGGCGGTCGGCATCGTCGGCAACCAGCCCCAGATGTTGGCCGGCGTGCTCAATATCGATGCGTCCGAGAAGGGCGCCCGGTTCGTCCGCACCTGCGACGCCTTCAACATTCCACTGATCACCTTCGTCGACGTCCCCGGCTTCATGCCCGGCACCGATCAGGAGTACGGCGGCATCATCCGCCACGGCGCCAAGCTGTTGTACGCGTACTGCGAGTCGACCGTGCCCCGGGTGCAGATCATCACCCGCAAGGCCTACGGCGGGGCGTACGTGGTCATGAACTCGAAGTCGATCGGCGCCGACCTGGCCTTCGCCTGGCCGTCGGCCGAGCTCGCCGTGATGGGCCCCGAGGGCGCGGTGGAGATCGTCTACCGCCGTGACCTGGCCGAGGCCGCCGACCCCGTGGGTCGGCGCAAGGAGCTCGTCGAGGAGTACACAGAGCGCTATGCCAACCCATATGCGGCGGCCGAGCGCGGCTACGTCGACGACGTGATCGATCCGGCCGAGACCCGTCGGATCCTGGTCCGAAGCCTTGACCTTTTGGTGTCCAAGCGCGAGGACCTGCCCAAGCGCAAGCACGGGAATATGCCGCTATGAGCGAACGGGAGCCTGTCGACCCGGCCGTGCTGGCCGCCCTGGCCGCGGCCGTCGACCAGGTCTGGCCCCGGCCTGTCGCGGTGCTGGCCCCGGTGCCGACCGGGCCGCCTGCCTGGCGGTTCAGCGGCCGGTGGTGGACTCGCCCGGCCGCCACCCGACGTGACCGTCCCTGGACCGGGACCTGAGCATCGGCGTCACTGCGGCGTTCGGAGCACCGGGACGTGCGGAGGCCCCTCACGTGCTGAGGACCATGGCATGTTGAGGTTCCGACGTCGGGGCGGGCGGCCACAAGGCCCGGACGCCTCCGGCATCGTCTCCTGCGTGGTCGATGACGATCCGCGCCTGCACCTCGAGGCGCTGCGCTGGTACGCCACGCTCACCGGCCTGGCCGGAGTCGACGCCGCCGATCTCGTCGTCCACGCCGTCGGGAACAGCGACAGCGATGCCCTCGACGTGCTGCGGGCCCGGGGCGTGTCGGTGTGTGGCATTGAACGGTTCGACGAGCGCTCCCCCCACTGCAACAAGATCGCCGGCGCGCTCGCCCTGGCCGGTACCCTCGATGGGGTCCCCGCCGTGCTGACCGATGCCGACGTCGTGTTCTGCGACGATCCGCGCACGGTGGCCGTCGCCGCCGGTGGGGTGGCGCTCAAGCCGGTGGACCTCCCCAACCCGCCGCTCGAGATCCTGCGGGCCGTCTTCGCGGCCGCCAGTGTGGCCGAGCCACCGACGGAGGCGCTCGACTTCGACAAGGGCGAGACCCTGCGGGGCAACGGCAACGGCGGTGTTTATGTCGTCTCGGCGGGGACACTCGGGGATCTCGCCGCCGGGTGGGCTTTGTGGGCCAGCTGGTTGCTCGATCGCCGCGACCTCCTGGGAGAATTCCCGGTCTTCGTCGACCAGGTGGCCATGGCCCTGGCCGTGGCCGACGGCGGCATCGCGGTGGAGCGGCTCGAGGCCCGATGGAACACGCCGACCCATGAGGTTGTGGGGATCCCGCCCGATACCGTCACCCCGTCCGGGATCCACTGTCACCAGGAGGTCGAGCCCACCGGGCTGCTGTCCCGTTCCGCGGTGCCGGCGGTGGACGCCCGCATCGAGGCGTGCAACGGGGCGATAACCGCACTCTGGAAGGAGGCCTTCCCGAACCACACGTTCTGGGAGTGGCGCTATCGAACGGACCCCGTCCTCGGGTCGGGCGTAGGGAGCCGCGGTGCCCCGCTGGCCGACAAGCGGGTGCTGCTCGAGTCCGTCCTCGTGTCGGTACAGCCGGTCTCGACCCTCGACGTGGGGAGCGGCGACGGCGAGGCGACCCGAGGCCTCTCCATCCCCAACTACACCGGGATCGACCAGTCGGCCGAGGCCGTCCGGCTCGGGAGCGCCGCCCGGCCGGGCGACACCTTCCTGGTCGGGACCTTGGAGGAGCATCCGGTCAAAGCCGACCTGACCGTCTGCCTCGATGTGCTGATCCACCAGCCCGATCCCGACGGCTACGCCGACCTGGTGGACCGCCTGGTGCGGTCGGCCCGCAAGGCCCTCCTCATCTCGGGGTACGAGGAGCCGCCGATCCACGACTCCCCGATGATCTACTTCCACGAGCCTCTGTCGACCACCCTCGCCCGGTTCGCCCCGGACTCTACGAGACGGATCCTGCGGGTCGAGCACGAGATCACCACCTGGATGGTCGAGTCCCCAACCCCGAGCTGAGGGGGCCGGGGCCGGACGCGCCGGTCCCCGGACCTGGCTTCCGGTCCGGGGACGTGCGTGGTGTGGTGCGACCTGGGTTCGGATCCTCAGATCTCGGCGTCCTCCGGTGTCCGCCGCATGTGGACGAAGCCGAGGATGGTGAAGATCAGCATGACCGCGGCCAGGGCGAGGCACGCGATCGCCGCGAAGAGGGCGATCTGGCCCATCTGCCAGAAGGCGTATGCCTCGAGCAGCAACCCGCGCAGTGTCGTTCCCTGGAAGACCGTCTGGACCTTGGCCTCGGCCGCCGTGTAGGCCGCTGAGCCCTTCGGTAGCGCCATGGCCTCGGCCGACAGTTGCGCATAGGACTTGCCCCCGCCGATCTCCTGGAGGTGCACGGCGATGAAGTGGTCGGCGTAGGCCTCGGCCTGCTTGCCGGTCGTCAGTTGCTGGCCCGCATATTGGGAGACCACCGGGATCATGTCGGGGGTGATCTCGCCCCCGGGGGCGGCATGGGCGAAGGCCGATGCCGGTGGGAAGGTGATCTGCTGCTGCGCCAACTGGTTGTGCACGTTCGAGTTGGCGAAGCTGTATGCCCAGAGTCCGAGACCGCCCGCCACGATGAAGAAGATGGTCAGGCCGGCTCCGACGATCGTCAGGATCGAGTCGAAGGTCTTGCGCTTCATTGTCCATCACCTCGGATGAGGCATCCGGCCGAATCTCGGCGGATGCCTAGCACCGACGGTATGGCTCCATCCGGGCGCGCCGTAGGGCCAAATGACCATTTCGGGACGACCGTTGGTCCTCGGTAGTCCCGACCGACCGGACAGTCGGGGCGGGGTCAGTCGGTGGTGGTGACAAAGTCGATCAGCTGTTCGACGGCTCCGACCAATGCGGGATCGAGGTCGGCGTAGCTGGACACCGCCGCCAGGATCCGTCGCCAAGCGGTGGGCGGATCCCCGAAGCCGAGCGCGGCGCATATGCCGGTCTTCCACTCGGTGCCCTTCGGGATGTGGGGCCAGACCTCGATGCCGAGCACCGACGGACGCACGGCCTGCCATACGTCGACGAACGGCGTGCCGGTGATCAGGACGTCGGGTCGGCGCAGCCCCTGGGCGATCCGGGACTCCTTGCTGCCCTCCACTAGGTGGTCGACCAGGACGCCCAGACGGCGGGCCGGTCCCGGGCGGAACTCGGCGATGGCCCGGTCCAGGTGGTCGATCCCGTCGAGCCGCTCGACGACCACACCCTCGATGCGCAGGTCGTCTCCCCACACCCGTTCGACGAGCTCGGCATCGTGGATCCCCTCCACCCAGAGCCGGCCGGCTCGGGCCACCCGCGCCGGGGCGTCGGCCACCGACAGCGAGCCCGAGGCGGTGACGACCGGCGTCCGTGCCGGTTCGGCCGAGGGTGCCCGGACCAGGCTCACGGCCGTTCCGTCCACGGCGAATGCCCCGGGGATGAGCCGGAACACACGCTCCTGACCCGTGTGGCCCCGGAGCTCGACCCCACCGCCCTCGATGCGCACCAGGGTGCCGCTGAATCCGCTCGCCCGATGGACCAGCGCCATCCCGGGAGCGGCCGTCACCTTCGGAAAGACCTTGGCCAGTTTGTCGGCGGGCGGGGCGTCGATCGGCCCGGACAGGATGCCCGAGGACCGACGTGGGGTTCGGGGGTCCCGGGTGGTCACGGCGAGACCCTAGCAATCGCGCAATTGACCGCCGCGGAGGAACCTTGGTGGGTGCGTCGGGAAATCGACGGCGGGTGTTATCAGATCCGATACCAGGAGCGCAGGCGTGGTATCAGATCTGATAACACGACCCGCCTCCACCGATTCCGGAGCACGGAAGGTCGCCGCACCCCGCCGCACCCCGCCCCACCACGAGCCGGGTGATCCGAGGCCCGAACGTCCAGCGGACCGCTCAGCTGACCGAGGCGGCCCGGTGGCGTTCGACCAGGTCGATTATGTCCTCCATCATCTGCCCGATGGCGAAGTCCTTGGGGGTGTACACCCGGGCGACGCCTTTGCCCAGTAGGAGGGCCTCGTCCTCCGGGGGGATGATCCCGCCCACCACGACCGGCGCGTCGACCCCTTCGGCTCGCAGACGTTCGACCACCTCGGGCACCAGTTCCAGGTGGCTGCCGGACAGGATCGAGATCCCGACCACGTCGACGTCCTCGTCCCGGGCGGCTGCCGCGATCTCGGCAGGGGAGAGCCGGATTCCCTGGTAGACGACCTCGAAGCCGGCGTCCCGGGCCGCCACGGCAATCTGCTCGGCACCGTTGGAGTGGCCGTCGAGACCGGGCTTGGCCACCAGGAGCCGGGGCGGTCCCCCGGCCCGTTCGGCCATGGCCTTGGAACGGGTCAGCACCGCCTGGAACTCGGCGCCGCGGTGGCCGACCCCGCCGCTTACTCCGGTCGGGGCCCGGTACTCGCCGAACACCTCGCGCAGGGCGTTGGCCCACTCGCCGGTGGTGCCGCCGGCGTGGGCCAGGGCGATGGTCGCCGGCATGACGTTGTCCGTGCCCTCGGCGGCACGACGCAGGGCATCGAGGGCCCGCTGCACGGCCGAGGCGTCCCGACCGGCTCGCCAGGCCTCGACATCGGACCGCAGGTGGGACTCGACGGCGGGGTCGACCCGCATGATGGACCCACCCCCGTTGCCGACCGAGGCCAGCGGCGAGTCGGCCGTTTCGGTGAAGCAGTTCACTCCGACCACCTGGAGTTCACCCGTCTCGATGCGGCGGACCCGGTCGGACTGGCTGCCCACCAGCCGGGACTTGAGCTCCTCGATGGCCTCGAACGCACCGCCCAGGGAGAGCACGTCCTGCAGTTCGGCCCAGGACGCCTCGGCCACCTCGGCCGTCTTGCGCTCGATGACCACCGATCCGTCGAAGATGTCGCCGTACTCCAGCAGGTCCGACTCGAACGCCAGGACCTGCTGGATCCGGAGCGACCACTGCTGGTCCCACGGACGAGGCAGCCCGAGGGCCTCGTTCCAGGCCGGAAGCTGCAAGGCCCGGGCCCGCGCCTTCTTCGACAAGGTGACGCCGAGCGCCTCGAGCACGATCCGCTGGATGTTGTTCTCCGGTTGGGCCTCGGTGAGGCCGAGCGAGTTGACCTGGACGCCGTAGCGCATGCGCCGAAGCTTCGGGTCGGTGACCCCGTAGCGCTCGGTGCACACCCGGTCCCACAGTTCGGTGAAGGCCCGCATCTTGCAGGTCTCCTCGACGAAGCGCACGCCCGCGTTGACGAAGAACGAGATTCGGCCGACCACCTCGGAGAACTCCTCCTCGGGGATCTGGCCGGACTGCCGTACGGCATCGAGCACGCCGATGGCGGTGGCCAGGGCGTAGGCGACCTCCTGGTGGGGGGTGGCCCCGGCCTCCTGCAGGTGGTAACTGCAGACGTTGATCGGATTCCACTTGGGCACGTTTCGGACGGTGTAGGCGATGGTGTCCACTGTCAGCCGTCGGCTGGGCAGCGGAGGGAAGATGAACGTCCCCCGCGACAGGTACTCCTTCACGATGTCGTTCTGGGTGGTGCCCGATAGGACCCGGGGGTCCACGCCGCGGTCCTCGGCGTTGGCGATGTAGAGGCCGAGCAACCAGGCGGCGGTGGCGTTGATGGTCATCGACGTGTTCATCGACTCCACCGGAATCTGGTCGAGCAGCTCGGCCATGTGCCCGAGATGGGCCACCGGCACGCCGACCTTGCCGACCTCGCCCGCGGCGGCCGGATCGTCGGGGTCGTAGCCGATCTGGGTGGGGAGGTCGAAGGCGATCGACAACCCGGTCTGGCCCCTGGCCAGATTGGTCCGGTAGAGCTCGTTGGACGCCTTGGCCGTGGAGTGGCCCGAGTAGGTCCGCATCACCCACGGCTTGTCCCGGGACGGAGCAGCCTGGCCCGGCCCCCTTGTCCCGTTGCCCGGCACAGCCTTGTCGACGTCGCTCATGCCTTCATTGTTGCCCGATCTGGGCCGGAGCGACAGGTGGGGAGTCCCGGGCGGGCCCTCGACTACTTCTTGTAGTCGAGGAAGCCCCTGCCGGACTTGCGGCCCAACTGCTCGGCGGTGACCATGCGGCGCAGGAGGGGAACGGCGGCGTAGTTCGGGTCCCGGAACTCGTCGTAGAGCGCGTCGAGGATGGCCAGCGACGTGTCGAGGCCGACCAGGTCGAGCAAGGCGAACGGGCCCATGGGGAACCCGCACCCTCCCTTCATGGCCGCGTCGATGTCGGCGATGGAGGCCACGCCCTGCTCGTAGAGCCGGATGGCATTGTTGAGATAGGGGAAGAGGAGGGCGTTCACGATGAACCCGGCCTGGTCCTTGACCTCGACAGGGGTCTTGCCGCAGGCCTCGGCGAAGGTGCGGGCCTCGGCGATCGTCTCGTCGGATGCGGTCAGTGGGCGCACCACCTCGACCAGCGACATGACCGGGGCGGGGTTGAAGAAGTGGATCCCGCACACCTTGTCCGGCCGACCGGTCTTCATGGCCATCTCGATCACCGGGAGCGTCGACGTGTTGGTGGCCAGGATGGCGTGGTCGCCGGTGATCCGGTCGAGGTCGCTGAACAGTTCCTTCTTCACGGCCAGGTCCTCGACGACGGATTCGATGACCAGGTCGCACCCGCTGAGCGCATCGAGCTCCGATGTACCGGTGACCCGGCCCAGGGCCTGGTCACGCTCCTCCTCGGTCTTTTTGCCCTTCTCCACCTGGCGGTTGAGCGACTTCTCGAGCGCGGCCAGGGTGGCGTCAGCGGTCGACTGGCGGCGGGACCGCAGGACCACATCAAATCCGCTGACCGCGGCCGTCTCGGCGATGCCCGAGCCCATGATTCCCGAACCGACAATTCCCACGCGTGCGATTGACATAGGAGGGGATGCTAGTGGTGGTACCTGAACGCCGCCGAATGCCGGCCCCCGTGCCCAGTCCGTCGTGCCCGATCCGTGGGTGCCCGGCCTGTCGGACCGGATTGCGTTTGCCGTCGGCGTGGGCGACCGCGACGATGGCGACGTGACCGACACCCCGACCCCGACCCCGATCGACATCCCACGCCCCGATGGGCCACCGGGACGTGGGCCGGGCGGGCCCCGGGGCCGCATGGGCCGTCGGGGCATCTACAGCCGCAGGCTGCGGGCCCTCGACGAGCGTTGGTCCCTTCCCGGCAAGCTGCTGGCCACCGCCCTGGCCCACCCCGAGCCACTGCTGGCCCTGTTGCGCCGGGGCGGCCGGGTGACGCGCGACGGTCGGGTCCTCCACCGGGGCGTGCAGGCACTGCTGGAGCTGTCGAACCTCCTCGAGAGGAGCACGACCAGGGGCGATGGAATACCGGACCCCTTGGAG
>Ga0209483_1001523_pt1 | contig 17411 bp, 15 predicted proteins | sample NGEPerA_FD_184508 | JGI IMG/M metagenome (GOLD analysis project Ga0209483, IMG submission 184508) | Arctic peat soil microbial communities from the Barrow Environmental Observatory site, Barrow, Alaska, USA - NGEE PermafrostL2-A... | ecosystem: Environmental > Terrestrial > Soil > Wetlands >... | reverse complement strand
ACATCATCGCGGCCGGCTGACAGGCCGACGAGGTCGGCGCTGACAACTACGCTGGTGTCCTGCTGCATATTCCAGAGCGTGAATGCGCCGTTGATGACATAGACGCCGTAACCGTGCGGCCGTTCCTTTTCCTCACGGGCGTCGGCCGCGATGATGTCGAGGCCGTCCACATCGACATGGCCACCGCGCACCTTGTCGCGCGCCAGAATCTGGACGTAGCCGGTCGTCGTGATGCTGCGCAATTCGATTCGCCCAAGGCTCTCGACCGAAGTGTCGTTGAAGATCGCGCGCTTGTTCGCGGTGGCGTTGAGTCGGATGTTGTGGAGCCTGTTGTCGGATGACAACTGCAGCCCGTCGGTTTCAGCCGTGAAGGTAATGGCCGCCGTGTCACCGTCGCCGCGCAACGATTGTCCGGGCGCAAGGCGGATCGACGGCGCATTGGTCAGGGCGCCACGAACGGCGATGTGATGCACTCCTTTGTCCTTGGTCGCCGCAATCAGCTCATCGACCGTAGTGGCGGTTTTCTCTTGGCTATTCATGTTGTCGCCTTCCCTTGTATTGCTATGTTGCATGAAATTTCATGGACGCATGTGTGCCATCGCAAAATGGCTTGTTCTTCGACTCTCCGCATCGGCACAGCGTAGCGCGGTTACGGGCCTCATATTCAAAACCATCCGCCGAAGTGACGGCAATTCCGCCGCGTAACCAGAGCGGCCCGCTGCAGCCTTCCGGGGGATCTTCAACAAGACCTATCGAAACCGGCAGTTCGGGCTCCAGCGCCTTTCCGGTTGCTTTGTCCCAGGCCACCAGACGACCCGCCGGACAGTTTCCGACCTGCCGAATGAACATGGCCCGTACATGGGGATCATCGGTACGCCCGACTTGATCCCACACTTTGCCGTGCGGATCGCAGAAGCGTCCGAAGGCGCAGAGTTGCTCTGCATCCATGAGCGCCATGGAGGGGCCGTCCAGAACTTTCGCCTGGTCGACATAAGGCTCACGGCTGGCGGTTTCCGTGCCATCAAAACCGACCTTGGCATGCGCGCCATCGCAGAAGGGCTTTTTCTTCGACCGACCGCATCGGCATAGCGAGTATTTCTCCTGCGTACGGACCGGCGCACCTTGTTTCCAGAGTTCAGAACCGCCATCGCGATCGGTGACGATCGTTTGGGTTGCGAGCTGCACATTGCCTGTGACGATGTACGGGCCGTCTTTCGAAACGACCACGCGAACTTCAGCCTTTGGCCGGGACATGAGTTCCTCCATATTGAAATGACCAATCCCTGCCATGGTTAAGATTTCATACCGATGAATTACGACTTTTCGGAACGGTCATTGCGATCGCGACAATGGCGATGACGACCATCACGACGTTGAACATCAGCGCCATGCTGGCGGCGAAGCGGACGTCGACGTTGTCGGTTCTTCCCATCGCGATATCGGCCATCGGGCCGAGGTCTTGCAAATGGCTTAGTCCTGTGAAGATCGCAGCGGAAATTGCGACTCCGAAAGCCGCGCCGAGCGATGAGGCCATCTTGTAGATTCCGGAGGCCGATCCCGCCTTGTCCTGCGGAACATTGGACAGGGCCGCGTCGGTGGACGGCGTGGCGTAGAGACCCAGTCCGATCCCGAAAAGCGTGAATCCGACGAAGGCTGCAATGAGATATTCGCGTGCCAGCAGGAAAGTGGAGGTCGTCAACAGAATCCCGGCAGCCGTGATCCAGCAACCGATCAGCATCGGCTTTCGCGGCCCCATCTTCTGCAGGAGTTTTTCGCCGACCCGGATCGTGGACAGGATGGCGATCAGGTACCCGGCGGTCAACAGGCCCGATTGCAGCGAGGACAGGCCGGCCTCCTGCTGAACCAGGGTCAATGTCACCAGCAAGGTCCCGGCTGCGCCGTTGAGCAGGAAGTTCGACAATGTTGCGCCGGTAAATGTCGTGTTGCGGAACAGCGTAAGGTCCACGAAGCCGGACCGGCTGCTGGATTCGATCTTGAGGAAAGCGACGGCCGAAACGACGAACACGGCCGTCAGAAGCAGCACAGTCGGACTCGACCAGCCCAGTGCCGAGCCTTGTCCGATCACGACGTTCACGGACACCATGGCGACGATGAATGTGATCAGTCCGAACCAGTCGAAAGGCTTCCGTTCCACCGTTTCGACCTTGCTCTCCGGAGTGCCCCTGATCAGGAGAAAGCTCGCGATCGCCACGGCGATCGACATCCAGAAGATCCAGCGCCACCCCATCGTCGACGCAACGAGGCCGCCGAAGAGCGCACAGACGCCTGAGCCGCCCCACGAACCGATGGACCAGAAACTCAACGCCCGTTGGCGTTCCTTGCCCAAATAATAGGCTTTCATCAACGCCAACGTTGCCGGCATGATGCAGGCGGCGGAAATGCCCTGGATGATGCGCCCCGCCATCAGGAACATCGCGGTTCCGGGCGGCGAGAGCGCGATCAGAAGCGAACCCAGGATACTCAAGGCGAGGCCGATATAGGTCAGCTTGACCCGGCCGAATTGGTCGGCCAGACCGCCGGCGACGACGATAAAGATACCCGAAAACAGTGCGGTGATGCTGACCGCGATGTTGCTCTCGCTGTTGGTGATGTGAAGGTCGTTGCGCATGGTCGGCGCGACGTTCAAGGTCGTCTGGGCAAAGAGCCAGAAGGTAACGACCGCCAGGACAATTCCCAGGATCAACCGGTTGGTACCTTCGTAGGCTGGTGCGGCGGGAAGGCTCAAGGTCGCGTCGGTCATTTTGACATCCTTGGTCTTTCGAATCGGGTGCTAGGATTTCTCGGGATCTTTCGAACCGACTTTTGCAACATTCGAATCGTGTTGATCCCTGATTTTTGCAACCGGAAGCCGCCAGCCGTGCTTGATCGCCAGAACGCGGAGCGAGAAGCATGAAATCAGCGCTACCGCCGTCACCGGAGCGACAGGTAACTGCAGTATGTGTCCGGCCACCACGATGGCTGCGGCTGCCAGTGCCGCGACGGCATATAGTTCTGCACGAAGTACCGTCGGAATCTCGGCCAGCAGCACGTCACGGACCATGCCGCCGCCGATCCCGGTCACCATGCCGAGTACTATCGCCATGACCGGATTCAGTCCGTGGGCCAACGCTTTCGATGCGCCTGCGACGGCGAAGAGCGCGAGACCTGCCGCGTCGAAAAGAAGAACCGAGTTCGACATCCGCACGATGAAGGACGAGAAGTAGAAGGTGACGACGCCGGCAAAAAGCGACACGGCGAGATAGCGCCAGTCGTCGATCGCGCCGGGCGGAACGACGCCGATCAGGAGGTCTCGGGTGATGCCTCCCGAATTCGCCGCCGCGAACGACAGCACCAGAACGCCGAACAAGTCCAGTTCTCGCTTGACCCCCGCCAATGCCCCGCTAAGCGCGAAGACGAAGGTGCCCGTCAGATCGAGCACAAGCGGAAGCTTTTCCATCTTACCGCTTTCAGGCGTTATGCCGACAGCCACGCACGCGTTGCGACAACCAGTGTTTCGACGCCGGTTTCCAACGTGGGGTGAAGAACGGGTGCGAATTTCGGGCTGTGGTTGACAGGAAGCTCATTGAGCTTATTCGACGCTTTAGCCTTTGCGTAAGCTTCCGGATCGGTGCCGCCGACGAACCAGAAAACCGAGGGTACGTGCCATTCGGTCCCGAACGACCCGAAGTCCTCGCTGGCCGGGGCCGGCCCCGTTTCCCGGACGCGCTCGGTGCCGAAATGTCCCCGGAATGCGTCAACTACCCGCTTGCTGGCCTCCCGGTCGTTAACATTGAGAGGATAATGATCCAGCGACGTGATCTCCGGTTTGCGAGGGGCACCGGAGGCTGCCGCCTCGGCATTGACAATCCGCTCGATCGCATTCAACACGCGCGTCCTTACGCCAGCGTCGAAAGTTCGCACGTTGAGCTTGATGATGGCCTCGTCCGGAATGACGTTTTCCTTCGTTCCCGCCTGCAGCACGCCGATGGTTACGACCGCCGCCTCCGCGGCGGCGATCTCGCGCGAAACAATGGTTTGCAGCCGCATCACGGTAGCGGCGGCCATGATCACCGGATCGATGCTTGCCTGCGGCATCGAGCCGTGTGCGCCGCGGCCAAACAGGCGAATCTGCAAGCTGTCCGCCGCCGAGGTGATAGCACCTGCACGTCCGGCAACCGTGCCCGACGGTCCCACCATGACATGCTGGCCAAGGACCACATCCGGTTTCGGAAAGCGCTTGAACAACCCGTCGTCGATCATGGCCTGGGCGCCTTCCGCCGTTTCCTCGCCGGGCTGAAAGACCGCCATGATTGTCCCGCGCCACGTCGTTTTGGCCTCGGCGAGCAATTTCGCAGCGCCGACCAGCCAAGTCACGTGCATATCGTGGCCGCACATATGCCCGACAGGGACGGTGGTTCCGTCGTGATCCTTCGCCGTGATCTTGCTCGCATAGGGGAGCCCGGTTGCTTCCTCGACGGGCAGCGCGTCCATATCCGCACGCAGCATGACCGTCGGCCCGTCACCATTGCGAAGCAGGCCGACGACGCCGGTCTTTCCGACACCCGTCGTGACCTCGAAACCTGCGGCGCGAAGATGATCTGCCGCCAACGCTGCCGTGCGGGTCTCCTGCATCGACAACTCCGGATGCGAGTGCACGTCCTTGTAAAGGGCTTCCAGCTCTGGGAGGAGATTTTTGAGATTGCCCAATGCCGGATCGGGAGAACCTGTCTGATTCAATGCCATGAGCTACTCCATCATGATCGTGGGTGCGGTACTATTATCTCGCGATGTCCCTTTCAGGTATCCTCTGATCAGGTTGGTTTCTCGGACCCTTAAGTGCGGATACTCGTAATTTAGGGAGGCACTGGAGAGGAGACCATACGGAGCCGGCCGACGACGCCGCTCTTGCCGGCGCCGACTGTGACTTCGAAACCGCATGAACATCCGTCGTGCGAGTTCGCCGGCGCGAGCAGCAGTTGGAGTTCACATATTCAGTTCTCACGCGCAGTGCCTCGGCGGCTTAGCGGAATGATTTGCCCGGTCATTGCTTTTCCTCCTCCCTCCACCCAGTCGGTTAGTTTCTGGATGCAGGAATGCAAGAATTCGCGCTCCGCGGAGGTTAACGGAGACAAGAAATGCTCCTCCAACTCTCCGGCCATCCGGGTCGCTTTCCCGCACCGCTCGCGTCCCTTCGCGGTGGTTTGTAAAAGGAATTGGCGCGCGTCCTTCTTCCCGACCGTTCGACGGATCAAACCACCCTTGATGAGTTTGGACAGCAAGCGCGATGTCAGGCTCCGTTCGAATTTGGTCTCTGCCGCGAGATCACTGAAGGTAATATCGGGATTGTCGTCGGTGAGACGGAGAATGCGCAACTCACGGACATTGAGACCGCAGCACTTTACATAAACCTCGTTGGCCATGCCGATCGCGCTGCTGCTCAGGGCGTCCAGCCGATATGTTAAGTGACGCTCTACTTTTTCCCGCCGCATCGATTCCTCGTCGGTGGCCCAGAACCAGGCCATATCGTTGTACAACAAGATTGTTGCAGAAGCCAACCAATAATGCTTGGCTTGCGCTCGGCCGCTTTGGCCGAACCCGTGGGGTTACACTTTAGTTCCTTGAAGCCTACCGGCTCTTGGCGCGCAACAACATGTTGGTGGGGCCGGAATGGATGCTCTCGAATATCTGCAGCGCGAACTGCCGCTGTTGATGAGTTGGCGCCATGATTTCCACGCCCATCCGGAAATCGGATTCCACGAAACCCGTACGGCCGCGAAGGTCGTCGAACTGCTCTCCAGTTGGGGCATCGAGGTCCGCACCGGTGTCGGCGGCACCGGCGTGATTGGCACGTTGCGCGGTCGCCGGCCGGGCAACAGCGCCATCGGCTTCCGCGCCGACATGGACGCCTTGCCCATGACCGGGAGCGCCGACGTGCCCTATCGCTCGACCCGGCCGGATGCATTCCACGGCTGCGGGCATGACGGCCACACCTCAACCCTGCTAGGCGCGGCCAAATACCTTTCCGAGCATCCGGATTTTGCCGGCACGGTCTATTTCATCTTCCAGCCCGCCGAGGAAACCTTGCGTGGCGGGCCGGCGATGATCGCCGATGGCCTATTCACCCATGCGCCGGTCGGCGAAGTCTATGGCCTGCACAACAATCCGCTGATGACGCCCGGCAAGATCGGCATTCGCGCCGGCGCGATTCTGTCGGGCTGCGATCCGCTACGCATCGAGGTGCACGGCATTGGGGCGCATGGGGCGCAGCCGCATCAAGGTGTCGATCCGATCGTCGCCGCCTGCGAACTCGTCGGCTTGTTGCAAACCATCGTTAGCCGGTCTCTGAATGCCTTGGATTCCGGCGTTATAAGCATCGGGGCAATCCACGGCGGCACGACCGCCAACGTGATTCCTGATCTGGTGGTGCTGGAAGGTACGATCCGCTCGATGTCCAAAGATGGCCGGGCGCTGTTGCTCCGGCGTGTTCGCGAGATCTGCGACGGGGTTGCCAACTGTTTCGGCATCAAGATCGCCTGCGATATCGGGCCCGGTTGTCCGCCGACGGTCAATCACGCCGAGCAATCCGCAGCGGTCGAACGGGCGGCGCGGCTGGTCGTCGGGCCAGACAATCTGATCGCCGACATCTCGCCGGTGATGGCGTCCGAAGATTTCTCGTTCATGCTGCAGGAGCGGCCGGGGGCCTATTTCTTCGTCGGGCAGAGCGGCCAGAACTGCCATCATCCTGAATACATTTTTGACGATGCGATCATGCCGGTCGGCGGCGCGATGTTCGTGCAAATTGCCTACGACCGGCTGAACAGGGACTGAGCTACAAAACATAAAATGGGGGAAGCAGTGGGCATACAAGGCAGTACCGGATCAGGAAATTCCGTCTCGGACGAAGCCACGTTGGCGATGCGTCGCCGGGTGGTGGTCGCATCGACATTGGGCAACGCCTTCGAATGGTTCGACTACGCCATCTTTGGCATGTTCGCGCCGATCATTTCAAAACTGTTCTTTCCGACCAGCAACGAGGTCAACTCGATGCTGCTGACCTTCGCGACATTCGCAGTCGCCTTTGCAATGCGGCCGCTGAGCGGCGTCCTGTTCGGACTTTATGCGGATCGCTTCGGCCGTAAGGGCGCACTGACGCTGATGATCATCATGATGGCGATCGGCACAGGTATGATCGGTTTGCTGCCGACCTACGCCGCGGTCGGCATTGCGGCGCCGCTGTTCATGGTGGTTGCGAGGCTCATCCAGGGCATCTCGGTCGGCGGTGAATTCTCCAATGCCACCGCCATGCTGGTCGAGTATTCGCCGGAGAACCGCCGCGGCTACTACGGCAGCTTCCAGATGGTGTCGCAGGCGCTCGGTTTCACGGTCGGCGCGCTTCTGGCGTACCTCGCCACCACCTATGCGTCGCCCGCGTCGCTGGAAAGCTGGGGTTGGCGGATTCCGTTCCTCCTTGGCATTCTGATCGGCCCGTTTGGCTATTGGCTTCGCTCCAACATCGATGAAACGCCGGAATTCCAGCGCTATCTGCAATCGAAGCAAAAGCCGGCGAATACGCCGCTCGGCGAGCTTTTCACCAACCATCTGCGCGAACTGGTGGTCGGCTTCTGTATCGTGGTGATGGGCACCGTCTCCTATTACGTGATGCTGCTCTACATCCCGATCTACGCCGTCCGCCAGCTAGGGATGCCGATGAGTGGCGCGCAGCTCTCGTCGGTGCTGTCAACGGCGCTGATCGTAATTTTCTGTCCAATCGCCGGCAGCCTCTCTGATCGTATCGGCCGCCGGATCGTGGTTCTGCCGGCGACCGTCCTTTATGCGGTCGTGGTGTGGCTGACCGTGCATTATCTCCTCGCCGAGCCGTCGCTTAGCCGATTGATTTTCGCCCAGATCGCGACCTCGCTGGTGATGGCCTTCATCTGGGGTCCGACACCGGTATTGTTGATGGAATTGTTTCCGGTAGGGATCCGTTCGACCGGCGTGGGGCTGATCTATAACGTCGCCGTGGCGCTGTTCGGCGGGCTGGCGCCGTTCGCCATCACTTGGCTGATCGCTGCCACGGGCGACAAGATGAGCCCGGTCTACTACGTCGTCATCTCCGCGGTGGTTGGTGTGTTGGGCTTGCTGCTGTTGCGCGAGCGCCGTCCTGATCCGGCGACAGCATCCGCATCCGTGAGGGCGACCTAAAGGCAACTACGATCAGGATTGTTTGCGCGGATGAAACTCTTGGCCGGACCGCACGAAGAAGCTGCTATCCACGCCGACCCCGCGATGGGTCCGACCTTAGGATACCCGCCATCACCGCCCGAAGGACGAGTTGCGCACGGGAGTTGGCGTCGAGCTTTGTTTTCGCCGCCTCAACGTGGGAATGCACGGTATTCGGCGACAGGCCCAGGATCATGCCGATCTGCGGGTCGCTGCGACCCGCCGCGACCCACCTCAGGCATTCAGTTTCCCGCGAGGTCAGCGATGGCCGAGCAGCCCGCATGGGAAGAAGCGCTAGACCGGCACGCGCGTAGGCTTCGCACATGCCCTGCAAAAGGAAGCGCTCATAGTCGGAGGGCTTCAGCAGGTGATCAGCTCCCAAGAGAACAAAGCCCAACTCATCGTATCCAGCGCGGATGGGCGCGCAAAGGCCGTCGAACAGGCCGTAGATTCGGCTGTCCTCAAGTATGGGAGCTCCGGCGGGCGAGGGGCTGGCAACTTCGTCGAGCGTGAACACGCCAGTCGACCGGCAAGTTGCTACCACGATCGGGTCGTCGATTGAGTATTGCTTGGTCTGGTATCGCTCGGCCCAACCCGGGACGGTGCTACCGAAAAGGTATTTGGCTGTGTGGAACTGACCCTCACCAAACAAGCGCAGATAGCCGGCGCTCTGGTACCCGAGGGACTCGATCCGCGCGATGAAAATCTTGTCCAGTTCGGCACCGTCCCGGGCCTCCGCGAGCGCAGACACTATTCCCTGCGCAGCAGACTTAAACGGATCCGGCCGTTGCGGAGCGGAGAGCCGCATAGGCCCATCCTCCATCGTTGCGCGAGTAAGATCTTTCATACCGGTCAGACTAACGCAGTTGAAGACCACGAGCCAGTTCGAACGGCCCCAATGCCCCCGCCCGGGGGCGGCGTCGGCTCCCCCTCCGATATCCTCTGATCAGGCTGGTATCTCCTGGACCCTCAAGTGCCGAAACTTCGAGTGACGGTAGGACCTAGAGAGGACATCATGCGCAAAGTATTGGTTACAGCGGGCGCTTCCGGCATCGGCAAGGAGATTGCTGCGGCTTTTTTGTCGGCCGGTGACAGCGTCTACGCATGCGACATCAACCGGGCCGGACTTGACGCAGCGGCACACGAACTGTCGGGCCTGAAGACCGGGCTGTGCGATGTCGGCGAGCGGAAACAAATTGAAACAATGATAGCCGACGCCGTATCGCAACTTGGCGGCATCGACATCCTGGTCAACAATGCCGGCGTCGCCGGCCCGACCGCACCCGTTCAGGATGTCGATCCGGACAAATGGGAAGCAGTCCTCAAGATCGATTTGACCGGCACTTTCCTGATTACCAAAGCCGCGATTCCGCATCTGATTTCGTCGGGCAATGGCGTCATCATCATCATGTCCTCAGCCGCCGGACGGTTTGGTTATCCCAACCGAAGCCCCTATTCGACGGTCAAGTGGGGCCTGATCGGCTTCATGAAGACACTGTCGATGGAACTCGGAATCCATAACATCCGGGCCAATGCCATCCTTCCCGGCGCGGTCGATGGCGATCGGATTCAAAAGGTTTTCCAGGGCCGGGCAGACGCCACAGGCGAAACGCTCCACGCAATTAAAGCCGAGGCTATGGCCAACCAGTCGCTCAAGTTTCTGGTGGATCCGAAGGACATCGCCGCGCTGGCCGTCTTCCTTGCTTCCGACGCCGCCAAGTCGATTTCCGGCCAAATCATGCCAATCGATGGCGACATGCAACGAAACTGAACCTGGCGCCGCGCCTTCCAGCGCGGCGCGATTCGCAGGCGATTGCCGCGCTGCTGGCCGGCGATGTGCCTGTCATCGTCGGCACAAGCGTTCTGGTTGCGCCGCAGATCGAGGCTGGCACTGTGCGGGGCCTTGCCGTGACATCCTCCACGCGCAGTGCGTTATTGCCCAATGTTCCATCGGCTGCAGAGGCCGGCTTGAAGGATTTCGACGTCCGGACCTGGGCGGGCTTGCTTGCGCCGAAAGGAACGCCGCCGAAATGGTCGCGCAACTCAACAAGGCCGTGCTGATGACCCTTGCCGATCCGGTCATCAAGGCAAGGCTGGAGGCGGCGGTTGGAGGTGAGGCCCGCGGCAGCACGCCGGCCGAGATGCATGACCTCGTGGTCTCGGAAATCGTGAAATGGCGGGCGTTGATCGAGACCGCAAAAATACCGAAGATTTAGCCGGGCGCTCAATAAGCACCAGCCGCTGTTCGGAAACCGGAATGATCATCGAAAGTCAGCAGGATATGCGCATGCCCGCTGACTGGTCGTACTTTGCGGAGAATAATCCGGACGAAACTCACCCGATCAGGTGGCTATCGTCGCATCGTCGCAAGCGTGATGTTGGGGTTCAATGACAGCACTATCGCAATTAGGTTGGCCACGGTTACTGCAGGAGACTAAGCATGAAAATCGCCCTCATCGGCGTCACCGGACGTGTGGGATCACGGTTGGCAACTGAGCTTCTATCCCGTGGCCACGCCGTTGCCGGAATCGCGCTACGCGTTCCGACCGACGTCCGCGCTGGCATTACGGTCCTGCAGGCCGACGCGACGGACCCCAATTCGCTTGCGCCTCGCCTTGTGGGCCACGACGCCGTCATCAGCGCCTCGCGGTTCGTGACCTCGGATGCAGACGCCTTGGTCACGGCGGTAAAGACGGCGGGAGTCAAAAGGCTTCTCGTTGTGGGAGGAGCCGGCAGCCTCGAGGTTGCACCGGGCAAGGCGTTGATGGATACGGACGGATTTCCCGAGGCGTTCAAGGCCGAAGCAAAGGCCGGCGCGCGTTTTCTCGAAAGACTCAGGTCGGAACCGGATCTCGACTGGACCTTCCTTTCTCCGTCCGCAGACTTCGCTCCCGGTGAGCGCACAGGACACTTTCGGCTGGGCGGCAATCAATTGCTGAGTGACGCAAAGGGTAAGAGCCATATCTCGATGGAAGATTTCGCGATCGCGATGGTCGATGAGGTCGAACAACCGGCGCACAGCCGCCAGCGCTTCACCGTCGGATATTGAAGTCCCCCTCAACCACAGGCCACATGTTCGGGTCCAGGACGTGGGCGAATTGTTGAAGTTGCTGACCCGGTAAAATACAAATTTGCAAATCGCAGACGATCGCGAGCAGCAAGAGGTTGGCTCTCGGTTCTTGCACGAGGCAATTGTTCTCCCAGTCTACCCAGAGGGCAAACGCCGAGAACGGAATGATCCGTCGAGATGGATCGAGCGACCAGCTTTAAGAGGTAACTGTCGTGGACAAATCGCAGGAAGCCGGAGCAGTCAGCCCAGAACTGCTGTGGACGCCGTCTCAGGACAAGATCGCCGCATCGGGACTTTGGGCCTATATGAAATGGCTGAAGAACCATCGGGGCATCGAATTCGACAGCTATGAAGATCTCTGGGCCTGGTCCACCAGCGATCTCGACTCGTTCTGGCGATCGATCTGGGATTATTTCGATGTCCAGGCGGACGGCGCTAGCGAGCCGGTGCTGCGATCATCGGCGATGCCGGGCGCGCAGTGGTTTCCGAACAGCCGGCTGAACTATGCCGAGCATGTCTTCCGCAACGTCACCGGGACATCGCCAGCCATCATTGCGCGCAACGAAACCGGCGGCGTTCGCGAGGTGAGCTGGGCGGAACTGAAGCGCGACACCGCGGCGCTCGCCGCGCGGATGCGGGCGTTAGGCATTACGCCCGGCGACCGCGTGGCTTCCTACCTGCCCAACGGGCCGGAGACGGTGATCGCCTTTCTCGCCTGCGCCAGTGTCGGCGCGATCTGGTCGAGCTGTTCGCCGGAAATGGGACGTACCATGGTTCTGGACCGCTCAGCCAAATCGAACCGAAGCTTTTGTTTGCGGTGGACAGCTACAGTTACAACGGCAAGCTCCATGACCGCTCCGGCATCGTCCAGGAACTGATCGAGGGATTGCCCAGCGTCGGCCATGTCGTTCACGTGCCGGGGCCGCTGGCTGGCGAGCGGCAGGTCGGATGGCGCGACGTGCTCGCCTGGACCGACGCCGTCAGCGGCGAGGCCGAACTTCGCTTCGAGCGCATGCCGTTCGCGCATCCGCTGTGGATCGTCTACTCGTCAGGCACCACAGGCCTGCCGAAAGCCATAGTTCACAGCCATGGCGGCATCGTCCTGACCCATCTCAAGACCATGACCTTGCAGCATGACCTGCGCCCCGGCGACCGCCTGCTGTTTCTCGGCAGCACCGGATGGATCGTCTGGAATTTGCAGGTCGGCGCATTGCTGACGGGGGCGGCCATCGTGCTCTATGACGGCAATCCAGCATGGCCGGACAGCAAAGCGATCTGGCAGTTTCTCGACGATCAAGGCATCACGCTGTTCGGCTGCGGCGCCGCCTTCCTGACCAACTGCATGAAGGACGGATTGCGTCCGAAGGATTTTGTCGCGCTCAAACAATTGCGCTCGATCAATTCCACCGGGTCGCCGTTGCCGGTCGAGGCCTATCGCTGGGTCTATGATGCCGTCAAATCCGACCTCTGGCTGGCATCAATCAGCGGCGGAACCGACATCGCCTCCGGTTTTGTCGCCTGCAGCCCGATCCTGCCTGTTCATGCGGGCGAAATCCAATGTCGCGAACTCGGCGTCGCTGCGTTCGCGCTAAACGAGGCGGGAGAGGCCGTCATCGATGAGGTCGGTGAACTTGTCATAATCAAGCCGATGCCGTCGATGCCCGTATTCTTTTGGAACGACAAGGATAATGCGCGCTACCTGGAAAGCTATTTTGATCACTATCCCGGGCTGTGGCGGCACGGCGATTGGATCCGCTTCTCACCCCGCGGGAGCTGCCAGATATACGGACGTTCGGATACTACGATTAACCGCTTCGGCATTCGCATCGGAACCGCCGAGATCTATCGTGTCGTCGAGGAGATTCCCGAGATCCGCGACAGCCTTGTAGTGGATCTTGAATATCTCGGCAGGGAATCATTCATGCCACTATTCGTCGTGCTCCAGCCGGGACAGAAGCTTGACGGCGAACTGAAGGCGCGAATTGCCAGCGAGATCCGGACCCATGGCTCGGCCCGACATGTGCCGAGCGATATCTTTCAGGTGGACGAGATTCCCCGCACGTTGTCCGGCAAGAAGATGGAGCTCCCGGTTCGGAAACTGCTGCTCGGCAGCCCTCCGGGCAAGGTGGCGAGTCCGGACTCGATGGCCAATCCGGCAAGCTTCGACTATTTCGTCAAGTTTGCAGAGGCGCTGAACCTCGCTGGCAGCCAGCGATCTGAATAGGAAAAAGCAGGATCCCCATCACAAAAATTGTACCCGATCGATAATGATACGCATGCCGATTGCACGTTGCGTTTAGTGCCTTCGCGTCATGAAACCATCGAAGAATGCCGCGAGTTGCTCATATCCGTCGAGCGGAAGAATGTGCGCGACGTATTGGTCTGGCCGCACGACCACTATGCACCCCCTAGCGCGATCGATGCCGCGCATGGTGAAGATGTCGTGGCCGTTTTTCAAATCGGGGCTGAACATTTTTTCGTAATCGCAAAGTTTGAAACGGCCCTTTCGAGGCAGCAGCAACGACGGCATGGCTTCTATGGCGAGCTCGTGATGATTCTGCTGGAACACCGCACGGAGATCGATCACCGTGTCGATGTCCTCATCCGCGGGTGTGTATGTCCGCACCGGAGAATCCGGTGCCCCGGTGAGATACTCGCACAGGGCCCGGATGCCGGAGTTCGGCGCGGCGGGATCCATCGCGTCTGCAAAGGCGAAGATGCGCCAGCGGCCATCCGCCTTCACCACGTGGCCGAGGTGGACCGGCTTGGCATCCGCCAGTCGGATCACCGGCGCGGAGTGAAAGCGCATGCCAATCGGGAGGCCCTGAGCCAGATGCTGGTGGGTCGCCTCGCCAGTGAGGATCGAGGGACGGTACTGCGCCGCCGTTCCCGCCGTATAGCGCCCGTGCCTGACGAAGTACCGCTGCGTCTCAGCCGGATCGGCTCCCTTGCTCGATGCAAGCAGGGTCGCCCACTCGCGGTCGAAGTCGATCAGCTCCTTAGCGATGGCGTGTCGTTCCGCCGAATAGGTCTGCAGCAGGTACGGCGCGCAGCGCTTGCGCAGCACGGAAGCGAGCTTCCAGCCGAGATTGAAGCCATCCTGCATGGAGACGTTCATGCCCTGGCCCGCTTTGGGGCTGTGTGTATGGCAGGCATCGCCGGCGATGAAAATGCGGGGCAGGCGCGCGGTTTCATCGTCGGGTACGTCGTCGAACTTGTCGCAGAGGCGCTGGCCGATCTCATAGACCGACCACCAGGGAATCTCTTTCACCTCGAGCGTGTAAGGGTTCAGGATGCGCCGCGCCGCCGCGACCAGGTCGTCGGCCGTGGTGTTGCGGTTTGAAACGCGCTCGCCGGCATCGAGCTTGTCCAACTCGATATAAAGGCGAAACAGATAGCCGCCTTCCCGCGGAATGATGAGAATGCTACCGTCGTGGGCGGACTGGATCAGCGACTTGAAGCGGACATCCGGAAAGTCGGTAACGGCCAGCACATCCATGACGCCCCAGGCGTGATTTGCGGAGTCCCCGTGCAGCGCGCGCCCCATGCTCTTGCGCACGGTACTGCGCGCTCCGTCGCAGCCCACCACATAGCGCGCCTTGATGGTTTCGATCTGTCCCTCGTGCCCGTGCTCGACCCGCTCAAGCCGGGCGGTCACCTGATAGGGATCGGCATTGTCGCCAGCGGCGGTCTGTGAGGCGACCTGAAGGTCGAGCAGGCGCCGTGAGTAGTGGGGTTCGAGCCGTGATGGCGATTTGCCCATAACGTCGAGATAGAAATCGTGCACTCGCGCCTGGTTCAGAACGACATGGGGAAACTCCGACAGCCCATCCTCGGTGTCCTGCACCCGTCCGCTGCGGACGATATTCTGAGGCTGCTTGCCGTCAGGCTTCCAGAATGTCGTCTCGTTGATCCAGCAGGCTTCCTTCAGCACGCGCGCGCTGAAGCCATAGGCCTCGAACATCTCCATGGTGCGGCAGGCGATGCCGTCGGCCTGGCCGCGGAGCAGGGGGCCCGGCTTCTGCTCGACGATGCAGGTTTTGATGTCCGGAAAGACCGAGAGTTGCGCCGCCAGCGTCAGGCCGGCCGGCCCGCAGCCGACGATGAGGACGTCGACTTGCTCAGGGACCGCACCGGCACATCCTGACGCGATATCCCGCTGCGCCGGGTCCGCAATCTCAGGGTCGCCGGGTTCGAATCCATTCAGATGAAATTGCATAAAGCTTTCCTTCGCAGAATTTGACAGTATGCTGATCATCAGTATACTTGTCAATCGAGATAGTTCGAGGGGGTGTTTGATGACCGATAACGATGCCAAGCTGGGGCACTTGGCGCGGCGATTCCAGCAGATCGCAGTGGCGATCTTTCATGCCGAGGTCGAGGAGGCCGGGTACGACCTCACGCCCGTTCAGTACGCGGCGCTCACCACGATCAGGACTCATCCGGGAATCGATCAAGCGACGCTTGCCGGATTGGCCGCCTACGATCGAACGACCGTCACCGGAGTTGTGGATCGGCTGGCGCAGAAAGGCTTGCTGGTGCGCCAAACAAACAGCAAGGACAGGCGTGTTCGGGAGTTGCGGATCACCGATGAGGGAGGGCGGATCCTTGACAGCATCGAGCCGTCGGTAGAGGCGGCGCAGCGGATCATGCTGCGTGGCCTGACCGCAGACGAGGCGGACGAGTTCCTGCGGCTTCTGCGTAAAGCCATCGCTGCCGGCAACGAACTAAGCCGAGCGCCACTGCGGGACGCTTAAACCCTCCACTAGCATGGCGATGGGAATGGTTGCGAAAACAGCGAAGGTGCCCCGCGGACTACAGACAAGGGCTTTGACCCCCACCCGCGCGAGAGCGGACGTCCTAGGTGATCGAATACCGGTCACGGACATTCGAAGGGGTAGGCTATCTGAATCTGCGATCTGGGGTTCAAGTTGACCTCGTCGCCGGTGCAGCCTCTGGGATTGGTCTGGCAACGGCGTCGCTTTCGGTTCCCCGGCGAACTCACCCGATCAGGTGGCTACCGTCTCACGGCCGCAAGTTCGAAGGTGTCGTCCATCGGGCGATGATCTGATGCAAGCCTGATCCAGCTTCAAACTAAACGATCAACCTGTTCGGGAAGATCAGGAGATCGAATATGACCGGAACTCTCAAAGCCGTGAAAACCAGTCGCAGGACATCAAAGGTGTATGCCAGCATGGCCGTGACAGCACTCGGGCTCGCCGCGATCGGTCAGGCCGCCGCCGCAACAATCTCCCCTTCGGCGCTACCTCAGCTCACCACCATCGACGAACGGTTCCAGTCGTACAACGTCGAAATGCTGGAGGTAACTGGCGGGAAATTCTGGAAGCCGTACAAAGACACAGCGAAGAAGCCGACGAAGACCGCCAGTCAAAGTGGATCTGAGGCCCAAAGCGGCGACGCGCCCGCCGGTATGAGTCCCGACCTTTACCAGTATCGGCCGCCGATCGATCTCACCAACCCGCGTCTGCGCGCCATGGCGCGTGCGCTCGGTCCAGCCTACCTGCGGATCAGCGGCACCTGGGCCAACACGACCTATTTCGCCGACACGGACACCCCACCTAAAGACCCGCCGCAGGGCTATGGCGGCGTACTCACGCGCCAGCAGTGGTTGGGCGCGATCGACTTCTCGCGCGCGGTTGACGCACCCATCGTCACCTCGGTCCCGAACGGAGTGGGGACGCGTGGAGCGGACCAGATCTGGCAGCCCGACCAGGCCCGCCGCTGGCTCGCCTTCACCAAGGCAAATGGCGGGACGGTCGCTGCGGCCGAATATTTCAACGAACCCACGATGGCTTCGATGGGCGGCGCCCCCAAAGGCTATGACGCGGCGGCGTTCGGGCGTGACTTCCGGATATTCGACGCTTTCATGCGCAAGGAGTATCCGGGCACGAAGCTCCTCGCGCCCGGCTCCGTCGGAGAGGCTGACGCCGACTGGGCCGTCGCTAACGGCGGATACGGCAATCAGGTGGTGCTGCACGCCGCGGACCTCGCTGCGTCGACGGCCGACGCCGACGCATTCTCCTACCACCATTATGGAGCAGCATCGCAGCGTTGCGCGGCTATGGGCCATCAGACCAGCGCCGACCAGGCGCTCTCCGAG
>Ga0209483_1001519_pt1 | contig 17440 bp, 11 predicted proteins | sample NGEPerA_FD_184508 | JGI IMG/M metagenome (GOLD analysis project Ga0209483, IMG submission 184508) | Arctic peat soil microbial communities from the Barrow Environmental Observatory site, Barrow, Alaska, USA - NGEE PermafrostL2-A... | ecosystem: Environmental > Terrestrial > Soil > Wetlands >... | reverse complement strand
GATCCAGACCACCGCGACGACACCGGCTTCCGTTGGCGTGAACCAGCCGGTCAGGATGCCGCCGAGCAGGATCACGGGAATCATCAGCGGCAGGGCGGCGTCGCCGGTGGCGAACACGACCTGCCGAAACGGCGCGCGCGGCTTGCGCATGCCGGAGGGGCCGAAGAAATAGCAATAGATCATCAGGCCGAAGCCGATCATCATGCCGGGCACGACGCCCGCCATGAACAGGCCGGCGATCGAGACGTTGCCGACGGCGCCATAGACCACCGCGGTGATGCTCGGCGGCACCAGCGCGGCGATAGTGGAAGCAGACGCAATGATCGCGGCAATGAACGCCGGACTATAGCCTTCCCGCTTCATTGGGCCGGCCAAAGCGCGGCTCATCACGGCGACGTCGGCGGTGGTCGAGCCCGACATTTCCGAAAAGAACATGCTGAAGACCACGACGACCTGGGACAACCCGCCCTTGATATGTCCGACCAGCGATAGTGACAGGTTTGCGATCCGCACCACCACATTGGCCGAACTCATGAGTTCGCCGACCAGCAGGAAAAACGGGATCGCCAGCAGCGCTTCGGAATCCACGCCGTCGAAAACCTTCTGGACGATCGCGGCCAGCGAAACGTCGGTCAGCATGGCGCCGACGAACACGCCCGCCATCAGCGAAAACGGCACGGGCACGCCGAGATAGCCGAAGAACAGGAAGCAGAACGACATCAGACCGAGGACGAGGGGTGCGCTCACGGCCCGGGCCTCGCCTTCAGGCCGCCGGTATCGATCGGGGGGATCGGCGACTCCTCCTCCTCGGGCGGTTCCGGATGGTCGAAGCCGTTCCTGAGGCCATTGACCAGTTGTTCGATGGTGAACAGCGCGATCAATATCCCCGACAGCGGGATCACCGCGTAGAGCGAGGCGATCGGCGTGCCCGAGGGCAGCCGGAAGCTGCCGAAGCCGCGCAGATAGTTGATGTAGCCGAACCAGATCAGGCAGAACGCTACACCGAGCACCACGACGCGGATGATGATTTCAACGATGAGCCGCGGTGTACCGTGCAAGGCGTCCGAGATGGCGGTCAAATAAAGATGATCGTTGCGGCGGGTGGCGGCCGCGGCGCCAATGAATATCGCATAGATGAACAGCGTGGAGGTGACCTCCTGCAGCCACAGCCAGGGATGGCCGATGGTGCGGGTGACGATGTCGCACATGACGGACACCGAGAAGCCGAAGCACAGGATGCCGCAGATGACCATCAGGATCAGTTCGAGCTTGTCGAACGCCCGCCATTTCAGGTGGAGCTGCCGCTGCAGCACCAGTTTGTCGGCGATGGACATCGTCACTATTCCTAGAACTGCAACCGGGCACACAATCCTCATCCTGAGGAGCGGCCTCTTGGCCGCGTCTCGAAGGATGAGGGCGTGTGTATCGTCTCATGGTTCGAGACGCGCGCGAAGAGCGCGCTCGTCACCATGAGGCTTTTAATTGATCCCGCGGATCAGGTCCTTGATCTTCTCGGCGTGGGGACCGAGTTCCTTGGCGAGCTTGTCGAGATAGGGACCGGCGATCTTCTGGAATCCCGCCTTGTCGACATCGGGGACGATCTTGACGCCCAGTTTCGCAAGCTTGGTCGACGCCGCGTGCTCGAGATCGAACGCGCGCTTTGGTTCCTGCAGACTGACGTCCCGTGCCGCGGTCAGCACCCACTGCTTCTGCTCGGCGCTGAGGCCTTGCCACAGCTTGTCGCTGATCCACACGATGGCGCAGTTGGCTTCGTGCTCGGTCATCGACAGCACCGGCGCCACTTCGTAGTGCTTGTTGATGAGGTAGACGTTGAGGCCGTTCTCGCCGAAATCGACGACGCCAGTCTGCAACGACGTGTAGACACTGCCGAACGGCATGTGCACGGTCTGCGCGCCATAGGCCGCAAACATCGCATCCTCGGTCGCGGTCGCCTGCACACGGACCTTGTAGCCCTTGAGGTCGTCGACCTTGTGCACTTCCTTCTTGCCGTACATATTGCGGAAGCCCTGGGTGCCGAGCGCGATCACGTGAATGCCCTTCACGGTGTCGTCGATCATGTCATGGATCGCCTCGAAGATCTTCGGATCGCCCAACACCTTGACCATGTGGTCTTCGTTGCGGAACAGGAAATGCAGCGACATCACGCCGGCCTGCGGCGAAATTGTTGAGGCATTCGCCGAGGAGACGATCGCGAAATCGATATCGCCCGACCGGACCAGTTGCAGGATCTGCGACTCCTGCCCGAGCTGCGCGCCGGGATACTGGTCGACGAGCATGGTGCCCTTGCTCAATTCCTTGAGCTTGGCCGAAAAGATGTCGTAGGCGACGCTATAGCCGGAATTGAGCTGCTGGTCGTGGGCGAAGCGATAATGCTTCACCTCCTGCGCCCCCGCACTGGCCGCGCACAGCATGGCCGCGGCCACGGTGGCGAGAGCCGTCATTTTCTGCAGATATTTCATCACGCGGTTTCCCCCTGCTTTGGTTTTGACAATCTTCCCATCAAGGTCTCGGGATTGTCAATAAAACATCGGGATAAGAGCGCAACTACACGCGTCCAGTACAGGTAAAGCGAGGAATTATCGATAATACGCATGTCGTCCCAGCGAAAGCAGGGACCCCATAACCACCGAGGCCAATTGTCCGAAAGCCATCTACCGACAGTACCAAATCGCGCGGCCGCGGCGTATGGGTTCCTGCTTTCGCCGGGACCCCATACGCGGAGATTGTGCCTCTATCGGGTCATTTGATCGCGCGGATCAGGTCCTTGACCTTCTCGGCATGCGGGCCGAGTTCCTTGGCGAGTTTATCCAGATATGGATCGGCCACAGCGACGAAGCCGGACTTGTCGACGTCGGTGACGATCTTGACCCCGATCTGCTTCAATTTCTCCTGCGACTGATGCTCGAGTGCGATCGCTTTCGCGGGCTCGGTCTTGTTGACCTCGTCGCCGGCGGCCTGCACCCAGCCCTGTTGTTCCGGCGTCAGGCTGTTCCAGAGCTTGTCGCTGACCCAGACCAGGCTGTTGTTGGCCTCGTGCTCGGTCATCGACAGCACCGGCGCCACCTCATAATGCTTGTTGGCAAGATAGACGTTGACGCCGTTCTCCGCGATATCGATCACGCCGGTCTGCAGCGAGGTGTAGACGCTGCCGAACGGCATGTGCACGATCTGCGCGCCATAGGCCGGAAACATGGTGTCCTCGGTTGGCGTCGCCTGCACCCGCACCTTGAGCCCCTTGATGTCGGCGATGTTCTTGATCTCGCGCTTGGAATACATGCTGCGCAGGCCGAGCGTCGACAGCGCGATGACGCGCGCGCCCTGCACGGTGTCCGCGATCATCGCCTTCACCGCTTTGGAAACTTCGGGGTCGGCGATCGCCTTGACCAGATGAGCTTCCGAGCGGAACAGGAAGTGCATCGACATCACGCCGGCCTGCGGCGACAGGGTTGCGGCATTGGCCGAAGACGAAATGCAGAATTCGACGTCGCCCGATTTCACGAGCTGCAGCACCTGCGGCTCCTGCCCGAGCTGAGCGCCCGGATATTGGTCGATCAGCATGGTGCCCTTGCTCAATTCCTTGAGCTTGTCGGCGAAGATGTCGCCGAGGATGCCGTAGCCTGTCGTCTTCGGCTGATCGTAGGCGAAGCGATAATGCTTGGCCTCCTGCGCGGATGCCGTTGCGCTGACCGCAATGGCGGCCACGGCCGCGCCGAGAATCCATTTCAGATTGCTCATCGTCTCCCCCTTTGATGCCTGATTTTTCTTTGATCATCCCATCGGCCTTGTCGGGATGTCAATCGAACAAACACAGGCGATGCCGTTGCGAGATTGAAATGCCCTTGGCGGCGCGCGCTACACGCACCGTCCTCATCCCTGTGGAGCCGCGCTCCGCGCGGCGTCCGTTATCGTCATTTGCGGGGAGCGAAGTGACGAAGCCATCCACACTTGCGTTGTGGCGCCGTGGGTTGCTTCGCTTGCGCTCGCAATGACGTTGGGTGGCTTCGGCTACCCCTTCCCCACGCCGCGCATGAAATCGAAATCGCAGCCTTCGTCGGCCTGAAGGATGGTTTCGTTGAACAGATGCGCGTAACCGCGCCGCGCCCATTCCGGCGTCGCGGGCATTTTCAGCGCGGTGCGGCGCTTGTCGAACTCGGCGGCGTCGACCAGCAGATCGATGCTGCGCTTTTCGACATCGAGCCGGATCATGTCGCCGGACTTCACCAGCGCCAGCGGACCGCCGATGGCGGATTCCGGCGTGATGTGCAGCACGATGGTGCCGAACGCCGTGCCGCTCATCCGCGCGTCCGATATCCGCACCATGTCTTTCACGCCCGCGCGCAGCAGCTTTCGCGGGATCGGCAGATAGCCCGCCTCCGGCATGCCCGGCGCGCCCTTCGGCCCGGCATTGCGCAGCACCAGCACATCGTCGGCGGTGACATCGAGCGCGGGATCGTCGACCCGCAGCGTCATGTCTTCCACCGACTCGAACACCACGGCGCGGCCGGTATGCTGCAGCAGTTTTGGGCTGGCCGCCGAATGCTTGATGACCGCGCCGCGCGGCGCGAGATTGCCATGCAAGACCGCCATCGCGCCTTCCGGCTTGATCGGGTTGGTGCGCGCGCGGATCGCATCCTGGCCCGGCACTTCCTCGGCCGCCGCGACGACATCGCGCAAGGTCGCGCCGGTGATGGTCCTGGCATCGAGGTCGATCAGATCGCCGAGCTGCGCCATCAGTTTCGGTACCCCCCCGGCATGGTGGAAATGCTCCATGTAATGCTCACCGGACGGCTTCAGGTCGATCAGCACCGGCACCTCGCGGCCCAGTCTGTCGAAAGCTTCGAGATCGATGCGGTGTTCGGTGCGGTTGGCGATCGCGGTCAGATGAATGAGGCCATTGGTCGAGCCGCCGATCGCCTGCAGCACCACCTGCGCGTTGCGGAACGCGGCTTTGGTCAGCAACTCGCCCGGCTTCGGTCCCTTTGCGATCGCCATCGCAGCCGCAACCTTGCCGCTGGCTTCCGCCGAGCGAAAGCGCTCGGCATGCGGCGCGGGGATAGTGGCACTCATCGGCAGCGACAAGCCCAGCGCCTCGGTGATGCAGGCCATGGTGGAGGCCGTGCCCATCACCATGCAGGTGCCGACCGACGGCGCGAGCCGGCCGTTGACGGCCTCGATCTCGTCGTCGTCGATTTCGCCGGCGCGGTATTTCGCCCACAGCCTTCGGCAATCGGTGCAGGCGCCGAGCACCTCACCCTTGTGATGGCCGACCACCATCGGCCCGACCGGGATCACCACGGTCGGCAGATCGGCGGAAACCGCGGCCATGATCTGCGCCGGCAAGGTCTTGTCGCAACCGCCGATCACCACCACAGCATCCATCGGCTGGGCGCGGATCATCTCCTCGGTATCCATCGCCATCAGATTGCGCAGATACATCGAGGTCGGATAGGCAAAACTCTCGGCGATCGAGATGGTCGGAAACACCATCGGCATCGCGCCGGTGAGCATCACGCCGCGTTTCACCGCCTCGATGATCTGGGGCACGTTGCCGTGACAGGGATTGTAGTCGCTGAAGGTGTTGGTGATGCCGACGATCGGGCGATTTAGCGCGTCGTCGGAATAGCCCATCGCCTTGATGAAAGCCTTGCGCAGGAACAGCGAGAATCCGGCATCGCCATAACTCGTCAGCCCCTTGCGCAGTCCGTCGGCCATTTTCTTGTTTCCCGTCCTGATGTGACGGCACTAAAGGAGTCCCGGCAATTATTGTCAATATTCGATCTTCCGCGCGTAATTTGGTTCATTTCGCCCCGTGCCTGAGCAGTATTATTGACAATAATCCAGCTGCGTGCTGATTTTCCACGATGACCGCAGCGCAAGTCCCATGAAGCCGCAGACCGCACTACCGGACGCCGCAGCCCTCACCCGTGAGGAAGAACAGGCCGAAGTGATCCGGCGGCTGGAGGAAGACATCATCTTCGGCCGGTTCGCACCGGCTTCGCGGCTGGTCGAAGACACGCTGATGAGCCGCTATGGCGCGAGCCGGCATTTCGTACGCCAGGCGCTGTTCCAGCTGGAGCGCCAGGGTATCGTGCTGCGCGAGAAGAACATCGGCGCCACCGTACGGTTCTATTCCGGCGAAGAGGTTCGGCAGATCTACGAAGTACGGGAAATGCTGACGCGACAGGCCGCGCTGATGATCGCCCTGCCCGCACCGCCCGCGCTGATCCAGCAACTCACCGAACTTCAACGGCATTATTGCGCGAAGGCCGACGCGCAGGATTTGCGCGGAATCCACGAGGCCAATGACGCCTTCCATGTCGCGCTGTTCGCCGCCTGCGGCAATCCCTATCTGGTGCGTTCGCTGCAAGACTACATGAACCTGACATTGCCGATGCGCGCAAAAAATCTCGCCGACACCGAAGGCCTCGCGCAGTCGCGCCGCCAGCACGAACTCATGATCGAGCTGTTGCGCGGCCGCGACAGCTGGGCGCTGGCGCAGCTCTGTGTCGATCACATGCAATTCAGCAAGTCGGATTATCTCGGCCGGATCGGGGCGGGTTAATCATCGCCGTCATTCCGGGGCGCGCGTAGTATCGAACCCGGAATCTCGAGATAGTTGAAGCGTCGCAAAACAACCTCTAGATTCCGGGTTCGCGCTTCGCGCGCCCGGAATGACAGCGGGCGCTATTTCAAATCGACGATCCGGCTCATGTCGCCGTCGAACTCCATGCCGCAGAACGCCCCGCCCTGGTAGAAATCGCCGACCGGGTCGGGCCTGAGCTTGGCTTGCTCCACGAAGGCGTGCTCGCGGAAATCCTCACCCCTGCCGGTCGGACGATAGCCGAGATCATAGGCGCGGTGGTTGTCCCACCAGGAACGCTCGTTGTCGGAAGCGCCGTAAAGGATTTCGAAATGGATGTCGGGATGTTCGAGCCCGATCCGGCAGAGCTGCACCAGATCTTCCGGCTTCAGCCAGATCGAAAGCCGGCGATGATCCAGCGGCTTGTCGCCGAAATTACCGATCCGAAGGCAGGTGACGGCAAGCCCATGCTTGTCGGCATAAAGCGCGCCGACCGCTTCCCCAAACACCTTGCTGACGCCGTAGCGGCTGTCGGGACGCGCGGTGACGTCGGTGCCGATCCGGTGGTGGCGCGGATAGAATCCGACCGCATGGTTGGACGAGGCGAACACCACGCGCTTGACGCTCTTCTTGCGCGCGGCCTCGAACAGATTGTAGCAGCCGAGGATGTTGGACTGCAGGATCGAATCCCAGGGGCCTTCGACCGAATAGCCGCCGAAATGCAAGATGCCGTCGACGCCTTCGCAGATTGCTTCCACCTGCGCCGGGTCGGACAATTCGGCCGCCTTGAATTTTTCGTTTGAACCGAGATCGGCGGGCGCCTTCAGGTCGCTCAACAGCAGGTCCGGATAGACCTGTGGCAGCAGTTTTCGCAGGCTCGTGCCGATACCCCCGGAGGCACCGGTCATCAATATGCGTGGCATTTCATCCCTCGTTGATGCGTATTGAAAGGAGTATGGCGCGACGCTCTTCGCGCCGCAAGACGATGTCCCTACCCGTCATTGCGAGCGAAGCGAGGCAATCCAGTGTCAGGTCGGCACGTTGCCATATGGAAAGATGGATTGCTTCGTCGCTTACGCTCCTCGCAATGACGTTGAGCCGTCGTTTGCTTGCCGGACGGTCATACCAATGGTAGCAAATACCGCCGCGAGGAAACGCGACAGCAACGAGAACAGCAAATGGCGGAAGCAAAATCCCCCCGCGCCGGCTGGCAGCCGGCGACGTGTTATCCCGATCCTGCAATCCACGCGCTCGATCCCCGCTTCGAGAAATACTGGCTGAAATTGTCGGCGGTGGAGCGGCTGACCACGGGACTGCGCTGGGCCGAGGGTCCGGTATGGTTTGGCGACGGGCGCTATCTGTTATGCAGCGACATTCCGAACCAGCGCATCCTCAAATGGGAAGAGGAAACAGGCGCGGTCAGCATCTTCCGAAAACCCTCGAATTTCGCCAACGGCAACACCCGCGACCGCCGGGGCCGGCTCGTCACCTGCGAGCATGGCGGCCGTCGCGTGGTGCGAACCGAATATGACGGCTCGATCACGGTGTTGATGGATTCGTTTAACGGCAAGCGGCTGAATTCGCCCAACGACGTCGTGGTCAAATCCGACGGCTCGATCTGGTTCACCGATCCGATCTTCGGCCTGCTCGGCAATTACGAAGGCTACAAGGCCGAGCCCGAGGTCGACATGAACGTCTACCGGGTCGACGGTCAGACCGGGAAAGCCACCATCGTCGCCGAGGGAGTCCTCGGACCGAACGGGCTGTGCTTCTCGCCGGACGAGAAGATCCTCTACATCATCGAGTCGCGCGGCGTGCCGACCCGCAAGATCCTCGCCTATGACGTCTCCGCCGGCGGCGACACCATCTCCCATAAACGCGCCTTCGTCGATGCCGGCTCCGGCACGCCCGACGGCATGCGCGCCGACATCGACGGTAATTTATGGTGCGGATGGGGCATGGGCGATCCCGAACTCGACGGCGTGGTGGTGTTCGCGCCCGACGGCGTCATGATCGGCCGCATCGCACTGCCCGAACGCTGCGCCAACCTCTGCTTTGGCGGGCTGAAGCGCAACCGCCTGTTCATGGCCGCGAGCCAGTCGATCTACGCGCTCTATGTCAACACGCAAGGTGCGCTCGGGGGATAGATCTTTGTCGTCATCCTGAGGTGCGAGCCCCTCTTGGGCGAGCCTCGAAGGATGACCGGCTCGGTGCGTGCGGCCATCGTCAAAAGCAAAAACGCCGGAGCGGATTTTCATCCGCTCCGGCGCTGCGATCATCTCAAGGCTTACGCGGCGTTGTAGCCGGCGACTGCCTTGACCTCGAGATATTCCTCGAGACCGTATTTGCCCCATTCGCGGCCGTTGCCGGACTGCTTGTAGCCGCCGAACGGCGCAGTGCGGTCGTTCGGCACGCCCTGCAGGTTGACGTTGCCGGCGCGGATGCGGCGGCCGACCCGGCGCGCGGTCTCGACCGTATCTGCCGTGACGTAACCGGCGAGCCCATAGGGCGTGTCGTTGGCGATCTTCACCGCTTCTTCCTCGTCCTTGGCGCCGAGGATGGTGAGCACCGGCCCGAAGATTTCCTCGCGCGCAATCGTCATGTCGTTGGTAACGTCGGCGAAGATGGTCGGGCGGACATAGAAGCCCTTGTTGACGCCTTCGGGCAGGCCAGGACCGCCGGTGACCAAAGTGGCGCCTTCCTCGATGCCCTTCTGGATCAGCTTCTGGATCTTGTCCCACTGGATGCGGGACACCACGGGGCCGATCGTGGTGCCTTCCGCGCGGGGATCGCCGGCCTTGGTCTTGTCCGCCACGCCCTTGGCGATGGCGGCGACTTCCTTCATCTTCGACAGCGGCACGATCATGCGCGACGGCGCGTTGCACGATTGCCCCGAGTTGTTGAACATGTGCATGACGCCACCGGTCACCGCCTTCGTAAGATCGGCGCCTTCGAGGATGACGTTCGGCGACTTGCCGCCGAGTTCCTGGCTGACGCGCTTCACGGTCGGGGCGGCGCGCTTGGCGACGTCGACGCCGGCTCGCGTCGAGCCGGTGAACGAGATCATGTCGATGTCGGGATGTTCGCTCATGGCGGCGCCGACTTCGGGCCCGAGGCCGTTGACGAGGTTGAACACGCCCTTCGGCACGCCGGCTTCATGCAGGATTTCCGCAAAGATCAAGGCCGAAGACGGGGTGAACTCGCTCGGCTTCAGGATCATGGTGCAGCCGGCGGCAAGCGCAGGCGCGACCTTGCAGGCGATCTGGTTCAAGGGCCAGTTCCACGGCGTGATCATGCCGATGACGCCGACGGGCTCGCGCACCACCACCGCCGAACCGATCGGCTCCTCGAAATTGTAGTTCTTCAGCACTTCCAGCGTGGAGGCGATATGGCCGAGGCCGGCGCCGGCCTGCAGCCGTTCCGCCATCGGCAGCGGCGCGCCCATCTCGTCGGACACGGCGGCGCCAATGTCCTTCATGCGGCCCTTGTAAATTTCCATGATTTTCGAAAGCAGCGCCACACGCTCCTCGCGGCTGGTCTGCGAATAGGTCTCGAAGGCGCGCTTGGCGGCGGCAACCGCCTTGTCGACGTCGGCCTTGGAGCCGAGCGCAACCTCATACATCGCCTCTTCGGTGGCGGGATTGACGACGGGCGTGGACTTCTTGACGACGGGATCGACCCAGGCGCCATCGATATAGAATTGCATGCGGTTGACCATCGTGAACCTCTTGATTTCAGGGGGTATGGCTAGGGAACGGAGCGTTCGGCAGCCATCCTTGCACGAAAGCCCGGGAATTTGAACCCGCCATATGCGGGACGCCGCGTTGCGGCGGAAGCTACATATAAAGCGGACAGCGAAGGTAGCAAGGCAGGTATTTCGTCGCCCCGGCGAAGGGCCAGGGCCCATAACCACCGATGCGAACGGCATTGGGAAGTCGTCGACCATTTGGCAAAATAACAAGCGCCGCGGCGTATGGGCCCCGGCGTTCCGCCGGGGCGACGACTACACCGCCATCTTGCGGTGCCGCACCGGGCCGCCGGCGGTGAGGCTTTCGGCCGCATCGATGATGGCGTTGGCGTCGATGCCGTGATGGCGGTAGAGGTCGCCGATCGTGCCGGTCTGGCCGAAATGCTCGACGCCGAGCGCCTCGACCCGATGCCCGCGCACGCTGCCGAGCCAGCCCAGCGTGGCCGGATGGCCGTCGATCACGGTGACGATGCCGCAGTCGCGCGGCAGCGGCGCCAGCAATTTCTCGATGTGACTGAGATGCTGTACGCCGCGCCGGTCGCGGCGCAGCTTGCGCGCCGCGGTCCAGCCCGCATGCAGGCGGTCGGCCGAGGTGATCGCGAGCAGCCCGACATCTCGCCGGCTTTCGCCGATGAACCCGGTCGCCTCGATCGCTTCGGGCGCGACCGCGCCGGTATAGGCGATCACGGCCTCGCAATTCTCGCCGGGCTTGCGCAGCCAATAGGCGCCGTCGGCAATCGCCTTCTGCAGATCAGGCGTCATCATCCGCTGCGGCTGCTCGATCGTGCGGGTGGAAAGCCGCAAATAGACCGCGCCGCCGTCCGCGCCTTCGCGCTGCATGTGCGCAAAGCCCCAGCCCATGATGACGGCGAGTTCGTCGACAAAGGCCGGCTCGAACGAGGCGAGCCCGTCCTGCGCCATGCCGATCAAGGGCGTTGCGATCGACTGGTGCGCGCCGCCCTCGGGCGCGAGCGTAATGCCCGACGGGGTCGCCGCCACCATGAAGCGCGCATCCTGGTAGCAGGCATAGTTCAGCGCATCGAGGCCGCGCTCGATGAAGGGATCGTACAGCGTCGCGACCGGCAACAGCCGCTCGCCGTTGATGGCATGCGACAGCCCCAACGCCGACATCAGGATGAACAGGTTCATCTCGGCGATACCGAGCTCGATATGCTGTCCCTTCGGCGAAAAATCCCAGTTGAAGGTGGAGGGAATTTTTTCGCTGCGAAACAAATCGGCCTTCTCGGCGCGCGCGAACAGGCCGCGCCGGTTGACCCAGGCGCCGAGATTGGTCGACACCGTGACATCGGGCGAGGCCGTGACGATGCGCGCGGCGAGTTCGCTGTCGCCGCGCGCGATTTCATTGAGCACCAGCCCAAAGCCCTGCTGGGTCGACATCTCCACGGCCGGCTTGAAGGCGAGCCGCTCGGGTACGTCGATGGTGGCAGCCGTCAGGCGGCGTCCACCGTCGCGATTGAAGGGTGCTGCGGCAAGGAACGCGTCCAGCGCGGCTGGCGCCTGCGACAGCCCCTCGAACTTCTCCCATTCATGGCCGGGCCGGATGTTCTGCGCCGCGCGCCATTTCTCCATCTGCGAAACCGTCATCAAGCCCGCATGGTTGTCCTTGTGGCCCTGGAACGGCAGGCCTACTCCCTTGATGGTGTAGGCGATGAAACAGACCGGCCGATCGTGGTCGATCGCCTCGAACGCCTCGACCATGCTGGCCATGTCGTGCCCGCCGAGATTGGACATCAGTTCGAGCAATTCGTCGTCGCTGCGCTTCTCGATCAGTTGCGACACCGCGCCCTGGTCGCCGATGTCGTCCCGGAGATGCTTGCGGAACGCCGCGCCGCCCTGGAAGCACAGCGCCGCGTACATCTGGTTCGGACAGTTGTCGATCCATTGCTTCAGCGCTTCGCCGCCGGGTTCGGCGAACGCCGCGCGCATCAGTCGCCCGTATTTCACGATCACCACGTCCCAGCCGAAATTGCGGAACATGGATTCGAATTTCTCCCACAACCCCTCACGCACCACGGCGTCCAGGCTCTGGCGGTTGTAGTCGACCACCCACCAGGTGTTGCGCAGCCCGTGCTTCCATCCCTCCAGCAGCGCCTCGAAGATATTGCCCTCGTCCATCTCGGCGTCGCCGACCAGCGCGATCATCCGCCCCTCGGGGCGGTCCTTCATCCAGCCATGCGCCTTGACGTAGTCCTGCACCAGCGAGGCGAACAGGGTTTGCGCGACGCCGAGGCCGACCGAGCCGGTCGAGAAATCGACGTCGTCGGTGTCCTTGGTGCGCGACGGATAGGATTGCGCGCCCTTGAAGCCGCGGAAATCCTCCAGCTTGGCGCGGGTCTGCCGGCCGAACAGATACTGGATGGCGTGAAACACCGGGCTCGCATGCGGCTTGACGGCGACGCGGTCCTGCGGCCGCAACACCGAGAAATAAAGCGCCGACATGATGGTGGCGAGCGAAGCCGAAGAGGCCTGATGACCGCCGACCTTCAGGCCGTCGCTGTTGGGGCGGATATGGTTGGCGTGATGGATGGTCCAGGACGACAGCCAGAGCGCCTTGCGCGCCAGCGCGGACAACATTTCGAGGCGTGCGGGCTCGATCGGCATGGCGGCGCTCCCAGATCGCATAATTATCGCGGGATGGTAGCCCCTGAGCCGTCGACAAAAATCTCAAATTCTCGCGACATACAGGCCGGAATTGGGATAAATTACCAATCTGGACGCCCCCGAACCGAGTTCATCCCAATGCACACGCTTGACGCCATCGACCGCAAAATCCTCAGCCTGCTGCAGGCCGACGGCCGCACCACCATGCAGGAACTCGCCGACAAGGTCGGCCTGTCGGTTTCGCCCTGCCACCGCCGGGTCAAGCTCCTGGAAGAGCGCGGCGTCATCTCGCGCTACATCGCGACCGTCGACCAGAAATCGCTCGGCTTGCATGTCAGTGTCTTCATCTCCATCAAACTGGCGCGGCAGAAGGAGGAGGACCTCAACCGTTTTGCGAAGGCGATCTCGAAATGGGACGAGGTGCTGGAATGCTATCTGATGACGGGAAATCGCGACTACCTCCTGCGCGTGGTTGCCGCGGATTTGTCGTCCTACGAGGCGTTCCTGAAGAACAAGCTGACGCGGCTCGACGGCATCGCCTCGATCGAGTCCAGTTTCGCATTGAGCCAGGTGAAATATTCGATCGCACTGCCGGTGTGATGCCACGCACTATCGGCGTCGGCCCCGGCCTTCAGCCGGGATCCGTAACCACCGATATTCGTTGTCGAGGGAAAGTCGTCAACCATCGCACCACGCAACAACCGCCGCGGCGTATGGGTTCTGGATCGGCGCTCGCTTTGCTCACTTGTCGGGGACGACGGCAGCAAGTCGCCACACGCCAAGGCTCTTGTCGCGCCAACCGCCGCCGGCTTCCACGCAATTCTCGTTCAGCAATTCGACCGGCGGTCGCAAATGAAACGGCGCGCGTTCCAAATTCAGCGCGCGCCAGTCGCCCTCCTCGCCATCGCGATTGACCTGCCAGTCCGGGAACGTGGTCGCTATCAGCCATACCGCGCCGGAGGTTCGAAAATTCACCAGCGCGCGCTTGATATTCGCGAAAGACAGATGCACGAGGCAGTCGCGACACAGGATCGCGTCGCATCGCGGCAGCGGATCGGATGTGATATCGGCGAGGCGGTATTCGCCCTTGATGTCGCCCGCCGCGGCGCGCGCCTGCAGGCGCTCGATCAGATCCGGAACGATGTCGACGCCGATATAGCGCACCCCGAGATTCGCCCCGTTGATCCAGCCGGCATCGCCGCAGGGCGCATCGAGCAGCGAGGTCACGCCAAGCCGTTCGAGCAGCTTCGGCAATTCGGCGCGCAGCACCGCGGTCGCGTCCAGCTCCGATCCGAGTCCCGAGGTGGATTGCGCCGCACCCCACAGGTTGGTGTCGTGGATACGCTGGAAGCGCTGCTGCAAGCCCAGACCGGCGAAGGCCTCCCGGTCTGCCAGGAAGCGCCGATGCGCGAGAACCGGAGGACGATCGGAATCGCTGACCGACATCTATCGCCACGGCTCGACGAGGATCTTGGTGTGGCGTTCCGGATTGGCGAGATCGGCAAACGCCTGGGCGACGCCGTCGATGCCGACGGCCGCGGTCACCATGGAGGCGGCATCGACCTTGCCTTCCGCGATCAGGCGCAGCGATTGGGCGAACTCATCCGGCGTATAGCCCAGCACATATTGGACGTTGAGTTCCTTCAGGATGCCGAGCATCGGCTCGGAGCGGTCGGTTTCCATGCAGACGCCGACCACCACGATCCGGGCGTCGCGCGGCGCGCCCTCGAATACCTGCTGGATCGTGCCGGGTATGCCGACGCATTCGAAGATCAGCGCGGGCTTTAGCGCCGGCAGCCACGCCTGCAGCGGCGGTCGCGCGGCCTTCTGTTCAGCCGACATCGCGGCGTGCTCGGTCCAACTGGCTAAAGCCTGCGCCTGCGCGGGATCGACGACGACGTCGGCGCCGAGCCTCGTGGCCAAAGCGCGGCGCGCCGGCGAATAGTCGGCGGCGATAATCGGGTGCAATCCCTTCAGTTTCAGCGCGGCGATGACGGCCAGTCCCACGGGCCCGCAGCCGATCACCAGCGGCACCTCGTCGCCGCGCACATTGGCTTTGGCCACCGCGTGGACCCCAACCGCCAGTGGCTCGGTCAATGCTGCATGTTCCGGTGCAAGCCCATTTGGCACTTCGAGCAGCAGCGCCTCGCTCAGCAGCATCCGCTCGGCGTAGCCGCCAACATTGTCGTTGGAATAGCCTATACCCCTCGGACCTTCCGGGGTCAGCAAAGCGGGGAACGAGCAGACGCGGGTACCGGGCTTCAGCTTGCGCGCGGTGCCCGGGCCATGATCGAGAACCTCGCAGCAGAATTCGTGACCGAACACGACGTCGCGGGAAAGATCCATCGGCGTGCGGCCGGGAAAATGCTTCGTCAGTTCGACCATGCGATGAGCATGCTTGCGCGCATGCAGGTCGGAGCCGCAAATGCCGCAAGCGAGCGTCCTGACCAGCACCTGCCCGGCGGCGGGCTTTGGCTCTGGCAGCGTATCGACGACGATCTCGCCGTTCCTGAAAATGGCGGCGCGCATTTGTGTCCTATCCTGAACGCGGCATGCAAGATGGCCGGCAGAAATTTTTCGTCACCAACTGTACCGCGCGACGGCCTTGCCGGCGTAGCTTTGCGTCACGGTGGAGAACTCGCCCTCAAAGGTGGCGGCGAGCGAGAGACCGTTCAGCCATTTCCATTCGGCCGACGCTGTGGTCAGCGCCGAATCATGCGCCTGCGCCGCGCCGTTGACGACGAACGCAGCTCCCGGCAGGGCCTGAAACACCGCCGATATGTCGCGGTCGGTATTGAAGTCGTGCGCCCAGGCGAGCCGGCCGCGCAGGGTGAGGATCGCATTCTGCATCGCGAACGAGCGGTCGGTGCGGACACCAAGCTCGGTCCGGCTGTCTGTGACGTCCTTGGCGGCATAGTTCAGCGCAAACATGCTGCTGCCGGACAGCGCCTGTTCGGCATAGGCCGGCAGCATGTAGGTGGTGAACTGTCCGGCCGCATAGGGCGTCACGCCCATCCAGGGCGTCACGTAGCGATTGCCGCCCTCGACGCGCCCCGACCAGGCATTGGCGTTGAACTCGGCGTGCAGGTGGTCGACACCGGCAATCGTGACCGTGCGATCGGTCGTCACATCCTGCCAGCCATAGGCGAGTGCGGCCGACACATAGGCGGCGCCGACCGTGTGACGTACGAACGCGCCAGCTTGGAACAGGTCGGAGCGGCCGTAGCCAAATCCATTGACGGAAAAATTGGTGCCGCCGCCGGCAAGTGCAAAACCCGCCAGCGTCGCCGGAGAAATCCGGTAGTCGGCGCCGGTGACAAAGCCGAATGCGCGCGCGGTAGAGCTGTTCGATCCGAGCACGGCATTGCCGTCGGTGGTGCTGCCGCCGCCATAGGCCGCGCCCCAGACGCTCCAGCGCGGATCCAGCAGATCGTTGCGCGCAGGGAGCGCCTTGGTCGGGATTTTGGCAAACGCGTCCTGCGCGGCATTTCGCTTCTTCGCGGCATAGGCGCTTGCCGCGTCGTCCTCCTCCGTGAACGGCGTCGCGCCGCCGCCAGGCGAGCCGGAACCGCCGCGCCCGGCGATGAAGGGATCGGTCAGCAATCCCAGGAACAGGTTCATTGCGTCAAACGTCGCCTGCTGCGTGCCGGTGGCGGTCTCGCCCGAGACTTGCGAAAGCCCGGCCGGCGACAGCGTGGCGAACGTCAGGGGAAGGCCGCCATTGGCGTTGAAGAAATTGGTCAACGCGTTGCCGACATTCCTCTGGTTGACGTTGAGACCGGGAACGCCGCTGAAGTCGACCGCGAAATTCAGAAAAGCGTGGTTCGGGTCATAGCTCAACGTCGCCACCAGCCCGCCGAGGTTGCTGCCGAGACCGACGCCGTCGAACGTGCCGCTGACACCGCCCGCCGCCGTCAGGATGGTGTATCGCTTCATCACCTCGCTGCCGACGAACGCTGCGCCGACGGTGCCGGCCAGCGTCGCATTGCCCGTAACATTTGCGAAGGTGGACGTCGTCGCGTTGAGCGTCACCAGATACAGCGCACCCGACTGGAACGCGAGATTGCCGGCTACCGTCGTGAATGTGCCTGGCGGGCCGTTGCCGGGCAGGAAGATGCCGCCGCCGGCGATCGCGGCATTGCCGACCGTGCCCGCGCCGGTTAGCGCGCCGCCGGCATTCACGGTCGTGAGACTTGAGGTCGCGATCGAGCCTTCGACGTCGAGGATGCCGCCGAACACGGTCGTGGTGCCGGTATAGGTGTTGATGCCCGAAAGGGTCAGCGTGCCGCTGCCGACCTTTTCCAGCGAGCCCGGTCCGGGCGAGCATCCGCATAGGAAGTCGGCGATCACGCCGCTGACTTCGGTCGAGAGATTGTTGCCGCCGACGGTCAGCGTGTTGCCGGCGCCGATGTAATAGGCGCCGGAGCCGGCGATCGAACCCGCCGTGATCCGTCCGTCAAATCCCGGAC